>Ga0070727_10000723_pt1 | contig 38802 bp, 32 predicted proteins | sample tdAd472_FD_66722 | JGI IMG/M metagenome (GOLD analysis project Ga0070727, IMG submission 66722) | Marine sediment microbial communities from the Atlantic coast under amendment with organic carbon and nitrate - tdAd47.2 | ecosystem: Environmental > Aquatic > Marine > Coastal > Sediment | place... | reverse complement strand
CCTCCCGGTAGTAGCCTGAATTCATCAACCTGTCTCCGGCCACCAGCAACGCCTGGGCATCATTGTCCGGATGCTGATACCAGATTGTCCAGATCTGACTTTCGACTTCAGCCAGGACGGGAGTGCTGTTGGTCTCCCGCAGAATCTCGAACAACCTGTCCAGGCGGGGATCGTTCTGATCAGCCTGGAGCGGTAAGTTAATCAGCAATAAAACCACCGCCAGGCCATGACGGATCAGTGCAGGGTTTTTCATGGTGATTCAGTTTGCGCTATCGCTGCAAACCTGTAAAGGCTGCAGAATTAATCAGAGGATCCCTGGTTTTGCGATTACTACTCAAAACCGGTCGGTATCCGCCCGGGTCCAGTGTTCCAGGTAACTGATGGGTGCACTGCTGTCCAACAACTGGTTGGGTTGCAAAGTCTCGTGTATTTCATTGAAATAGCGGTACCCGGCGTCGTGGCGACAGACGATGTCGCTGGCTTTCAGCTGCGACGGGTTCTGGTAGCCCAGGGCTCCGCACAGTTCCAGGAACGCGTGCATGGTGTTGTGATGGTAGTTGCATACGCGTCTGCCCTTGGCCTGGATATCGATGGCCCGTCCGCGACGTGGGTCCGTGGTGGCGACTCCGGTGGGGCAGTGATTGGTATTGCAGGATAGAGACTGAACACAGCCCAGGGCCAGCATCATGGAACGGGCAGCGTTCACCATGTCGGCACCTGCCGCGATTTTTTCCAGCATGTCATACCCGGTGGCCGTCTTGCCGGCACTGATAATGCTTATCCTGTCCCGCAAGCCGGCGCCCACCAGGACCTGGTGAACGAAAAACGTCGCTTCCAGGCAGGGCGTACCCAGGCGGTTGGAGAATTCAACAGGCGCTGCCCCGGTGCCACCTTCGGCACCATCCACGGTGACGAAATCCGGCAGAATTCCGGTTTCTCTCATCGCTTTCACAATGGACATGAATTCACTCTTACGTCCTATGCAAAGCTTGAAACCAATGGGTTTGCCATGGCTCAGCTTGCGCAGCCGGGCGATGAAATGCATCAATTCACGTGGGGTGCTGAACTCCGGGTGGCGGGCCGGAGAAACGATGGTCCGGCCGACTTCGACGGTTCGTATGCGGGCAATTTCCTCGGTGACCTTGGCTCCTGGTAACACCCCGCCATGAGACGGCTTGGCACCCTGGGATATTTTTATCTCGATCATTTTCACTACGTCGAGGGCGGACTTACGGGCAAATTCCCGGTCATCGAGTCGACCATCGGCAGTTCTGCAGCCAAAGTAACCGGTTCCCAGCTGCCAGATGAGATCGGCGCCGTGAGCCAGGTGGTAGGGGCTGATGCTGCCTTCACCGGTGTTGTGGGCGAAAGCGCCAAGGGCTGCTCCCCGATTCAAGGCGGCGATGGCATTGGCGCTGAGTGCACCGAAACTCATTCCCGAAATGTTGAGGCGCGAGGCACTGTAGGGCTTGCTGCACTGCGGGCCACCCACCGTCACCCGGGAATGCTCCTTCTCAACCGTGGTGGCGTTGATAGAGTGATGCAGGCTTCTATACCCCTGTTCCAGGATATCCTGCTGGGTACCGAAGGGCAGCGTATCATTGAGCCCCTTGGCACGACGGTAGACAATGTTGCGTTGCTCCCGGTTGAACGGTCTTTCCTCGGTATTGTTGGCAATAAAATATTGTTGAATTTCCGGGCGAATGATTTCCAGAAGATAGCGGATATTGGCCAGTACCGGATAGTTGCGCCGGAGGTTGTTGGGGGCCCGCTTCATTTCCCAGAAACCCAGAAGCGCATAGCCCAGGAACAGCAGGAACAGAATTAATTGGAACGGGTGGTCAGCAAGATCGGCGAGGCCTATGGAGCCTGATGTCACCACCAGAAGCCAGGTCAGGCTGAAGGGTAGCGCTACCAGCGTGATGAACCAGTAAAAGCGGACTGCAGGCAACATAGTGAATGACCCAGGGATCCTCTGACTGTTGTTATACGCCTTCTGCGCGGGTCCGTCGCGTGCCGTGGCGAAGTGTCGTGCGCCGGCGATGGCTGTCGTCGCTGGCAGGCGCGACAACGATGCCACGGCGCGAAACAGGCCCTAGAAAGTCCACACCAGGGTGACGGCGGTCTGCGTATCGGTCTTTTTTCTGTCGTCCGGAACTTCGGTCTGATAGCGTATATTAATGGAAAATCGAAGGGATATGTTCTCCATCACTTCGCTTTCCACGCCAGTTTCAGTCCGGTAAATATTCGAATCCTGACCATACTCCAGCGCCACGTTCTGATAAAAGTTTGCCGTCTCGGATACCCCCCACTCGTATTCCCCGGCCACGCGCATGATCAGTTCGCTGAGGTTGGCCTCGTCGCTTTCAGAAACCCGGTAACCAGGACCGATATCCGTGTCCAGGCTCATATTGTCGATGTTGTTCAGCCAGCTTCGACCATAGCTGGCGGTGATATCCGTCTGGTAATCGTAGCCATTGAACCGGTCATCTTCGTAGGCACCCCGAACCACGAAATAACTGGTTGCGGACATATCGCGTCGGCTCCTGGCCACGTGGTAGAAACGCTGTGCCGTGGTAGTTCCATTCCGCGAATTGCGCAGCCCGTCCGAGGTCACCTGGTACTCCCAGCCGTTGCGTACCCAGTCCACGGTAACGCCATAGGCGACGTTCCTTTCCTCCGTGTTCCCGGAGGTTAAAATAGCGCCTAGCTCAATCTCGGTAACAAGATCACCGGGTTGTTGAGCCGCGACTTGACCGGTAACCAGTAATAACAGTGAAGACAGGAACAGGAGCCTGTTTTCTGAACGCATGAGTGTCTCCCTAAAAATTGCATCAGGTATGAGGTTATCGGACGGAAGATGGTTATGTTTACTGCAAGAGCCAGGTTGAGTTCCGGTATCGGGGGCCAGTCCACGTGGCAGCCGGCAGCCTGCCGGTACCGGCCACTGTCTTGAATCCGGTATTGTCGCTATTCGGCGGTGCCGTAGCCCGCCCGTTGGCCGCAGGATCAGGCGGCCGTCTTTATTATTGTTTTATTGGAAAAGCACAGAAAATAGTAGCCCCCGGCGCGGAGTCTGACAAGCCGTTCGGCGACCGGACCTGGACCGGAACCGGTTTACGGAATTCCTGGAACCCGGGAGGTTCAAAGCGCGACAGCGACGTTTCGGGGAATTTGGGCCCGGTATCGTCGTACTTTACGCCGGGTGGCGTTATACTCGTGCTGCTGAAACCTGCTGACCCCCTGTGCAGACGAGGAAAACTTCATGAATAAGGCCTGTTTGAGCGTTTTTAGCATCGTCGCCGACAGCGCCAGTGGCGGAACAGGATCGACAGGGGAAACCGTGCCTACGGCTATTGCCAGCCTCGCTTTCCCCTGGGCCGCCCTGATATTGCTGTTGGCCCTGTCCGGCGGCGCCGCGGCCGCCGATGACGAACCCATTGTCATCGAGGATCTTTCGGTTCCGGAGTTGCGTGCCCAGATCGACCGCATTCAGACCGAGTTCTACCGGGTCTACAATCTCCTGAACGAAGACGACCGTTTCGATATTATCTGCCACAGTTACAAACCCACCGGCTCGAACATCTCCCGGGATGCCTGTGAACCGGATTTCCTGATCAAGCGACGTGGCGATAATGCCAAGGAAAATCAGATGGGCACGGACGTGCTGGTGAACCAGGAAGCCCTCATTCAGCAGCTGCAACCGGAGTTTGAAATTCTCACCGAGAAGATGAACGCGGTGGCCGCTGAAAGTCAGTATTTTCGCGAGCTGAACCAGATCCTTGGCATGCTGCGGGAACGCATGGCGGAACTCACAAACTGACCTGCCCGCCGTGGCGGGCGTGTCAGTGGTGCTGTTTTCTGTCTGTCGATGACGGGGTTAAACGGCCTGCAGGGCAGTCTGCCTGCCACGCGGGGAAATACCAGAAAGGAATGAAACTACTCATGAGAATGCACCTTGCCCTGTTGCTGGCGTGCCTGTGGATATCTCCAACCCTGGCGCAGGGAATTTCCGCTGATGCGGATGTCAATGCTCTCGAGGAGCGTGCCCGGCAGATACACCAGCAGGTAATGACCCTTGATACCCACGTCGATATTCCCGTCAGTTTCGCCACCGGAGATGTCGATCCCGCCAGTCGTCCCGGTGCCCAGGTGGATCTCGACAAGATGGCTGCCGGTGGACTGGACGCCGCCTTTTTCATCGTCTACGTCGGCCAGCTGCCCAGGACGCCGGAAAACTATGCCAGGGTGCGCCGGGACGCGTTGGCCAAGTTCGACGCCATTCACCGCATGACCGACGATCTCTACCCGGAACGAATCGGCCTGGCGACAACCGCCGGTGAAGCAATAACATTGCATGAACAGGGTAAGCTGGTTGCGCTGATCGGCATAGAAAACGGCTTTGCCATGGGGCGGGACCTGACGGTGCTGGAAGACTTTCGTCGCCGGGGCGCACGCTACATGACCCTGGTGCACAACGGGCATAACGATATCGGAGATTCAGCGCAACCGCGGCCCCAGTTCGGCGACAGTGCAACGGAACATGGTGGGCTGAGCGACTTTGGCAATCGAGTCGTTGACGAGTTGAACCGGCTGGGAATCCTGGTGGATGTATCCCACGTATCCCGCCAGACCATGCTGGATGCCACCCGCCGTTCCCGGGCCCCGGTAATCGCCTCCCACTCCAGCGTTACGGGGGTTGCCAGCCATCCGCGCAACATGGACGATGAGCAACTGCTGGCGCTGCGTGACAATGGTGGAGTTGTGCACATCGTCGCCTTCGATGGCTATGTAAAACCGGTACCGACGGCCAGGATCGCGGCACTGGATGCGCTGGAAACGCAATTCGGCATCGGACCCGGCTCACCACGCGCCAGCCTTTCCGCTGCAGATCAAGACCGCTACCAGGCCCGGATTGACGAAATCAACGCCACCTGGCCGGCAGCCTCGGTCAGCGATTTTGTCGATCACATCGACTACGCCGTGAACCTCATTGGTATCGACCACGTAGGCATCTCTTCAGATTTCGGTGGCGGCGGTGGTGTTACCGGATGGGATGACGCCACGGAAACCTTTAATATCACCATGGAACTCGTCAGGCGAGGTTACTCGGCCCGGGATATCGGTCTGTTGTGGAGCGGAAATCTTCTGCGCATCCTGGCTGAAGCCGAATCAGTTGCCGCTGACCTCGACTGACTCCAGATCAAGCCGGTCCCTGTCAATAGATGAAAACCCTGTATCTACTGCGACACGCAAAGTCCAGCTGGGGACAGCCTGAACTTCGGGACTTCGAACGGCCGCTGGCCGGTCGGGGCCTGGCTGATATTGGTAAAATGGGGAAGCGTTTTGTCCAGCAGGGACGAACAGTGGAATGTATCATCACCAGCCCGGCAGTCCGCGCCAAGACCACGGCCATGCTGTTTTCCCGGGAAATCGGCTTTCCTGAAGACGCAATCGGTGCAAACCCGGAACTTTATTTTGCCGGTGTTGCCATGTTCCTCAAGGCGGTTCACCTGCTGGATGAGAATGTCAGATCTGCTATGCTGGTGGGACATAATCCGGCCATAACCGAATTCGTCAACAAAATGAGTGGATCCGACATCGATAACATTCCCACCAGCGGCCTGGTAGAGCTCAGCCTGCCCGCGGATAACTGGGCCGAAGTCGAATTCGGCGAAGCGAATCTCATCGACTTTGACTACCCGAAGCGAAAACCACAATGAACACTGAATCGATAATTGACACCAGCCAGGGAACACTCCATACACAGGACGGACCGATATACTCTACACGGCCTCCGAGAAAAAAGGGGGACATCGGCGCCAGACTCCCCACGGCACTGCTGGTGTTGCTGGTAACCGCAGGATGTCAGGACGACAGTGTCGTGGAAAACACTATTGGCACGGAATCCGCCGACGAGGTCGCTGCCGCGCAGCGCTGGTACAGCAGTGCTCAGGTTGAACGTGGCGCCAGCGTGTTTGCACAGCACTGCGCCGACTGCCACGGGGACTCCGCGCAGGGCCTGACTGAAGACTGGCGTACTCGCCTGCCGGATGGATCCTTTCCACCACCACCGCTTAATGGCTCTGCCCACGCCTGGCATCATCCCCTGGCACAATTGCTGGATGTGATTAATACCGGCGGGATCCCCTACGGGGGTCAGATGCCCCCTTTCGAAGACCAGTTGAGCGACGACGAAAAAAGCGCGGCGATTGCCTATTTTCAAAGTTTCTGGAACGACGAAATTTACGAGGCCTGGCTGGATCGGGGAGGCCTGGATTGATCAGCGCGGTCCGGCTCATGGTCAGGGCGCCACGATGGCTGCCAGTCGTCATGGCGGTTATGCTTTCGCTGACCGCCTGTGCTCAACAGGCAGGTAGTCGCCTGCCCGAAACCGGGCTGGACCTGGCCCCCGTGGACAGCTGGCAATCACCACTCTACACCGGGCATCCCCTGGTTGGTACGATCTGGAGTGGCCGGGAAGGACGACCGATATCCGTGTCGGCACTGGCTGAAAACCTGGTCAACAGTCGTTACCTGCTCCTGGGTGAAAAGCACGACAACCCCGATCACCACCGCATTCAGCAGCGTCTCCTGCGCTTTCTGCTGGATCGCGAACTGGTTGCTTCGGTATCGTTTGAAATGCTGGATACCGACAATGATGGGCCGCTGTCGAACCTGGAGCGGCAGCACGCGGAAACCCTGGATTCTCTGAAAAACGCGCTGCAATGGGACGAACAGGGATGGGACTGGTCCTACTACGGTCCATTAATAGCAGAACCGGTGGCCGCGGGGGTGGAAGTAAAGTCTGCCAACATCAGCAGTGCCAGGGTGTCTGAGGTCTATGCCAGTCAGCCTGATCCCGAAATAGCCGGCGTACTGGACGCCGATGCCCTGGAACAACTGAACAGCGAGATTGATGCCAGTCATTGCAATATGTTGCCCACCAGCCAGTTTCCCGCCATGGTTAGAGTGCAGCAGGCCCGGGACCGACAGATGGCACTGAGCCTGGGCCATCGCGAACTGGCAGGAAAACTGAATGTTCTGGTTGCTGGCAACTATCATGTTCGCCGGGACCTGGGCGTTCCTCGATACCTGGTAGCACTGCAACCTGGTGTAGAACCCGACTCGGTGGTTTCACTGGCGCTGTTGGAAGTCAGTCCCGAATCCGAGGAACCGGAAGACTACCTGCAGGCATTTTCAGACGAACTGCCTTTCGACTACATCTGGTTTACACCGGCGATAAGCGATGAAGACTACTGCGCCAGCCTGGCCCGCTAGCAGTGAAACATCCTCCGAGTTGGCAGGTTTCCCTTTTTTCCGAAAAAAGCCGGTGCCGGTTTCCGCCGCCGCCGGGTGACTCGACATGCGACAGAACTATCAGGGAGGTCGCCGGCGAGTTGGAAAAAGCCGCGGTAGCTGAGCTACACTCGACACCCGGACACACATCCCACGGTAAGGCTATGATCACCACGACAATCAAGCAAGTCCTCCTGTGGAGTTTTCTCCTGATCTCCGGCTATGCATCGGCCCAGGTACCGCTGCAGGTGGATCCCTACCGACCCGATTATGATCGCGGTGGTGAATTCAATTTTGTCAGGGTGCAGTTCGATACTTATTACGGTGGAGGATTTCGCGGTTTCGGTGGATTTGGCGGTGGTACCTGGGCTATCGATTTCCCCGACGCGGACATGAATTTCCTTCGCGGCGTTTCCCGGCTTACCAATATTCGCGTGATGAGCGACCCCATTGTCCTGCGGCTGGATGACGACGAGATCTTCGATTACCCGTTTCTGTATATGCTGGAGGTGGGTCAGGCTGGCGGCGTCAACTTCGCGCCCAAGGAAATTGAGAACCTGAGAGAGTACCTGCTGCGAGGTGGCTTTCTGTTGATTGACGATTTCTGGGGCACGCAGCAGTGGAACAATTTCCTCACTGCCTTCACCCAGGTGTTTCCGGATCGTCAGATTGTGCAGCTGCCGCCGGACCACGAAATTTATCACGTCTACTACGATATCGATGGCGCACAGATGATTCCGGCCCTGGGCAGATCGGACCAGTACGGGGAACAGGACGTGGATTATGCAACCAATCATGCCATTCTTGACGATGAAGGCCGGGTTATGGTCCTGATCAACTGGAACTCGGATATGGGTGATGGCTGGGAACACACTTACCACCCGGCTTACCCGACACGCTATGCCAACGCTGCCTACCAGCTGGGTATCAACTACCTGATGTACTCTCTTACCCACTGACCCACTGACCCACTGACCCACTGACCGGTCAGCAGTCCTGACCGGTCTTCACGGATGCCATTCATGGGCACCGATATCGTAGGCACCATTGTAGGGACGCAGCCTGCCGTCGATGTCGTCCACCACCTCGCCGGTCAGTGGTTTCCCGGAATCCAGGACTTCGCTGTTCGGCGCTGGTCGATAATCACCTCCAGTACGATCCACGAACAGGTAGCGCAGATCGCCGAGCTGTGAATTACGATCATAGCCAAGGTCCTGCCACTGCTGGAGATTGAGCGAGCGCGGCAGATCACCGTTCAATTCGAAGCGGTCCATCAGCACGTTGTAGTCACTTTCGAAGCCGTCGTCCACCGGCAGCCCCACGGAGATACTGCCGCGGAAACGGTTTTTGTTGAGTATGATGTTATTGAATACCCGGTTGTCCCGGGTACTGGGTAAATTCAACGCCCACCGGGAGAACCGTCCGTTGACGATGGTGTTGTTCAGCACCTGGTTGGAGTGGGATTGATCGGCGCCGTCGATCCGGTACAGCGATATGCCACTGGCGTGATTGTCAACCAGTAGATTATTGCGGATAAGACTGTCAGTGACGCCATCGAGGTTGATAGCGGAACCACCACGCCGGCCGTTTTCATAAATCACGTTTTTCTCGATAACGGCATGTGATACCAGGCCATCACCTCCCATGCTGGCGTCACCGTTCATATGCACTCCGGCCGCCGCATTGTCGAATATCCGGTTGGCCCTTATCGTGGGATAGTCGCTGGAGTTGCTGATGTAAATTCCATGCTGGGTGCGTGACCCGGACGTTTCGCAGTTCTCAACCAGGGTGTAGTCGCTGAAGTCGGAAAAGATACCCCAGGAGCCGTTATTGCGGAATGTCGAATTCCTTACTTCCACGTGGTCCGACAGGGAGATGCGCAACCCGGCGCGCCTGGCATCTTCAATGGTGATTCCGTCCACCTGGACAAAATCGGCTTCTGTGATGTAGAAAGCATCCCTGTTCTCGCCACTACCAGAAATGGTGACTCCTGGCCCTATGGATCTGAAAATTACCGGTTCCGATGCAGTACCCCCTCGCCGGACAACAATTCCTCCGGTATATGTGCCAGGTTGAATGAAAACCGTGGTGCCGGCGTCTACGCGCGTGGCGGCAGCATGAATGGAGTTGAAGGCGACAGCATCACCGGTGCCGCAGCGACGGATAACAGGCTGATAATCGGTACAACCCTCGGTATCCAGTGAATTGTCCACGTACAAAGTCTGGGACAGAAGGGGGGATGTTGACATCAGGCACAGCAGGTACAAACCGCTGATGCCGAGGGTGGACGCTTTAGGAGTTGGCATGGTCGGGCTTCGATGTCTGGGTTTAGGGCATGGCTGAAGGGTAGGACGTGGACCGTGGTTTGTCCAGAGACCAGCCCGGGGTTGCGGTTTTCTCACCGGTTTACCGTCCGCCAATCACCCAGGGCAATGATCCAGCCGGTTCATCGCTCCACCGGATCAGCCTTGTCCGGATCGATGGCGATCCCGGCAGCCAGTGTTTTAAACGTTTCCGGGTCGATGGCCGCCGAACGCAGCAGGCCGGTGAGGGCTGCGTGAGCGATGTAGTCGCTGTTGATTTCAAAAAAAGCCCGTAAAGCCTCCCTGGATTCACTGAGTCCGTAACCATCGGTACCCAGGGTCATGTAGTTGGAGCCCATCCAGGGGGCTATCGCCAGGGGCAGTGACTTCATGTAATCAGTGACGGCAACGAAGACCTCGGAGCGATCGGGGAAAAGCTGGTGGAGATAGGCTGAACGGGGTTCTGCCAGTGGGTGGAGACGGTTCCAGCGTTCGCAATGCTGTGCTTCCCGCGCCAGTTCGAAGTAACTGGTGACGCTCCAGATCCTGACGACAAGTCCCATGCCTGCCAGAACATCCGCCGCAGCCAGAACCTGCTGCATGATCGAGCCGCTGCCCAGCAGATTTACTGTCGGACCTGCAATGGGCTGTTTCCCGGGGGTCAGCCGGTTTCCCGGGCCCTGCCCTTCCGCAGGTGTCTCGACATCACGGAACAGGTAGGCACCGCGAACGATGCCCTGTTCAATTCCGGTCGAGGATTCGAATTGCGAGCTGGACTGCAGTTCGGAACCGGGCATGGCAGGCATGGGATATGTTTCGTTGTAGACAGTCAGGTAGTAGAAAAGATTTTCCTGGTCGGCATACATACGATGAATGCCATCACGCACGATGACCGCCAGTTCGTAGCCGAAGGCCGGGTCGTAAATTTTCAGGTTGGGATAGGTGCTGGCAAGAATAGGGGAGTGACCATCCTGATGCTGAATGCCCTCGCCGTTCAGGGTTGTTCTTCCAGCAGTCCCACCGATAAGGAAGCCCCGGCATTTCATGTCGCCGCAGCTCCACAGCATGTCACCAACCCGTTGAAATCCGAAAATAGAGTAGAAGAAATAGAATGGGATCATCGGCAGGTCGTGGATTGAATAAGCGGAGCCGGCCGCCAGGAATGAAGCCATGGCACCTGTCTCACAGATTCCCTCCTGCAGGATCTGACCGTCCTCGGCCTCCCGGTAGGAGACTATACTGTCGGCGTCGACGGGTGTGTATTTCTGACCAGTAGAAGAATAAATACCGGCAATACGAAACAGGGCATCCAGACCGAAGGTCCGGGCTTCGTCTGGAACGATAGGAACAATATACCTGCCAAGCTGCCGATCCTTCATCAATGCAGATAACAGGCGAACAGTGACCAGCGTTGTCGACTGTGACCGTGTTTCCGAGCCTTTGGTTATCGACGCAAAGCTTTGCAGTGGCGGTGCCGGGACAGATGGACAGCTTTCCCGTCTGGCAGGCAGGTAACCCCCCAGCTTTTTCCGCCTGTCCCGCAGGTAGCGCAATTCCGGGCTGTTCTCATCGGGTCTGTATAAACGGGCGTTGACAATGGCCTCTTCATCCAGCGGAATACCGAAATTCCCGGCACACTCCAGCCTTTCTTCGGGCCCCAGGTTTTTCTTCTGATGTACCGTGTTGCGGCCCTCGGCATCTGCTCCCATGCCATCGCCTTTCACCGTCTTGATGAGAATAACCGTTGGTTGCCCCTGGCATTGCAGGGCTCGATGATAGCCGGCATAGATTTTTTCCGCGTCCTGACCGCCCCGCTTGATGCGCTTGACCTCGTCGTCGCTGAGGGAATTCATCATTTTTTCCAGCTCGGCATTCCCATGAACCCAGTGCTCCCGCTGGCGATTTCCCGGCAATATGGAATAGCGCTGGTAGTCGCCGTCAAGGCATTCTTCCATGCGACGGCGCAGCGTGCCATTCTCGTCCATGGCCAGCAGCTTGTCCCATCCGCCTCCCCAGATAACCTTGATAACATTCCAGTCCGCGCCGCGAAAACTCGCCTCCAGTTCCTGGATGATCTTGCCGTTGCCGCGGACCGGACCGTCCAGTCTCTGCAGGTTGCAATTGATGACCAGGATCAGATTATCCAGTTTCTCCCGGGCGGCGATGTTGATAGTGCCCAGCACCTCGGGCTCGTCACATTCACCGTCACCGATAAAGCACCACACCTTGCCACCCATGGAAGGTTTCAATCCCCGATTTTCCAGGTACTTGGCAAACCGTGCCTGGTAGATGGCAGTGGGGGTGGAAAGGCCCATGGACGCATTGGGTACCTGCCAGAAGTCAGGAAGAGAGAGCGGGTGAGGATAAGAAGGCAGCCCGCCACCGGGTTGCAGTTCCCGCCGGAAGTTGCACAGTTGTTCCTCACTGAGCCGGCCTTCCAGAAAAGCCCGGGCATAGACTCCCGGTGCGGTGTGGGGCTGCAGTATCACCAGGTCACCGCCGTAGTTGTCGTCCCGGTTGCGGAAAAAGTGGTTGAATCCGACTTCCATCAGGGTGGCAGCGGAACCGTAGGTGGCAATATGTCCACCGACACCGGAGCCACGGTCCTGTTGCTGCAATACCATGGCCATGGCATTCCAGCGATTGATGTTTTCGATCCGCTTTTCCAGTTCCAGATCACCGGGATATACCGGCTGCTCGGCCAACGACACCGTGTTCAGGTAGGGCGTGTTGAGCTGGGACTGGGCAGGGGAGATATTGTGTTCATAACTCCAGCTGCGAAGCCCGGAGAGAATCGTGTTGACTCCTTGCCGGCCGTGATGGCGGTAAACATCCGCCAGTGCGTCCAGCCACTCCGGCAAATCGGCCTCCGGGCCCTGCGCCGGGTTCTGTTTATGTGACATAGTGCTGTCATTCCACTGTAGTTGCCTGGGAAACCTCTACCTGATTATAACCGTCCCAGGCTGCACAGGATTGCAAATTGTTCTATGTTTACTACCTATATTGAAATAATAAATCACCTTAAGCGGTGAATGAGGCATAAAATGGCTGCTAACACGCTGGACCGTACTGACCTCAAGATCCTTCGCTGCCTGCAGAATAGCGGTCGGCTGGCCAATGCCGAACTGGCTGACAAGGTAGGCCTGTCTCCCTCGCCCTGTCTACGCCGGGTGAGGTCGCTGGAGCAGCGGGGCATAATCAGGCGTTATGCCGCCATTGTCGACGCCCGGGCAATCGGTCTGCCTATCAGTGTCTTTGTCAATGTGTCTCTCCACAATCAGGAGCGCAGCAGCCTTGAGCAGTTTGAAAGACATGTTTCCGGGTACGAGGAAGTCATGGAGTGTTACCTGATGACCGGCAGCTTCGATTACATGCTGCGGATCGTTGTGCCGGACCTGGAAAGCTACGAACATTTCCTGGCGGAAAAGCTCACCACCACTCCCGGTGTTGCCAATATCCAGTCAAGTTTTGCCCTTAAACAGGTAGTCTATAAAACCGAGCTGCCCCTGGGATCTGCCGTGGATCGATACTGAACGGCTGTGCCGGTCCAATGCCCTCGGCCGGGTTGCCGCACTGGCAACGGCTTCCTGCCGGCGTCGCCGGCTGTCTCCTGGCAGAACAGCATCAGGCTGCCATTGCTAACGCCGCCCCGCCTCCAGTAAAGTGACGGACAATAATTTTGCAACGTGGAGACTGGTGTTATGACAACATTCAAGGGCCTGCCCCTGTTACTCGGACTCGCCACACTGCTGGGCGGATGTGACCGATCTCCCGCCGAACCGGTGCAGCTGACAATGTCGGTGGTGTCCAACAAACCCTATCTGGTCAGTGGTGGCGATGCCCTGGTGGAAATCTCCGCATCCACCGCCGACAGTGACGACCTGACTCTGGTGATCAACGGAATCGCCCGGTCCACCGCTATGGCCCCGGTAAGCCAGGAGGGCGATCTCTTTGTCTATCGGGCGCTGATCAACGGGCTGAACCTGGGCACCAATTCCGTCGCTGCCAGGCTGGGCGAGGCAGTCGTGGAACTGCCCCTGGTCAACTACCCGATAACCGGTCCCATCATTTCGGGCACCCATCAACAGCCCTATTTCTGTCTAAGCCAGCTGGCGCCGGACGAAAATGGCAGCAAACGCCGGTTCGCCATCGGCAACGGCGAGTTTCTCGACGACACCATGATCGACAGCGACTGTTCATTGCCCCGGCAGGTGGATTACGTGTACCGCACCAACACCGCTGAACCGGAATTCAGGGCCCTGGCGGATATCGATGCCCGGCCTGCTGACCTCGCTTACACCACGACCAACGAGGGTGTGGAGACGCCTTACATCGTCCGCCTTGAAACCGGCACCATAAATCGCGCCATTTACCAGATCGCCGTGTTACACAACCCGGACGACGCGGTGCCTTCGCCCCTGAGTCGACCGGGTGCCTGGAATGAAAGGCTGGTCTATACCTTTGGTGGAGGCTGTGAAGCGGGTTACTTTCAGGGAACCGCCACCGGCGGGGTATTGCGGGACTACATGCTCAGGCAAGGATACGCGGTGGCGTCATCGACACTCAATGTCAATGCCCAGGGCGGCTGCAATGACGTGGTGTCAGCCGAAACGGCGATGATGGTGAAGGAACACTTCATTGAGACCTACGGTGTGCCGCGCTATACCATTGGTACCGGCAGTTCCGGCGGCGCCATGCAGCAGTTGTTGATTGCCGGTGCCTACCCGGGAATACTCGACGGCCTGCTGCCAAGCAATACCTTCGCTGACGCGGTCACCTATTTTACCGATTCCCAGGAGTGTGCGGGTATCCTCAGGGAATACCTCAACGATCCCGCCAGGGACATCAGCGACGAAACCAGGAATGCCATCGGCGGCTGGTCCATGTGGTCCCTGTGTGAAACGTCGCTGGGTGAACGACCCAGGCGCATTGCCCCGGACGATTGTCCTTCTCCAATTCCTCAATCTGCCCGCTACCACCCCCGGACCAATCCCCAGGGCGCCAGGTGTTCTATTTACGATGGCATGAGAAATATTTTCGGTGAAAAAATCTACGCCGATATCACCACGGCAAGGGCTTTCGCCCGCGCGCCTCACGACAACGTCGGCGTTCAGTATGGACTCGAGGCCTTGAATGAAGGGCTGATCGACAAAGCGCTGTTCCTGGACCTGAACGAAAAGATCGGCGGCTGGGACATTGATGTCAATTCCCGTCCACAGCGGACAGTTGCCGATGAACAGGCAGTACGCATCGCCTACCAGACCGGCAGGGTAACCAGCGGTGGAGCCGGATTGTCCCAGGTACCTATTATCGACGACCGGAGCTATCTGGATGATATCGGTAATTTTCACGCCAGCGTCTATTCCTTCATAACCCGTGCCAGGCTGGTGCGGGACAATGGTCATGCGGGCAATTACGTGCTGCGCAGGCACTCCAGGGATCTCTCGCTGGTTGTTGAAAACCTGGAACTGATGGATCGATGGCTGGCCCGGATCCAGGCTGCCAACGATCAGGGCTCGATACTGGACAGGATTGTCAGGGCCCGGCCCGCCGATCTGCAGGACGATTGCTTTGCCGGCAATGGTGAGCAGATCGTGGAAGAACCCCAATACGATCGGCAGCGCCTTTTTGACAATACCCAGGGCAGCTGCAACAGTCTCTACCCGCCCCATGCCGGCCTGCGCCTGGTTGCCGGTGGACCCCTGAGCAACGATGTTCTCAAGTGTCAGCTCAAGCCGATTGATTACGATGACTACGCCGTCACCTTCAGTGACGCGGAGAAGCAGCGCCTGCAGGCGATTTTCCCGGACGGAGTCTGTGACTGGGAGCAGCCGGGGGTTAATCAGCAGATCAATGACACCTGGTTGTCTTTCGGTCCTTCCCCGGTCAATCGTTACGAGCCCTGATCCGAGAGGAACTTAAGTATCAGGGCCACATTGGCCTGCTCACAATCGGCTGATTGCTTGACCAGGTAGTCTATTGCCAGCCGTTCGATTTCTTCCGCCCGGGATATCAGCGCGCGAAAGGTTTCGATCATGGGTGGCGGGACGCTCTTGTCGTTGAAGAAATCGATGAGCAGTCCCAGTTCCTCTGCACTCAGATTCTGCGCAAAGATCATGGCTATTCCTGGCTCAAAACGGTCCCACGCGAAAGCTTTCTCGTAGCAGAGAAGCATTTCCTGCTGCAGTGAATCCGGCAGCTCGTAGTCCGTGGAGGTAGCCACTATGCTGGAAAAGGTGCGAACCACGTTGCCGGCCTGTTGCCGGGCCGCCAGCTCGAATTCCCTGGCCACCTCGGTAGTCCGCAGCAGCGTGTACGCGTCTGCCAGATTATCGCCCCGAACGGTTCCCTGGGAGAACAGCAGTAGCAGTCCCAGGAAAACGCGTATCCCCGCGCCGGGGCGATGCCAACGCGATACCCGTCCAGCCATCGCCACTCTATCCATTTCCATACCCGGGCATGCTGGTGAGAATGACAGCAAGTGATCCACATGCCTGCCCGGCAGTGTATAGAAAAAGCAGTGTTCGCCTCAACAGTGCCATGACAGGTGTCGACGCAAACCTGGCCAGTAGCTTGATCATCGTCCCGTGCAGTTTGGTATTTACATTCCGAGCCATAAATGACAACATGTTTTCAGGAACTGCAGGTAAGTAAGAACATTGTGACAATTCAGTGCGGACCTCCCCCGGCCGTCGAGCAGGAGATTGAAAGTGCATTCCCCCAAGCGCGTGGTTTTTCTGGACCTGGTTCTTTCGCTGTTCCGCCTCAACGGGCTGCTTATCGCCGAGGGGGACAGAATGACACGGGATCTCGGACTGACCAGTGCGCGCTGGCGGGTCATCGGTGCTGTTGCCCTGTCCAGCGGGGGCTTGACGGTTCCGGGTATTGCCCGGGTGCTGGGGCAGTCCAGGCAGGCGGTGCAGCGCATTACCGATGCCATGGTTGAGGACGAACTGCTGTCCTACGTGCCCAATCCCAAGCACAAAAAATCCATGCTGGTGCACCTGACTGATGCCGGTAAGACATGTTATAACCTGCTGCGCGATGAACAGGATCCGTGGGCCCTCGAGGCGACCGAAGACATTTCCCTGGACGATCTGGAAACCTCGCTGTTTGTCGTACGTCGCCTGATCAAGCAATTCGACCGGAAATAACCACGCGGAACTCCATGGTCAGCCAGACTTCCCGACTGCCAAGAGCGCTCTATCAGGCGGCGCAGGTTCGTGAGCTTGACCGTATCGCCATCCAGGACTGCGGCATCGAAGGCTTTGCCCTGATGCAGCGGGCCGCCACGGCCGCCTTTGAGACACTGCAGGAGCAGTGGCCCCAGGCCCGGCATCTGTTGATTTTTACCGGTGCCGGAAACAATGGCGGAGACGGATACGTGATCGCGGGGCTCGCCCGCCTGTCCGGACTCAATCCCGAAATAATTGCCGTCGGTGATCCGGACCGCCTGCAGGGAGACGCACAACGCGCCAGGCAGTTTGCGGAACAGAAAGGCGTACATGTCAACCCGTTCAAGAGCAGCAATTTCCTGGATTCCGGTGGTTATCCCGCTGACCACACGATTATTGTGGATGCTCTGCTGGGTACCGGCCTCGACCGTCCGGTTTCAGGTATATATGCCGAAGCCATCGACACCATCAATGAATTACCGTTCCCGGTTCTGGCAGTGGATATTCCCTCGGGCCTGGGTGCGGACACTGGTATGGTGCTTGGTGTCGCCGTTCAGGCGTCGCTGACCATCACTTTTATCGGCATGAAACAGGGATTGCTCACCGGAGACGGGGTCGATGTCAGCGGCCGCCTGGTGTTCAGTAACCTGGATGTGCCTGACCAGGTCTACCATTCTCCCCGGTCCCCCGGGCCGTCAAGCCTGCGCATCGACATGCCACAGGCTTCCCGGTCCTTGCAGCCCCGCCAGCGGTCGGCGAACAAGGGACACTTCGGTCACACCGTGGTGGTCGGCGGTGACTACGGGTTTGGCGGCGCGACGCTGATGGCAGCCCGAGCTGCACTGCGTGTCGGCAGCGGCCTGGTCAGCGTCGTTACGCGGTCGGTTAATCGCAGCGGATTGTTGGCAAGCCAGCCTGAAATCATGATGCTGGGCACCGAGGATCCGGAACAGAACGAAGGGCGGGTAGCCGGCCTCCTGGAGCGGGCTGCGGTCATTGTCGTGGGGCCGGGACTGGGACAGTCTGACTGGTCCCGGGAAATGCTGCGACTGGTCCTGCGGGTTCAGGAATTGCGCAACACGCCGCTGGTTGTAGATGCGGACGGACTGAACCTGCTGGCTGCCGGATTAACAACCAACGAATTCGGTGACGCAGAGGGAAATGACGGGAGCTCCCATAGCCGCGTGAATCTTTCGCGGTCAAACTGGGTATTGACGCCCCACCCGGGCGAGGCGGCCAGGCTGCTGGACTGCGAGACTGTCGACGTTACCGCCAACCGGTTTCAGGCAGTGAGAAATCTCCAGCGTCGCTGGGGCGGCGTGACTCTGCTCAAAGGCGCCGGCAGCCTGATCTGCGCCACTGACGATCCGCATACCGCAATTCAGCTTTGCGATGAAGGGAACCCGGGCATGGCCACCGGTGGCATGGGCGATATTCTCAGCGGCCTGGTGGGTGGATTGGTGGCCCAGGGTTTCAGTCTGGCTGACAGTCTGCGCATCGGGGTCTGCCTGCATGGCGAAGCGGCCGACCAGGCTGCCGCCCGGCGGGGGCAGCGTGGCATGGCCGCCACCGATCTGCTGGATCAGGTGCAGGAACTGGTCAATCCCCGGCGTTAGCGGCGGTAGCCACGGCCGGAGACTGGCGGCCGCATTGCCTTTTGCCAGTGGAAGGGGTAACCGGCCCCGACAAACCCGGTCTCACCATGATCAAACCCGTTCCGGGCGCCGCCGGTGGACAGTGTTGCCCGAATTGACAGGATGATGATGTCCAGGCACGACATTTACCTCGGCAATGCAATCGACACCGAGAACTTCGGTCGCCGGCTGGCGCTGGCCACCAGTGATTTGCGCCCGGAAAACCATGGCGCTGCCGGATATCCCCGTTCAACCGGGGGTGGCAGGATCTACCTGTCGGGGGATCTTGGCGCGGGCAAGACTACCCTGGCGAGGGGCCTGTTGCGGGGCTACGGACACGAAGGTGCGGTAAAAAGTCCTACATACACACTGGTTGAACCTTATGAGTTTTCTAGGTATAACATCTATCACTTTGATCTTTATCGGCTTTCCGATCCCGAAGAAGTGGAATTTCTAGGCGTTTCGGATTATCTTATGCCAGTAAACCTCTGTCTGATCGAGTGGCCGGATAAAGGCGGTACAGCAATACCCCCGGCGGACCTGCTTATCGAGTTGAAAATAAGCGGATCCGGCCGTCTGCTGACCTGGGAGGCAAAAACTCCCAGAGGGCAGGAGATTGCCAACAAGCTGTTGGCGGTTGACAGTTGATTGATTTTACTGAACAAACAGTAAAAAAGTCGGAAGAGCCAGGCAGCGTGCGGTGAGGGGTTCCTCAGGCAGCGGTTCCCTGGTTTGAATGGGCGTTATGCAGGCTGGTACGCCCGTGGGGTACAGTTACGCAGTACGGTACCGGTAGTAATCCGGAACTGCCGGTCAAGATCGGTTTAACAGATCATCGATGTCGCCATGCCGTTCGCCGGCACTGCATGCGGGAAACAGAACAACTGATGAAACGACTACTGGACAAGGTATTATTGCCGGTTTTCACGGCCATGGCGCTGATCCTGCCTGGTCTGGCCTTGCTGTCCTCGCCGCAGATGACACAGGCCGCAACCGTGGAGGCGGTGCGCGTCTGGCGAGCACCTGATCACACGCGCCTGGTCCTGGATCTCAGTCAGGCGGTCAGTTACAACGTATTCAACCTCGATAATCCCGAAAGGCTGGTCATCGACCTCAGTGACAGCGACTTTGCTGCTGATCTTACCGGCCTGGAACTGGATGCGACGCCGGTGCATGCTATCCGCACTGGTATCCGTAACGGAGACGATCTGCGCCTGGTTCTGGATATGGCTCAGCGGGTCAGGCATGAGAGCTTTTCCCTGGGGGCAAATGGCGAATTCCGTGATCGCCTCATCATCGATCTCTACGACCCACCGGGCAGCCAGATCAAAACCGTGCGAACCCAGCCGGTCAGGCAGGCCGGGGAAAAGCGTGACATCCTGGTGGCAATCGTGGCCGGCCACGGCGGTGAAGACCCGGGTGCGCCAAGCTACAACCGCCGTTTCTGGGAAAAAGATGTGACCCTGGCTATTGCCCAGGCGGTGGAAAACCGTCTGCACCAGACACCGGGGTACCAGCCGGTAATGATTCGCGATGGCGACTATTCGGTGGCATTGAAATCACGTCCGGTGATTGCCCGTGAAAAACGCGTTGATATCTATATTTCAATCCACGCGGATTCCTACCGTGGCAGCAACGTCCAGGGAGTAACAATATACGCGCTTTCCGGGGAGACCGCTGACCAGGAAAACATCCGTCGGGTCGAGCAGAAGGAAAACCGCGCGGATTTGCTGGGCGGCCTGGCCGGCGACACGCGGATTGCCGATGTGGAGGACGACCTGGCTTTGACCCTTCTGGACCTCTCCATGGCCTGGAGCATGGAACAGAGCGTGATCCTGGGCAGCCATATACTCGATACGCTTCATGGCGTTGCGCCGCTGCGCAAGGACAAGGTACAGGGAGGCAATCTCTGGGAACTGCGATCACCGGATATTCCCTCGATACTCATTGAAACCGGTTACCTCTCCAATCCCGAAGAGGCCGATCGACTGAAATCAACTGGCTATCAGCGCCGGCTTGCAGACGCCATCGTCCAGGGCGTGACCAACTACTTTTTTGACAGCCCGCCCGAGGGGACCCTGGTCGCCTGGCAGAAAGAAAACGGCATCACTCCTGCCAGCTACCGAGTCCGGCGCGGAGACAGTCTCTCTGAGATCGCGCTGCAGTTCGGCGTCGGTCTGGGAGAACTGAAACGGGCTAACGGGTTGACCGGGGACACTATCCACGTGGGACAGTCCCTGACCATTCCAGGTGAGGGAACGGCGGCACAGGTTGCCGAACACCGGATATCCCGCGGTGAAACCCTGTCGGAAATCGCTCAGCGATATCGCGTCAGTCTCTCCAGTCTGAGACGCGTCAACAACCTGCGCGGCGACAGGATCATGGTCGGCCAGGTGCTGAAAATTCCCACCTCCTGAGCCCTGCCCTCAACCATCCCCGTTGACTGTACGCGGTTGCCGAAGCCGTGGAGATACCGCTGTTCTCCTGGCGCTGTGGTGCTGCAACAGCCATCCGGGACCGTTAATGCTACAATCCTGCGGCTGATCTGCCCCGGGAACGCCTTGTCATCATGGGAAAAATAGCTTTACTGAACCAGCGCCTGGCCAATCAGATCGCCGCCGGCGAGGTGGTGGAACGGCCCGCGTCGGTGGTCAAGGAGTTGTTGGAAAACAGCCTGGATGCCGGTGCTGGTCGGGTCGACGTGGATATCGAACAGGGTGGCAGTAAACTCGTCCGTGTCCGCGACGATGGCGCCGGCATGGATCGTCAGGACCTGGGGCTTGCGCTGAGCCGTCACGCGACCAGCAAGATTTTCCGGCTGGAAGACCTTGAACGTATCGGCAGCCTGGGGTTCCGTGGCGAAGCGCTGGCCAGCGTCAGTTCGGTATCACGACTGTCCATCACCTCCCGCAGTGCTGACAGTGGTACCGACTCGGCCTGGAAGGTTGAGGCGCAGGGGCAGGAAATGGAACCTGTGTTGACACCGGCAGCCCATCCCGGGGGAACCACGGTGGAAGTCCGTGATCTATTCTTCAACACGCCGGCCCGCAAAAAATTTCTGCGCACGGAAAAAACGGAATTTTCACGTATCGACGAGGTCATCAGAAGGCTGGCATTGAGCCGCTTTGACGTGGCTTTCATTCTCAAGCACAACAATCGCATTATTCACAACCTGTTGAAGGCCGACACAGATCAGGAAAAACAGCGTCGGGTGGCCCAGGTTTGCGGTCCCTCATTCGTCGAAAACAGCGTGGCAGTGGAAGTGGAGGGGCCAGGTCTACGGTTATGGGGTTGGGTCAGCCTGCCGACGTTTTCCCGCAGCCAGGCCGACCTGCAGTACTTCTATGTCAATGGCCGGGTGATCAGGGACAAACTGGTGGCCCATGCAGTGAGGCAGGCTTACCGGGATGTTCTGTTTCACGGACGCCATCCCGCCTTCGTTCTCTATCTTGACCTGGATCCCGGCCGGGTCGACGTTAACGTGCATCCCACCAAGCACGAGGTGAGGTTTCGCGACAGCAGAATGGTTCATGACTTTCTGTTCAGTTCTTTGCACCGTGCTCTGGCCGAGGTTTCACCCGCGGACCGATTACCTGGCAGGGAGCAGGCCCGGGAGGGAGGTGAGTATCCACAGCAGACAGAAACCGGCGGAGTCGAATACCGGCAAAGCCAGTCCAGCCTGGGCCTGAGCGATCGCCAGGCCGACTCCGGCGGCAATCACTTTTATCCGTCCCCCGGTGGCGGTGCCAGGCCAGGGATCAGCGAGCAACTGGCCGCCTACCGGAAATTGAACGAAGACCAGGAAACGCCGCCATTGGGTTACGCCATCGCCCAGCTGCACGGCGTTTATATCCTGGCGCAGAACCGTGACGGACTGGTTATCGTGGACATGCACGCCGCCCATGAACGTATAACCTACGAGCGGATGAAAACCGCCTGTGCCCGGGAAGAGCTGAAAGTGCAGCCATTACTTGTACCGTTATCGCTGGCCGTCAGTCAGGCTGAGGCGGATTGTGCAGAACAACAACAGGAAGCGCTGCGGCAGGTTGGTGTGGGTGTCGAACGGGTAGCCGATGAATCGCTGGTGGTCAGGGAGATACCGTCTATCCTGCGGGATGCCAATGTTGAACAACTGGTCCGGGATGTTCTTTCCGATGTCATGGAATTCGGTCACAGCGAGAGGGTGCAGGCTCACCAGGACGAACTGCTGGCTACCATGGCCTGTCATAACTCCGTGCGGGCCAACCGCCAGCTGACCGTCCCGGAAATGAACGCATTGCTGCGTGATATGGAAGCGACGGAACGCAGTGGTCAGTGTAATCATGGGCGACCCACCTGGGTGTTTCTGAATATGGATGAGCTGGACAAACTGTTTCTTCGTGGACAGTAGGCGGTAGACAGAGAATGACTGACAACCGTGGCCTGGCAGAATCCAGGCGGCCAGTGGTTTTCTGCCTGATGGGGCCGACGGCGTCCGGCAAGACCGCGCTGGCAGTGGAGCTGGTCCGCCGGCTTCCGGTGGAAATCGTCAGCGTCGATTCCGCGCAGGTTTATCGTGGCATGGATATCGGTAGCGGCAAGCCTGACCGCGAGACCCTGGCCATTGCACCCCATCGCCTGCTGGATATCGCTGATCCTGCCGAGCCCTACTCCGCGGCCGACTTTCGCCATGATGCAACAAGAGAGGTTCAGCAGATCATCAGCCTCGGTCGTATTCCGCTTCTCGTCGGCGGTACCATGCTTTACTTCAAGGTATTGCGGGATGGGCTGGCGAGGCTGCCCGCGGCGGACCCGTCGATCCGGGCGGAAATCGAAAAGCTGGCAGGTTACCGGGGCTGGGCAGCGGTACACGCCCGGCTAGCGCAGGTTGACCCCGAGTCAGCGGCCCGTATACACCCCAATGATCCCCAGCGGTTGCAGCGGGCCCTGGAAGTTTATCTGGCTACCGGTCAGACAATGACCGCCCTGCATGCCGCCGAATCTGCAGCTGGCCCCGGTTCGGCAGACGCACTGCCCTGGGATCTTCGCTTCCTGGCGATAATACCGGCGCAAAGACAGCGCCTGCATGAACAAATAGCACAGCGATACCAATCCATGTTGGCGTTGGGCTTCGTAGAAGAGGTGGAGGCATTGTTTGCCCGCGGGGACCTGACGCCGGATCTGCCGGCCATCAAATCCGTCGGTTATCGCCAGATCTGGCAGTATTTATCCGGTGAAATCGACTATGATGAAATGGTTGAAAGAGGTATCATTGCGACGAGGCAGCTGGCCAAACGCCAGTTAACCTGGTTGAGGAGCTGGCCTGAGCTCACCGACCTGGGTGGCCCAGACGACAAATCCCTGTCCAGACTCTTGAATATCGTGGAATCCGCCACGATATAAAGATTTCATTTTGACTGATGGGCCGGCCGGGTCCGGGTAACGACTGAAAGGAGATAAATAACATGTCAAAAGGGCACAGCTTACAAGACCCTTTTCTGAATGTATTAAGGAAAGAGCGAATACCCGTTTCTATATATCTGGTAAGCGGTATCAAGTTACAGGGACAGATCGAGTCCTTCGACCAGTTTGTCATAGTTCTCAAGAATGCTGTCAACCAGATGGTTTACAAGCATGCCATTTCCACGGTGGTTCCGGCCAGAACCGTCAGAATACCTACCCCGGGGCAAGGTGATCAGGGCGGCACAGGAGAAGTTGACGAGAATATCGGCAACTCTGCCTGAGGCGCCTGAACAGAGGTAATTTATTGTTTTTCGAACGACCGGAAACCGGCGAAGTTGCCATCCTGGTTCACCTATCGATTAATTCCGATTGTGAGCCGGAAGATCCACAGGAATTCGAGGAGCTGGTACTGTCAGCCGGAGGCGATCCTGCCGCATTCATTACCGGGAGCAGACAACAGCCCTCGCCCTTCAGCTTTGTCGGCAGCGGCAAGCTGCAGGAAATCGCCGATGCCGTTGCCAGTCACCAGGCACAGCTGGTCATCTTCAACCATACGCTCTCGCCCAGCCAGGAACGCAACCTGGAACGACGGTTGAAATGCCGGGTGCTGGATCGCACCGGACTGATTCTCGATATATTCGCCCAGCGTGCCCGCAGTCACGAAGGTAAACTTCAGGTCGAACTGGCTCAATTACGCCACATGAGCACCCGTCTGAAGCGAGGCTGGACCCACCTTGACCGACAGAAGGGGGGCATAGGGTTGCGCGGAGCTGGGGAAACCCAGTTGGAGCTTGACCAGCGAATGATCGGACAACGTATCAAGTCAATCAACAAGAGCCTGGAACGGGTCCGTGCGCAGCGCAATCAGGGCCGGCGATCGCGAAAACGCGCTGAAGTACCCACAGTGTCATTGGTCGGCTATACCAATGCGGGCAAATCGTCGTTGTTCAACTGCCTGACCAGTGCGGAGACCTATGCAGCCGATCAGCTGTTTGCCACCCTGGATTCGACCCTGAGGGCGGTTGCCGTACCGGCATTCGGTAATGTTGTTTTTGCCGATACTGTCGGCTTTATCAGCCACTTACCTCATCAACTGGTGGAGGCGTTCCGGGCTACGCTGGAAGAAACCACCCAGGCCAGCCTGCTGCTCCACGTAGTAGACGCTGCAGACCAGGAGCACGATCAGCTGATCCACGAGGTGGATAACGTACTGGATGAAATAGGCGCGGCACAAACACCGGTCCTGCAGGTATTCAACAAGATTGACCTGCTGCATGGACAGGGTCCCCTCATTGACCGCGGCGCGGACGGCAAGCCACGGCGGGTCTGGCTGTCAGCAAAAACCGGTGAGGGTGTCGACCTGCTGCTTGTCGCGGTGTCGGAACTGCTTTCCGGCGAACTGGTGCGTCAGGAGCTGGTACTGCAGCCGGTGCATGCAAGACTGCGCAGTAAACTCTACGCACGTGGGGCGATAGAAGACGAAGCCGTGGATGAACAGGGGCAATATCATCTGCAGGTCAGACTGGCGCGTACTACCCTGTTGCGTATTCTGGAGCAGGAAGGCCTGCAGAGTGGTACCGATTATCAGCTGGGATTGCCCGTGAACCGGGCCAAGCAGGCCCTGCAACTGAATTGATCCGGCGGCGGATTACCCGCTGTGGGAGCGGTGATTGTCAAGGCGTGGGCAGTGGTCGCAAACAGTATCGTGTTCAACCGTAAAGACTGGGTTAAACACCGAATTTTCGTTAAACTCACGCCCCTGCGACAAAATTGCTTTGGAGAAGCGAATGGCTTGGAATGAACCAGGAAACAACGGTGACAACAAAGACCCCTGGGGGGGCGGTGGTCGTCGGGGTGGAAATGACGGTCCCCCGGATATCGATGAGGTCGTCAAGAATCTGACCAAGAAAATCAATTCGCTTTTTGGTGGTTCCGGCAAATCCTCGGGCGGGTCAGGTTCCGGATCCGGCGGCAGCGGTGGCGGAATGACTCTAAACACCGGCATGCTGGGTGGTCTGCTCCTGGCCGTGGTGGTGGTCTGGGCTTTCATGGGCTTCTACACGGTCGACGAAGCCGAGCGCGGCGTCATTCTGCGCTTCGGCAAGGTCAGAAACGACGTGGTGATGCCCGGTTTGCACTGGAATCCTCCCATTATCGACGAGGTCACCAAGGTCAACGTTCAACGACTCAACAGTCGTCAGTTCGTTAACGACATGCTGACCACCGACGAAAACATCATCAGCCTGACAGTGACTGTACAATACCGGATTCAGGATCCAATCAGTTACGTTATCGCCGTACAGGACCCTGAACTCAGTCTGCAGAATGCGTCGGAATCCGCCATTCGGCACATCGTCGGCGAAAACTTCATGGATCAGATTCTGACCACCGGTCGTGCGGCAGTAGCGGACGACGTGGAAGAGCGTCTGCAGGATTACATGAATACCTACCAGACCGGCATACTGGTCAGCCAGGTAAACGTGACCGATGCCCAGCCACCTAACGCGGTCAGGGCGGCATTCGATGACGTGATACGCGCTCGTGAAGATGAGCAGCGGGTGCAGAACCAGGCACAGCAGTACGCCAACCAGATTATTCCGGAAGCCCGCGGTGAGGCCCAGCAGACTATCGAGCAGGCCAACGGCTACAAGCAGGAAGTCATTGCCGAGGCCCAGGGTGACGCAGCACGTTTCAACCAGTTGCTGGCCGAGTATCGCAAGGCACCCGAAGTCACCCGGGAAAGGCTCTACATCGATGCCATTGAGAGCGTTATGTCCAGTGCCAGCAAGATCATGGTGGACGTGGAAGGCGGTAACAACATGATGTATCTGCCGTTGGACAAAATTCTCGAGCAGGGCAATGCGGCTGCCGGTACCGGCGGTGCCATTCCCAGTTCATCCCGTGAGCTTCAGGACCTGGCCAATCGGCTGGCACCTTACCTGCCAGCGCCAACCAACGCCAACTCGGTGGATCGCTCACGCCTGAGCAGGAGAGGTAATTGATATGAAAAATTTTATCGGAGTTGGACTGATTTTCATCCTGGTGCTGGTTGCCAGCAATGCACTTTTCGTTGTCAGGGAAACCGAGCGAGCCGTGATGCTGCAGTTCGGTGAAGTAATCGATCCGGACATCGAACCTGGACTTCATGTCAAGATCCCCTGGATAAACCGCGTGGCCAAGTTCGATGGACGAATTCAGACGGCCGATGCAGAGCCCGAGCGCTTCCTGACCCTGGAACAGAAGGCGTTGATGGTGGATTCCTACGCGAAATTCAGGATTGTCGATGTAGGCCAGTTTTACGTCGCCAACCAGGGTGACCTGCTGAGTGCGCAGCGACTGTTGGCGGAAAGAATCAATGACGGCCTGCGCGACCAGTTCGGTGCGCGGACCCTGCAGGAGGTAGTCGCAGGTGAGCGTGACGCGCTGATGGTCGCACTGACCGAAGAACTGAATGAAACCACAGCCCGCGATATCGGTGTCGAAGTTATCGACGTCAGGGTCAAGCGTATTGATTTACCGGACGATGTGCGTTCCTCCGTGTATGAGCGAATGACCACGGAACGGAATCGGGAAGCCCAGGAACTGCGTTCCCGCGGCGAGGAACTTGCTATCGGTATTCGGGCTGATGCCGACCGTCAGGCCAGGATATATATGGCCGAGGCCTACCGGGATGCGGAACAGATTCGAGGCGAGGGAGATGCTGAAGCCACTGCTATTTATGCCGACGCCTATAACAAGGATCCGGATTTTTTTGCCTTCACCAGAAGTCTGAACGCGTATCGGTCGACGTTCAGCAACAAGTCAGACTTCCTGCTTATAGATCCGGACAGTGACTATTTCAGATTTCTGAATAACAGGCCGACAAACTAGATCCGTTGCCATTTTTGAATACTGGCCTGGAGTACCGCGCAGCCAGATCGTAATAGTGGCAATGAAAAATACCGTGAACTCAAGCGACAGCCTGCCTGTTGCTTGAGTTTTCGTTTTTTTGCGACCGGAAATGTATGAAGGGTGAGTGTTAAGCAATGCTTCAGGAACTGGCAGTTGCATTCTGCCTGATGCTGGTTATCGAAGGGATTCTACCCTTTGTGGCACCCCGGCGCTGGCGACGCATGCTGGAAGCTGTTGAGCAGATGGACGACAACACGGTACGGATGATCGGCCTGGGAAGCATGCTGGCGGGAACCGTGCTGCTCTACATGATCAATTGACCGCCCGTCGACTGTTGTCGCGAGTGTAAGAATGCCGATCTCTGGCCGGGGTAAGAAGAGATGAATTCCGTTGAAAAATGGTTACTGCCCGAGGGTGTCGAGGAGATACTCCCGGATGAGGCCCATGTGCTTGAAACTTTCCGGCGGGGGATACTGGATCTATACCGGAGCTGGGGCTATCAACTGGTGATGACGCCGTTTGTGGAGTACCTCGATTCCCTGCTGGTCGGCACGTCACATGACCTGGATCTCCATACGTTCAAGGTTACCGATCAACTCAGCGGCCGCATGATGGGAATAAGGGCGGACATGACTCCCCAGGTAGCCCGGATTGATGCACATTGTCTGAATCGGAACGGTCCGGTGCGGCTCTGTTATGCCGATAGTGTTCTTCATACCCGGCCGCGGGGATTATTGACATCACGGGTGCCTTTCCGGGTTGGTGCCGAGCTATTTGGTCATGCCGGGGTGGAAGCCGATGTGGAACTTATCTGCCTGATGCTGGAAACGCTGCGTCTCGCAGACATTCGCAATATCCATCTGGTCCTGGGACACGTCGGAATTTTCCGGACCCTGGTAGCAGAAGCGCGGCTTGATGAGGACGTCGAGGCGACCCTGTTTGACCTGGTGCAGCGCAAGGCTTACGCAGAAATCGATTCCCTGCTGCAGGCTGCTGTGGACAACAGTAAATTGCGGCAGATGTTGTATCACGTCACGCGACTCAGTGGCGATGCCGAAACTCTTGATCATGCCTTGCAGGTTTTTGCAGATGCCCCTGCCGCGGTTCGCAGTGAGCTTGCCGAATTGGAAGCCATCGCCAGCGGCGTGAATCGACAGGCGGCGGACGTCACTCTTTGTTTTGACCTTTGCGAATTACGTGGCTACGAGTATCACACGGGTATTGTATTTGCCGCCTACACACCAGAAAACGGCAGGGCCGTGGCCAAGGGCGGAAGGTACGACGATATTGGGGAAGTATTTGGTAGAGCCAGGCCGGCATCAGGATTCGATTGCGACCTGAAGGTACTGTCCAGGCTGACACACAAGACTTTCAGGCGACCCAGCGGAATTCTGGCGCCGATGACGACTGATACTGAGCTGCCGAAGTTGATCAGTGAACTGCGAGGTGCGGGCGAAACCGTTATCGTTAATTTTTCTTCGGATCAGCCTGGTGTCGATGACGGGATAGAATTGGGCTGTGACCGATATCTGACCAGGCAGTCAGGTAAATGGGTTGTAAAGGAATTTGCCCAGGATCAGTGACTGCATACCTCGCCAAGGTTAATGTTGAAATATTATCAAAACCAGTAAAAGTGAGCTGCCGGGAATGGGAAAAAGTGTAGTTGTATTGGGCACCCAATGGGGTGACGAGGGTAAAGGGAAAATAGTAGACCTGTTGACCGATCAGGCAAAAGTTGTCGTGCGATTCCAGGGCGGCCACAACGCCGGTCATACCCTGGTAATCGACGGGGAGAAGACGGTTCTGCATCTTCTGCCTTCGGGTATCCTGCGAGAGGGCGTGGATTGTCTCATCGGCAATGGCGTCGTACTGAGTCTCGAGGCCCTCTGGCAGGAAATTTCTGAGCTGGAGGCAAGGGGCATTCCAGTCACCCGGCGGCTTCGGATCAGTGGCGCCTGTCCGTTGATATTACCTACCCACATTGCACTGGACCAGGCCCGGGACGTAAGGCTGGGAACCACCGGTCGAGGTATCGGTCCAGCCTATGAGGACAAGGCGGCCAGGCGCGGTATTCGACTTGCCGAGGCACTTGTGGAGGAGCAGTTTACTGCAAAGCTCGAAGGCCTGATGGATTACCACAATTTTATCCTGGAAAAATACTACGGCGCAGATCCGGTGGACTTTCAACAGACGCTTGACAGGAGCCTGGAGCTGATCCAGCTTGTGTCGCCCATGGTGGGAGATGCAGTTGATCGACTTCACCACCATCGCAAACGTGGGGAGGATATCCTGTTCGAAGGCGCCCAGGGATCCTTGCTGGATATTGATCACGGGACTTATCCGTTCGTGACGTCGTCCAATACCACGGCAGGTGGAACTGCCACGGGAAGCGGCTACGGTCCACTGTATCTTGACTACGTGCTGGGTATTACCAAGGCCTATGCGACTCGTGTTGGTACTGGACCATTCCCTACGGAACTGTTCGATGATACCGGTACACATCTGGCCAGCGTGGGACATGAAAAAGGGGCAACTACGGGTCGAGACAGGCGCTGCGGATGGTTCGATGCGGCGGCGGTTAAACATGCAATCAGTGTTAACAGCGTATCGGGAATCTGCCTCACCAAGCTGGATGTGCTGGATGGCCTGGAAACGGTCAAGGTATGCACGGGATACCGTGGCGGTGGTGACAATGACAGCGTATCCGCCTGGCTGATGAACGTCGACGGCCCCGGTGCTCCGCAGCCGGTGTATGAAGAACTGCCCGGCTGGGATGATTCGACGGCCGGAATAAAGGAAATCGGACAACTACCCGAGAATGCCCGTGCCTATATCCGGTTTATTGAAGATCATGTAGAGGCACCCGTAGACATTATTTCCACCGGACCCGACCGGTCCGAAACAATCGTACTCCGGCATCCATTCGACTGAGCGCGGGGCGGCGGAATGCGCCAGTCCGATATTTCACTTCACGGCACAATTAATTGAAGTTTAATTAGTTGAATTTCAAGGGAAAATCTCTACAATCGGGAATTCGCCCTCGAAAAAGGTGATTTTTTCTGCCTGAAGGCCGTCATATCAGAACAAGAATCAGTTCCCGCCTCAGCGTACCAGCGGGGAACATAAAACAGGGAAGAGTGCCCTTCGGCTGATGACCCGTGCCAGGAATCAACAGGTATCACTTGATGATACGCCTTATTATCACTGCATCTCGCGTTGTGTGAGACGTGCCTACCTTTGTGGCGATGATCCGGTCAGCGGCGAGAACTTCGATCACCGGAAGGTCTGGTTGGTTGAACGAATGAAGCAGCTGGCCTCGGTATTTTCCGTGGATATTTGTGCCTATGCCGTGATGAGTAACCACTATCACCTGGTACTTCATGTAAATCATAAACTGGCTGACAGCTGGACCCAGGACGAAGTCATTCAAAGATGGACCAGGCTGTTCAGCAGAAACGCGGCTGCGCTGGAAACAATCGCCGGCAATCGTTCCAGTAAATCTGCCCGCGAACAGCGCCGCCGACTCATCGAGCAATGGCGGGATAGGCTCAAGGATATCAGCTGGTTTATGCGTTGCCTCAATGAACCGATTGCCCGCCGGGCCAACCGGGAAGATGACTGCACCGGTCGATTCTGGGAAGGACGTTTCAAGAGCCAGGCATTGCTGGATGATAAAGCGCTGATCACGTGTATGGCCTATGTGGACCTGAATCCAGTGCGCGCTCACTTGAGCGCAACGCCTGAGGAAAGTGATTTTACTTCGATTCAGGAAAGGCTGGTGAGTCATGCCAGGCGGTCAAAAAAACGTTCACGTGATCAAAGCACAATGCTGAAGCACTACCAGCACTACTTTGAAAGTAACAGAAAATTGAAAACGGCCGGTGCTCGACTGATGGGATTTCAATCCGGTCAGTTGCAAAGTGAATTCACCGGCGCAGATCACTGCCTGCCTATCACTCAGGCAGCCTATTTCGACCTGGTGGCATGGAGTGCCGCCAGCCTCACCGCCAGCAGGACGAAAGCTGTTATGGATAGGGAATATCAAGCAGATGAACGGTTGGGGGATGTCGGTATCAAACCTGCTGATTGGCTCGATGCAGTTACGTCGTTTCATAAATTCTTCTACCAGGCAGCAGGTGACCCAGGTTCGTTGATCAAGTACCAGGCCAGCAGGGCGAAAGCCAGGCTCGTCAGGTTTAAAAACAAGTGGGTAAGAGGAATAAAGCCTGCTACCAGACTGTTTGGAACCTGATCCGGATACCGGCTCTAAAACCAAGCTTCCCGCCCCGCGCCCCCCCCCACAAAACTGTCACCAATAATGTACTGGCTCTGTCGGTAGCTATCTGGTCGGCGGAATAGCGAAACTGCGCCTGCTGATAATGCCACGAGCGTAGCTCGTTGCTACGTCAATCACCAATATAAACAAATATAAAAAAATAAAGAAAAACAAAGGACACCCAATTAAATTTTTTATGCCAATTTAATTGGGTGTCCTTATATTTATTATATGGGTGTCCTGTTAATATTCATTATTTTTCGTCATTACCAGATATTGTTTGACAAGTAAGTTTTTACACTATATGTTGCGCGTTAAGACGTTTTGACGTGTCTCGATTTATCTGTCCCGTTGTGCGAATTGGTCATGGCGGGGATCTCATCCGGTAGCAGTGGCTGAGCACGACAAAAGGTAAAAGGCGTAGTTGATCCGATGGCGACATTGCGGATCTCAACAATAACATCGATTCGATTCAGCCTTTTCAGGGGTATACTCATGAGTAAATTCGCACGGGCAACGAGCCTGGAATCACTCGATAAGGCGGTCAGCCGGGCCGCCGATGAAAATGATCTTTCCCATGCCGAGAAAATGTTTCTGAAAGAGAAACTGGAAAGTGAGATTCGGGTAAAACTGGCAGAATTTGCCAATGAGATTTCCCAGGCGCGCAAGCTGCGGAAAAATCAGTGAAGCGATCTAATCCCGAACAGTTGGACCAGGGCGAAGAAAGAATAAATTGCCAGTAATTGTTGGCAGCTACTCGTTTGAAATTTCAGGTAGTTCCACCTGATTGCCGACCGGCAACCCGCTAAGAAACCTCTGATCAATTAGAACTCAAGACAACCGTTACCGGTCTTGATCCCTGAACACATCAAGCCATGACTGAACTCATGCCCGGCAGCGTGTGCAGAGACTTCCTATAAGAGTCTGGCGTTTCTTTGATTTCGGCAGTGAAGACTATCGAACAGTTTCTCCAGCCGGCATCACCATGCTCTAACTCTTCTTTTTGTCATGAACATGGATATTCAGGGGAGCCATGGCTCGATCCAGAATAGACAGAACCGTCGATAACACCAGTAGCCAGGCGAATACGAAAACCGCCGCTGTAAGAATGCTGGCCATTTCGGTGAAAACCGGCAGGCCCGCGCAGGCGAGAACAAGGATGGGAACGAAATATAGAATCCCGTTCCATCGGCCCAATCTGTTCATATGTAGTTGTTTTTCATGATAAAAATAGTGAGAATCCAGTACATACTGCGAGAACGCGATAACGATCAGAACAGGCAGAATCGGCGTTACAAAACCGGCATAGGCAGCACCGGCCAGGCAGGAAGTGACAAACACGAAATCGGTACTGTGATCGAAAAGCTGGCCTCGAGGTGAAGCAGAGCCGGTAAATCGCGCAACCTTGCCATCGTAGTAGTCAGTCAGCATGGCAACCAGCACGAGTATCAGCAAAACTGTCGGCGACAATAGCAAGATTTCGCCAATACCCAACGCCGTCGGAACAGCGATGAGCAGGCGAATTGCCGTCAGTAGATTTGCCATCAGCTGCTGAACAGTTCGCGCTGGGCCCGACGCCAGAACAATACGCCTATCAAGGCATTGAAGAGTATGAAAAAGTTGTGCTGAACAAAACCGAATGCGGCCATTTGACCTTCATTTTCCGGAAATAGAATTACCCAGAAAGTTATAGCCGCTGCGCGCATGGGAGTGGGAACTGTTGCAGCAAAGAAGATAACCGGGAGGTAACCCAGCAGAGACAGGAACGAGGCTTCAACGCCAAACAGTGTCAGGGCAATCGTGTATACAAAGACGGCCGTCAACAGTGCAGGTGACCGCAACAGGAAAAACAGTACATAGTGCTTCAGGGATGCCAGTTTGAACGCATGCAGAATTCGCCGATTGCGCAGTTCGTTTCCGGGCAGGATTACACCACGGAAATACAGGAGCCAGACAATGAAAAACAGCAGGCCGCCGACGGCGATGTAGGGAATGATATTGAACACGTCCGGCAGGTTGCTGCTGCTGAAGAAGAAACCGATGGTTGCCCAGATCAACAGGTAGAACATTTCGCAGAACATGATGAACAGCATCACCGAGCCGACTTCCCAACCGGGTACACCGTCCCGTTTATTCAGGTAGTAGGCCATCGCACCTTTACCTATCTGCTCATTAAACACCGAAATAATGTACGCACTGGCACGAATGGGCAGGATATCGCGATATCGGATCGGCTCGATAAACCACGTTAGCGCCCGGGAAACAACCAGTGTATCTATAAGAAAGTAGAGAAAAGAATAGGCGATCATCAACAGTAACCAGGGAATCCACTGTACGTTCGCGAACACCTGGGTCATGTATTCGATCAGGCTGAGACCTTCCCGGGCGGCGGCACCGTTTAGGCGAAAATACAGGTAGATAAAGCAGCCAATGGTGATCAGTGTAAATACTACACGGCCGGACTTGTTGGGCTTTCGAGCAGCAGCCTGTTCTTCTACTGCAGTTTGTGAGGGCTCAGTCATTTTTCTTCCAGGATTTTTTTCAGAGTGTCGTTAAGAGGGGTAAGTGTCACGCCAAGCTCGTCTGTGTCGTTGTGAGGGACAGATTCATCGGTCGTAATAACGTCGATCACGGCAGGCGTGATACCGCCTCCCTTTATCATGCTGCTAACGGCTGCACCAAGTTTGGCACTCCAGACCGGAACCGTGGCTATGGTAACGTCATTTCCTTTCAGACTGGCCAGTTTCCTGATCAGCTCACGGTAAGGAATTGCCTCGGGACCTACCATTTCCAGCGTGCGGCTGGTCTGCGGCAGCTGTCGACAGCAATTCAGTACCGCCTGGCCAAGATCATCCACATCCAGTGGATGCATGGTGTAGTTACCGCCCCCCAACAGCTTGGCTTTTGGCTGTGAAGCGGCCCATAGAACAGAATCCGCTCCGGCGGTTCCCCGACCCAGTAACAAAGGCGTACGGATAATGGTCGATGTGATTCCGGAGGCGGTTATCACCTTCTCGGCCTTACCCTTGGATCGAAAATAGGGATTGGACGCCTTGTCTTCGGCGCCAATAACACTAATGAAAACAATGTGTTCTACCCCTGCCTCGGAGGCGGCCGCGACAACCGCTGCGGTTGCATCAACATTGGCGGCCTGGTACTTGCTGTGCTTGCTCTCGATCAGAATACCCGCCAGGTGAACGACTGCCCGACAGCCATCGAATGCCGCGGACAGATTGCCGACATCGCTGTAGCTGATCGTCCGGGGGGTGATCCGTTCAGAGGTGGGCAGTGCGGCAAAGGCTGACTCCGACCGGACTCCCGCCATGGCTTCAAATTCGTCGCTGTCGGCAATCTTGTTCAACAGGTTGATGCCGACGCTGCTGTTAGCCCCGGTAATGGCAATCTTGATCATGCAGTGGGTTGTCCTATTGCTTCGGTGTCCAGTTCAATTCAATGTAGAGTATTGGCCTGCCATGGGGTGATCCCGTATGGGCGGTGGCTGGTACGCTGCAGAATTCCAGAAGTTCGCCATTATAGTGGCTCAGAGCCTGATATACGACTACTCCCTTGACAACGAGCAAAGTTGGGAAGTGGCATTATCGATTCAAGACCCGAATGTTTTCCGGAGAAGCTGGCTGCCACCCGGGTTGACAGTCGTCAACTCAGCTGCACCAGGCCGGTCAGTCGCTTGCTACGCTGTGTTTTCATGGCGCGGCTGTTTTCAATTTCCAGTAGCCCGGAGGCATGAAAGGCAGTTTCCCGCCTTTCATCATTGACGTCACCGTAGAGCGTGTTGCGCATGCGTGGTGTCCGCCCGATACTCTTTATAATTTCTTCCATTTTCCGGGGTGGCCACTCCTGCCCGAAACTGGCCCCGGCAGCCCGGGTTATACTCTCGTTCATCAGCGTTCCACCAAGGTCATTGGCGCCGGCATTGAGACAGGCAATCACACCTTCCTGACCCATTTTCACCCAGGAAGTCTGGATATTGCGGATCAATCCATGAAACACCAGCCTGGGCACAGCATGCATGAGAACCGCTTCCCGGAAACTTGGTCCGTGACGTGATCGGCCTTTCAGGTACATGGGGGCTTCCAGGGCCACGTATGGCAAGGGAACAAACTCGGTAAAGCCGCCGGTACGCAGCTGAAGGTTTCTGATTGCCAGCAGGTGGTCCGCCCAGTGACGGGGCTGCTCTATATGGCCGAACATGATAGTGGCAGTGGTGTTGAACCCCACCTCGTGAGCTGCTTCCATGACAGACAGCCACTGCCTGGTATTGAGTTTGTCCGGGCAGAGAGTGGCTCTTACTTCGTCATGAAGAATTTCCGCTGCCGTACCTGGCAACGTGTTAAGTCCGGCCGCCTGCAATTGCAGAAGAAAATCCTTGACTGAAAGATTCAGCGTGCTGGCTCCCTGCCATACTTCAAGGGGTGAAAACGCGTGAATGTGCATGGCTGGTGTGACCGACCTGACGGTTTCCAGGATTTCCAGGTAGGTGTTGCCGGTATAGTCGGGATGTATTCCGCCCTGCATGCAGACTTCTGTCGCCCCCCGCTGCCAGGCTTCACTGCAGCGACGGGCAATTTCTTCAGCGCTGATATCGTAGGGTTTTCCCCGCAGGTTTTCACTCAGTTTACCTTTTGAAAAGGCACAGAACTGGCACTTGAAGTAGCAGACATTGGTGTAATTGATGTTTCGGTTGACTACATAGCTGATTTCTTTGCCGCATGCTTCCCTGCGCAGTCGGTCTGCCTGCTGCACTACAAACGTGTATTCCGGACCTCGGGCTTCGAACAACCTGGTGATGTCCGCTGCAGCAATTTGCCCGCCGCTGGCACAACGATCGATAATGTCACGCAATTCTCCGGGGACATCGGAGTCAGCCAGGATTTTATTTTGTAAAGATAATTCCAGCTTCGGGGCAGGCTTCTGTTCTCCAGGACTCCAGGTATCCCTTTTTGCGTAACCCTGACTGTCAGCGTGTTTCATTACCTGGGGCGCCACGCCAGCATCCAGCCATGTTGGTGACTGCTGCACGAATTCCGGGTAGACAGTCAGGCGTTGATCCAGAAACTTGCCTGCTTTAGCCGTCTCGGCAGCCAGCTTCTCCAGGTGTGGCCATGGTGCTTCGGGATTAACGTGATCGGGTGTCAGCGGAGATACACCACCCCAGTCATTAATCCCGGCTGCAACAAGCTGGGGAAGCACTCCGGGACTGAGATTAGGCGGCGCCTGTATATTCATCTGCGCACCAAAAATCAGTCGGGCAACGGCCAGCGACCACAGCAGCTCTTCCAGGTCCGGCTCCGGTGCGCCAGCCATCAGGGTATCGGGCTTGGCTCGAAAGTTCTGAATTATCACTTCCTGGATATGTCCATGGCGCTGGTGCAGGTCACGCAGTGCCAGCAGGGACTCGATTCGTTCCCGACGGCTTTCACCGATACCGATCAGGATCCCCGAGGTGAACGGCACTTTCGCCTGGCCGGCCAGTTCGATTGTCTGCAGGCGCACCCGGGGTTCTTTGTCCGGCGAGCCGAAATGCGGCATGCCTTTTTCACAGAGCCGGGGGGAAGCGGATTCCAGCATGATGCCCATGGAGGCGCTGACCGGTCGCAGCATATCGATCTCTTCTGCAGTCATGCAGCCGGCGTTGATGTGAGGCAACAGCCCGGTTTCTTTCAGGACGCGGTCAGCGACGGCCCGAACGTACTCCAGGGTAGTTTTGAATCCCATTTGCTGCAGGGCTTCACGGGCCACCCGATAGCGCAGTTCAGGTTTCTCCCCAAGTGTAAACAGTGCTTCCTGGCAGCCTGCCCTGGCCGCCTGGGCACACAACCTCAGCACTTCTTCCATTTCCATGTAGGGAGCAGGGATAAGGCGCGGGGTGCGGGCGAACGTGCAGTAATGACACACATCCCGGCAAAGCTTGGTCAGCGGTATGAAGACCTTGCGCGAGTAGGTAATCCGATTACCGTGGGCTGCGTCGCGAAGTAATCCTGCGGCCTCGATCAACTCGGCAGTGGCCGCCGAATCCGCCAGGGACAGTGCCTCGGCGGTACCAATAGCCCCGTTGTGTTGAGTTTCCTGGGCCAATTCCTGCTCCCGTTGTAGACGTAGACGCCAATGTTTACCTATCGATGGGCATTACGCAATACATAATCGGCCAGTGGCTTTACTGGTATTTAAGCGTGTGTTACGTAAACTGGAAATCGACCGAAACCCGGGCCAGCAGGCTATTCAGGAGTCATTGATGCAGAGCAGAAAAGTGGACATCGCGATAATTGGTGCAGGAACGGCAGGCATGACTGCCTACCGTGCCGCCAGGGAACACACTGACAGCATAGTAGTCATCGAGTCAGGTCAGTATGGAACCACCTGTGCCAGGGTAGGCTGCATGCCGAGCAAACTGTTGATTGCCGCGGCCGAAATAGCGCATCAGGTCGACAATGCCCCGGCATTCGGAATCGACGCAGGCAAACGACGGATCGATGGTGTCCGGGTCATGGCCCGGGTCAGGGCTGAAAGAGACCGCTTCGTAGGCTTTGTCCTCGAGGCCGTGAAGAAGTGGCCGACAGACCACAAGCTCCAGGGTAAAGCCCGCTTTGTCGGACCCGGAGAACTGGTGGTGAGTGACCACACCAGGGTGATCGCCAGGCGGATCATCATTGCCACGGGTTCCAGCCCATCCGTTCCGCCGCCCTGGTACGATCTCGGCGACCGTCTCCTGGTCAATGACGATGTTTTTGCCTGGGACGACCTGCCGGAATCCATCGCCGTCG
>Ga0070727_10000722_pt1 | contig 38833 bp, 33 predicted proteins | sample tdAd472_FD_66722 | JGI IMG/M metagenome (GOLD analysis project Ga0070727, IMG submission 66722) | Marine sediment microbial communities from the Atlantic coast under amendment with organic carbon and nitrate - tdAd47.2 | ecosystem: Environmental > Aquatic > Marine > Coastal > Sediment | place... | reverse complement strand
GGTGCCTGGGCTGGTGGTGATCCCGGCGGGTCGGCCGATGTCGGATTCGGCGAGTCTGCGGTCGGTGAGCCGCGTGGAGTGGGACGCGCGTCGGGTGGTGGTGCCGGTGGACGGGACGGTGCACGGGCCGATCTATCGCTGGGGGTGGACGCCGGCGCGGCAGGGGTCGCGTCGTCAGGGGCTGTGGCCGACGCCTGAGAGTGCCGTGCGTCTGGATTCGGGCCCGGAGGGGGAGCTGCGTCGTGAGGCGGTGTGGGCCCCTGTGGAGGCTCTGGGGGAGGTGGTGCTGCTGGCGTTGGACGTGGTGCTGGACGTGGCGCGGGGGGAGGGGTTGGGCGAGGGGGCCCGGCGTGCGAGCCCGTGGGCGTTGCACAAGCGGTACCCGGAGACGGGGGAGTGGCGGAACGTGAGCGGGGCGTCGCTGCGTGGTCGGGACGACGCGGCGCCGTCTCCGGCTGAGACACCGGACCCCGTGCCGGTCGGGGGGCGCGGGGCAGGACCTGAACGCGAAGGAGGCGGCGATGGCTGAGGATCTGAACGGGCTGCCGGCGGGGTATCAGTTCCGGCCGGAGTACGAAATGATGCCGCGTGAGGCGGCGGAGCGGCTGGCGGGGGGCGGCTTCGTGCTGGTGGACGTGCGTGAGGCGGAGGAGGTGCGGGCCCGGGCGATCGAGGGGGCGGCGCATGTGCCGCTGGGGCAGTTGGTTGAGCTGTGGGATGACCTGGAGGTGGAGGGGGACGAGGTGTTCGGGGTGGTGTGTGCGCACGGGGTGCGGTCGATGCGGGCGGTGCTGTTCCTGCACCAGATGGGGCTGACGGGGGCGCGGAGCGTGGCGGGCGGGGTGGCGTGCTGGCCGGCCGAGTAGCCGGGTGGCCTGATGACGGCGCGGCCTTCATCGGGTGCGTGCGGTCGAGGCGTGGAGAAGGCTGCGCCGTCTCCACGGCACCCCGGCACCCGGGGGGAGGGCAGGTGCGGTCCCGTCGCTGGCGCTCCGGGCTCGTTGCTGGTAGCAGTTGCGTATAGCGGGTCCCCCGACTGACGTCGGGGGCTCGTGGGGGTGAGCAGGCTGTACCGGCTCCGCGGCACCGGTACCAGCCGCGGGCGTGAGCACGCGGGGATGGCTTGAACATGCTCGGTCGAGCACCTCCCCGGTTGCTTACGCAACCGGCTGGTTATCCGAGCCGCGGGCGTGAGCACGCGGCTCCACGCAACCGAGTACCGGGCCCTACCGCTCACGCGGTGGGCTGGTCCTTGCGCGAGTGGCCCGATGACGGCGGGGCCTTCATCGGGTGTGTATGGTCAATGTCGTGGAGAAGGCTGCGCCGTCTCCACGGCACCCCGGCACCCAGGGGGAGGGCAGATACGGTCCCGTCGCTGGCGAGGCTATTGCATCAATGCCTCCCGACACTCCGCCTTGACGGCGGCGATGATGGCGAGTTTGGCCGCGACGTAGGTGTTCACCCGCTGCCAGCCCCGGACCCACGGGGGCAGGTGGGTGAGCCCGCAGGGATGGCTCCTGAGTGTCCCGAAGAATCGCTCGATCGCCCACCGCTCCCGCATCAGCTCGCGCCCGAAGCGGCACTCGTCCGTCTCGGTCAACGCCACGCTCCGCAGCCTTCCCTCGGGCTGCCGACGGTGCCCCAGGCCCTTGCCCGGGCCGTGGCGTCGGGGCGTGACCAGCTGGACCCCCCGGGCCGACGCGGCCTCGAAGAGGTAGCCCGCGTCGTAGTTGGCGTCGGCCAGCAGGTACCCGTCGTGCTCGAGCTCACGCAGCATCCGCCGTGCCATCACGCGTTCGTCGACGTGCATCGGGGCCACCCGCCAGGCCAGCACACGCCCGCCCGGGCCGAGGATCAGGTGCAGCTTGTACCCCCGCGCCTTGCCCGACGCGGCTCGCCCGTACCCCGACTGGCGGTCGTGCGAGTGCGGGCCGATCACCAGCGGCATGCCGTCCATCATCGCGACCAGCCCCGAGGCGTCACGCGGGCCCAGCGCCCGCAGCAGCCGGCCGAGCAGGCGGAGCACCGAGCGTGTCCGCATCCGCCGGCTGAGGGCCGAGGGGCTGGGCAGCGGCCCGCGTCGCGTGCCCGGGGGCCAGTGGGCGGGATCGCAAGCCCAGCAGACCGGCCGTCCGTGCAGGGCCGCCCAGAGGTACACTTCCAGGACCGTGGCGTCGGTGTAGGTGAATCGCGCCGACGCCCGCCGCCGCCCGAGCCGCCGCAGCGTCCGACGCATCCGAAGAAAAAGCCCGCGTTCCATGCTCGCTCCTTGTCTTGGTAAACAAAGCAGCAGCATGGACGCGGTGCGCGCCCAGCGCAAGTTAGACGGCGCTAATCGCGCAAGAGCCTCTGGCGCTCCGGGCTCGTTCGGAGGGGGCACGGTACTCGCACGTGTGCCGAGAGAATGGCGCAATCACCGTTGCGTGCTGTTCTCACAACACCTGCTCAGAACCCACACCCCGCGCCGGGGCCGCCGCCTGTGCAGGCGAGGAAGTACGCGACAAACGTCCCGATGTCGCCGTTGTCCACAACCCCGTCGCCGTTGAGGTCCGTGGACAGGTTCTGGGCGATGAAGAACTGCACGAACGCTCCGATGTCGCCGTTGTCGAGGAACGTGTCCCCGTTGAAATCGATCACACTGCAGAGGCTGCCGGGAATCTGATTCGAGAACAGCCCCATCGAGAGCTGGGCGTACGGCACAAAGTTGTACCAGGTCGGATCGAACTCGATCGCCGGATTAACCTGCGACAGGAATCCTGCACAGTCGAGCCCGCCGAACCAGAAGCAGCAGCCACCGATGGTCCAGTCCAACGCCCCGACATCGGCGCCAGCTCCTAGTTGTGCAAGGCCGTATCCAGAGACGATTCCTTGAGCCTGCGGCAGCACATCTGGGATGAAGTATGACTTTGTCACCGTTATGAAGCAGTCTTGTGTGCACGGCTCTGATGAAATCGAGGTCACGTGTGTCCATGTCGTGTAGGTCGTGAATGTGATCGACCCTTCCGGCATACCGATACCCAGGAATGTTGAGTCCTGAGTGATTTTGTTGACCGTCCCGTGCCTCGCATAGTGCTGCAAGAACTGAAAGTCGGCGAGGCCGTCCGGGTCGGTGTTGACCGTCGTCGCGCCGGACGGTGTCGTAATGATCGACGAGACGTCGAAGCCGGGGTTGGCTCCGGGCAGCCAGAGGGAGCCGCGTGACTGCCCGTCGCTGTCGCCGATTTCGAAGTGATTCCCGTTGCCGAAGTCCACGACAATGTCGTACGCTTCGATCAGCGCCGGAGTGGCATTCGAGACCGGCTCGCTCCCGCGGTACCCGGGGATCGACTCGACCCGGATCACGGCCGTGGGCGGGGCGATGGAGGTGCGGTTGCCTTCGCTCAGCCCGTCGTAGAACACGGCCACGGTGTCGAGGCCGGAGTCGAGCGTGCCGTCGTTGTTGGAGTCCGTGGATTCGGTCGCGAGGGTGGCTGTCGTCAGGATCAGCCCGCCGATCGCGGAATCGAAGCAGATGTCGCCGAAGTCGAACCCCGCGATCGGCTCGGTGTAGCCCTCCGCGCCGTCCGTCGGCCTGTCCAGCGGCACGCCGAAGCCGTCGGCCCGCGGGTCGTCCCAGCAGGGGTTCTCGTCGATGGACATCCAGTAGTCGAAGAGGACTCCGGTTGAGGCCGCGGCGTGGGTGTCCGTGATCTCCGGGACTGCGATCTTGCCGCGGGCGTCGAAGTAGCGGGTGAGGCTGCGCTGTCCGGTCTCGAGGTTGACGTACAGCACGCCGGCCTTGACGGCGGGACGGACGTCGTTGGCGTGGGGGCCAGGACGGGCGAGCGGCTCGCCGTCCATGGTCTGAAGGACCGGCTGGGCGAGCGCGGACGCGGCGGCGAGTCCGCAGACCAGCACCAGCGCAACGGATCGTTCGGAGCTCATGCAGACCCTTCCCGGATCAGAGCCTGTGGAACCGACGCGAGAGGGGGCGCGACGGAAGAGAGCCGAATGGCTCACGGCCCGATTCGTACGGTCTCGGGAACGGTTCCGGGAAAGAGTGCGAGGAGCGGCCGGGAGAGCGCGGGTGAGTTTGGCCGAGGTGTGGAGAAGGCTGCGCCGTCTCCACGGCACCCCAGCAACCCGGCACCCGGGGGGAGGGCGGGTGTGGTCCCGTCGCTGGCGCTCCGGGCTCGTTGCTGGTGGTAGTTGCGTATAGCGGGTTCCCCGACTGATGTCGGGGGCTGGTTGTGTGGGGATAAAAAAACCCCCCGCCCTTGCGGGCGGGGGGTAAAGGGGCTTTCAGGATCGTCGCGTTCTATCAGCCGGTGCAGGCGATGAAGAGCGAGACGAAGGTGCCGATGTCACCGTTGTCAACGACGCCGTCGCCGTTGAGGTCGGTGGAGATGTCCTGCTGGATGAACAGGCCGACGAAGGCGCCGATGTCGCCGTTGTCGAGGATGCCGTCACCAGTGAAGTCGATCGAGGCGCAGACGCCGGGATCGGGCTGGTCGGACAGGAACGCGGCGGTGTTCTGGGCGTAGGGCCCGAAGTTGTACCACGAAGCGTCGAAGTCCACGGCCGGGTTGACCTGAGCGAGGAAGCCCGCGCAGTCAACGCCACCGAACCAGAAGCAGCAGCCACCGATGGACCAGTCCACGTTACCGGCGTCAGCGCCGGCACCCAGAGCACCGATACCGAAGCCTTCGTTGGCGCCCTGGCCCTGAGGCAGCGGGTCGGCCGTGAAGAAGGTGTTGGTCACGGTGATGATGATGGTGGTGGTGGTGGTGGTGCCACCGGTCAGGGTCGTGATGGTGGTCACGGACGTGGTGAACGTCGTGAAGGTCACGGTGCCCTCGGGGGTACCGACGCCGACGAAGGTCGAGTCGGCGGTGACCTTGCTGTCGGAGCCGTGCTGGGCGTAGTACTGCAGGTACTGGAAGTCGGCCAGACCGTCAGCGTTGGGGTTGGGGGTGGTGAAGGTCGTGCACGCGGGGGTGACCGTGTTGGTCGTGGTGCAGGAGGTCACCGTGATGATGGCGGACCAGTCGAACCCGGGGGCGGCACCGGAGAGGTACAGCGAGCCCTGGTTGGCTCCGTCGGAATCGCCGAGCTCGAAGTGAGCGCCGCCGAAGTCGAGGATCAGGTCGTAGTCGGAGAAGCCGTTGGGAATCTCGCCACGGTTACCGGGGATGGACTCGACGCGGGCGACAGCGGTCGGGGGCGCGATCGAGGTACGGTTGCCCGAGGTCAGGCCGTCGTAGTAGTAGGTCACCACGTCGAGGCCGGTGTCGGCGGTGCCGTCACCGTTCGAGTCGGTGTTCTCGGTGGCGAGCACGGCGGTGTTCATGATGACACCGGAGATCTTGGAATCGAACGGCATGTCACCGAAGTCGAAGCCCACGACGGGCTCGAGAATCGGGGTGGGGCCGGTGTGGTCGGTGGTGGCGTCGGCGTTCCAGCCGAAGCCGTCCGCGCGGGGATCGTCCCAGCACGGGTTCTCATCGACGCACATCCAGTAATCGAACAGGGCCGCGGTCGAGTTGTTGACATCGACCTCGGGAACCTCGCCACCCTGGTTGTACAGGGTGAGGGAACGCTCACCGGTCTGCATGTTGATGTACATGACGCCGGCCTTGCGGAGCGGGACGATGTCCCGGTTCGCGGGGGTGTTACCGGCGGTCGCGGAGGCGGCGACGCCAGCGACAACAGCGAGGGAAAGTGCACTCTTGGCCTTCATGGAAAGCTCCTCTTTGGGGAATGAACCACAACTTCGACACAGTCCCCGCCGAAACCCAGGTACGGGGAACAGAAACACGCTCACGCGTTTTCACGCGTTACGGTGATACGTCCGGTGATAGGCGGCCTTGCTTCAGACACCCGGACAAGTCTTCCTACAACCCCACGAGAATGAGTCGGTAACACACTGAGGACTCGGGGTCGCCGGAATCGGCTCGGACGAAACGAAGCGCTCCTCTCTGCACCTCTCCGACAAACAAACGGTCAGCCCGAAGGCTACCAATTCCGAATATACAGGGACGGGCGTGCGATGCAAGCCCAGAACCGACGAATCTCAGAAATTCCCGCCCGCAGACCGGGCTCCGGGGGGGATCGAGGTCCGAGTTGAGAGGGCGTGTCGGGGTCGCGTCGTGTGAATCTGGGCAAGCTGAGTCGGCACGAAAGCGATTCACCCGGTCAGGGGGGGAGCGAGCGCGTCGTCTCGTCGGGCTCGGCGTCGCGCGCGGCGAACGTCAGGAAACGGTCGATTTTTTTGTGCCGGCACGCGCGGGATCGATGGCCTGCGCGAAGGCGTCGAACCATTTCCAGGAGTCATGGGGTCCCGGGGAGGCCTCGGGGTGGTACTGCACGCTGAAGACGGGGCGGTCGGTGAAGCGGAACCCGGCGAGGGTCTGGTCGTTGAGGTGCAGGTGGGTGGGCTCGCAGTGCTCGGGGAGTGAATCTGGGTCAACCGCGAAGCCGTGGTTCTGGGAGGTGATCTCGACGCGTCCGGAGGTGAGGTCGTGGACGGGCTGGTTGGCGCCGCGGTGGCCGAACTTGAGCTTGAAGGTGCGGGCCCCGGCCGCCAGGGCGAGGAGCTGGTGGCCCAGGCAGATGCCGAAGATGGGCATGTTGCGGACGCGGTCGTCGGCGAGCAGGGCCCTGAGCTGGGCGACGGTGTGCTCCACGGCGGCGGGGTCGCCGGGGCCGTTGGAGAGGAACAGGGCGTGGGCCTCGCCCGAGGCGAACCGGGCGGCGATGGTCTCCGCGGGGGTGTCGTGCGGGATGCGGACGACCCGGAGGCCCCGGTCGGTCAGGTGGCGGAGGATGTTGGATTTGGCCCCGCAATCGAGGGCGAGGACGACGGGGGCGTCCGGGTTGGGGGTTTGGGTGCCCGGGGACCACTCGCCGAGGGATTCCTGCCAGGGGCACTCGTCGGCGACGGAGACGCTGGAGGCGAGGTCGCGGCCCTCCATTGACCCCCCCTCGCGGGCCCGTTTGACGAGGTCGGCGTCGGAGAGTTCGGGGTTGTCGGAGAGGGCGCCGGTGGTGACGCCGCGTGAGCGGAGGATGCGGGTGAGGGCGCGGGTGTCGAGCCCGGCGATGGCGAGGACGCCTGCGTCGGCGAGTTCTTCGCTGAGGGTGCGGGTGGCCCGGTAATTGGAGTGATTCTGTGTGTACTCGTGGATGACGAACCCGGCGACGGCGATGCCCCGGGACTCGGTGTCCTGCGGGTTGACGCCGGTGTTGCCGATGAGGGGCGTGGTCTGGACGAGGATCTGGCCTGTATAAGAAGGATCGGTGAGCGATTCCTGGTAGCCGGTGAGGGCGGTGTTGAAGACGACCTCGGCGACGGAGCAGATGTCGCGTCCGACGGCGCCGAAGCCGACGCCGGTGAAGACGTCGCCGGTGGCGAGGGCCAGCCTGGCGATCGGGGGGGTGGTGCTGGTGGAGGAGCCGGCGGGGTGTGTGTCGCTCATCGGGCGTAGTCTACGCGTAGTGGCTGAGGAACTCTTCCCGACGACGGCTGAGAATGATGCGATCGCGCCGGGCGTGGACTGCGACGGGGTGTTCGTGCGGGTGGCGGTGGAGCGGGGGCTGGACCGTGCGGAGGGGTTGACGTACCGGGCGCCGGCGGGGACGCGTGTGGGGGACCGGGTGGAGGTGCCGCTGGGGCGGGGGAACTCGAAGTCTGGGGGGTTCGTGATCGCGGTGGGCGGGGCGGAGCTGCTGGGTGGGTTCGACGCCAAGAAGGTCAAGCGGGTGCTGAGCGTGACGGGATCGCGCCTGCCCGAGGAGCTGATTGAGCTGGCGGAATGGTTGAGCGGGTACTACGTGTGCCCGATCGGGATGGTGCTGGCGACGATGCTGCCCGCGGCGGTGAAGGCGAAGATCGGGCGACGGACGGTTCGCCTGCTGGAACGCCCCCCCCACCCTCCGCATGGATCGAGTCAGGAATCCGTGGGCGCTGAGGTCGCGAGCCTGACGCCGAGTGCTCGCAGGGCGTGGGAGGTGATCGCGGGGCTGGAGGAGGAGGCGTTCCCGATCGAGCCGCGTCTGCTGATGGCCCGGGCGAAGGCGCGGAACCTGGGGCCGATCAACCGGCTGGTGGAGGCGAAGCTGCTGCGCGAGATCGAGGTGCAGCGTGTGAAGGCGCCGGAGGTCTTCTGGAGCGAGGGCGGGGGGGCCCCCGCTCCTGCCCCGGCTCCCGAACTGACCGCGGCGCAGCGGGCGATCGTTGAGGGGGTGGATCTCGGCACGTACGGCGTGCACGTGCTGCGCGGGGTGACGGGGAGCGGGAAGACCGAGGTGTACCTGAAATTGATCGAGCGGGTGCTTGGGATGGGGCGGTCGGCGCTGGTGCTGGTGCCGGAGATCTCGCTGACGCCGCAGACGGCGGGGCGGTTCCTGGAGCGGTTCGGGTCGGAGGGTGTGGCGGTGCTGCACTCGGGTCTGACGGCGAGCCAGCGTCACCGGCAGTGGGCGTCGGCGGCGAGCGGGGAGGCGCGGGTGGTGGTGGGCGCGCGGAGCGCGGTGTTCGCGCCGCTGCCGGGCGTGGGGCTGATTGTGGTGGATGAGGAGCACGACTCGAGTTACAAGCAGGACCAGCTGCCGCGGTATCACGCGCGGGACGTGGCGGTGGTTCGAGCACAGAAGCTGGGGGTGCCGGTGCTGCTGGGTTCGGCGACGCCGAGCCTGGAGAGCTGGGCGAACGTGGTGCGGGGGCGGTACCGGCGGTGGGAGCTGACCGAGCGTGTGGGGGGGGCGGTGCTGCCGCGTGTGGAGGTGGTGGACCGCGCGAGCGAGACGGCTCGCCGACGCGCGGAGGTCGGACAGAGCGCTGGGCTGGAATCGATCGGGCCGACGCTGGCAACGGCGTTGGAGGAGACGCTGTCGGACGGTCATCAGGCGCTGCTGCTGCTGAACCGGCGCGGGTTCGCGAGCTTTGTGACGTGCCCGAGCGCCGGGTGCGGGTGGACGCTGGGGTGCGAGGCGTGCGACACGTCGATGGTGGTGCACAAGGGCGACACGTCTCGGGGATACACGCGGTGTCATCACTGCCTGGCGGAGCAGAGCCTGCCGCGGAAGTGCCCGGTGTGCGGGGGGGGCGTGATCGAGCTGGGTGCGGGGACGCAGCGCGTGGAAAAGGAACTCGAGAGCCGGTTCGGAACCACGCTGGGGCTGGTGGAGGGCGAGGGGTTCGCGCGTGTGGACTCTGACACGATGCGCGGGGCGAAGGACTACTTCGACGTGCTGGGGCGGTTCGGGCGGGGTGAGCTGAGGGTGCTGCTGGGGACGCAGATGATCGCGAAGGGGCTGGACTTCCCGGGGGTGCGGCTGGTGGGCGTGCTGAACGCGGACACCGGGCTGAGCATGCCGGACTTCCGGGCGACTGAGCGGACGTTCCAACTGGTCAGCCAGGTGGCGGGTCGAGCGGGTCGGCGCGGCGAGCCGGGGCGGGTCGTGGTGCAGACGATGAACCCGACCGAGCCGGCGATCCGGATGGCGGCGGCGCACGATTACCTTGGGTTCGCCGAGCGCGAGCTGCGGATCCGGGCGGACGCGGGCCTGCCGCCGGCGGTGCGGATGGCGCGGATCGTGGTGCGGGACGAGCACCACGACGCGGCGTTGGATCGGGCGTCGGGGCTGGCCAAGGCGCTGCGGATGGAGTGCGGGGAGTCGGTGGCGGTGCACGGGCCGGCGGCGTGCCCGATCGCGCGGGTGGCGGGGCAGTTCCGGTTCGCGATCGAGCTGCTCGCGGCACGCCCCAAGGACTTCCAGGAGCCGATGGCGCGGTTGCGGGCACGCGGGGGGCTGAAGAGCGATGCGCACACGGCGGTGGATGTGGATCCGGTGGCGTTGATGTAGGGGGTGTGGTTTGGGCGGGGGTGCTGGCGGGGGTGTGTTGGATGGGTTGAGCGGTCCCGTCGCTGGCGCTCCGGGCTCGTTATGAGAATTGCAGGTGCACTGTCTGATCCGAGCCGCGGGCGTAAGCACGCGGCCTTGCATGACCAAACAACACGCACGGGTTGCCCTTCGGTCAACCCGTGGCACCCCCCTCGCCACGTACACTTACTGCATGGCCGCGTTCGACGGACAACGCGTGACGGTGATGGGGCTCGGGCGCTTCGGGGGCGGGGTCGGGGCGGCGCGGTGGCTGGCGGAGCGAGGGGCGGATGTGCTGGCGACGGACATGGCGGATGAGGGGACGCTGGGGGAAGCGCTGGAGCCGCTGCGGTCGCATGTGGAGTCGGGAGCGGTCACGTTGCGGCTGGGGGAGCACAACGTCAGTGACTTCACAGACACGGACCTGATCGTGGTGAACCCGGGTGTGCCTCGCCCGTGGGGGAACCGGTTTGTGCGGGCTGCGCAGGCCGCGGGTGTGCGGTGCACGACGGAGATCGGGCTGCTGAGCGAGCGGCTGCCGGACCGGCGGCGGGTGGTTGGGATCACTGGGACGGCTGGGAAGAGCACGACGACGGGCATGGTGGCGGCCGGGCTGCGCGGCGCGGGGAGCGTGGTGCACGTCGGGGGGAACCTGGGCGGGTCGCTGCTGGGAACGCTCGACGAAATCGGGAGCGATGACTTTGTGGTCTTGGAACTCTCCAGCGCCATGCTGTGGTGGCTGGGAGACGAGGACGCTCCGAGCGCAACTCGTGGGGGGGGGTGGTCGCCGTGTGTGGCGGTGGTGACCAACCTGGCGCCGAATCACGTGGACTGGCACGGGTCCGACGCGCACTACGAGCAGAGCAAGCGGGCGATCCTGGCCCATCAGCAGCCTGGCGATGTGGCGGTGCTGGGGGGCTCGGTTGCGGATTGGGCCGTCAATACGGGGGTGCGGCCGGTTGTGGTGGAGTCGGGTGAGTTCGAGGGGGAACTGCTGGTGCCGGGGGCGCACAACCGGACGAACGCGGCGTTGGCGCTCGCGGCGTGCGAGGGCGTGCTGGGTGAGTCGCACCGGGAGGCGATCGTGCGCGGGATCGGCTCGTACGAGGGGCTCCCCCACCGCTGCCAGTTCGTGCGAGAGGCCTGCGGCGTGCGGATGTACAACGACAGCAAGTGCACGGTGCCGGGGGGCGTGGCGCTGGCGGTGGATGGGGTCGGCGAGGTGGTGGGCGGGACGGAACGGGTGCACCTGATCGCGGGTGGATCGGACAAGGGGGTGGACCTGTCCGAGATCGGGGCGCTGGCGGGGCGGGTCGCGGGGCTGTACGCGATCGGGGCCACGGCGGGGGCGATCCTCGAGACGGTGACGCCCGAGCACGCGGCGCGAGCGCACCGGTGCGGCGACCTGCCCGGGGCGCTGGGGCTGATCCGCGAGCGTGTCCGCGACGGTGAAGCGGTGCTGCTGAGCCCGGGGTGCGCCTCGTTCGGGGAGTTCCGGAATTACGAGCATCGGGGAGACGAGTTCGTGCGGCTGGTGCGTGAGCTGTTCCCGGACGGGGTGACGGCGTGAGGGTGCTGGCGTGCGCGGGCGTGCTGGCTTCGCTGGTGCTGAGTGGGTGCGCCGCAGAGCGGGCGATCACGGCGCACGAGTGGACTGTGCTTGGTGAGGGGCTGCGGGTGGACCTCGGGCGGCGCGTGGTCGAGTTCGACGGCGCGGTGGCGACGGACGTGCACGACCCGGTCACGCCGATCGTGTGGCTGGAACTGTTCGTGACGGGGCCGGACTCGCGTGAGCACGAGTCGCTGGTGGTGACGCGGGTGCGGCCGAGCCTGATCCACGCGGCGCTGCTCGGTGTGGGGGCCGAGCCTGGCCGGCCCGGGCGGGTCTGGATGGACGATTCGGGGGCGGTGGTGCGCGAGCCGGCGAGCGGTGACGCGGTGCGGGTGGAGTTCGTGGTGGATGACGGCTCAGGCGACGCGCTCGTGCACGATCCGGCGAGCTGGGTGGTGCACGAGACGAACGGGGAATCGCTCACGGACCACGCGGACTGGGGTGGGTTTGTGTTTGCGGGCTCGCGTGTGGTGACGCGTGGCGGGCGGTCGTCGTACGACGCGGACATGACGGGGGTGATCGTGCCGCTGACGAGCTTCGGGAGCGGCGTGATCTCGCCGCGCCTGACGCTGAGCCATGCCTCGGACCTGGACGAGCCGGTGTGGGTCGCGCGGGGTGAGTCGGTGCCGCGGGTGGGTGCACCGGTCTCGGTGCGTCTCACGGTGCTTGACTGAACGGCCGAAGGGGGCCCGCGGGGGTTACGGGTAGAGGTTGATGGTGAGGGACTCGGTGAAGACGCGTCCGTCGGAGTCGGTGCGCTGGACGGTGGCGACGACGTCGCGTCCTTCGAGCAGGCCGGAGCGCGGGGCGATGGTGAAGAACTCGAGCAGGTCGTTCACGGGTCGGTTGTCGAGCGAGACGATCTCGTCGCCCCGGATGAATCCGGCGAGGGCGGCGGGCGAGCCGGGGTAGACGTCGGTGACGATGGGGCCGTCCTCGGTGTCGGTCATGACCATGCCGAGGCGGATGGCGAGCTGGCGGAAGGTGTTGGCGACGAGGGTTTCCTCGGGCATGGGGGCGAGGGTGATGGTTTTGTCGAGCAGTTCGCCCTCTCGCGCGACGGTGATGTGCACGGGGGTGCCGGGTCGGCGGGAGGCGATCTGGGCGCGGAGGGTCTCGACGCCGAGGACCGGGCTGCCGGCGATCTCGACGATGACGTCCTCGGATTCGAGCCCGGCGGCCTGCGAGGGGCCGCCCTCGGTGACGGCATCGACGCGGATGCCGGTGAGGAGGCGGCTGGTGCCGTCGGGTCCGGCGACGGTGACGTGACGGACGGGATCGTCGTTGGGCGCGGCGAAGGAGATGCCGATGAATCCGCGTTCGACGGTGCCGTGGGTGACGAGCTGATCGACGATGGGGATGATGGTGCCGAGTGGGATGGCGAAGGAGATTCCGGCGGAGTCGCCTCCGTCTTCCTGGTCGAGGGGTCCGCCGCTGCCGCGTGCGGTGGCGATGGCGACGTTCATGCCGATGACGCGAGCGTTGGAATCGACGAGCGGTCCGCCGGAGTTGCCGGGGTTCACGGCGGCGTCGGTCTGGATGTAGTTGGTGTATCCGCCGAAGGCGCCGCCGTACTCCTCGCCGCGTCCGAGCCCGGAGACAACGCCGCGTGACATGGAGAACTTGAAGCCGAAGGGCGAGCCGAAGGCGAAGGTCTGCTGGCCGATGTGCGGGAGGGCCTCGTCGGCGAGTTCGGCGGGGAAGACGGGCCCCTGGGGGTTGACCTCGAGCACGGCGATGTCGGTGTAGCTGTCCATGCCGAGGAGGCGGACGTTGTTGGTGGCTCGTCCGTCGTAGAACTCGACGGTGATGGAGTTGGCGCCCTGGACGACGTGCGCGTTGGTGACGATGTGTCCCTGGGCGTCATAGACCCAGCCCGCGCCGGAGGAGCCGCGGAGCGAGCCGCGTCGTCCGGTGACGTCGATGTGGACGACGGATGGGAGTGATTTTTCGGCGACGGCGGCGATGGCGCGGTCGAGGCGCTCGAGAATGGGGTCGGCCTCGAGGGTCTGCTGGGCGAGGGTGATCTGGCCCCGTGTCGCGGCGAAGGTGTACTGCTTGAGGATCGCGGGGGTCGCGAAGAGGGCGACGACGCAGGTGATGAGGACGACGAAGGCGGGTCCGAAGCTGACGAATCGTCGCATGGTGGTCTCCAGCGGTGCCCGGTGTGGCGTGCTCGCGTGGGTGCGGCACGTTCCCCTGTTGTCGGTGTTACGAGTCCGCCGCGTGAAGGTTTCGTGGATCCTGTTGTTTCGGATGCCCGGCTTTGGACTCAGCGGCGGATTCGGTTCGCATGGTGTAGGTCTGGCCGCCGATGGACCGGCCTGCGACCCGCTTGACCCATTCGGCCCCGGCGCGCTGGATGTCGGGCCCGACGGCGGCGACAGGATCGGCGAACCGGGGCGGCCGGTCGGTGAGGCCGAGCAGGTCGTTGACGACGAGGATCTGCCCGTGTGCGTCGGGCCCGGCGCCGATACCGATGAGGGGGACGGAGGTCTTGCCAAGGATGGCGCGGGTGACCTCGGGCGGCACGGCCTCGACGAGCAGCATGACGGCGCCGGCCTCTTCCAGGGCGACCGCGTCGTCAACGATGGCCTTGAGCTCGGCTTCGGTGCGCCCGGCGGCGGTCGGAACGCCCTTGAGGCCCGTGGTCTGGGGGCGGAAGCCGACGTGCGCGCAGACGGGGATGCCCGCGCGGGTCATGCGATCGACGAGTCCGGCGAAGGTGTGGTCGGCCTCGAGCTTGACGATGTCGGCCTTGCCCTCGGTCATGAAGCGCCCGGCGTTGGTCATGGCCTGCTCGGAGGAGGCGTGGTAGGAGAGGAAGGGCATGTCGGCCATGACGACCGTGTTGGGGGCGCCGCGTTTGAGGGCGGCGGTGATGGTGACGAGGAAGTCGAGCGGCGCATCGATGGAACGATCGAAGCCGAGGACGACCTGGGCCGCGGAGTCTCCGGCGAGGAGCAGGTGGACGCCGGCGCGCTCGAGCCAGCGTGCGGTGGTGGCGTCGTAGCAGGCGAGGCAGGCGAAGGGCTCGTTTCGCTCGGCCATGCGGGCCAGGGTGCGGAGCGTGATGGCCTTGCGCTCCGGCTCGGGGACGGCGCCGGGTTTGTCCGCGGGGGGGGAGTTGCTCACGGGCAATGGTAGGGCCGCAGGAGGGCCGCCCGGGGGTGCATCGGGTTGGGAGGCGGGGTCGATAGGATGGGGTGATGCGTCGTCGTGTGACCCCGGAATTGATGGATGAACCGGACGCGAGCCGTGCCGATCTGGACGCCTCGCTGCGGTTTATCCGGGGCGTGAACCGGCGTCTGGGCGGGGTGCGGGCGTTGACGGATGTGCTGGACCGGCTTGCTCCGGACTGGCACGCCGGCGAGCCGATCCGGGTGCTGGACATCGCGACGGGGAGTGCGGACATCCCCGTGGAGGCCGTGCGGTGGGCGCGGGGACGCGGGCTGGACGTGCGGGTGACGGCGGTGGACCTTCACCCGGTGACGCTGGACCTCGCGCGGGAGTACGTCGAGACCGAACTGGAGGGTGATGATCGCGGCCGGATCGAGCTGGTCGAGGCGGACGCGTTCGGGCTGGTGGAGCAATTCGGGGCGGGGAGCTTTGACGTTGTGCACGCGGGGATGTTCCTGCATCATCTGCCGGAGGTGCGTGTGCTGACGATGCTGGCGATCATGGATCGATTGGCGAGCCGCGCGATGGTGTGGAACGACCTGGTGCGCAGCCGCGTGGCGCGGGCGGGGATTCACGTGCTGACGCTCGGTCAACCGGCCATCGTGAAGCACGACGCCCGGGTGAGCGTGGAGGCCGGGTTCACACCGGGCGAAGCGCGGGCGTTGGCGATCAAGGCGGGCTGGGAGGGCGTGGCGGTGCGGTCGAGTTTCCTGCAGCAGAGGCTGGTCGTGACGGGGCGTGGGCGTGATGTCTGAGCGGGTGAGTCGGGTGGTGGTGATCGGGGCGGGTGCCGCGGGCGCGACGTGCGCGGGGGAGTGCGCGAGGCGGGGGCTCGAGACGGTGGTGGTCGAGGCCAAGGCGTTCCCGCGCGCGAAAGTCTGTGGCGAGTACGTCTCGCCCGCGGCGACCGCGTTGCTGGAATCGCTGCTCGGCGTGCGTGGGCTGACTCGGGCGGGGGCGCAGCGGGTGGATCGGTTTGTGCTGCAGCTCGGGGCGCGGGAGTGGGTGTGGCGAACGCCGCGTGCGGCGTGGGCGCTGTCGCGCCGGAGCCTGGACGAACTGCTGCTGGAGCGTGCGCGGGGACTTGGGGCTCGAGTGGTGCAGCCGATGGCGGTGCGGGAGGTTGAGTACGCCAAGAACGGGGTCGGTGTGACGCTTGCGGACGGGCGGGTGCTGGAGGCGGACGTCGTGATCCACGCCGACGGGAGCGGGCGGCACGACCCGGCCGGGGCGACGCCGACGATCGAGGGCGTGGTCGGGCACAAATGCCACCTGCGGTTGGGGAGCCCGGTCGCCGGTGTGGGGATGCGGGCGGGGCGCGGGGCGTACGTGGGTACGGTGACGGTCGAGGACGGGCTGAGCACTGTGGCGCTGGTCGCGGGGCGGGAGCACATCCGGAAGCACGCCGGCAACGCGGACGCGATGCTGGCGGACCTGTGGCCGGGGTACGACCCATCGACGCGAGAGGGAGACTGGATGGCGTGCGGGGTGGCGCGGTCCGGGTACCTCGCGCCGGGGCATGAACGGAGTGTGCGGATCGGGAACGCCGCGGCGGCGGTGGATCCGGTTGGGGGCGAGGGGATCGGGCTGGGGCTCTGGGCGGGGGTGACGGCGGCGGGGTTGCTGGCGGAGCGTCCTGTGCTAACGGCACAGGCAGAGCTGGGACGCCGGTACCGGGCCCGGGTGCGGTGGCGTCGTCCGGCGTGTCGGTTCGGGGCGTGGGCGCTGATGCGCCCGGGTGTGATGCGGGCGATGTGGCCCGTGCTGGAGGCAGCGCCGGGGTTGACGATGCGGCCGTGGTATCGGATGACGGGCAAGCCGGTGTGAGGCTTGGTGACTTCGAAGACGGGTGCACCATTTGATCCGAGCCGCGGGCGTGAGCACGCGGCCCCGCATGAACGGAGAACGGTCCCGTCGCTTGCGCTCCGGGCTCGTCTCACCACGGGTGTCCCGAGGGTGGCGCAGCCAGCGTTGGGCGAGAACGGTCCCATACCAGCCGCGTGCGCGAGCACGCGGGGAGGGCGTACACCCACAACGGATGTGCTCATCCCCGGTTGCTCACGCAACCGGCTGGTATTCCGAGCCGCGGGCGTAAGCACGCGGCCCCGCATGAACGGAGAACGGTCCCGTCGCGTGCGCTCCGGGCTCGTTCAAGGCGACGATGCGCTTCTCGGGTCCCCCGACTTACGTCGGGGGCTCGTATTGAGCAAGCACATTCACCCAAGAGAGGGGCTCGGGCCCGCATAGACTCGTCCCCGTGCCGATCCTGACCTGCACCAACGTGAAACACGCCTACGGCGACGACATCATCCTCGAGGGGGTGACGATGTCGATCGAGCCGGGGGAACGGGTCGGCATCGTGGGGCGGAACGGGGGCGGGAAGAGCACGCTGATCAAGATCCTGGCGGGGGAGTTGGTGCCCGACGAGGGGCAGGTGGTGCTGCAGCGGGGGGAGCGGCTGGGGTATCTGAAGCAGGACCCGGAGTTTGATGCGGGGCAGACGCTGCGCCAGGCCGCGGAGCACGGGTTCGCGGAGTTGAGCGCGCTGCACGCCGAACTGGACGGGCTGTTCGAGACGATGGCCGGCGCCGAGGGCGAGGCGCTCGACAAGCTGTTGAATCAGCAGGCCGAGCTGGAGCGGAAGATCGAGGCCGCGGGTGGGTACGCGATCGATCACAAGATCGACGAGATCCTGCACGGGCTGGGGTTCACGGACGCGCAGTTCGGGGTACCGGTGAGCGGGCTGTCGGGCGGGCAGCGGGCTCGCCTGTCACTGGCGCAGCTGCTGCTGAGCCAGCCCGGGGTGCTGCTGCTCGACGAGCCGACCAACCACCTGGACCTGGACGGGCGACTGTGGCTCGAAGCGTTCCTGAAGGAGGAGTACCCGGGCGCGGTGCTGATGATCAGCCACGACCGGGCGATGCTCAACGGGGTGGTGAGCCGGATCGCGGAGGTCGAGCGGGGTCGGCTGATCGACTATCCGGGCAACTATGAGGCGTTCCGGCGGCTTCGGGCCGAGCGGCGCGAGGCGCAGTACCGGGCGTGGGCGAACGAGCAGGACCAGTTCAAGAAGGAAGAGGCCTTCATCCGCAAGTTCAAGGCGGGGCAACGGGCCAAGCAGGCACGCGGACGCGAGAGCCGGCTGGAACGGGCCAAGAGCGAGGCGATCGAGCGACCGATCGAGCTGGCGGACCTGCGCCTGAGCCTGCCGAAGGCGGAGCGGACGGGTGACCTGGTCGTGGTGGCGCGGGACCTGGCGAAGAAGTACGCGAACGACGACGGGAGCGAGAAAGTCCTGTTCCACGACCTGAGCCTCACCATCGGGCGCGGCGAGCGATGGGGCATCGTCGGCCCCAACGGGGCGGGCAAGACCACGCTGGTGAAGTGCCTGCTGGGTGAGCTGGAGCCGGACGCGGGGACGCGATCCATCGGCGCGAAGGTCGATATCGGGTACTTCCGCCAGGTCCCCGACGGGCTGCGGCTGGACCTGAGCGTGGCGCGGTTCGTGCAGGACCGGGTGAAGAAGGAGACCGACGGGCGGGTGTCGCTCTCCGAGCAGGAAGCGCGGAACCTGTGCGGGGCGTTCCTGTTCAGCGGGGACGAGCAGGAGAAGGAGGTCGGGCTGCTCTCCGGCGGGGAGCGGGCCCGGGCGATCATGGCGGGGCTGCTGAGCAGCGCCAAGAACGTGCTGGTGCTCGACGAGCCGACCAACCACCTCGACATCTCCTCGGCCGAGCGGCTGGAAGAATCGCTCGCGGCCCCGCGCGAGGACGCCAAGACGGGCGAGAAGACCGGCGGCGCCTTCGACGGCACGCTGATCCTGATCAGCCACGACCGGGCCCTGATCGACGCGACCTGCGACCACCTGCTGGTGCTCGACGGGCAGGGCGGCGCGGAAGTCTTCCTGGGAACATGGAGCGAGTGGGCCTCCGGACGTGCGGTGAAGGCCGGGGTGGCGGGGGTGAGCAGGGGGAACGAAAGACAGCAACGCGCCGGCGCGGAGGGGACGCGCCGGAACGTGGAGAAGGGCCGGAAGTCTGGGGGCGGCGATGCAGGGGACGCGGCGAAGAAGGCAGGCGCGAAGGCCTCGCTGGCGACGTCGGGGCCGCAGGAGAAGTCCAAGAGCAAGTTCAGTTGGATGCGGGTGGAGCAGCTCGAAGAGAAGATCGCGTTCTACGAGGAACAGTTGGCGGAGCTGGATGAGGCGCTCGCCGACCCGGACGTGTGGACGGATCATGAGAAGGCGAACGCGCTGACGGACAAGCGGGACGTGGTGAAGCGGGAGCTGGACGAGCTCGAGGCGGAGTGGGTGCGGAAGGCGGAGTGAGACGGGGGTGACGGTTTATACCAGCCGCGGGCGTGAGCACGCGGCCCCGCATGACCGGGAACCGGGCCCCACCGCTCACGCGGTGGGCTAGTCCTTGCACGGGTGCTCCGAGGGTGGCTCTAAATCAGCCGCGTGCGTGAGCACGCGGGGAGGGCTCAACCGCTCAAGGGATAGTCCCTCACCGGTTGCTCACGCAACCGGCTGGTATTCCGAGCCGCGGGCGTGAGCTCGCGGCCCCGCATGACCGGGGACCTGTCCCGTCGCGTGCGCTCCTGGCTCGTTGGGGGCAGCGTTGCGTTGCTCGGGTCCCCCGACTTACGTCGGGGGCTCGTTCAGACGGGGGCACCCGACCACGAGCGTCAACTCTCCGCGTCGGACTCGTCGATGACTCGGTTCCAGGTGCCGTCCATCATCGGCATGAACTCCGGTGCCCCGGCGGGCTTCATCCAGACCTGCCAGCGGTAGGCGTCGTCGGAGGTGAAGGTAAGCTTCTGGCGGAGCGTCGCGGCTGCGGGGCCTTCGCCCATCATCGTCTCGGTCTCGAGGATGCGCCCGTCGTCGGAGAGCTCAAACTCGACGGGGACGTACTGGCCGGAGAAATCGAAGCCGTGCCCGATGAGGCGGTCGGACTCGGCGTCGTGGGCGTAGACGGTGAAGTAGCGGGCGTACTCGCCCTGGCTGTTGTCGTTGGCGTGGGTGACGGCCTCGAGGAACTTGCCGTTCACGCCGACCGTGTAGACGTTGCGGGCCTGCAGCGTGCTGCCGTCGGCCCAGGTGGCGTCGATGGTCCACTCGCCGAGGAAGTGGTTCATCGCGGCGATCGGGCCGCTGAGCGTGGTCGGGCGGTCGGGGAACTCGACGGAGTCGGGGTCGATGCGGGCCCAGGTGTCGTCGAGCATCTGGGTGCGCTCGCCGTCTTCTTCGACGGACCAGACCGTCCAGGCGAGGGTGTCGTCGCCCTCGAACGCGAGACGCTCGGCGATGGTCGTGTCCCCCATCTCCCACTCAGAGGTCCACGCGCCCTCGCCGTCCGGCTCGAGCGTGACCTTGTTTGTGCTGCCGTCGTAGACGAAGTCCACGCATGCCACGCCGGCGTCGGTCTGACGGAGCACGGTGAAGTACCGCTCGTAAGGGGTGCCCTCCTCGTCGCGGGAGAGGATGTTGGCGTAGAGGAACTGGCCCTGGAGGCCGGGGGAGTACACGGCCTTGGCGTTGATGGGCGACCCGCCCGCCCACGAGCCGTCCACGCTCCACCCGCCGAGGAAGGGCGCGAGCGGCTGCTGCGAGGCGACGAGGTCCTGCGCGAGGCAGGGAGCGGCGAGGGCGGAGGCAAGCACGAGTGCGGCGGTGCGGGTGCGCATGGCGGGGTCCTTCTGTCTCGGGTGTGTGTGCGTGGGTTACTCCGACGCCCGGCTCGGCGTTGCGGAGGGAGTCGATGTCGATTGGTCATGCTCGGACACGGCCCGGGCCTGCAGCGCGTCGAGGTAGGCGCGGAGCTGGGCGACCGAGTCGTCGAACGGGCCGAACGAGTTCGCGGCCCGGAGCTGCATCAGCCCGCCCTCCATCACCGTCAGCACGAAGCGCGACAGGGCGCGACGGTCGGTGTCGGCGGGGAGGCGGTCGCCGGCCTCGACGAGCCATTCGTGGATCGCCTCGGCCCAGTTGTGGAAGTTCACGTCGATGTGCGGGCGGGCCTCGGGGTGCGTGTCGGAGACCTCGAGGGCGAGGTTGCCGATCGGGCAGCCCATGCGGCAGCCGGTGGCCTCCATGTTAGAGCGGTACCAGCCCAGCAGGGTGAAGATGCGTTCGATCGGGTCGGCGGTGGCCTCGGCGACGGGGTCGATGACGATGGGGCGGAGGTGGTCCTCGTACCACTGCAGCACGCCGATGAGCAGGGCGTCCTTGGAGCCGAAGAAGTGGTAGAGGGATCCGGGCTGGATGCCGGCCTCGCGGCAGATGGTGGCGATGCCGGTTGCCGCGAACCCCTGCTCGAGGAAGAGACGGCTGGCGGTGGCCAGGATGCGTTCGCGGGTGTCGGGGGCCATGGATGCTCGCTTTCGCGGGTGGCGTTCCTTGAGCGATCGTTCAACACGGTATCGTGCATTCGGGGCGTGCACAAGCATCATTTGAGCGATTGCTCAAACTTTTGTGCGTGCTTGGCCTGAATGTGCGTTTTTAAGCCTGAAAGGGCACTTTTCAGCGTGGCGTGGCCGACGCGGTCAGGCCGTGCACGGCCCGGTGGCGGGCGAGGATCTCGGCGACGGTGGCCTCGTCGGGCTCGGGGTTGGCGTCGTTGGGGAGGAAGCAGCCGCCCAGAACGAGTGCGTCGGAGCGGGGGAACATGTACTTGTACCCGTCGTGGTAGATATAGCCGAGGGGGGCGGGTTTGGCGTGGACCAAGACGCCGCGTGCGGGGTAGACGGCGGGGTCGTCAAAGAGATCACGCGAGGCGAGGGCGAGGCAGTTGACGACGGCGTCGGCCCGGTGCTCTGACGCGGCGTGGGCGATGTCGTCGCGCGAGGCGAAGGTGGCGTTGAAGAGGCGTCCGGCGCGGGACTCGACCTCGCCTCTGAGGACGTTGAGGAAGCGCGGGGTGTGGATGAAGAGGGTCTCGAAGACGCGCCCGGGAGTGCGTTCGACGCCGACGGGGATGTCGTCGATGTCACGTGGGGGTTCGATGGCGCCGTTCTCGAAGAACTCGGGGCAGACCGGGGCCGAGGCCGGCTCGTAGACCGGCAGGCGCTCCACTCCCCATCGCCCTCCCCACTGCTCGCCGGTCGCTTCGAGTTGGGTGAAACGCTCGAACGCTCTTCGGAGGATGGCGTTGAAGGCGTCGCGTTTGGGGCCGTGCTCTGGGAAGTCGATGCCGGTGGGGAGCCAGAGGGCGCCGGCGATGTTGGAGGTGGTGTCGGTGGCGTAGGCCTGGGCGAGCATGGTGACGCGGTGGCCGCGGGTTAGGAGTTCGAGGGCGGTGGTAAGGGCGATGACGCCGCCGCCGAGGACGAGGGTGTGGGTAGTGGCTGAGGTGGTGTTGGCCTCGACGAGGTCGGCGGCGACCTCGGCGGTGCCGAAGCCGAGGGTGACGCCGCAGCCGCCGTGACCGTAGTTGTGGATGAGGGGCACGCCGGCGCCCTGGGCGGCGCTGAGGTTGTCTTTGTCGCGTGCGAGTCGGAGCCCGCCGGTGCGGCAAGGGCGCAGCCCGCACACCGCCTGCAGGATCGCGGCGTCGGAGAGATCGGGAGAGGGCAAGCGGCGGGTCACGGCCAAGGCTAGGCCTGAACAACGCAACGGAATGATTGACGCACGGGTAGGCTGAGTCGATGAGCCTGGACTGGTACCGAGCACGGCGGGCGAGCAAACCCATTACGGGTTTCGGGTGGCGCGGCGAGCTGGCGCTGGGGGTGTTCCTCGGGATTCTGATCCCGGAGCTGCTCGGGTTCAGCTGGCAGTTCTTCGTGCTCGAATCGATCTGGCGTGTGTGGGATTGGCCGGCGTTGTATTACTTGGTGCCGCGGATGATGCCGCTGAGCGTGAGCCTCTTTATGCCAGAGTTCAGTCCGCTCTCGGTCCTGCCCGTCTTCATCGGAATGGGGATCGCGCCGGTCCGCTTTGGTCGATGGCGATGGGGCGGTCTCTTTGCTGCATCACTCGTCGTCCCGTACGGGATGTACGTCGGTTATACGTACAGCTTGCCCTATTTCAGGGTCGGCCCGGAATGGTTCTGGACGGTCTGCTCGCTCACGATCGGCGCGGGGCTGGTCTGGCTCGCGACCCGTTCAAAATTCCTGGCACTCGTCTGGCTCGGGATGATCCCGTGCGCGCTCATCCTGCCGGCGTACTGGCGCTCGCCGCTCGCGGATTGGCTTGATATACCCGTCAATCTTTTGCTGGGCGGCAACACGACGTGGCCGTTGCCCGGGTATGCGATGTTTCTGTTGACCGGGCTCGCCGCGATCTGGTGGGGCGTGCGTGTACGGAGAGAATTGCAGTTGCCCGGGCGATGCCTCGGGTGCGGCTACGAGCTCTCGGGACTCAACGCCGACAACTGCCCGGAATGCGGCAAAGGACTCCGTGGCGGGGCGGCTGAGATCAGTCGCGGGTGAATGAATTGGCGCCAGCCTTCTCGGCGGGCCGGTCCCAAGCGATTCGGAGCCGTGGCGCTCGCCGCCCACGTGAAGAGTCAACAATCGGGGATGCCCGAATGGCTCACATCCGCAATCGACACCGACTGGTTCGAGCAGGTCGTCGCGACCGCGATCCTGGTGCTGGCCCTGCTGGTCGTGCGGTGGATGGTGCTGCGCGAGATCCGGCGTTCGAGCGCGACGGAGGATCGGCGACGCTCGTGGATGGTGCAGGCCCGCAACGGGCTGCTGCTGTGCCTGCTGCTGGGTGCGCTGATCATCTGGGGCGGGCGGCTGCAGGCGTTTGCGCTGTCGGCGGTGGCGATCGCGGCCGCGATCGTGATCGCGACCAAGGAGCTCATCATGTGCGTGAGCGGGACGGTCCTGGAGGGCTCGGCCCGCGCGTTCAAGATCGGCGACCGGATCGAGGTGGGCTCGGTGCGGGGGGACGTGTACGACCAGACGCTGCTGACGACGACGGTGCTGGAGGTCGGGCCGGGGCAACTGACGCACCAGCACACCGGACGGATGGTGACGATCCCGAACAGCCAGTTCCTGAGCGTGCCGATCGTGAACGAGACGGCGACGGATCAGTACGTGATGCACGTGTTCGTGGTGGCGACCTCGCCGGAGGGGGACTGGGCGGGGCTGGAGAAGCAACTGCTGGAGGCGGCCGAGAGCGTGTGCGCGGACTATCTGGAGACGGCGAAGCGGCACTTTGCGACCCTGGCACGGGAGCGCGGGCTGCGAGAGTTGTCGGTCGAGCCTCGTGTGACGCTGCGGGTGCCGGAGGCGGGGAAGCTGGACCTGGTAGTGCGACTGCCGGCTCCGGCTCGGACGCGGGGGCGGATGGAGCAGCAGATTTTGCGGCGCGTGCTGGGGAACGGCACGAACTCAGAGTGACTGTTATTCTGCATCGCCCCATATCTTGCTGTTGGGACCACCCAAGGGCACAGCACAAATCAGGAGTACCTGGCCATGGGCAGATGCTTTGTGATGCAACCGTTTGACGGCGGAAAATTCGACAAGCGATATAGCGAAACCATAAAGCCTGCCATCGCAAACGCTGGCTTCATTCCCTATAGAGTAGACGAAGATCCCAGCGTAGAAATTCCCATCCAAGATATTGAGGAAGGGATACGCGACAGCGTAATTTGCGTTGCCGAAATCACCACCAATAACCCAAATGTGTGGTTTGAACTTGGCTACGCCATAGCAAGCTCAAAACCCGTGTGCCTTCTGTGCTCTGATGAACGAGAAGGAAAATTCCCGTTTGACGTACAACATCGCAACATAATCAAATACGGCACTGCTTCAGTGAGTGATTTTCAAAAGCTACAAGAGCAGCTCACAGAAAAACTTCAGGCACTGCACGAAAAATCGCAAACGCTCCGCGCTTTGAATCAACCTCAAAGCGACCAATCAACAGAAGGACTAGCGAACCACGAACTTGCCGCTTTGGTATCAATCGGAGCAGATAGCTACGCACAAGTGGAAGGTGTTAGCTTTTACTCTGTGGAAAGAGACCTTGAAGCAGCTGGCTTTAACCGGCTGGCCTGCTCTCTTGCACTTAAATCGCTTGTCGACCAATACATGATTGAAACTGCCACAATTGAAGACATGGATGGAGAACACCAAGGCTTCCGACTGACTAACACAGGCCTCTCTTGGTTGCAGTCAAACATTGATAGATTGAATTTGAGTGCAAAGCCACGTTCCAAGCGGCTTGGAAGCCAGAGCGGGTATGCAATGCCCCCCGATGACGACATCCCGTTTTAGCCCAGCAACTTAACCTCACCGAGGACTTCTTCGGCGTGGCCGGGGACCTTGACCTTGTCCCATCGCCGGGCGACCTTGCCCTGGGCGTCGATCAGGTACGTGGTGCGCTGGATGCCCATGTAGGTGCGTCCGTACATCGACTTCTCGACCCAGACGCCGTACTTGGGGCAGACGGCGGGGTCGGGCTTCTTGTTGTCATCGACGCGGTCGTCGGCGAGGAGGGGGTAGGTGAGGCCCTCCTTCTCGGCGAACTTGAGCTTGGACTTGGTCGTCAGGATCGAGATGGCCAGCACCGCGGCCTTGGAGCGCTTGAACTTCGGGAGCAGGTCCTGAAACTGGCAGGCCTCGTCGGTGCAGCCGCTGGTCATGTCCTTGGGGTAGAAGAACAGGACCACGGGCCTGCCGGCGTAGTCGGACAGCCTGTGGGCGTTGGCGTGCTGGTCCTCGAGGGTGAACGCGGGGGCTTTCTTCCCGGGATCGATCAGCGGCATAGGAGCACCTCCGGAGCCGCGTGGATCGGGACGCGGCCCCGGAGGCTAGTCTCACCCGGCTCCCGAGACAGAGAGGGGGACGAGGAATCAGATTCAGGACATCAGGGCGAAGTAGGTGAACGCGCCCATGACGAGGGCGGTGAGCAGGACCACGGCGTAGAGCGGGATGCCCGGGAGCTCCTTCTTGTCCTTGGCGAAGGGGTTGACGAGCTGCACGAGCTTGGTCTCTGTCTCAGGTCCGAGCGGGTCGCGCCCGGCGGCGATCTCGGCGCCGACGATGGCGAGGATGTTGATCGCGGCGTGGCGCGAGAGGCCCATGGTGGTGGCCCGCTTGAGGGCGCTCTCTCGTGCGTCTCCGCCGAAGCAGCAGTTCTGGGGACGGACCAGGAACTGCGCCGCGTAGACGGCGAAGGCCCAGCGCGGATCGAAGGTCTGGAGCATCTGCGGGCCGTGGCTGCTGCAGCGTGCGACGTGCTCCCAGGCGATCTCTCGCCCGACCAGCTTCAGTTCGTTCTGGGTGGATATGGCGGTGTTCATGGCAACTGAATCATGCCACGAATCTTGAGTGATGGGCGACGCGAGCGGCAGATCGGGTACGATCCCGCCGCGACAGGTGAGCGCAGGTGGTACAGATGTCCCAGATTGACGAACAGGCCGGGTCCGAGAGCGTCGGGGATCGCCCGAGAACATGGCTGGTCCGAACCGACCAGACATCTGAAACGGTGCTCGATGTGGCCCGTGCGATGTCGCGGAACGGCAAATTGCCCGGATTCCGCGAGACCGGGGGCGCGGGCGAGCTGTTCCGGTGCGCCGCGTTCGGCAAGCCGTTCGACTCGGAATTGGTGGTGCGTGCGGAGGAGGGCGAGGGGGCGGGGTGCGTGCTCTCTGGCGAGGTTCGCCTGAAGCGGGTGCTGCCGTGGGTGTTCGCGGTGGTGACGGCGCTGTCGGTGTGGCCGGGGGTGCTGCTGATGGACTCGCTGATGAACTCGTGGTTCCGGTGGTACCCGGTGCAGACGTGGGTGACGTACGCGTGGTACGTGCCGCTGACGGTGCTGCCGCTGCCCTGGATGGTGCGGAGGGTGCTGCGGCAGTCGCGCGAGAGCGCGTGGGAGCACGCGATGGAGACGCGGGAGAAGATCGTGAAGCGGGTGGGGGAGGCTGGGTAAAGGGTCGAGGAGGGGGCAGTCCATCATCGATCGGGTTGAGCGCATCGCGGGAGTGCTCCCTCGGCTTGCGCCGAGGGCTTGCGGCGGAGCGGGTCAGCGCGAATAGCGGCCGGGGCTTGGGAAGACCGTCCCGTCGCTGGCGCTCCGGGCTCGTTGGGGAGGTGGCGCATGAAAAGGCCCCCGGCGGGTGCCGGGGGCCTGGGGGATCACTCAATGGCCTTGTCGCTTACTCGACGTCCTTGCCTTCGACGACGTCGGTGACGGGCGGGGCCGCGTGCGGGGGGTCGCCGCCGGCGTCCATCTTCTTGAAGTAGCCGTGGTAGGCCTTCATGGCCTGGGCCCCGAAGATGAGCATGATCGGGATGTTGGCGACGAGCATGACGCCGAGACCGAGGGTGGTCCACATGTCGAGCTCGGCGTCGGTGCCGATCAGGGGCTTCTTGGTGCCGTCGGCCTGGGAGATGATGGGCATCGCGGCGACCGTGGTCAGCAGGATCAGTGCACAGTAGATGATCTTGTAGAGGAAGATCGCGGACCCGGAGAACGACTTGCCCGTCTCGCCGAGCAGGTCGAGGATGAAGTAGATGCCCTGCTCGCCGTAGTACGACCACGAGATCATCGTGGAGAGCGCGAAGAGCCACGCGGCGATGGAGACCAGCCACATGCCCAGACCCGGCGTCACGCGGTCGAACGCGTGCGCGGTGAGCGAGGCGCCCGCGTAATCGGAATAGATGCCGGTGTCGAGCGAGCCGTCCTCGTTGCTCCGGAAGGTTGGGACCTCGACCGATTCGAGCGGCGACCAGTTCACGGCGTAGGTGCGCCGGTCGTCCTCGGTCTCGGGGAGCGTTACGGCGACGGTGCCGGTGATGCGACGGAGGTCGCGACCGGTGTTGGTGTCCTCGTCGGCCTGGACGACGACGAAGACGGACTCGCCGTCACGCCAGCCGGACTGGCCCTCCGGGGTGCGGAGGATGCGCCGTGCCTCGGCGGACTTGATGGGCAGGTTGCCGGACTCGATGGTCCAGTTGTTCTCGATGAGAGCGCCGTCGGAGTCCGTCGCCTGCACGATGGTGATGGCGTTGGCCTGCGGGAAGGCCTCGGCGGGGCGGTTGTAGGCGCCCGACGAGAGGATCACGAGCGCGGTGAGCGTGCAGACCACGATGGTGTCGATGAAGGGCTCGAGACCGGCGACCACGCCCTCGCGGACGGGCTCGTCGGTCTTGGCGGCCGAGTGGGCGATGGGGCTGGAGCCCTGGCCCGCCTCGGAGGAGAAGAGGGCTCGCTTGACGCCCCACATCGCGGCGTAGGCGAAGGTGCCGCCGAGGAAGGCGCCGCCCGCCTCGGGGTTGCCGCCGGGGAGGCCGGACTTGACGATGAGGGCGAGCATGGCGGGGATGTCGCCGATGTTCATGACGAGCACGTACAGGGCCGCGGCGACGTAGAGCAGGCACATCACCGGGACGATCTTGCCCGCGACGGAGCCGATGCGCTTGATGCCGCCGATGATGACGAGCCCGACGCCGATGGCGAGCACGACGCCGGTGACGTACTGGGGCACCTCGAAGTAGGTGAAGGTGATGTCGGCGACGTTCCAGGCCTGGAACATGTTGCCGCCGGTGAGCGCGGAGATGAGCAGCGTGACGACGAAGATGACGCCGATGATGACGCCGATGGGCCCGAGGCCCCACTTCGCGAAGCCCTTCTTGACGACGAACATGGGCCCGCCGTGCGGGTTGTCGGGGTCGTCGGTGTTGCGGTAGAGCATGGACTGTGTGACCTCGGTCATCTTGAGGGCCATGCCGAGGAGTCCGATGAGCCACATCCAGAAGACCGCGCCGGGCCCGCCGAGGGCGACGGCGAGCGCCACGCCGCCGATGTTGCCGAGTCCGACGGTGGCGGAGAGCGCGGCGGAGAGTGCCTGGAAGTGGTTGATCGCGCCCGGGTCGTCGTGATCGTCGTACTTGCCCCGGACGACCGAGACGCCGTGCGTGAGCGCCCGGAACTGCCCGAAGCCTGACCAGACGGTGAAAAGGAGGCCGACGGCGAGCAGCGCGTAGACGGTGTAATCGGAGAAGAGATAGCCGTTGAGCATCCCGATGAAGTCGTTGAGTCCCTGCATGAATGTGGCTCCGTGGGCGTGGGAGGCCCCGCCCGGGGCGTCGAATCGAGAGAGTGGTGTCGGACACTATCGCGTGTGCGGGCCAGAATTGCAACGTGGGGGCCGGGTTCTGGGGGTGGTGGTAGGATGCGGGCGTGTGGAACCACGACGAGGTGCTGGACACGGCGGTCCGGGCGCTGACGGCGCAGGAGGGGCTGTACGCACAGGAACAGGCGGTCTACGGGCTCGATTCGCTGGAAGAAATCGGGCTGCATCCGGTGCTGGCAACGGGGTTTGAGGGCACGGGCTTCGGGGTCTACCGCGAGCGGGTCTACCCGGGTGAGGTGGAGCGGAGGAGCAAGAAGAGCGCCCGGGAGCGGTGCGACCTGGTGCTGGTCGAGGACGCCTCGACGCGCCTGATGGACCCGGTCGAGGAGCTGCTGGCGCTCGACGGGGCCGGCGGGACGCTGTTCGCGCCGGTGGCCGAGTCGATGGTTCCGGACGAGGGCGTCGTGGAGGTGGGCGAGGCGTACTGGCTGGAGGTCAAGTGCGTGGGGCAGTACGGGGTGGGTCGCGGGACCCCGGGGCCGAACCGGCTGTACGCGAGCCTGCTGACCGGCGGGCCGGCGAAGGACGTGGTGAAGATCGCGCGCGAGCCGATGATCAACACCGGCGCGGTGCTGGTGGTGCTGTTCGCGGAGAACGAGGCGACCGCCGAGCACGACCTGGTGCGGATGTGGGAGTCGATGCTGGGGGCGGACCTGCCGGTGGGCGAGCTGCGGATGGGCTCGACGCGGATCCAGGACCGGGTGGGTCACTCGGTGGCGGGGGTGGGGCTGACGCCGGTCCGGCTGTGACCGTTCTCGCCGGCCGACGCGGTGTCGAGCGGGAGGGCGTCGAGGGCACGCTCGATGATGTCGGCGCACCCGCGAGCGGCGGAGGTGCCGCTGAATCGTTGCGAGACGGCGCGGAGGTTCTCACGCTGTCGCTCGGCGTGCTCGGGCTGGTCGAGCAGTTCCAGGGCACACTCCGCGATGGGCTCGGGGCCGCCGAAGTGCGGCACGAGCTCGGGCACGACGCGCGCCCCGGCCACCAGGTTCGGGAGTGTGAGGAAGGGCGTCGTGAGCAGGTACCGCCCGAGCACGGTGTGCATGAAGCGGGACCAGGCGTAGACGATGACCATGGGCCTGGCCTGGCGTGCGATCTGGAGCGTGACCGTGCCGGAGACGACCAGGCAGAGCTCGGCCCAGCGGATCACGGCGTCGGTCGCGTGCGTCTCGACCCGGATGGCGTCGGGCCAGGGCTCGCCCGCCTGGGATGCCAGGTCGCGCAGGTGCTGCTCCAGATCCGGACGCGCGGCGGCGACCACGGCGTACGCGCCGGGGTGCTTCTGCCGGATGCGGTTGAACGCGCCCAGGATCAACGGGAAGTTCTTGCGGATCTCGGCGGGTCGGGAGCCGGGCATCAGCGCGATGCGGGGCCCGTCCGGGGCGGGCCAGTCGGCGATGGTGTCGTCGAGCACCCGGGTGTTGAGCCGGTGGTCGTAGAGCGGGTGGCCGACGAACGTGGCCGGGACGTGGCGCTGACGGAACCAGGGCTCCTCAAAGGGGAGCAGGCAGCAGACGTGGTCGGTGAGGCGGCGGAGCTTCTTGACGCGCCACTTGCCCCAGGCCCAGACCTGCGGGGCGACCAGGTGGACAACGCGGGCCCCGCGCGCCCTGGCGAGCTTGCAGATCGGGAAGTTCGCGGCGGGCGAGTCCACGGGGACGTGGACCTTCGGGCGGTTCTGGTCGAGCCAGGACGCGATCCGCTTGTTGATCCGGCGGTGCTCCTGGATCTTGGCCAGGCCCGGGAGCCCCATGACGGCGGACTCGCCGGTCCGCTCCACGATGGTGGCGCCCGCGGCCTCCATGTTGGGCCCGCCCCACGCGGCGATGCGGAGGTCCGGGCGGCGCGACCTCAGCTCGGCGATCACGGCCGCGGCGTGGTCGTCGCCGGAGGGCTCAAAGCCGGTGAAGAGGATGTCGGGGCGTTCTGACACGCGTGAGTGTAGTGGGCGGCGGGTGTCAGAATCCCGCGGCGTCGAGCCACTGGCTGGGGGTGCGTCCGAGTGCCTGGGCGATGGCGAGCAGGCTCTCGATGCTGGGCAGGTGCGTGCCCCGTTCGATGGAGGAGAGCTGCGAGACCGAGACGGTGGAGACCTCGGAGAGCTCCTTGAGGGTCCAGCCGCGTTCGGTGCGGGCGAGGCGGATCTGTCGCCCGAGCGCGGCGCGGAGGCGGTCCTGGGGTTTCTGGCCGAGGCCGAGGTCGTGGGCGGCCTGGGCGAGCACGCGGTTGAGCTCGTCGGTGGAGAAGGGCTTGGCGAGGTAGTCGTAGACCTGCTGCTTGAAGGTCTGGCGCATGGTGTCCATGGAGGGGTGGCCCGTGATGACGACGACGCAGAGGCGGTTCCAGCGTTTGCGGATCTCGTTGAGGACGTCGGCGCCGTCGTGCTCGCCCATGTTCATGTCGAGCAGGGCGACGTCGGGCAGGCGTTCCTCGCAGGCCTCGAAGAACCCGCCCGGGGACGAGGCGGTCCGCAGCTCGTGCCCGGCGTCCGCCAGCACGGTGTGCAGGTACTCGCGGAAGTCGGCGTCGTCGTCGAGCGCGACGATGTCGAGGTGGGGCGGGGCGAGGGTGATGTCTTCGGCGGGCTCGGGCATGGGCTGTCAGGGTACCGTCGGATCGGGTTCCGGTGGCGACGGGGCGGCGAACTGGGGCAGCATCACCTCGAACAGGGCTCCGGCCCGGTCCGGGCGGTTGCGGGCCAGGACGGTGCCGTCGTGCTCCCGGACGATGCCGTCGGCCACCGCGAGTCCCAGGCCGGTCCCTCGTGCATCGAGGCGGGTCGAGACGAAGGGCTCAAAGAGGGTGGGCAGGACCTCGGGGTCGATGCCGGGGCCGGTGTCGGTGATGGTGAGCTGGACCCAGGGCTGGCCGTCGCGGGGGGTCGTGCGGGCGTCGAGGGTCACCACGCCCTGCTCGTGCCCGTCGGATCGGATGGCGTTCACGGCGTTGCGGATCAGGTTGACGAGCACCTGGATGATCCGGTCCGGCTCGCATTCGAGCGTCAGGCCCGCCGGGACCGTGTTCACGACCCGGATGCCGTCGGACTGGGGCGTGGTGTTGCGGTCGAGACGGACCAGCGTCGCGGCCTCCTCGGCGAGCTCCCGGAGCGACGCCGGCGTGGGTTCGAGCGAGCGGGCCCGGGCGAAGTCGAGGAGCGAGTCGGAGAGCGATTCGAGGCGTGTGATGACGCGCGCGAGCAGGGCGGACTCGCTGTCGGAGAGGTCCCGCCCAGAATTGAGCTTGCCGACCAGGCCCTTGGCGACCGAGAGCGGGGTGTTGAGTTCGTGGGCGATGCCCGCGGACATCATGCCCAGCGAGCGGAGGCGGTCGGCCCCCTCAAGGTTTTTGCGGGCGTTCTCAAGCAGGTGGTTCTTGCGTTTGAGATCGGTGGCGACGCTCTCGAGCCGGTCGAGGGTGTCGGCGAGCTTGGCCTCGCCGGCGCGGAGGGCTCGGACGGACTCGTTGCGGGAGCGCATGACCGCGCCGAGCTCGTCGGCGGGGATCATCTCGCCCGGGATCAGCTCGCCGGTGCGGTCGCCGGTGCGGACGGCCTCGTCGGCGACGATGGCGGCCCGGAGCGGGGCGTAGACGTGTCGCGGGAGCACGAACAGCTCGAGCGAGGCCGCGACGAGGGCGTAAACGCCCAGCACCGCCAGGATCACGAGCAGGTTGATGTACCGCAGCGCTCGCCGTGCGTCGTCAGACCGGAGCGTCGCACGCAGCACGGGCGAGTCCGGGGCGGGCCGATAGACCACGGTGATCGTGTCGAGATCACGCTGGCTCAGCCTGGGTGTGCCGACGATGGGCGACGCGTCCAGCGGCCTTGAGTCCTCGCGCTCGAGCGTGATGCCTGCTGTCTGAAGGGCCTCGGCGTCTGGGAGCTCGCCCGTCTCGCCGGCGAGCAGGAGCAGGTCGGTGAGTCGCTGGGTCTGGGCGTCGAGGACGATGTCGGTGATGGCCGGGCGGAGGACGGTCACCAGGATCAGGGCGAGCGCGATGGAGAAGAGGGTGTGCAGGAACATCAGCTTGCGCCGGATGCGCATGCCGGCCAGCAGCCCACGCGGCGCGGCGGTCGCCCGTCGGGGAGGGGAGGGGGCGTAGGGCGAGTCCGGGCGCTCGTCGGGGGAGGGCATGGCCGGGTCCCGGGACGGGGCGGGCGGCGTGTGCGGCCCGGGATCGGGCGATGCGGATGGAGAAGTCGGGGGCATGCGGTCGCCTGGGTGATGGGGTCGGTCTAGCGTAGCGGATCGACTCTCCGCATCCATCCGGGAAGCCCTCCAGACGCCCTCGATCGGGCGGCGGTGCGCGTGGGGCTCGTCCCGGGGGACGCCCGAAGCGGGGCGGCGGGGGACCCGGGCCCGACCGGGGAGCGCCCACGCCGGATCGACTCCCGACCGACAGCGCCCGGGGGGCGGCGTTCTCGGCGTTGGCCGAGCAGACGGAGCGGTTCCCGGATCTGCTCCCGATGCGCCTCGAGACGGGCGGGCTGGAGGGGCGTGACGCCGCGCTGGCGCACGCGATCTACGACGCCACGGTCCGACGCTGGCTGACGCTGACCCGGATCATCGAGGTCGCGGGTGGACGCCCGATGACGACGCTGGAGCCGGTGGTCCGAGCGGCCCTGCTGGGCGGCTCCACGCAGCTCCTGCTGATGGACCGGATCCCCGATCACGCGACCCTGGACGAGACGGTGGAATGGGTGAAGCGGGCCGGGCGGGCCAAGGCGTCCGGGCTGGTCAACGCGGTCCTGCGGAAGGTGATCGGGCTGCGTGGCGAGATCGGGGGGGCCTGGGAGGACGAGCGGGAGGCGATCCCGCTGGCGGACGGCACGGCGTTGTGGCTGAAACGCGATGTCCTGCCAACAGACACGCTCAAACGCCTGAGCGTGGCGACGAGTGTGCCCGCCCCGACGATCCGACGCTGGTCGGAGGCGTGGGGCCCGGAACGGGCGGGCGAGCAGGCCCTGCACTCGCTGATGAGCCCCGCGACGGTGCTGCACACGGCCTTCGCGACGGACCCGCTCGACACCGAGGAGGCGTTGGGCCCCCACCGCTCCGAGCATCACCGGGTGTTTACGGGCGCGTCGGGCACGCTGGGGGCGTTGCTGGACCGCCGCCGCGATCTCTGGGTGCAGGACGAGGCCTCGAGCGAGCCGGTGCGGGTGGCGTCGGAGACGCTCGCAGAGCCTCCAACCCGGATCATCGACCTGTGCGCCGGGCAGGGGACCAAGACGCGCCAGCTCGCGGCGACCTTCCCGGCTGGCGAGATCCTGGCGACGGACGTGGACGAGGGACGCCTGAAGACGCTGCGCCGTGCGTTCGCCGGGCACGAGCGGGTGCGGGTCGCCCCGCACGCGGAGGTGATGGCCGATTCAGCCGGGTGGGCGGACATGGTCCTGCTGGACGTGCCGTGCTCGAACACGGGGGTGCTGCCGCGTCGGCTGGAGGCGCGGTACCGGTCGGTGTCCGGGGACGGGGGGACGGGGCAGCTGGAGCGGATGGTCACCATCCAGCGTTCGATCCTGGAGGGGGCGACGCGTTTGCTGCGAGAGGGCGGCTCGATCGTGTACGCCACGTGCAGCCTGGAGCGCGACGAGAACGAGGAGCAAGCGGCCTGGGCGGTGTCGTCACTGGGTTTGCGCCTCGCACATGAAATCCGGACCTGGCCGACCGGCGTCCCGGGCGACGGCCCGGAGACCTACCGGGACGGGTCGTACGCGGCGGTGCTGACAGGCTCGGGCGGCTCGGCGTAGACTCCTGACCCCGTCCGGAGCACGCAGCGGCCCCGGGGTCGGAGTGATCAGCGAGTCACGCGAGGAGCACGGATGAATCTGCTGGACATCATCACACCGGAATGTGTGAAGGCACCGCTGGACGCCACGGACAAGCGCGGCGCGATCGACGAGCTCGTGGACCTGCTGGCGACCCACGACCGGATCAGCCAGGCGGACGTGCTCAAGGAAGCGGTCTGGACACGCGAGCAGACCCGGACCACCGGCATCGGTCACGGGCTGGCGATCCCGCACGGCAAGAGCGAGGGGCTCAACGAGATCGTGATGGCGATTGGCAAGCCCTCGCAGCCCATGGACTTCGAGGCGATCGACGGCCAGCCGGTCCGACTGATCGTGCTGCTGGCGAGCCCGCCCGACAAGAACTCGGACCACATCCAGGCGCTGGCACGGGTGAGCCGCCTGATGACGCTGGAAGACTTCCGTGAGAAGGTGTACGAGGCGGAGTCGGGCGAGGAGATCTGGGAGCTTCTGAAGGCCCACGATTGAGACGGTGATGGGATGGCTTGCGGGGGGGGGGTTACGCGGGGTCGCGGGACTCGACCGCGGCGGCTGCGAGGGCCTCGAGGCGGGCGAAGCATCGTTCGGCGTGGGTGCGATAGATGGCGTGGGGGAAGACGGTGACGAGCGCGACGACGAGGCCGTAGGCGGTCGTGTAGAGCGCCTGGGCGATGCCCGCGGCGACGGCGGTGGGATCCGTCACCGGGTCGTCGGCCCCGATCAGATTAAAACTCTGGATGATGCCGGTCACGGTGCCCAGGATGCCCAGCAGCGGGGCCGCGGCGACGATGGTGGCCATCGTGGTGCCAAACCGCTCGACGGCTGGCCGGAGCGACTCGATCAGTTCCATCGCGCGGGCGTCGGTCGGGTCACGCTCGAGCAGGTCCGCGAGATACCGTGCGTAGAGCCCGCCACGCTCACCGGCGAGGGCGCGTGCGTCGGAGACCCGACGCTCCCGCAGCAGGCCCGAGACACGCTGGACGAATCCCCTGGTGGCCATCGAGTGGGTGCGGGCCCAGAAGGCGGCCCGCTCCACGATCAGCATCACGGAGGCGAGGCTCATCGCGAGGAGTGGATACATGACCCAGCCGCCGGCACGGAAGATGTCGAACAGGTCGTTCAGCACGGGGACAGGATACGGGGCTCGCACCATCGAGGCGTATACTCGCGCCGCGTGACTGAACGGCCCCCCGGAGGCGAGCGTGACTGAGGACGGTGGACAACCCGAGCAGGCGTTCGATTTCACGCCGATCGTGCGTGCGGTCGATGCCGCGTTGTCTGAGTATCTCGACGGGCTGGGCCTCGCGGGCGTGCTGGACAGCGCCGTGCGTTACAGCCTGCTGGGGGGGGGCAAGCGGACCCGTCCGGTGCTGGCGTGGCTGAGCGCCGAGGCGGTGGGCGGCGTCGGCGAGGCCAGCCTGCCCGCCGGCGCGGCGATCGAGCTGGTGCACGCGTTCAGCCTGGTGCACGACGACCTGCCCGCGATGGACGACGACGACCTGCGCCGCGGTCGCCCGACCCTGCACCGGCACGCGGGCGAGGCGATGGCGATCCTGGCCGGGGACGCGATGCTGGCCATGGCATTCGGTGCAACGGAACGGATCGGCGATGATGCGCTGCGGGCACGCGTGCACGCCGAGCTCATCGCCGGGACCGTCGGGATGATCAACGGGCAGGTGTACGACACGGCGGGCGCTTTCGACGGCGAGCTGTCCGACGAGGAGAAGCTGCGCCTGATCCATCGGAACAAGACCGGGGCGTTGATCCGGGCGGCCTGCCGCGTGGGGGGGATGCTGGGCGGCGCGGACAGGAAGGCGCTCGAGAGCGTGACGCGATTCGGGGAACTCGTCGGGCTGCAATTCCAGGTGATGGACGACCTGCTGGACGTCACCGCGACCGCCGACGAGATGGGCAAGCAGACCGGGAAGGACGAGGGAGCGGGGAAGCTGACCTACCCGGGGGTCTTCGGGGAGGAGCGGACGCGTGCGATCGCTCGCGAACTGCACTCCGAGGCGCGGGGAGCGCTCGAGCCGCTGGGGGAATCTGCGGCGGGATTGCGGGCCCTGGCGAACCGGCTGGCGTCCCGCAGCGTTTAAGCGTCCTCGTGTCACGCGCGGGCCCGCCGGCCCGTACAATTCTCCGAACCGAATTCGGGGCAGGGACGTGCCCGAGAGACCCGTCTGAGAGCCGGGAGAAAGAGGCCTGATGTCAATTCTGGAGCGCGTGCACACACCCGCGGACGTCAAGGCCCTGTCGGTGGACCAGCTGGAAGAGCTCGCGGGCGAGATCCGCGAGGCGATTATCGGGCAGGTGCAGCGGACCGGGGGGCATCTGGCCCCGAACCTGGGCGTCGTGGAGCTGACGCTCGCGCTGCACTACGTCTTCGATTTCGGGCACGACCGGCTGCTGTTCGATGTGGGGCACCAGTGCTACCCGCACAAGCTGATCACGGGCCGGCGGGGGATGCTCGACAAGCTCCGCACACGCGAGGGGATGTCGGGCTTCCCGGAGCCTCTCGAGAGCGAGTACGACCTGTTCCGGGTCGGGCACGCGGGGACGGGCATCTCGACCGCTGTCGGCATGGCCCGCGGGGACACGCTCACGGGCGAGGGGTACGACCCGAAAGCCAACCCGGACGGTCGTCGCGTGGTGACGCTGGTGGGCGACGCGTCGATTGTGAACGGCGTGGCGTTGGAGGGGCTGAACAACGCGGGCACGATGCGTCGGCAGATGCTGGTGGTGCTCAACGACAACGGCATGTCGATCAGCAAGCCGCAGGGGGCGCTGGCGCAGTACTTCGATCGCGTGCGTGTGAGCCACACGTACACGGACCTGAAGAAGGGGGCGGCGGAGATCCTGCGTCACGTGCCGGGCGGGAGCCTCATCAAGGAGGCGTACCACCGGGCTGGCGAGGTGACCAAGGCCGCGATCGCGGAGGAGTCGATCTTCGAGAAGTTCGGCCTGCTGACGGTCGGCCCGATCGACGGGCATCACCTGCCGACGCTGATCGAGTTCCTGCACGAGGCGCGGGACATGGACCGGCCCATGGTGCTGCACGTCAAGACGGTGAAGGGCAAGGGGCTCGACATCGCCGAGGCGGACGCGACCCGGTTCCACTCGCCCAAGGCCTTCAACGTGGAGCGCGACGAGCGGCTCGGCTGCCGCGTGGAGATGTCCAGCGGCGGGCGAGGCTTCACCAAGGCCTTCGGCGAGGCGCTGGCCGACCTGATGGAACGCGACGAGAAGATCGTGACCGCGACCGCGGCGATGGCCGACGGGACGGGCGTGACCGAGGCGATCAACCGCGTGCCGGAGCGCAGCTTCGACACGGGCATCTGCGAGAGCCACGCGATGGACATGATGGCGGGGATGGCCAAGAGCGGGCTCAAGCCGTTCTTCGCGGTCTACTCGACCTTCCTGCAGCGTGCGTTCGACCAGGCGTTCCAGGAGGTCGCGCTGCAGGGGCTGGGCGTGCGCCTGTGCCTGGACCGGGCCGGGCTGGTCGGGGGCGACGGGGCGGTGCACCACGGCTTCTGCGACGTAAGCATTCTGCGGGCCCTGCCCGGGGCGGTGCTGACCGCCGCGATCGACGAGCCGAGTCTGAGGGCGGCCCTCGAGTTCATGGCGGGCTGGGACGAGGGGCTCAGCGTGGTGCGATACCCGCGCGACAACGTCTCAGATCGGCTGGCTGATTCCGACTGCCCCGCGTTCGAGCTCGGCAGGGCACGCCTGCTGACCGAGGAATTCGCCGATCTGGACGCCGAGCGTCCGGACGTGGCGGTGCTGGCGTTCGGCACACCCGCGATCGACGCGCTCGCGGCGGCCGACGAGCTGGCGGGCGAGTACCGCGTCGCGGTCTGGGACGCACGCTTCGCCAAGCCGGTCGATGGGCCGCTGATCCGCGAGCTGCTGCAGCGGGGGATTCCCGTGCTCACGGTCGAGGACCACACGGTCGTCGGCGGGTTCGGCAGCGCGGTCACGGAGGTCGCGAGCGATCTCGGGCTCAACGCCGGCCTGATCACCCGCCACGGCATCCCGGACCGCTGGGTGCTGCAGGACTCCCGCTCCAAGCAGCTCGCCGAGGTTGGGCTGGACGCGCCGGGCATCGCACGCATGATCCGGAAGGCCGCGGACCGTGCCGTCGCGACGCCGACAGCACAGGACGCCGCGCGGACGCCCTTCCGGTCGGGCACATCCAAGGACCGGACCGAGTCGGTCTAACCCCCCCCCCCCCCCCCCCCCCCCCCCCCCCCCCCCCCCCCCCCCCCCCCCCCCCCCCCCCCCCCCCCCCCCCCCCCC
>Ga0070727_10000720_pt1 | contig 38846 bp, 45 predicted proteins | sample tdAd472_FD_66722 | JGI IMG/M metagenome (GOLD analysis project Ga0070727, IMG submission 66722) | Marine sediment microbial communities from the Atlantic coast under amendment with organic carbon and nitrate - tdAd47.2 | ecosystem: Environmental > Aquatic > Marine > Coastal > Sediment | place... | reverse complement strand
GACAGCCAGCCGCTCCGGGTCCAGCCCGCATTTGTCGCCATGCGTGGTTATCCAGTTCCATGCGGTCAGCGCGTCGTCATGTGCGGCGGGGAATTTGTGTTCCGGCGCAAGACGGTAGTCCACCGCGATGACGCGGCAGCGCGAACCTTCGGCAAGCCGTCGGCAGATCATGTCATGGCTGTCGAGATCGCCCAGCACAAAGCCGCCGCCATGGAAGAACACGATGCCCGGTCCTGGCGGGATGCCCGCGCCGAGAGGCGTATAGAGCCTGGCGCGCATCGCCCCGGCAGGGCTGGGGATGCTAAGATGTGAGATGTCGGCCATTTCCGGCGCATCACGTTCAATCGCGCGGCTGGCGACGTAGAATTGCATGCGCAGCTTGTCGACCGATCCCTTCCAGTCAACGGAAGAGAAGTCCGGCATCTGGAATTTGTCCATGAATTGGCGAAAGGTCTGGTCGAGATTCATGCTGCCTTAGATGGACCCGAATTCCGGCCTTGTGAAGACGGCATTACGCCCCTCCTACGGCAGGATGTGACGGGATGTCAGAATTGGCCGCCGGCCTGTGCACCGGGGCATCCTGCTGGGGCAGGTTCAGCACAGCAAAGAAGGCGCTGGCCGTCACGAGCATTGCGATTGCGCCGAACACAAAATTCGCATTTCTGGATGAGCTGTTATCGCTGCGCGCATCAAAGGTCATGGCACCCTCCGGTTGAGGGGGTGTTCTATCAAGGAAATACTGCCAAAAACTTTCCCGGGCCTTCATGACCGGCCAAGGTAAGACAGGTGGTGATGAATTCAGGCCTCGGCTGAGACGGCGTTCACCACCATGCTGAGCGCGGTTTTCATACGATCTTCTTCCAGCGCTTCGGCCATCACGCGGATAAGGGATTCCGTGCCGGATTTGCGGACCACCATGCGGCCGCGCTGTCCGAGATAGGTCTCGGCTTCCTGAAGGGCGACGCGAACTCTTTCGGTTTCCATCGGATTTGTGCCGGTAAAGCGGATGTTGACCAGTTCCTGTGGGGCCGGATCAAACACATGGGTCAGTTTTGAGACGGGTTCGCCGCTTTGCGACACGGTCTTGAGAACCTGCAACGCGGCCAGAAGGCCATCGCCGGTTGTGGAGACATCCGACAGAATGATGTGTCCGGATTGTTCGCCGCCCAAATTAAAGCCGTGCTGGCGCATATGCTCGCCCACATAGCGATCGCCGACTTTTGTGCGGACCAGTCTCAGACCCTGGCCCTTGAGGTATTCCGCGAGGCCCATATTGGACATGACCGTAGCGACCATGCCTCCGCCCTTCAGGCGGCCAGCGCGGTGAAGCTCCATTGCAATCAGCGCCATGATCTGGTCGCCATCGACTTCTTCCCCGGTCTCATCGACTACAATCAGGCGGTCAGCATCCCCATCAAAGGCGATGCCGATATGCGCTTCTGTTTCCAAAACGGCAGCTTTCAGCGCACCGGTTGATGTGGAGCCAAAACCGGAATTGATATTCAGGCCGTCCGGTGCATTGCCAATGACGGTCAGGTCTGCGCCCAGCTTGCGGAAAGCTTCGGGGCCAACTTCGAAGGCAGCGCCATGTGCGCAATCGAGCACGATCTTCAGGCCTGAGAAGTCGAGGCCCTCGCCCAGCGTTTCCAGGCAGCGATTGGCGTAGAAGCTGGCGGCGCCTGTCATGCGGGATGTTTCGCCAATGGCTTCTGGCGCAGCATAGTCCCCGGTGAAGGCTTCACCCATGGCCTCTTCCAGGGCGGCTTCTACCTTGTCCGTGAATTTGATGCCTGCAGGGCTGAACAGTTTCAGGCCGTTGTCCTGGAACTTATTGTGTGAGGCCGACACCATTATGCCGAGGGCGGCGCCTGTCTCGCGCGCCATCAGGGCGACGGCAGGGGTTGGAACAACGCCCAGCAGGACAGGTCGCAGGCCCATGCTGGTCAGGCCCGCGACAAGGGCGGCTTCGATCATTTCCCCCGAACGGCGCGTATCCCGGCCGATGACAACGCCGCGCCCCCCTTCCGGAGAGAAGGTCCGGGCAGCGGCGATGGCAAGACGCAAGGCGGTCTCGGTGGTCATTGGGCTTTTGTTTACCCGGCCACGAATGCCGTCAGTTCCGAAATATCTCTGTGTCATTCCACTCTCCAGAAAAGGATGCCGGAAATCTATCGGTAAAGCGAAGCACGGATCAAACCGGGGTCACATCTCCGTACACAATGAAGTGCGGATTATCGTAGCCACGCTCTTTCTTGCCATAAAGTAAAGGCGTGCCATCCTCTGTGAGTACACGGCCGCCTGCCGCTTCGACTACGGCGTGCCCGGCGGCGGTATCCCATTCCATGGTGCGGCCCATGCGGGGATAGAGATCCGCTTCGCCCGCCGCAATGAGGCAGAATTTTAGAGACGACCCCGCGCCCTTGATGTCGGCCACATCATGCTTGCCCAGCCATTCATCGGTTTCCGGCGAGCGGTGGGATTTCGAGGCAACGGCAGTGACACCTCCGGCTGGCGCCGGGCGGATCTTCAGCGCTGTGCGTTCGGTTGGCACTTCCGCGCCGGGCGCTGCAGAGGCTTGCCAGGCGCTATTATGGCTTTCGGCCACAAACAGGCGGTCTTTCGCAGGCGCATAAACGACGCCCATGACCGGGCGGCCATGTTCAATAATGGCAATGTTCACGGTGAACTCGCCATTTTTGTTGATGAATTCCTTTGTGCCATCCAGCGGATCGACCAGGGCAAAGCGGTGGCCATGCTCTGGTACTTTGCCGTCGGTGAAGGATTCCTCTGCTACAACCGGCAGGTCCGGCTCTGCTTCGGCCAGTCCCCTGAGGATCAGGGTTTCTGCACGCTGGTCTGCTTCAGTGACAGGAGAGGCATCATCCTTGCGGTCGACGCTGAAGTCACTGTCGTAGACATCCATGATGAGGCGGCCAGCATCGAGAGCGATACGGGCGAGCTGTTCAGGTGAGATCGTCACGTCGGTCATATCCTTGATTGTATGTCGATCTTTCCTGTCAGGACTGGGATTGCGAGGCAAGTCCGGAGGGTGTGAGCATCGACGTTGCCAGCAAAGCCGGGAGGGACCGCGGACGCCATGGTTCCAGACGCCGCTGTCCCTGCCCATCTATTTCAGGGACGATTTGGACCAGCCCTAATTCTGTTTGATGACGTCCAGCAGTTCGACTTCGAACATCAGGTCGGCATTGGGCGGGATAGGCCCGCCTGGCGTGCCTTTTTCACCATAGGCAATGTCTGACGGAATATACATCAGCCAGTGATCGCCGGGCTTCATCATGGATAGGGCCTCGACCCAGCCACGGATCAGGCGGTCTGACGGGAAGAGTTCCGGTTGGCCACGCTCGAACGCGCTGTCGAACATTTCGCCCGTTTCTGCCAGGCGGCCTTCATAATACACGGCGACCATTTCGCCATTCTTGGGGCTTTCGCCCGCAGGATCGCCGCTTTCCAGTACGACATATTGCAATCCGGACTCGGTTTTCTTCACTTCCGGAAGATCCGGGTTCCAGGGCGTATACTTTTCCCAGGCTTCTGCATCGGCGGATTTTGGCTCCATGATCTCGACCAGTTCGACCTGGAAGACGAGATCATCGCCCGCCTTGATGACCGGGCCTCGATCCTGATTGCCATAGGCTAGGGCATTCGGAATGTAGAACAGGAAGACATCGCCCTCATGCATCTGCTGCAGGCCTTGCGTCCAGCCGGGGATGACCTGATTAAGTCGGAACATGGCGGGGGAGCCGCGATCATAAGAGGAGTCGAATTTCTCTCCACCTGCGGTGCGGCCTTCATAGTTCACGCGCACCAGATCTGTCGGCTTGGGTGTGGCGTCTCCGTCGCCTTTGTGCAGCACGATATATTGCAGGCCGCCATATCCTTCCTGGACATCTGCATTGTCTGCATCCCAGGGCAGGTATTTCGCGAAAGTGGCATCCAGATCTGCCGGTGCCTTGTCTCCGCTGCAGGCAGCGAGCATGGCGATGGCAGCAAAGGCTGCAGTGAAGATCCGGATCATTCTCGGCTCCGTCTTGTCTGAGGGTTCAGCGGGTCTAGGCGTTAGTCAGCATGAAGTCACGTTACAGGCCTGGCTTATAGAGAGCGCGGCGGATAGCCGGCTTGTGCCAGGGCATCGATGACTTCCTGTGTGTGTTGGCTGTCGCGAGTTTCGATCAGAATATCGAATTCTGCGCCCTTGGCCGGCACATCAAGCGCAATGCGGTTGTGCGCAACTTCCATGATGTTGGCGCCGGCATCGCCAATGATCTTGGACACAAGCGCCAGCAGGCCGGGCCGGTCATCCCCGATGATGCGGATGGAGGCAAGGCGGTTTTCCCGCACCAGCGCGCGGGTCAGAACCGAGGACAGAAGCCGCGTATCGATATTGCCGCCGCACAGGACGAGACCCACCTTGCGGCCATAGAAGCGTGACGGATGCGCCAGTAGAGCCGCGAGACCAGCAGCGCCAGCGCCCTCGGCAATCGTCTTTTCGACTTCTGCATAGAGTGTGATGGCACGTTCCAGGTGCTCTTCCTCGACCAGTACGATGTCATCGACCAGTTTTTCGCAGAATTTCCGTGTCAGCAGGCCAGCTTCCTTGACCGCGATGCCTTCCGCAATGGTTGCGCCGCCAGTCTTGGGGCTTTTGCCATTCAGTGCCGCGTGCATGCACGGATACATGGCGGATTCCACGCCGATGATCTTGATGTCGGGCTTCAACGCCTTGGCCGCGACGGCGATGCCGCTGATCAGGCCGCCACCGCCGATCGGCACGACCAGCGTATCGAGGTCCGGATTGGTCTCCAGCATCTCAAGCGCAACCGTGCCCTGGCCGGCGATGATGTCTTCATCGTCGAAGGGATGGATAAAGGTGAGGTTCTCGCGCTCACCCAGATCGAGCGCGAACTGCTTGGCTTCATCGAAGACCATGCCTTCCAGCAGAACACGGGCGCCATGATTGCGGGTGTGTTCCACTTTGCTGAACGGGGTTGTCTCGGCCATCACGATTGTGGCTGGAATGCCCAGGCGGCGGGCATGATAGGCGACGCCCTGCGAATGGTTGCCGGCAGAGGCTGCGATCACGCCGCGTTTCTTCTGTTCATCCGTCAGCTTGGACAGCTTGTTGAGCGCGCCGCGCTCCTTGAAAGCGGCCGTGAACTGATGGTTCTCGAACTTTACCCAGACTTCCGCGCCGGTAATCGCCGACAGCGTCCGAGACATGGTCATCGGGGTATTTACAATCTGTCCTTTGAGCACGCTTGCAGCGGCTTCAACATCGCTGAGAGTTACGGGCAGATCGGAATGCTGTGTATCGGGCATGGGAGAAACTTCCGGGGGGTCAAAATCGCGCGCACCCTATGCCCGGCGCCTTGTCAGGGCAAGGTTTGAACTACTGCGCCGGTTCGAGACTGGCGATCCATTCATTCACAATGGCGAGGCCACGTTCATCGACAACGCTGCGGCCGAGTTCCGGCATGGCAATGCCCGCTTCATCGGAGGCCATGCGGAAGGTGAGGATGGAGGTTTCAGGATGGCCCGGGTCAATGACAATGCGTCGGCCCCCGGAACCACGTCCGGCGGCTGTCGGGTGCTTGCCCATGCCATAGGTGACGGGGGTCTGCTCATTCCAGTCCAGGAACAGGCCGGAATTGGACGCAGACCCATCTGCCTTGTGGCAGTGCGCGCAATTGATATCGAGATAGGCGCGGGCGCGGCCTTCAATTGGCAGGCTGACATCCCAGACATCCGGCACGGCAGGCGGACGGGCGGGAACGCCATCCAGAATGCCGCGCGTCTGCCAGTCTGTCAGCTGGTTCAGTCCGGACGGGCCATCATGGTTTAGATTGCGCGCCTTGGGACCGATGGGCAGAACGGCATCGCCGCTCTGATGACATGTTTTGCACTGGTTCTTGTTGGGCACGGCGTAGCGAATGGTCAGCGGCTCACCCGCCGGGTCGGTGAAGCTGATATCGGTCATCTTGCCTGCAGGGGCATACACCGCATCGGTGCCCGCTTCATTCCAGACATAGGGGAAGGCGGCCCAGCCATCCCGCTTGTGGATCAGCAGGCGGGTCTCGACCTTGTAGCGGTCTGTATCAGGCTTGCGCATGTCAGGTGCAAAGGAGAAGGTTTTCACGAGAACCGTACCGACAGGAAAGTCCAGCGCATCAGTTTCAGAGTATCTGGCTGTTTCGCCTTCCGGCACGAACACGTAGCGAGTCTTCAGCGCGTGATCAGAGAATAAGGGATTGATCAGGTCATACGGCACGACGCCGGGTGCCGGTTTTGCTGCAGCCAGCTGTGTGAAGAGGCGATAGTCTGACAATTGCGCCGCCGCGCGGTCATTCAGGATGACTTCAAGATCCGGCCCCGTTCGAACATCTTTTCCCGCACCACAGGCCGCAAGCAGCAAACAGGTGGCGAAGACGAAGAGGCGAAGCATGAGGCGGGCTACTTCTTGTCCTGTGGCAGGATGATTGCGGCAGGTTCCTCCACGGGTTCGGATTTCGGCCTCGTAGTGGAGGGTGCCATTTGCATCGGGTCGACTGGATAGCGCCCAATGCCAAGATCCAGATAGCCGATGGAGGCCTCTTCCTTGATTACCAGATTGGGCGTTTCTGAATTTTTCGCCCAGCTTGTGACTCCATCTGTCACGATGGGCGGGAAGCTACCGCCAACTGCGGCTGCCAGCGGGGCAAGAATGCCGTGCGGATCATCCCCACCACCGGAATAGCTGTTGTCTCGCAGAACAATGTTACGCGGCAGCGGATTGTAGCGATCATCCTTGATCTCTTCCGGATAGGCGACGAGCAGTACATGAGCGCTGCGATTGTCCGCGAATGTGTTGTCGAAGACATGCACATTGCTGTTCGCCATGACCATTAGGCCGGTGCCGGAAGGAACACTGGCCACAATATTTCCGGCGGGCGCAAAGTTGCGTGTGTCGTTGGTGACAATCTGATTGTCATAGATGCGGGTGGAATGCCCGCCGACCTGCGGCAGGTCTGGCAGGTCAAACACCAGGATACCACCTGCATTGTGCCGGGCGATGTTACCATAGACATCGGCGCCAATTGAGTTCTCGATCTCGATGCCAGCCACATTGTATTCGGCAAGCGAATTGCGAACGATAATATTGTTCGACTGGCCAACGTAGATGCCCGCATCAGAAGCGCCGCGAACGGTCACATTTTCGATCAGGACATCATCGGACTCCACCGGATAGACGCCATAGGCACCGTTCTTCTCATCCGGCCCACCTGTCCATTCCACGGTCAGGTAGCGATAAATGATCCGGTCGGCACCTTTGGACTTGATGCCGTCACCCTTTGTATTCTGCATGGCGAAATCCGTCAGGATCACATCGTCAGAGGTGACCAGCAGACCTTCGCCTGCGCCAGCCTGACTTGTGAAGTCCAGGATTGTCTTGCTCTGTCCGGCACCGACCAGCGTGATATTATCGACATCCAGAGAGAGGCCGGTTTCCAGAGAGAATACGCCCTCCGGCATACGAATCATTGTGCCGGGCTCAGCCTCAATCAGGGCTGTTTGCAGATTCGTTGCGAAATCGCCATCGGCAGAAATCTCAATCGCACCGTCTTGCTCGACCGCGTGTGGTGCTTCGGCTGTCTGGTTGTTTCCGCAGGCGGCCAAAATGGCGAAGCCGGAGCACACCGCAGACAATACAAGATACTTCATGCCCAAACTCTCCCCCTGACAATGGTGATAGTTTTCATCCCAAGGGGAGAGAAAGGCAAGAAGTTGTTTGCGGTGAGTGCGCTAGTGCACACTGAGAGGTTTGAGATCGTGTGCGCGGGCCGCGGCAAAGGCGGCTTCCCGGCCCTGCACAACGGCCAATCTCACACCATCAGCCGAAGCGACCACGAAAAGGTCTTCCGGCTCTTCGATCTGTTCGATCGCATTGGCGGGCATGATGCCCTGTATTTCGCCGGCATCCATATGACGGATGTAGACGAAGGCCTCGCTTTCAAACGGATTCGTTTTCAGTTCAGTTGTCATCGGTCCAATCCTTTCCGTCGTGAGACAGATACGCCGAACTCGGGAACGTGAATGTCCCGTCTGTTCCCTATAGAGGTGGGATCTAATCGGGTCGGTTCAAGAACAGGATTGGGGTGTTATCGGGGCATATGCGTTCAGACCGGGTTCACATCGATGTATGTGGTTGGCCAGCGTACGGGGGTCTGAGGGGGAATTTTATACCCTCCAGTATTTGGAGGAAAATGGTGGAGCCAGACGGAATCGAACCGACGACCTCTTGCATGCCATGCAAGCGCTCTCCCAACTGAGCTATGGCCCCGAACCGGGAAGCGAGGGATTACCTCCCTCGCTCGCACCTTTCAAGTCTAATCTTCATCTTCCTCGTCAATTACGAGGTCATCATCGTCATCATCATCGTCATCAATGTCGAAATCATCGTCATCGTCGGTGAGAATGACGTCGTCATCATCATCGTCCACGCCATCTTCGGTGAAGCCTGACGGCACCTTGGCAGGGGTTTCGTCTTCCTCGTCGTCATCAGAGCCGCCTTCGAGGATCACTTCCTCTTCGTCGCCGCCGAGTTCCTTGGCTTCCTCTTCGTCATCCTCGTCCTCGTCGTCATCGACATCGTCCTCGTCGCGGGCGGACGTATCGACTTCATCTTCCTCATCATCGTCATCATCATCCTCGGATTTGACAGCGGCCTTCGCAGCCTTTGCCTTCACCTTGGTTATGGTGGTGCGGATGACTTCGTCTTCGGGGTCAAACTCCTCGCCGCATTTCGGGCAGACGCAAGGGCGTTTGTTCAAGTCGTAAAAGCGCGCCTCGCAGGACGGGCAGACTTGCTTGGTTCCAAGTTTGTCTTTGGACACGGGCGACAGCCTCCTTGGGGGTCTTCGCGGAAATTGTATGGGCGGGCGCTTGCCATGAACGCCGCACGCTGTCAAAGCCCCAATTCACGTGATCAATCAACTAGGAATTTTCCGGAAATGGTGTGGACCAGTCGTCCTGTAAAAAGCCTGAAGGGAGCGATCCGTGCCCCTGGGGACAAATCGTGCAGTCACAGAGCCCTGATCATGGGCGGTCTGGCCGAGGGCACTAGCCAGTTCAGCGGACTTCTGGAAGGCGATGATGTGCTCCGCACGGGATGGGCCATGAAAGCTCTGGGTGCGGATGTGAAGCAGCTGGGCGGCGGCAAATGGCAGGTGACCGGTGTGGGCCGAAAGGGCCTGTCACAGCCGGACAAGGTGCTTGATTTCGGAAATTCCGGCACAGGATCACGCCTCATCATGGGCGTCGTGGCCGGCTATCCCATCTCAGTGGAGATGACGGGCGACGCAAGCCTCAAATCACGCCCGATGAACCGGATTCTGACGCCGTTGCGCCTGATGCGTGCGCTGGATACGGCCGGGCCGGACGGGAGGCTGCCTTTCTCGATCGTTGGCACGCATAACCTGCAAGCCATAACTTATTCGCCGCCCCATGCCTCTGCGCAGATCAAGTCTGCGGTCATGCTGGCAGGGTTGTCGGCAGATGGCACGACCATTGTGGAAGAGTCGAAACCGACGCGCGACCATACGGAGCGGATGCTCCGCGGGTTTGGCGCGGCGGTAGATGTCACCCCACAGTCGGGCGGGGGCATGAAGATCGCTGTTGAAGGCCGGCAGATGCTGAGCGCCATCGAGGCCGCCATTCCAGGCGATCCGTCGTCTGCGGCCTTCCTGATTGCCGCCGGCATATTGTCTCTGGAAGGCGACGTGATCGTTGAGGGCGTGATGTCGAACCCGACCCGGTCCGGCTTTTTCGATGTGGCAAATCTGATGGGGGCATATCTTGGGGCAGAGGAAGCGGGCGATGCAGCGGGCGAGCGCCTGATCAATCTGCATGCCGGGGCCGCAGCCCTTAAAGGCAAGGCTGTCCCGGAACGCTTGGTACCGTCCATGATTGATGAGTTCCCGATTCTTGCTGTCCTTGCCGCCTTCGCGGAGGGCGAGACGATTGTGACGGGCGCTGAAGAACTGCGCGTGAAAGAATCAGACCGTATCGGCGCGACGGTTGCCATGCTGCGCGCAAATGGTGTCGAGGCCGAAGAGCGCCCGGACGGGTTCGCCGTTCAGGGCTGCGCCGGCAAGGTGCCCGGCGGCGGACTGGTGCAGACCCATCACGACCACCGCATCGCAATGAGTGCGCTGATCATGGGCACCGCCGCGCAGAACCCGGTGAGCGTCGATGATATCTCGATGATTGCGACGAGTTATCCGGATTTTCTGTCGCATATGGCGGAACTGGGCGCGGATATTTCGCAGAGGTAATGCCACGTCTCGCCCTATACCCCGGCAGCCTTCTGGACGTGGACGCAGACGTCATCGTCAATGCCGCCAATTCCAGCCTGATGGGCGGTGGCGGCGTGGATGGCGTGATCCATCGTGCGGCCGGGCCTGCGCTGAAGGAGGCCTGCCGACCGCTGGCGCCCTGCCCGCCGGGGGAAGTGCGCGTCACTGAAGGCTTCGGCCTTGCCCCGCGCCTCATTTTCCATACCGTCGGGCCGATCTGGCATGGCGGGCAGAATGGCGAAGCGGACATTCTGGCCAATTGCTACCGTAACTGCCTTACCGAACTTAGCCAACGGAACATGCACCGCATCGTATTTCCGGCCATCTCAACCGGTGCTTATGGCTATCCGCCCGCGCAGGCCGCCCATATCGCCGTCACAATCTGCGCCCGCCACCCTGCCGCCCGTGATGCTGAAATCGTTTTCGCGGTTTTAGACCGAAAAAACCGGTCTGCGCTCGGCGCCGCCCTCAACGCCATCCGCTGAGCCCCCTGCCCCTACGGCAGAAATTGACCTTCACGCTCCCAAAGCCAAAGTGCATCCATGACCCATCCTACCTCACCCCTGACCTTCGCCCATGGCCCGGCCATGAAGAACCGCTTCATGCTGGCGCCGTTGACCAATCAGCAGAGCCATAAGGATGGCACGCTCAGCGAGGATGAAATCCGCTGGCTGGAAATGCGCGGTCAGGGCGGCTTTGGTCTCGTCATGACGGCGGCGGCGCAGATTGATCCGCATGGCATAGGCTTTCCGGGTCAGCTGGGCGTCTATGATGACCGCCATTTGCCGAAACTCACCGAGCTGGCGGCGAAGTTGAATGCGACCGGCACGCATTCGGTGGTGCAGCTACACCATGCCGGCATGCGCACACCGCATGATCTGATTGAAGGCCCGCCGGTCTGCCCGTCAGATAATGAGGAATTCGGCGCGCGAGCGATGACACTGGCTGAAGTGGAAAAGGTGCGCGACGATTTCATCGCGGCGGCTGTGCGCTGTGAGACGGCAGGGTTTCATGGCGTTGAAGTGCACGGGGCGCATGGCTATCTGCTGTGCCAGTTTCTTAGTGCCGAGATCAACCAGCGCGACGATCAGTATGGCGGGTCCCTGGAGAACCGCTTCCGCCTGACGCAGGAAATCATTGACGGCACCCGCGCGGCCTGCGGAGCTGACTTTTCTGTCGGACTACGCCTGTCGCCGGAACGGTTCGGCATGGATTTGATGGAAGTGCGGGATGTTGCGCAAAAGATCATGCGCGACGGCAAGATCGATTATCTCGACATGTCGCTATGGGATTGTTTCAAGCTGCCGCAGGATGAAGCCTATCAGGATCGTGACCTGCTTGGCTGGTTCACGGATCTGGAGCGTGGTGACGTACGTCTGGGTGCAGCGGGCAAACTGACGACAGGTGAGACCTGCCAGAAGGCGATATCAGCGGGGCTGGATTTCGTCGTTATTGGTCGGGGCGCGATCCTTCATCATGATTTCCCGCAGAAAATTGCCGCCGATGCGGACTTTGAGCCCATCAGCCTGCCCGTTCCGGTTTCCCACTTGCAAAATGAGGGGCTCGGGCAGGCATTCATTGACTATATGGGTCGCTGGAAAGGCTTTGTGGACGCAGGCGAAGGCGAGACGGCCTGAGCTGCTTGACTTGGCCAGCGGGTTCGTCCACCTCCCGGCCCGATGATTATTGCCATTGATGGAACCACGGCGTCGGGCAAAGGCACGATCGCGAAACGGCTGGCAGCCCATTACGGACTGCCGCACATGGATACCGGCCGGCTTTACCGGGCAACTGCCGTGGCGGCGCTGAAGGCGGGTATTCCGCTGGATGATGCCGATGCCCTGGCAAATATGGCCCGCACGCTGGATCTGGCTGACTATCAAGAGGCGGAGTTGCGCACAGCTGAGGCAGGCAAGGCGGCCAGTGTGGTTGCTGTCATTCCGGAAGTGCGTCAGGCGCTGTTCGAACTGCAACGGGCCTTTGCCACGCAGGATCTCGGCGCCTTGTTGGATGGCCGTGATATCGGCACCGTGATTGCTCCGGACGCCGATGTGAAGCTCTGGATAGATGCCAGCGTGGAAGAGCGCGGCTATCGTCGCTGGAAGGAATTGCGCGGTCAGGGCGAAGACGTGACACTGGAAGTGGTGATCGAACAGCTTCGCGTGCGTGATAAAAGAGACCAGTCCCGCAAGGATGCTCCGGCAGAAATGGCGGTAGATGCTGTCTTGATTGATACGACTGAGCTCTCTATAGAGGCCGCAGTGGAAAAGGCGCTGGCAGCCGTAGAGGCCGCTCTCGCCCGTGGAAACCGCACCTGAAGGGGCTTTTCAGCCTCAAATCCAAACAGGTTGCACCACTTCAAATTCAAGAGACCACGCTCTCGGGTCGTTCTGAGCGGGCTGCAATGGTGCATGTCCGCCCTGAGCCGTTCGATCCGCCGAAGGAACCCAAATGTCTGATAAAATGAACCCGTCGACCGATGATTTCGCAGCAATGTTTGAATCATCCACGGCCGCCAGCGCCATGCAGGAAGGCCAGGTTATCCCGGCAACTGTGATCCGTATCGATAATGATGCGGTGCTGGTAGATATCGGCCTCAAGACCGAAGGCCGTATCCCGCTCAAAGAATTCTCGATGGAAGACAAGGAGCCGGCATCCGGCGACATCGTCGATGTCTACCTTGATCGCATCGAAAACGCCCTTGGCGACGCTGTCCTGTCCCGTGACAAGGCCCGCCGCGAAGAGCGTTGGATCAAACTGGAAAAGAGCTTCAATGCCGAAGAGCCTGTCAAAGGCGCTATCTCCGGCCGCGTCAAAGGCGGTTTCACCGTCGATCTTGGCGGCGTGAACGCCTTCCTTCCGGGCTCCCAGGTCGATATCCGTCCTGTGCGCGACGTAGGCCCTCTGATGGGCGAAGTGCAGCCCTTCCAGATCCTCAAACTGGACCGCGCACGCGGCAACATCGTTGTCTCCCGCCGTGCGATCCTCGAAGAGAGCCGCGCCGAACAGCGTGCTGAAATCGTCTCCGACATGGCTGAAGGTGATGTCCGCAAGGGTATCGTCAAGAACATCACCGATTACGGTGCGTTCGTTGACCTTGGCGGCATCGACGGCCTGCTGCACGTCACCGACATGTCCTGGAAGCGTATCAACCACCCGTCTCAGGTGGTCGAAGTTGGTCAGGAAGTCGAAGTCCAGATCATCAAGATCAACCCGGAAACCCAGCGTATCTCGCTCGGCATGAAGCAACTCGGCTCCGACCCGTGGGACGGCATCGATGCGCGTTACCCGGTTGGTGCACGTCTCAAGGGCCAGGTTACCAACATCACAGATTACGGCGCCTTCGTGGAGCTGGAAGATGGTGTCGAAGGCCTGATCCACGTGTCCGAAATGAGCTGGACCAAGAAAAACGTCCATCCGGGCAAAATCCTGTCGACCTCTCAGGAAGTCGATGTGGAAGTTCTCGACGTTGATTCCGAGAAGCGCCGCATCTCTCTCGGCCTGAAGCAGACCATGGACAATCCGTGGACCGCTTTCCTGGCAGAGCATCCGGTCGGCACCGAAATCGAAGGCGAAGTTCGTGGCATCACGGAATTCGGTCTCTTCGTAGGCCTCGGCCCGGACCTCGACGGTATGGTGCACATCAACGACATCGCTTGGGACAAGTCCGGCGAGCAAGCCATCGAGTCCTTCAACAAGGGCGACATGGTCAAAGCCAAGGTCCTCGACGTTGACGTTGACAAAGAGCGTATCTCGCTTGGCATCAAGCAACTGTCCGGCGACCCGATTGAAGCCCCGGCTGATGGCGGCGCTGCCGTCAAGCGTGGCTCCACGGTTACCTGTACGGTTACGGAAGTGACGTCCGGCGGTATCGAGGTTGAGTTCGGTTCTCCGGCGATGAAATCCTTCATCCGCCGCTCTGACCTCTCCCGTGACCGCGCCGACCAGCGTCCTGAGCGTTTTGCTGTAGGCGACAAGGTCGACGCCAAGGTGATCTCCGTGGATCGCGGCTCCCGCCGTGTGTCCCTGTCGATCAAGGCCCTGGAAATCGCGGAAGAAGCAGAAGCCGTCGCACAATACGGCTCTGCGGATGCCGGTGCGTCCCTGGGTGACATCCTGGGTGCAGCCCTGGCGTCTTCCGGTACGTCCAAGGAAACGTCTGACAAGGTCGAGCCGACCCCGCCGTCCACCGACGGTCAGGCTACGGCTGACGAGTCCGCTCTTGACGACAAAGGCCGTCTTTCCGGCCCGCAGGGTGATGCTGACGATCTGAAAGAGATCAAAGGTGTTGGTCCGGCTTTCGAGAAGAAGCTGAATGAAGCTGGTATCTACCATTTCTGGCAGATTGCTGCGCTGACCGATGCCCAGATTGCCGTCCTTGAAGAGGAAGTCGGCACCTCTGGCAAAGGCGCAGAGTGGAAGGCTCAGGCTGAAGAACTCAAGAACGCCTGAGACGGCTGATACGGTCTTCGGATCCGTATTCTAAAATTGATGAAATGTTTGCGGCGGGGGCCTAGCGCTCCCGCCGCAAATGCGTGTAATATCAAAGACATGCTGAAGTCAGAACTGATTGCAAAACTCGCCATGGAATATAGCCATCTGCGCCAGGAGGATCTGGAGCGGGTGGTCAATGTCATTCTGGACGAGATCGGTGCGGCGCTTGCCCGCGGGGACCGTGTCGAACTGCGCGGTTTCGGGGCGTTTTCCGTGCGCCAGCGTGATGCCCGCAAGGGACGCAACCCGCGTACAGGTGAAGCCGTCAGTGTCCCGGCCAAGGCCGTGCCCTTTTTCAAGGCCGGCAAGGAATTGCGGGCCCGCGTAAATGGCGGCGAGGACCCCGAGGCGAGGTAGGCTGACCGGGCTCGCGCGCGTGATGAACGTGCTTGACGATTTTGCCGAATGGACAGCTAATCGCTGATCATTCCAACCGGCGGTATATTGAGAAAAGGGGCCTTTATGCTGAAGGAATTCAAAGAATTTGCGATGAAGGGAAATCTCATCGACATGGCCGTAGGCTTTGTCATGGGCGGGGCCTTCGCGACAGTCGTTACGGCCTTCATTCAGGGCGTTTTTCTGCCGCTCTTGGCACCCGTCATGGGCGGCATCGATCTGTCAGAGATTGCCTACACGATTTCCCCGGCCGAGCTGAATGAAGCTGGCGAAGTGGTTAAAGAGGCCGCAGTGGTTGAACTCGGTAACTTTATCGCTGCCGTGATCTCTTTCATCATCGTGGCCTTTGTCATGTTCATGATCGTTAAGGGCATGAACAGAATGAAGAAAAAGGAAGAAGCCGCTCCGGCTGCGCCTCCGCGCCAGGAAGTGCTTCTCGAAGAAATTCGCAATCTTCTTGCCAAGCAAAGCTGAAATCTGCGAAGAGTTATTCATGAACGGTTAAGCAGTATTTGTTTACCTTCATGAATAGTAGAGTACACGTGTAGAGTATTGAGGGGCAGCCTTATTGGCTGCCCTTCTTTTTTGGATGAAGATTTTCTTGTCCGGCCCGCTTTGCCCTCTAATTCTCATATCATGAGCGCAGTTGTCTTCGGGGCTTCAGGGGGAATTGGGCAGGCTATCGTCCGGCGCCTGCTGGAATGTTCGTGGTACAATCCTGTCTTTGCTGTTTCCCGATCTGGCCGCGTGCCGGAAGGGGCGATCAACATTCAGGCGGATGCTCTGGATGAATCAGCGCTGGAAGCTGTCGCCAAGGAGATCAGCACGAAGACTGACAGGATAAAACTCTGCGTGGTTGCCGTCGGCCTGCTGCATGAGGGCGATGGGCTGACCCCCGAAAAATCCTACCGGCATCAGAGCCGCGATGCTTTCGAGCGCGTCTTTGCGGCCAATACAATTGGGCCTGCGCTGATAGCGAAACACATGCTGGGAAGAATGCCCCAATCAGGGCGCTGGGTGTTTGCCGCGCTATCGGCGCGGGTCGGGTCGATTGGGGATAATGGCCTTGGCGGCTGGCATGCCTATCGCGCCTCAAAGGCGGCGCTGAACATGCTGATCCGAAACTATTCCATTGAGTGTCAGCGGCGGAATTCTGACGCCATCTGTGTCGGCCTGCACCCAGGCACGGTAGATACAGGCCTGTCGCTGCCATTCCAGTCCAATGTGCCGGACAGCCAGTTATTCTCGCCTGACCAATCGGCGGCCTATCTGTTGGAGGTGATCGACAATCTGACAGCAGCCGATAGCGGCAAGGTGCTGGATTGGGCCGGGAAGACCGTCCCCGCCTGACGGGTGGTTACCGCAACTGAACCTTAAGCCTGCTTTGGCAGGATGGCCTTATGGAAACCTTGGCTGCTTTTACATCATACCTGCAGAATGAACGCCGCATGGCGGCCAAGACGGTTGAGGCGTATCAAAGTGATCTTGCCGGGTTTCTGGGCTTTCTCCGTACTTATCTGGAAGAAGAGCCGACACCGAAACGTCTTGGAAAGTTGCGTGCGCGCGATGTGCGGGCCTTTCTGGCGCAGCGTCGGCGTGAGGGCTTGTCCGATGCCTCGATTGCGCGACTTCTGTCTGCAGTGAAGGCGCTATACCGCTGGTTGGGGCGCGCGCATGATATCGAGAATGCTGAGATCGCCTATCTGCAAGGTCCGAAACGGCCGCAGCGCTTGCCGCGGCCCGTCTCTGTTGAAGCGGCGAAGGATCTGATCGAAGAGGCCGCGTCGGACCCGGACACCGAAGCGTGGATCAATGCGCGCGAGGCAGCCGTGCTGTCGCTGCTCTATGGCGCAGGCTTGCGTATCTCCGAAGCGCTTAGTCTCACAGGGGCTCACATCCCCGCGCCTGAGCGCTTGAGGATCACGGGCAAGGGCAACAAGGTTCGAATTGTGCCCCTGATTCCGGCCGTGCGGCAGGCGATGGAGACATATGCGGAGCTGTGTCCTTACCGGCTGGGGGCGAGCGATCCGCTATTTCGCGGAGCCAAGGGTGGCGCGTTGAACCCTCGTCTCATTCAGGGTCTGGTGCAAAAGCTGCGTGCAATCCTTGGTCTGCCGGATACGGCGACGCCGCACGCGTTGCGGCACGCCTTCGCAACGCATCTTCTGGCTGAGGGCGCAGACCTGCGGGCGATCCAGACGCTACTGGGCCATGCATCGCTTTCGACCACTCAGGTTTACACCGGCGTGGACAGCGAACGCTTGCGGGATGTCCACTCGGCGGCCCATCCGCGCGCCTGATTATCCTTACAAAACCCTTTTAAATTGCCCATTACCGCCTCAATTGGCGGTAATCCTGATGCTGTAAACTCTGGGGAGGAGTGCAGAAAGGACTGGCGCCATGGGTGTCAAAAGAAATGCAATTCTGGGGATTCTGACCCTCGCAACCTTTATCGGCTGCGGGCTTCTTGCTCAGGCCCAGGAAGATCAGGTCGACTATGACGGCTTTGCCGCACTGACAGACAAGGTCTCTGCCTATCGCGCGACGCGGCTGATTGATCTGGAGACATTCAACCAGATGAAAGCGGAAGACGGGACACTCATTCTCGATACACGCAGTCAGGCGGCCTATTTGATGGGGCACATCGACGGCGCCGTTCATCTGAACTTTTCCGACTTCACGGATGCCAAACTGGCCGAGACCATCCCCTCGAAAGCCACGCGCATTCTGATTTATTGCAACAATAACTTCGTGGATGATGTCGCGCCGGTTCCGGTCAAGCGGATGGAGTTGGCCCTGAATGTGCCCACCTTCATCAATCTCTATGGCTATGGCTACCAGAACATCTATGAGCTGGACGGCAGTTATGAGATGGCCGATCCAGACATTCACTGGATCTCTGAAGCGGCATCGCTTTAGGGCAATATTCCTGCCTGAATGCGCCAGAAGCGCGCATTACGCAATTTCCACTATTGCAAATCGTTCGCAATTTTGCCTTTAAAGGCCTGACCCGCCATGCAGCGGGACTCTTCAGTAAATCTGAAGTGTTCGCCGCGTGCATTGCATTTGTCCGGCTAAGGCGTCATGTGACGCCGCGTACCCGTAAGGAGCAAGAGCCAAGACATGACAGCAGACGCATCCCCTGCCCCCGCTGCAGCCAAGAAGGTAAATCCGAACGCACCAACCGAGGAAACCGTGCTTGAAGTGAAGCACTACACGGACAGGTTGTTCCGCTTCCGCTTGACTCGCCCGTCCACCTTCCGGTTCCGGTCTGGTGAGTTCGTGATGATCGGGCTTTACAAGGATGATGGTCGCCCGCTGTTGCGCGCCTATTCCGTTGCGAGCCCGAGCTGGGACGAGGAGCTGGAATTCTACTCCATCAAGGTGCCGGATGGTCCGCTCACCTCGCGGCTGCAGAAGATCCAGCCAGGCGACAAGGTTCTGCTTGGCAAGAAGCCAACGGGCACGCTGGTGCATGATGCTCTGGTGCCAGGCAAGCGGCTGTATTGCTTCTCCACCGGTACAGGTTTTGCGCCGTTTGCGAGTGTTGTGCGCGATCCGGAAACCTATGAGAAATTCGACGAAGTGATCGTCACGCACACCTGCCGTGAGGCCGCTGAGCTGGAATATTCCAAGGATATTGTTGAGGAGACGCTCAATCACGAGTTCCTGGGTGAACTGGCCCAGGGCAAGCTGCGCCGCTATGGCAGCTGTACCCGCGAGGATTATGAGCATAAGGGCCGCATCACAACCCTGATCGAGACGGGTAAACTGTTTGAGGATCTGGGCGTTCCGCCGCTTAATCCGGAAACGGATCGTGTGATGATTTGTGGCTCCATGGAGATGATCCGGGACGTGAAAGAGCTGATGCTGAAGGCTGGCCTGACGGAAGGCTCGAATGCGGCGCCGGCAGAGTTCGTCATCGAAAAGGCCTTCGCCGGCTAGAGGCCTCACACCAAACGCTTTGCGGAATGTAAGCGCCGTGGTTAACCTCCTGCCTGGGAGGATGATACCTATGCGCGCTACGCAATCTCTGACGCTTGCCTTTGCGGCGATGGCCCTGCCCCTGGCGATGAACGCTCAGGAGCGGACCTGCCGTGTGGACGATACGCCAACCGGTGCAAAAGTTGTTGGCGGTGTAAGTGCACATCTTGAGAACTGGCCGGGAATTGCCTCAATCCAGCTGCGGATGCGTGAGAAGATTTATCATGTCTGCGGAGGCGCGGCGATCTCTCCGCAATGGATCGTGACCGCGGCTCATTGCGTCGAAGGCTTTGCCGTGTCTGAAGAGAGCGGCCGTGTCTTTGCCTATGAGTCCGCAGGTGAGGGCGCGCCCTTGCGCAAGGTGGCGGCCATCCGGGTTCAGCTGGGTACGGAAGATCTGGGATACATGCCCGATAGCGCACATGGTTCTTTCGTGACGCAGGTGATCACCCATCCGGATTATGCCGGGGCTGAAGATATCTACAAGGGGGCGGATATTGCTTTGCTGAAATTGGCAGATCCGTGGACGGGGCCGATTGCGACGCTGTCGGTTGATGCTTCGACAGATCGTTTGTCCAAAGCGGGTGAAGAGGCTTGGGTTGCAGGTTTTGGCAATCTTGAGGAGCTGCAGCCCGGCGAGCGAACGAAATGGCAGAATGCACGTCATTTCGCGCTCGCCGCACCGAGTCTCGTTTTGCAGGAAACCTCTGCACCGACTGTGGATGCGTCTGTCTGCCAGCAGCGACTTAGAAAAGCCTCCATGCTGGAAGGGTATCCGGCGGCATACCAGTCATTGATTGTCGACAATCATCTGATCTGCGCCGGCCTGGAGCAGGGTGGCAAGGATGCCTGCCAGGGCGATAGCGGCGGACCGCTGGTCAAATATGACAAGAATGGGTGCCCCTATCAGATCGGCATTGTGAGTTGGGGCGTTGGCTGTGGCCGCGAAGAAAGCCCCGGCGCCTATACGCGCATCTCTGCCTATACCGAATGGATCAAATCCTATGTTCCGCAGGCAAACTTCATTCAGGCGGCAGAAGTGCCTGCGCCGACGCGCGGCGTGCCGGATCTTGTCTCCAGTGTGCAGCAGGATTTTGAGCAAATCGTCATGGATATGCCCGTGACGTTGGTGAATGCAGCGGGTGAGCCTGTGTCTGTTATCGAGAATGGCGACATGGTGGATTTGAAAGTCACACTGCCCGTGCGCGGCAAGCTGGTGCTGTTCGATTACAATTCCAATGATGTGCTTACGCAGCTTTACCCAAATCCGATGGAAGCCGAAGGTGCCTGGCCTGTGCGGGAAGCTGGCGAGGAAGTTTATCTGGCCAGGGACATTTTCGGTGAGCCAGGCTTACAGGCAGGCCCGCCGCTCGGGCCTCAATCCATGATTGCCATGGTTGTGCCCGAAGATGCGCGGCTTCCGGTCTCTCCGCAGCGTGGGTTCAGCGAGATTTCTGCTCCGGTGGATTATATCACACGGCTTGTGCGCACGGCGCTGCGCCAGCAGGAAAGTGTGAGAGGGCTGTTCCGTATTGCGGCAGACGAAGAGGCAGGCGCGGATGAGGCTGCTAATCTGACGCCCCATCTGGCGATGGGCGTACTGAATTACTGTATCGATTCTCGTATTTGCGGCGCTCAGGATGCGACGGAGAATTAAAGGCTGTTTTACCTCTCAGTTGAGAGATAGGTGAAATTCGCAACATCCTGTTCAGCGGGCAGTTACTACGCCCATGCTACGCGAAGGGATGCTTCGCCGTCTCATTGCCATCCTGCTGACAGTCTATGCAATCGCCTTTGCCTTTGGCGCGCTGACGGCTGTGCGCTGGCCTTCGATCATGATGGTGATGAGCTGGATCGTGAAGGATGACATTGCCTCAGGCCTTGAGAGTGTCGACTGGCGCCAACTCGGTATCGCCCATGGTGGCCCGTACCTGATTGCGTCCCTGTGCTTTTACAGCTCCGGCGTTATGGTTGCGGCCCGGCGCCGCGGCGGTGTGTTGTGGTATCTCTATGGCCTGCTTGCGGGTATCCCCTGTCTCTATCTCGTGACGTTCGAGCCCGGCTGGTGGCGTGATCCTAGCCCGGAAGAAGGTGCGATTGCCGGGGTCTGTGTAGGTGCGATCCTGTTGTTCTTTGCTGTGTGGGAACTTCGCGTGCGACCGCGCCGCGAGGTTCAGCCAGCCCAGGCGACGGACGTCCCCTTGATATTGACCAAACCGCTAGCCCCGCAGGTTCAGGCGCATAGCCCGGCCCCGGATGTTCCGGCCGTTGTCCGCAAGCCGAAGCCGACTTTCGTACCCGCCGCGATTGCACGCCAGCGCGCGAGTTTTGCGGTGCATGGCCGCAAGATGCAGGCTCGCCGTCGCCGCGCCAGCTAGGCCAAGTCTGGGCAGGCATATCTCTTTCCATTTGCTGTAGGTGAGGCTTAGCCCTACCCTTGCCGGACAATGGATAAGGGGAGGATGCAATGTCTATCATATGGCGCTTGCTGGCAGTTCTGATCACATTGATCGCGGGCTGGCTTTTTTGGGGTGGCCTGCATGCCGTGGATATCGTTGTCAGCCGGGGTAGTAGTGTTTCGGATGCTTTGTTGCAGCCACCCACCAGTCTGGTGCGGCTTGTTGCAACGAGTGTCATGCTTATTGGCGGATTGCTGCTGATTTTCCGCCGATCTGTCGGAAAATGGATCCTTATGGTGGGCATATTGCTGTTCGCGCTGCTTACTGGCCTTATGGCAGCGTCAGGGGCCGACCCGGTGCTGTGGATAGATGAGGCCATCACAACAGGCATTCTGTGGCTGCTTTTCGCGGGCCTTGTCGTAACGAAACGCAGCTAATCCAATTCTGCAGACCCTGCCGCATTGATTTCAGAAGTAAAATGCCTAGTTTGGCGGCTCATTCCTTTGAGCCCATAGACCAAGGCAGATTTCCCCATGGCTGAGACATACGACGTCGTCATTATCGGTGGCGGCCCCGGCGGCTACAATTGCGCCATCCGCGCAGGACAACTCGGGCTGAAGGTTGCCTGTATTGAATCTCGTGGCACGCTTGGCGGCACCTGCCTGAATGTGGGCTGCATCCCGTCCAAGGCCCTGCTGCACGCCTCAGAAATGTTCGCTACGGCGCAGAATGACTTTGCGGGCATGGGCATCAAGACCGGCAAGCTGGAACTGGATCTGGACCAGATGATGGCCCAGAAAACCGATGCCGTGAACGGCCTGACCAAGGGTATCGAGTTCCTCTTCAAGAAGAACAAGGTCGATTATGTCAAAGGCCGCGGCAAGATCCTTGGCAAGGGCAAGGTCGAAGTGACCGGCGAAGACGGCAAGACCCAAACGCTGGATACGAAGAATATCGTGATCGCCACCGGTTCCGAGCCGGCAAACCTGCCGGGTATCGAGATTGATGAAGAGCGCGTTGTTACCAATACTGGCGCCTTGTCGATGACCTCCGTTCCGAAGCGCCTGATCCTGATTGGCGCAGGCGTGATCGGTCTTGAGATGGGCTCCGTCTGGTCACGTCTCGGCTCGGAAGTGACAGTGGTTGAGTATCTCGACCGCATCATGCCTGGCGCAGACAATGAGATCGCCAAGGAAGCCCAGAAGGTCTTCAAGAAGCAGGGCCTCAATTTCCGCCTCGGCATGAAAGTGACGGGTGTCGAGAAGCTGAAGTCCAAGCTGAAGCTGAGCATGGAACCGGCGGCTGGCGGTGAAACGGAAGTTCTGGATGCTGACGCCGTGATCGTTGCGATCGGCCGAAAGCCCTATACTGAAGGTCTCGGCCTCGAATCCGTTGGCGTGAAGACGGACAAGCGCGGCGTCGTGCAGGTGACCGATGGTCACTTCAAGGCGGCAGATGGTGTGTGGGCTGTTGGTGACTGCATCCATGGTCCGATGCTGGCCCATAAGGCAGAGGACGATGGTGTTGCTGTTGCCGAACTGATTGCCGGCAAGGCAGGTCATGTCGATTACAATCTGGTGCCGAGCGTCGTTTACACAAAGCCCGAAATCGCCTGGGTCGGGAAGACCGAGGAACAGCTGAAAGAAGAAGGCGTGGAATATGTGAAGGGCAAATTCCCCTTCATGGCTAACTCCCGCGCGCGGACGAATCACGAGACCGAGGGGTTCGTGAAAGTTCTGGCAGACAAGAAGACGGATCGTATCCTCGGTGCGCACATGATTGGTGTTGGCGTTGGCGAGATGATTGGTGAGTTCTGTGTCGCAATGGAATTTGGTGCAGCATCCGAAGATATTGCCCGTACGTCCCACGCGCACCCGACCCTGTCGGAAGCGATACGTCAGGCTGCGATGGCTGTCGAAGGCTGGACGATGCAAATGTAGGCAGGGGCAATTTTGCCCTGTCTTCTATGCGATAAAATCTGGACCAGCCTGCTGTTCGGGCCCACGCTCGGGACATGTATACGCATCCCGCAGCAGGCTGGCACATCCGACCCTTTTCACGGCGTGACTACAGGCCGTGCTATCAATTGTTCCGCGACTGCCTGACAGAGTTCCCGTGGCGCAGCCCGGCCGCGCCTTATTTGCGGCAATTGTTCAATTCCCTGCCAAGCGCCCTGGCCTGGGTGGCCGAGGAGCCGAATGCCGGTGTGGTTGGCTTTCTCACGCTGCGTCCGGAGACCCGCTATATCGATCATCTCTTCGTGAATCGGGACTGGCGGCTATGCGGGGTAGGGCGTGGTTTGCTGGAAGTGGCCCGGCAGGAAACGGGCACGCCGCTCAGCCTGGATGTCGACATGCGGAATGTGAGTGCGCGCAAGGCGTATGAGGCGCTGGGCTGGAAGGTCGGCGCGAAGACCGGAGATGCAAAGGCCGACCAGATACGTCTGATCGGCCCCTGAGACGCTGTACTATTCTGCAGCCTTCATCAGGGCCTGCATCCGGTCGAGCCAGGCGAGCCAAGCCTTGCGACCCATATCTGTCAGGTGGACCCGTGTCTGCGGCTTTCGGCCCACAAACAGCTTTTCTAGTTCCACATAACCCGCCTCTTCTAGTTTGCGCAAATGGGTCGACAAATTGCCGTCTGTCGCGCCAACCTTGTCTCGTAACTCCCCAAAAGTCGCGGGGTTGACCGTGGATAGATAGGCCATGACGCCAAGGCGCAAGCGGCCATGAATAACATCGTCGATATCTGAATGGTCAAAGGGATTGCTATCCGTCATGGCGGATCTCAGACAGTTTCGCTGGGTTCACGGCGCATCAGGATGATACCTGGCACCAATACGCAAACCGCGGCGACAGCAGCCCCAAGCAACCACATATAATTCGTCCCGCTGAGCAGGATGGCGGGGACGACACTCAGCATGGCCGCAATACCGGCTAGCTTGAGGGGAGCGGTATTGGCGATCACCCCGGATACATATTGCGACAGGCCGTAGAGACCGACGACCATAGGAACGGACCAGATAAACGGCGAGAAGACATCAAAGATCATCGCCGACAAAAAGGCGCCAAGGAAGTAAGCACCGAGGAAATATCCAGAGGCCTTCCACACCAGCGCAGAGACCTTGTTACCCGTAGAGGCGCGCCCCGGTTTGCTGTTGGGGTAGCTCATCTTCATCAGGTACATGCCGCCGACGCCGAGGATGACATAGGCAATCCACATGATTGCGAAAGCCACGGGTTGTAGGCCGAACATGCCCTCGGCAATGGCGTAGTGGCCGAGATAGGCGGCTGTGGTCAGGCCGCCCCACAAGACAAGAAACCGACCACCCAGAAGCGGGGCGTTTTTCCCGGCCTCAGCCAGGTCACGGATGTAGGCAAGATCATCTGCCATGGTTTGAGGACTCATTCTGATCTCCATAGAGTACTTTGAAAAACAAAGTATATGGATAAAGAGAAGAGTCAAGGCCTTGCCCAGGCAGGTTTAAACGGGTCTTGTGAGCAGAAGGTGAGAGCGCCTAGTTCTCGGAAAGGCGCGCCATTTCCTCATCAGAGAGTTCGGAATTGTCATAGACGTTCGAGACGTCGTCCAGATCGTCCAGAACATCGAGCAGCTTCATCAACGTGTCGGCCTGGTCGCCTTCAACAGGAACCGTGTTCTGCGGTTTCCAGATCAGCTTCGCGGACTTTGCTTCGACGGCATCACCGAAGTGTTCTGCCAGTGCGTCAGCAACCGTCTGCAGGTCTTCGCGCGCCGTATAGATCCAGTGGCCTTCCTCGTCAGACTCGACATCTTGGGCGCCAGCCATGATGGCGGCTTCCATCATTTCGTCTTCACTGCCGGCATCTGCCGGATACTGGATCTCCCCAACCTGGTCGAAGCCGAAGGAGACAGAGCCTGTTTCGCCAAGGTTTCCGCCATTTTTGGAGAAGGCTGTACGGATGTCAGTCGCTGCGCGGTTCTTATTGTCTGTGGAAGCCTCCACAATGATGCCGACGCCGCCGGGGCCAAAGCCCTCATAGCGGATGTCGATATAGTCATCGCCGCCGCCGCCTTGGCCCTTGTCGATGGCGCGCTGAATATTGTCTTTCGGCATGGACTGGCCGCGCGCGTTCTGGATAGCCAGACGCAGGCGTGGATTACCGTCAGGGTCAGGCCCGCCCATCTTGGAGGCGATGGTGAGTTCCTTGGAAAGGCGTGCGAACAGCGCGGCGCGCTTCTTGTCCTGTGCGCCTTTGCGGTGCTGGATGTTTGCCCATTTACTATGGCCGGCCATGGGAGTCCTCGTCGGATCGGTTCGGAAGATGGAAAGTGTGGCGTTTAGCGCAGGTTGGCGGGATGGCCAAGGTGGAGGATGCAAGCCATTTTCACCCCTGTGCATGTGAATGACTGTAGAATTTGCAAAAATTTTCCGCGCCAAATTGACACTTACGTCAACGTAAACCTTGCGTCTTTTATTTGGGGACGATAGGCACAGTCCACGAAGTCTAGAACCCCAACAGATATCTGGAGCGCTTGTATGAAGGTCCTCGTGCCCGTCAAACGCGTGATCGATTATAATGTGAAGGTCCGGGTCAAACCTGACCAGACCGGCGTCGATCTCGCCAATGTCAAAATGTCCATGAACCCGTTCGACGAAATCTCCGTCGAAGAGGCTGTTCGTATGAAGGAAGCGGGCACGGCGACGGAAGTCGTCATCGTTTCCATCGGCCCACAACAAGCCCAGGAAACCATCCGCACGGCGCTTGCCATGGGTGGTGACCGCGGCATCCTGATCAAGACGGATGAAACGGTTGAGCCACTGGCCGTTGCGAAATTGCTCGCAAAAGTCGTGGAAGAAGAAAAGCCGGATCTCGTTCTGCTGGGCAAGCAGGCGATTGACGATGATTCCAATCAGACCGGCCAGATGCTGGCCGCTCTGCTCGACTGGCCGCAAGGCACGTTCGCCTACAAACTGGAAAAGGACGGTGACGCCCTGACAGTGACGCGCGAAGTGGATGGCGGTCTGCAGACCCTGAAGCTGTCCACGCCGGCAATCGTCACGGTTGACCTGCGCCTCAACGAGCCGCGCTATGCCTCCTTGCCGAACATCATGAAGGCGAAGAAAAAGCCGATCGATGAGAAAGCACCAGGCGATTATGGCGTCGACATTGCACCGCGCCTGTCCGTGGTAAAAGTGACCGAACCGCCGGTACGTGAAGCGGGCGAGAAAGTCGAAGACGTCGCCACGCTGGTTTCGAAACTCAAAGCTGCGGGAGCGATCTAATGGCTGTTCTTGTTATTGCTGAACACGACAATGCGTCCCTGAATGACGCAACCCACAAAGTGGTCACTGCAGCTGCCAAGTTCGGCGGCGATGTGGATGTCCTCGTGGCGGGTGAAGGTGCTGGCGATGTGGCCGCTGCGGCTGGAAAGATTTCCGGCGTTCGCAAGGTGCTGCATGCAGACGGTGCGTCCGTTGCCAAGCAGGTTGCCGAAGCCATGGAAGCCTTGGTTGTGCCGCTGATGGATGGCTATGACGCCGTCTTCATCCCGGCCACCACAATGGGCAAGAACATCAGCCCGCGCATTGCAGCCAAACTGGATGTGATGCAGCTGTCCGATATTACCGATGTGATCGACACCGACACGTTCGAGCGTCCGATCTATGCCGGTAACGCCATCCTGACGGTGAAATCTTCCGACGCGAAGAAAGTTATCACCGTACGCGGTACGGCTTTTGACGCGGCTGGTGAAGATGGTTCCGCTTCCGTGGAATCCGTTGATGCTCCGGCAGGTCCATTCAAATCGGAGTTCGTTTCCGAGCAGATGGTCAAGTCAGACCGTCCGGAACTGGCGGGTGCGAAGCGCGTCGTCTCCGGCGGCCGTGCGCTCGGCTCCAAGGAAGAGTTCGACCGTCTGATCGTGCCGCTGGCCGACAAGCTGGAAGCCGCCGTTGGCGCCTCCCGCGCCGCCGTTGATGCTGGCTATGCCCCGAACGATTATCAGGTTGGCCAGACCGGCAAGATTGTTGCGCCTGAGCTGTATGTGGCTATCGGTATTTCCGGCGCTATCCAGCACTTGGCTGGCATGAAGGACTCCAAGATCATTGTTGCGATCAACAAGGACGAAGAGGCCCCAATCTTCCAGGTTGCCGATTACGGGCTGGTCGCGGACCTGTTCAATGCCGTTCCGGAGCTGACCGAAGCGCTCTGATCCGATAAAGCATCGTGTCTATCATTGAAGGCCCCCGGCGCATTATGCGCCGGGGGCCTTTCCGTTGTGCAAGCATCGATGCGGCCATCAGGACTGGAGCGAAAGATAACCGAAAGTGGCCTGTATTCCGTTTTGTTAAGGTCAGTTTGCTATACAGGCCGTAATGTCTGGGGCTCAGAGCAGATAGTCTCATGCTGTTTGCCTGACTGAAGAGCTGATCGAGGTGGATACATGGCCAAGTCATTTTTGCGATCTGTGCCCGCAGATGCCGGAACAGTCGACACTTTAGGTCTGCAGGACCTGAAGATTGCCATTATTCTTCCATGCTACAATGAAGAGGCATCGATCGCGCAGGTCGTGCAGGAATTCCGCGCAGCGCTGCCTCAGGCGGACATATTCGTCTGTGATAATAACTCCTCAGACCGGACCGCCGAGATTGCCCGCGCAGCTGGTGCTGTTGTTCTCCACGAATCCTACCAGGGTAAAGGCAATGCGGTCCGCCGCTTGTTCAGCGATGTCGAGGCAGACATTTATGTCATGGCCGATGGCGATGCGACGTATGATGCCGAGGCAGCTCCGCGCATGATCTCCCGATTGGTAGAGGACCGTCTGGCCATGGTCAGCGGCGCGCGGGTCAGCGAACATGAGGACGCGTATCGGTTCGGGCATAAGTTCGGAAACTGGATGCTGACTGGACTTGTCAGAATGAGCTTTGGCGACCGGTTCCGTGACATGCTGTCAGGCTACCGGGTGATGAGCCGACAATTCGTCAAAAGCTTTCCGGCGCTTTCGAATGGCTTCGAGATCGAAACGGAATTATGCGTGCATTCCCTGCGGCTTCAATTGCCTGTCATTGAAATGGATACGGCTTATCGCGCGCGTCCCGAAGGGTCTGCCAGCAAGCTGAGTACGGTGCGGGATGGCATACGTATACTTCGGATGATCAGCCGACTCGTCCGCGATGAGAAGCCGCTGGAATTCTTCTCTACCGTTGCGGCCCTGCTGTTTCTCATGGCGAGTATCCTGATCATTCCGATCTTGATAACGTATGTCGAGACCGGTCTGGTGCCGCGCTTCCCGACGCTTTTTGTGGCCATGGGCATCTTTGGCATTTCCATGCTGTCGCTGTCAGTCGGGCTGACGCTGGACACGCTTTCCAGAGGTCGCACTGAAGTCCGGCGTCTCGCTTATCTGGCCGCTTCGTCTTACCGCAAGGACCATTACTGATCGCCGCCGGATGGTCTTTTGAATCAGGGGCAACAGGCCATGACGGATAAACAGCCAAGCTTCTCCCTTACCAGAAATACGGGGCTGAGATACTTCTTAGCGAGTCTATGCGCGCTGGGTGTGGATTATGTCCTTACCCTGTCGCTGTTTCATCTGACGCATGTGAATCTCAGCCTGGCTGCCGCAGCCTCCTTCATACTGGTCGGCTTTGTGTTCTATTTTGTGCATGAGTTCTGGACCTTCAGGAGCAGTGAATCACAGGTCTCGCGTCATCGATTGCTCAGCAATCTCGCCGTATTATTGCTGGCTGGTCTCGTTCGGGTGATCCTGATCTTCCTGCTGGAATCTTGGAAAGCGCCTCTTGGTATTCTCGCAAGCATCTATTTCGCAATTGGGGTCGCGGGCTCCTTTACGACGAACTTTGTCCTGAACCGCTTTTTCGTATTTCGCCGCTGAGCGCAGCCCTGTGCTTGCAAAGCCACATTGTGGGATCCGTGCATAGCCAGACTGCGACATAGACTTGTGTTTGACGCACTGCACAAACACGATATGACATGTCTTTTTTGAACAAGCTTGGGGCAAAAGCGAGATGACAGACCTGAAGACAATTGGCGTGATTGGCGCGGGTCAGATGGGCAACGGGATCGCTCATGTAAGCGCTCTCGCAGGATATGACGTTGTTCTGAGCGATATCTCCGAAGATGCGCTGCAGCATGGCATGAAAGCGATTGAGCGCAATATGGTGCGCCAAGTTAGCCGTGACCTCATCACTAAAGATGAGATGCAGACTGCTCTGGCACGCATCAAGCCGACCACGGTCATCAAGGAGCATGAGGCCGCAGGTTTCGTGATCGAGGCCGCGACAGAGAAACGCGAAGTAAAAGAGCAGATTTTCCGCTCTATTTGCGAGATCGTGCAGCCGGAAACCTATCTTGCGACCAACACATCCTCCATCTCGATTACGCGCCTCGCTTCCGTAACGGATAGGCCAGAGAAATTCATCGGCCTGCACTTCATGAACCCAGTGCCGCTGATGAAGCTGGTGGAAGTTATTCGCGGGTTGGCGACGAGCCAGGAAACCTATGAGCTGGCCATCAATTTTGCCAACCGGCTGGAGAAGACCACGACAAATGCCGAGGACTATCCGGCATTCATCGTGAACCGCATTCTTGTGCCAATGATAAATGAGGCCGTCTATGCGCTGTATGAAGGCGTTGGTACGGTTGAAAGCATCGACACAGCCATGCGTCTTGGCGCGAACCATCCTATGGGACCGCTCACCCTCGCAGACTTTATCGGATTGGATACATGTCTTTCGATCATGCAGGTTCTGCATGATGGCCTGGCAGATACCAAATACCGCCCGTGTCCGCTGCTGGTGAAATATGTTGAGGCTGGTTGGGTCGGCAAGAAGGTCGGCAAGGGCTTCTACGACTATTCCGGGGAGCATCCTGTCCCGACCCGCTGATTCGGATCAGGATAGTCGGCTTACCGGGCCATCTGGTGCATAAGCAAAGCTTGGCACACAACGGCTGTAACCGTTTTCGCCTTGAAGGGCTTCGGGATGAGAAAGGCCGGTTCCGGCTTGTCCCCAGTCAGCAATTGCTCCGGATAGGCCGTAATGAAGACGACTTGTGCGTTACAGAATTCCTGAATTTCTTCCACTGCTTCCAGGCCTGAACTCTCATCAGCCAGACGCAGGTCTGCGAGGATAAGGGAAGGCTTGTGCATTTTGGCAAGGGCAACCGCCTGCGCATGCGTGTTAGCGGTTGCGGGAACGGCATGTCCTAGTTCCCGCAGTGTAGTAGCCAGATCATAGGCGATAAAAGGTTCGTCCTCGATGACCATGGCCGTTGTGATGAGAGAAGACAAAAGCTCCTCCGTCGCATTCCTGACGCGGGCTTGAACGCTATCTGCCTCAATATCCAGTGCTTCGGCCACTTCTTCATCCGAGAAAGTCTCGACTGAGGTCAGCAATAGTGCCCGGCGATCTGTTGTATTTGCGAGGCGCAGATACTCCGGCAGGATGTCGCTCGCCTCGATCTGGGCGTCCACCAAATCCCCAAGGGCCTTGTAAAAGGCGGGGCGCGAATTGGCGCTATGGTTTAGGTCCAGCTTATCTTCGAGAAGTTGATTCAGAAGGTCTTCAACCAGCTGATCTCCTTCACTTTGTTTGCCGGTAAGAGAGCGGGCATAGCGCCGCAAAGATGGTAAAAGGGCCTGAAGGTGTTCGTGCAATGGCATAATAGGCCCCGCGATGGTTATGGCATCGTTCAAGTCTTGGGATCAGCATTCGCGGTTCGTTAACCTGAAACTGTGATCATGCTGAAAGATAAAACAAAAAAGTGAATGTGGAGAGTGTGTTTCTTCCAAAAACAGCATGGCAAAAAGAGGGCGCTTTCTCTCTCGGGCGCATAGCGCTGCAGGCCTGGAAGAAAATACACATTTCCACCCAGGGCTTCAGCAGGGACAGAATTTCCCTGCCGTATCTGAGGCAGCGATGCCTCTCAATGGATGCCCATTAAGGGCGAGGTGGTTTGGTTGATGAAACAACCGGGGGACAAGATATCATGTGCAATAGCGATGACTGTTCTGTAGACAACTGGTCTTTTGTTGATGAACTGGAAGCGATGCTTCCGCAAATGCGCGCCTTTGCGCGAAGTCTCTGCCATGATGCGACTCTGGCCGATGACATTGTTCAGTCCGCCTGCCTGAAAGCCTGGGCAGCGGCGGACACGTTTGATCGTACCGCCAGCATGCGTCCGTGGATTCTACGAATTGTTCGGAATGAGTATCTGCAGCATTGTCGCCGCTCTTGGCGTACTGTCGATGTCGAGCATGGCTATCTCGAGGATACACTGGTCGACCATTGCGCCGCAGAGACGGTAAATGATGCCTCGCGTGCAATTCAGGAAATCTATGCCCTGCCGGTGAAGCAGCGTGACGCAATCATTCTCGTTCTGGGTGCTGGGCTGACATATGAAGAGGCCGGTGAGGTCATGGGCTGTTCTGCAGGAACGATCAAAAGCCGCGTAAGCCGGGCCCGCGCAATCCTTATGGACGGTTTGACTGGGGTGACTCAGCTCTCATCGCGCCGGGATGTGCCCGATGTCCGCAACATGCCGCAAATGCATCGGCTGGTTCAGCACGCTGAAATACTTATGGCGCGTGCGGCCTGAGGCCGGTCATGCCATCAGGAAAAAGACACTTAGAGAGTAAATCACTGTAAGTGCAGCCGTTTTTATGCCTGCAGAGATAAGGAATGGCCGCAGATCATTCCAGGTAGTGTCCCGCGCAATCGCGGCTACGGCGGTTGCGATTTCCAGATGGACCCCCTCATGGCTCTGCCCTGCAAGCATCAGAACAATCTTTGTAGAGCGGGATGTCCGCGTAGCGCGCGCTTCAGTCAGAACTTCCTGAAAGACGCGGGCCGCCACAACTTCACTGAGGGCGCGGCGAGGACGCCAGCCATATTTTGAAAGTTCTGCGGCCCCAAGCCGGACAAAAGGCCAGCTGATCCACATATCCCGCAACAGGAATAGCGCCAAGGTGGTGCCCGTCAGAAGGGCGAATCCTTCCCGCTCGATCAATTGTGCATGATAGACACCCCACAGGACCGCAAGGATGGCGAGTTTGCATCCCGTCGCGATGGCAAAACGCCGAAAACTCTTGCGGAGGAACTCTTGAGCATGGCGCTTGACGCGTCGGCGCGTCTCAATCGCGGCATCCTGAATAGCCTTGCCCTTTTGCGCGGTAACGCCGCGCTCCAGATATTTGCGACCAAGTGCCAGTCCAGCACCGACCGCAGATGCAATAAGCAGGACAGATCTCATGCCACATATATAGGAAATGCCGGCGGCTTTGTCGCCTCTCAAGGCACCGCCGGGGAAGAATTATAGGAGGCCCATAAGGAGCCTCTGAGCATGCCGCGTGGCCGTTTTGGGGTCGCGTACCAATGTGTAGCCAAGAATCAGAGCCCCGGCTGTGACAGAGACGGGATATTTTTCGACCAGCTTTTTGAGTGTATCGAAAGGCAGATCTGCCAGGGCTCCAGCCGTGCTGTCTTCCAGATCATCAATCTCTTCCGAAGAGGGCCGGTATGGCTTCAGGAACAGATACATCATGATGACAGAAATCAGCATCAGGATGGATGACACAAGAAAACATGCTGCGGTCATGCCTATGACCGCAGTCAAGGCCAGCACCCCTGCTGTCATTAAGGCGAGAATGCCGCAAAATCCACACAGGATTCCTATGGCTGCCGCCAAGAGCCGCCCCTTTGTGGCATCCATATTATTATTTGCCCCTCATCATCGCGATGATGAGGCCTGCGCCAAAGGCAATACCCACAGCGGCAAGAGGATTGTCGCGAATCTGGGTTTCGACCTCAGAGCGGGTTTCCTTGAACTGGGTGCCAGCCTTGTCGGCCAGATCCTTACCCTTTTCCAAGCCGTCCTGCGCCTTCACTTTGGCCAAGCCGCGAACATCTTCGATAATGCTTTTGAGGTCACCGCGCAGCATGGCAATGTCATCTTTCAGCGCAGCATAATCGCTTTCGGCTTCGGCTTTGAGAATGGTTTCAGTCTTACCCGTCATTAGGAGTCTCCTGTTTCAAGATTCCCTAGTGTAACGCAGAACCGGCAAGGAAGTTCCCTGATGGTGTGGAACGAATCCAGGGTTCGGACGTTTTCAGGCCATGCAGGTATTTCGAAACAGACTATCCCAATACGTAACGCTGGATGATGTTATCTGGAGCGAGTTTGAAAAGCTCCAGACTCAGAAAAAAGCTTATGAGGCGGGGGATGACCTGATCCGTGTGGGTCAGCGTCCAAAACATGTTTTTCTTCTCACGGAAGGTTGGGCGGTCCGGCATCGTACATTGGAAGATGGCCGCCGGCAAATTGTAAACTTCATGCTTCCGGGCGATGTATTTGACCTGCAGGTACTCGCCGGTCTCGAGGCTGACCATGGTGTGACAGCCGTAAATCGCACTGTTACATTGCGTATTGAGGCCGATGAATTTATTTATATGCTGAAGAAGAGCGGGCCACTTGCCTCTGCCTTCTGGTGGTCCGCCGTGCAGGAAGAATCCATCCTACGCGAACAAATTGTCCGTGTAGGCCGTAGATCTGCCCGTGAACGGATTGGGCATCTTCTTCTGGAGCTGCAGCGTCGTCTTCAGGCGGCTATAGGGTCAAACAATGATGTCATGCCCTTGCCGTTAACGCGAACCGACCTAGCTGATGCACTTGGTCTGACCCCGGTGCATGTTTCTAGAACAATGTCCGCACTTCGCCGCGCAGGCCTGATCGAAGAGGCGCGCGGTCGAATAAAAATTCTCGATGCAGAAAAGTTGGCCCGGCAGTCACATTTTGACATGGACTATTTGCACATGCGGCGCCTGGATCTCCTTAATGGTGGCGGCGGGATGAGCGGACACGTTGCTCATAATGGAAATGGCAGCAGCAGTCATCAGGGCCTTACCGCGTCAACACTGCGCCCGCCACGTTCGCGGGATTCCTGAAACATGAGTTGTCAAGGAGACACAAAATGAACAAAACCGTACACGAACAGGATGTCACTCCCAAGGAAGCTCGACAAGGGCGCCGGGTGGGGCTGGTAAAAATACTTGGGATCGGTATAGCTGTCGCCGTTTTGGGCATTGTCGTTGTGGCACTGGTCCAGAATATGGGCTGAGCTTACAAAGCCGCCAAACATGAAGAAGCCGCGCAAGTCCATCAGGTCTGCGCGGCTTTTTATTTTAGAATTAGATGCCCTGAAGGGCTGAGCTTATGCGTCGATCCGCGCACCTGTAGCCGGGTGGAAGAACAGGGCCTGCCCAATGGCGGCCTTGACCGTATTTTCCTGAAAGGGCTTGGGAATGAGATATGTCGGTTCCGGTCTTTCACCGGTCAGCAAGCGCTCCGGGAAGGCCGTGATGAAGATGATGGGAACATCATGGTCAGCCAGAATGTCGTGTGCTGCGTCAATGCCGGAAGATCCGTCTGCCAGCTGGATATCACAGAGGACCAAGCCGGGCGGGTTGGCGCCGAACAGACGAAGCGCCTCGCGGTGCGTCGTGGCAATACCGGTCACGGTGTGGCCAAGATCTTCAACCAGACTTTCCAGATCTGCCGCAATAATTGGCTCGTCTTCGATAATCAGAACTTTCGTAGCCAGTTCATCCTCGATTTCTCGTTGGGCTTCCTGTTCCAGAAGGCGATGCTCTTCTTCGGTGATACCAAGAATTTTTGAAGCTTCTGCAGCCGTGAATCCCTCAAGGGCGGTCAGCAAAAATGCCTGCCGCTGAATCGGGGCCAGGGCTTGTAGTCTTTTGTCGGCAGGGTCTGCCTGCCCGGAACGCTCGCCTTCAAGCTGGGCGCCGGTCGTTCCCCAGATCACGTGGAAGAAACGGTAGAGAGAAAGCCGAGAATCTTCTGTATCTTCAACGGCTTCCGGGTTTTCGGCAAGAGCTTGGAGGGAGGCCCGGATATATGCGTCCCCACTCTCCTGACTGCCCGTAAGGGCGCGCGCATACCTGCGAAGGAATGGCAGATGAGGGGCAAAGGATTTAACCAGACTCATTGGGAACCTCTCTTTTGGGTACGCATTACTAAATCGTGAGCTCGGGAAAAGTTCCATGCGGTGAGAAATTTTCTCAACCTCTGTGGAACCTTTCTTGCCTGCATAAGTTTCTATATCAGACACTAGAATAGGTATTATGCAGTGAATCAGGTTAGATCAGGCGATATGAGCAAGAGCGGGAAATCAAAATCCGTTTCGGCTGACCTCGGCACTAAACGGCGTACGCAGCGCATAGGTGAACAGCTGCGGAGAGTTTATGACGAGGTCGCCCAGGAAGACATTCCGGATGAGTTTCTTCGACTTCTCGAAGAGGCAGATCATGCCCGGACTGCCAAATCCTCAGATAAATCCTGAGGGGGCTGCCATGACAGACAAGATTGAAAAGCTCAGCGATAATGATTTCAAGCGTGAGCTTGCTGGCCTGATCCCGCATTTGCGGGCGTTTGCGCGCAGCTTGTGTGGGGATGCCACGCTCGCCGACGATCTGGCGCAGGATGCCATGCTCAAGGCATGGAATGCGCGGGAGAGTTTTCAGGCGGGGACGAACATGAAGGCGTGGGCCTTCACCATCCTTAGAAACGTATTCTATTCCGAAAAGCGCCGGTCCTGGCGTCGCACGCCCCTTGATCCGGAAGTGGCCGAGGCGACTCTGATTGCCAATAACAATCCTGCTGATGGTCTGGACCTTCTGGCGATGCGTAACGCGCTTGCCATGCTTCCGATTGACCAGAGGGAAGCCCTGATCCTGGTCGGTGCGGGCGGTATGGCCTATGAAGAAGCTGCGGAAATCTGCAGTGTGGCTGTCGGAACCATCAAAAGTCGCGTGTCCCGTGCCCGCAAAGCCGTCGCAGAAATACTTGACACCAACTCTGCAGGCTACAGTGATGATGAAGGTATGACAGCTGGAGAGGCTTTCGAGGACATCATGCAGCAGGCGGACACAATAGCCGGTGTCGGATAAGAAGGATGGCCGGCCCGATGTGCCGGATACCCCAAATGCGGCCCCATTACGGAACAAGCTTGTCCTGACCCTCGCGGCTGCGCTGACGCCCGTTCTGCTGCTATCGGCTTTCAAGGCTTATATTGACGCGCGCGATGTGCGTGAGGACCAGCGCAAGACGCTGGTTCTTGCCGCAGACGCCGCGATTGACGGGGCAGGGCAGTCTCTCAAGGAAGCAGAACTGCTGATTTCCCTGTATGAGTCCCGCATCGCTGCGGGCCAGTGCAGCGGCACTTATAATGAGCTGATCGAATATCTTCCGGCCTTGTCCAATGTGGCCTCTTATGGGCCTGACAGTACTCTCAAATGTGCCGCGGTGGGCAAACCCGTGCCTACGCGTGAAACAAGGCTTATTCACGACCGGTTGAGAGCTGGCGGTGATGTGACACTTAGAAGCGACGCCTTTTTCGGGAATGCTTCCAATGCCTGGCTGTTCACGATCAGCCGGCGCGTCGAGGGGCCTGCGGGAGAGTTCAAGGGCGTGAACACGTTCGCCATCAGGGCTGATAAACTTGCCGAGCTGATGCGCGCGGAGTTCCTGCCCGATGGTGTGCAGGTCTCTCTAGCCGATCAGGACGGCCGCGTGTTTGGCGAGCCGCTGGTCGGGCCGATCCCTGAAGAATGGATTGAAGCCGTAAAGACAACAGGCGATGCACAGCTTTTCCGTATGGATCGGAATAAGGGCTATAATCTGGATGTCGTTCTGAAGCCTGTCGGGACGACAAATATCTATGCCGTTATCTCGCGCCCATCCTATGGTATCTGGAATGATATCGTCGTAAGGCCGGCAACCTCTTTCGGCCTCCCCTTGCTGGCTTTTGCCGTGACACTACTGGCCGCATGGATGGCAATTGATGGACTGGTTCTGAGATGGATCTCGCGTCTGACGCGAACAGTACGAATTTATGGTGCTGGCCGGTATCAGTTCAAGGCGGGAAATTCCTTTACGGATGCGCCAGCGGAAATCTCCAGCTTGGCACGCGCCATGGAGGTCATGGCTCAGGATATTGATCACCGAGACCAGGAGCTTAAGGAAGCGATCGCTACCCGTGACGCCGCAGTGAAAGAGATTCACCACCGGGTGAAAAACAATCTCCAGATCGTGACGAGTTTCCTGAACCTGCAGGGCAGGCAGCTGAGAGACCCTCAGGCCAAGGAGGCAATTTCGGCAACACGGCACAGGATTGATGCGCTCGCGATTGTGCACCAGACACTCTACCAGAATGAGCGTCTCGAAAGCGTGGATATGCGGCCCTTCCTGACCGGCCTACTGAACCATCTTGCTGACGCGCTGGGTATGACAGAAGCCGGGATCCGTCTGGTTCAGTCCTATGAGGATATTCAGCGGGATGCGGATGATGCGATTCCGATGGCTCTGTTCATCGTGGAAGCCGTTACCAATGCGATGAAATATGCCTTTGGTGATGATGGTGGCGAGGTATCTGTAACGCTGGCAACAGAGCAGGATAATGTGATCCTGGAGATCGCTGACAGTGGCCTAGGCTATGATGCTGAAGCCCACAGTTCCGGTCTTGGCTCCAAGCTGATGATGGCATTCGCGCGCCAGCTGTCTGCAGAATTCTCTACAGAAACTAACCCTGGTCAAGGGTGTAAACATCGTCTCGTCATGAGCATGTGAAATCGGGAAAAGGAAAACCCCGGTCCTGTGAATAAATAGGCCGGGGTCTGTTCTGCTGTATTGATCAAGCTCTAGTTCGGTGTGTCGGTGGTTTCCGTCATGGACTCGCCGGCTTCATTCATTGCGGCGCTGGCATCTTCTGCGGCGTCTTCAATTTCATCGCTCGCCTCTTCAGCACTCTCTTCAATGGCCTGACCAGCATCGTCCAGATTTTCTGAGATCGTATCCGGTTCTTCGATTGTAACCTCGACATCTGCAGGCTCTTCGGCCTGATTGCAGGCTGTTATAAGCCCGATGCTGAACAGTGACGCTACAATAAAATGAGGTTTCATGATCGGCTCCTTTATGGGTCTAGTCTACGAAACGCATACAGTCAGAAATCGTTCCTGAAGAAGGGGCGCAGCAAGCCCGGGAACCCATACCTAGAATGTGCGTTCTCACTTCATGCTAATCAAACCCATACATAAGCGCGTCAAATCCTCCCGCCAACAGGCGTCCCAATCCCTGTCTTATGTCATAAGGCGTTTGAGTGGCCCTCATCGCATTCCAGTTATCATCTCAGTGCTGATCATAGGGAT
>Ga0070727_10000719_pt1 | contig 38944 bp, 29 predicted proteins | sample tdAd472_FD_66722 | JGI IMG/M metagenome (GOLD analysis project Ga0070727, IMG submission 66722) | Marine sediment microbial communities from the Atlantic coast under amendment with organic carbon and nitrate - tdAd47.2 | ecosystem: Environmental > Aquatic > Marine > Coastal > Sediment | place... | reverse complement strand
GCAACGGCAGCTCCCGCCGAATCCGTCAGTGTCGCTACTGCCGCGAGCGCCGCCTCGGCAGAACTCAGCGCCCAGGAAGCGGCATCGACCGTCACTCGCTCGACAACCGGCACGGCAGCTCCGACCGGTGCTGCAAGTTCATCGAGCAACGCTCCCGCCGTTCAACGCTCGGCCAGCGGAGCGCGGGCGCTGGCAGGCAGTTCGATCCGCCGCAACGGTTCCAGCGGTTCGCAGCCAGCACTTGGATCGGCAGCCAGCGGCGGTTCGGCCAGCGGAGCGTCCCGCTCAAATGGAGCATCCGCCGCGACGCCCGTCGCCGTCGGATCGCGGGCCCAGGGAGTCCGTGTCGCAACCGCTGGAACCGGCGCTGCTGGCGGAGACGCCGTGCTCGTGGCCGGTCCGTCCGGCGCAGGGGGCGGAGTTTCGCGAAACCGCGCCGCCCTGCCTTCCTCCGGCGGGAGTCGTGGCAGCGGCACGGCGGCAGGCGGCGGCAACTCGCCCGCCGGAACCGGCCTCGCGATGACGACCGGTGGCAACGGCACTGCCGGCAGCGCTCTTCGCGGTCTTGGTACGAGTGGTCTCGCGGGACGCGGACAAGGCCCGGCGGCAACACTTGGCAGCAGCATTTCCGGCGGCAGTGGCCTGTCAGGCGGCGGCACTTCCGGACGGCGAGGTCCAACAACCGAACTGCCGTCCGGAATGCTTTCCGCTGAGCAGTCGGGAGCACTGGTCATTGCTGGTCCGCAGGCCGCTCCGTCGGGAATCAGCGGCGGGGGAACCGGTAACGGCATCGGCCTCGCCGGTTTGAGCGGCCCGCGCAGCACGTCTGTCGGTAGGCGTTCGGCGGGACTGCCGGGCAGTCGCCCTGCCGGTTCAATCGGACGCAGTGCTCCGAGTTTGCCCGGCGGCCTGAGTGCCGGGCGAATTGCGATCGGTGCGGCTTCCGGCGGAACGGGATCACGGCCAACGATCGCTGGCAGCTCAGAGATCGCCGGTCTGATGCGCCGCGCGGCGCCGTCTCTCGGAGCCGTCAACGCCAACGCTTCGAGTGCCGGTTTCTCGATGCGGCGGCCTGACGTCAGACGCGAAGCCGCCGAGAAGCTAGGCGGCAACAAAGAGTCGGAAGACGCGGTCGAACGCGGACTCGACTGGCTGGCCCGGCATCAGTACGCCGCCGGCAACTGGAGCATCCACTCGTTGAACTGCGGCGACGAGTGCTCGGGGCACGGGAGCTTCCACTCGGACACCGCCGCGACGGGCCTCGCCCTGCTGGCATACTTTGGAGCCGGTTACACGCACACGTCGGGCGAGCATCAGGACGTCGTGCGTCGCGGCCTCGCCTGGCTCACGTCGCATCAGAAAACGGACGGCGATCTGTTCTCTGACGACAGCGAGTTCGTCTGGCTGTACAGCCACGGCATGGCGGCGATCGCGCTGTGCGAGGCTTACGGCATGACCGGTGACGAATCGCTGCGGCAACCGGCTCAGAAGGCGATCGACTTTATTGTCGCCGCGCAGCATCCCGAGTTCGGCGGCTGGCGTTACCGGCCGCGGTTCGAATCCGACACGTCAGTTTCCGGTTGGCAGTTGATGGCTCTGAAAAGTGGCGAGATGGCCGGCCTCAACGTTCCGCAGTCGGCTTACGCTGGAGTGACCCGCTGGCTGAACTCCGTCGAAGAACCGTCAACGCCGGGCCGCTTCCGCTACCACCCGACGAAAGAAGCGAGCCTCGCGATGACCGCCGAAGGCCTGCTCATGCGGCAGTATCTCGGAGCAAAACGCGACAATGCGGCTCTCATTGCCGGAGCCGATTATCTGCGATCGCGCGCCCCGCGACTCGACGAACGCGACGCCTACTACTGGTACTACGCGACGCAGGTGATGTTCCACATGCAGGGCGACTACTGGAGCGACTGGAACGCGAAGCTCCGCGACCTGCTGATCATGGGGCAGCTCAAGGATGGCCATTCCGCCGGAAGCTGGAACCCGTCACAGCCGACAAGTGCCAAGTGGGGCGAAGCCGGCGGCCGCCACTACCTGACCTGCCTGAACCTGCTGATGCTCGAAGTCTACTACCGCCACCTGCCGCTCTACATCGAACTGGACCGGTAGGCGACACCGCGACACAACTGCAATCACGCAGCCTCGTTCACGCAGCCTCGTTCACGCAGCCTCGCGGCCACCAGGACTCGGCCACCAGGACGCGTGCTGCTGGCCGCCAGTACGCCGCAACTTCACTCTCCCGCTTGCGGGAGAGTCGCGGTCTCAGCCGCGGAGAGGGCGACTGCACTCAAAACGTCACGCGTTGTTGACAGCAAGCGGCTCGGAGCTGAGAGCGACGCTTCACGTTCACTCGACTTTGTAGACGCCCGCCGGTCGAGACATGCAGAACCCTCCCCGCGGCCGAGACCGCGACCCTCCCAGAGGGCGGGTGACGTTCTGCAGAATTCTGTAGGGTGGGTCGAGTAGAACGAGGCCCACCAGTTTCCTGCCCAAGCGGATGGTGGCGCTCGTTCTACTCAACCCCGCCTGCTTGTTACGCGCCTGTCCCGGCGTCCCACTGATCGCGAGTCAGCCGGTAAAACACATGCGGCAGGTCCGCGTGGTCGCCGGTTCGCTCGAACGTGAAGCCCAGTTTGTGCATGACGTTCTGCGACGCCTGATTCGTCGTCAGCGTGTAGCACAGCACGCTGGAGAGCCGCAGGTCTTCAAAGCCGGCTCGCAGGATCTCGCGCGACATTTCCGTTGCCAGGCCCTGTCCCCAGAACTCCGGCATCAGCGCGTAGGCCAGTTCAATTTCCTGTTGTCCTGCGAGTTCGACGCGGCGCAGGCCGGCGCGACCGACGAACTCGCTGGTCTCGCGGGAGAAGAACACCCAGATGCCGAAACCGTGACGATCCCAGTGGTCGAGGTTCCAGCGCAGCGCCCGGTCGACCGCCTCGTCAGACAGTGTTCCGCCGAGCGTCGCGCACACTCGCCGATCCTGAAACATCCGCCGCATCAACGGACGGTGCATTTCGTCAAGTCGCTCGCCAAGCAGGCGAGCAGTCAGCAGCGCGTCGACGTTCCGTTGGTCAACCATTACCACGTCACCTTCGAGCCTGCTGCCTGATCGTCAGGTTGAATGCGGCCTCAAAACTGTAGCTGGATTCACAGGAATTCAGATGTATCCGGGAGTCCTATAATCAGGATGCCTGAATTCTGGCGAATCCAGCGACACGCGGGTTTCCATCTGAAACTCAGGAGTTCCAGTACCCGCCGAGCGAATGATCAAACCGTACCTCGCTGCCGCGCACGTCGGCTCGCACCTGGCCGTCAGCGAACACCGTCTGCCCCATCACGATCGTCCGAACCGGCCAGCCGGTCAGTGACGTCCCGTGCCACGGGCTCCAGCCGCACTTCGTGAGCTGGTCCTCGTTGCGAATCGTCTGCGTCAGGTTGAGGTCGACGAGCGTCAGATCCGCATCGTAACCCTCGGCGATCCGCCCTTTGCCGACGATGTCCCAGACGCGGGCCGGCGCGTCGCACATGGCCGCGACAACTCGTTCCAGAGTGCAGTGACCCTTGTCGACCTGATCGAGCATCAGGGCCAGCGAGTTCTCGACGGCGGGCAGGCCGGACGGCGACTTCGGATACGGCACGTCCTTTTCGTCGCGCGTGTGCGGCGCGTGATCGGTCGCAATGACCTGAATCCGGTTCGCCACGAACGCCGCGAACAGAGCCTCGTTGTCGGCTTTGGTCTTGATCGACGGGTTCATCTGGACGAGCGACCCCAGCCGCTCGTAATCGTCGACGTTGAAGAACAGGTGATGCGGGCAAACCTCAGCCGTGATCAGGCCAGCGTGATCAGCCAGCAGTTCGATCTCATCCGCCGTCGACATGTGCAGCACATGAAACCGGTGCCCGTGCTTTTTCGCGAGGCCGATTGCCCTGGCCGTTGCAATTCGGGCTGCCGCATGATCCCGCACGCTGGAATGGTCGCGGTACGACGTGAACCCGGTCGACTCTTCAATTCGTTTGAAGTTCGCCCGCACGGTCGTCTCGTCTTCACAGTGGGCACACACCGGCAGCGTCGTCTCGGCGAAGATTCTCTCCAGAGCAGTCTGCTCATCAACGAGCATGTTGCCGGTACTCGAGCCGATGAAAATCTTGATGCCCGGCGTCCTCTGAGCCGCCTGCAACTCGGCGACGTTCTCGCACGTTGCACCGATGTAGAACCCGAAATTGACGACCGCCTTGCCTGCAGCCAGAGCCAGTTTGTTGTGCAGTGCCTCAACGCTGGTCGTTGTTGGGTTGGTGTTCGGCATTTCGAGGAACGTCGTCACGCCGCCCTTCGCACAGGCGAGGCTCCCCGTATGCAGGTCTTCCTTGTGTGTGAGCCCCGGATCCCGGAAGTGGACCTGGTCGTCAATGACGCCAGGAATCAGGTGCAGGCCCGACGCATCGATGACTTCGTCGACCGCAGCCGTTTCGGGCGGCTCGATGGCGAGGATCTTCGCGTCCTCGATCAGCACGCTCGCCGGTCGGGTTTCATCGGGGAGGACACAGGTGGCGTTCCGAATCAGCGTCCGCATGACGGCTCCTTCGAGAGCAAACGGGGTGGCAAAGTCGCCGGACAATAGCTGATCGCAGCGCGCGTTTCATTTGGGCAACCAACGCCCGGATTCCAACTCCGGCACTTGATTGCGTCGCCATCGAATGGCGCTAGACTTCCGATCCGCGTCGACCGATGCGACGTCCCCGGACCGACCCGCGAACCTTCAGGGAAGACAAATGCGACGATTCTTCAGCCTCGGAAACGGGGTGTTCTGTGCTGCGTTTCTCAGCCTGCTGACAGCGACCTCGCCAACGTCGGCGGCTCACCCAGTCGTGCCCGGTGTCGAGCGACTATTGAACGGCTCGGCAGCCGCAACGCCGGAACAGCAACTGGCGGCGGGCCGCGTGCTGCTCACCGAACTGAACTGCGTATCGTGCCACGAAATCAGTGGCGAAGCCGCGCAGCAACTCAAGGCGAAACCCGCGCCAGTGCTCGATCAGGTCGGCGGACGAGTTCAGCGAGAGTGGCTGGCAAAGTATCTCGCCGCGCCGCATGACGTGAAACCGGGGACGACAATGCCCGACGTCCTCGCGGGGCTGACCGCCGAACAACGCAAGACTGACGCTGAAGCGCTTCTGCACCTGCTGGCGTCGACCGGTCTGGCCGCCGAAGCCATGGGTGACACCTCCGCCGTGCAGCGGGGCGAGAAGCTGTTCCACGAAATTGGCTGCGTGGCCTGCCACGATCCGCAGGGTTCTGACGCAAAGCCGATTCCCGGCTCGGTGCCGCTGGGAGCGATCGCCGAAAAGTACACGCTGCCGACTCTGACGGCCTTCCTGAAGAATCCGCTGGCTGTCCGTCACGGCGGTCGGATGCCGAATCTCAAACTGAACGATCAGCAGGCCCGCGACATCGCCTGCTTCTTCTTTCGCGACGTCAAAATCGCGACCAATCTTTCGTACGCGTACTACGAAGGCGGCTGGGACACCCTGCCCGACTTCAACACACTGAAGCCCGCCACGACGGGACTTGCCAGCGGATTCGACATTGGTGTCCGCAAACGCAACGACAACTTCGGGCTGGTTTTCACCGGCTTTCTGCACATCCCGACCGACGGCGATTTTCATTTCTTCCTGGGCTCCGACGACGGCAGCCGGCTACAGATCGACGGACAGGACGTCATCGTCAATGACGGGATTCATCCGCACTCGGTGAAAGGCGGCCAGAGAAAACTCACCAAAGGCGTGCACCCCGTGCGTGTCGAGTACTTCGAGAACGGCGGGGAAGAAAGTCTGACCGTTGAAGTCGAAGGCCCCGGCCTGCCGCGACAGCCACTCGCCTCGATCGCGTCCGTCACAGAAGAGTTGCCGAAAGCGGAAGATGGTGCCGAACCCTTCGTTCCGAACGAACAGCTCATTGCGAGAGGACGTGAGGTCTTTGCGACGCGAGGCTGTGCGAACTGCCATCAGCTCAAACAAAATGGCCAGAACGTCGCGGCGAGTGCCAACGCGAAGCCACTCGCCGAACTGACCAGCTTCGACAGTGGCTGCCTCGGTGAGGCAGCGAAGGCGGGCGTTCCCCGGTTCGGACTCTCTGTCGAACAGGTCACCGCGTTGAAAACAGCAATCGCCAGCGTCCGTGACGGCTCGCGATCGAACGCCGCGACACCTGCTGTCCTCGCCGAATCCATGAGCCGCTTCAACTGCTATGCCTGCCATGTTCGTGATCAGGCGGGCGGCGTTGTCGCAGCCCGCGACGGATTCTTCGCGACCACAATGAAGGAAATGGGCGACGAAGGCCGCCTGCCGCCGCACCTCGACGGAGTCGGCGACAAACTCACCGAGACTTACCTGCGGGACACGCTCAACAACGGAGCCGACGATCGGCCTTACATGCTGACGACGATGCCGCAGTTCGGCGGCGGAAACGTCGGGCACCTGCTGGCGGCCTTCCGCGAAGTCGATCTGAAGACGGAAGCAAAGATCGCAGCGGCGGAGCTTCCCGATTCGAAGCTCAAAGCCGTTGGCCGGCAACTTGTTGGCGACAAGGGGCTGAGCTGCATCAAGTGTCACACGTTCGGCAAGTACAAGGCGACCGGCATTCAGTCGATCGACCTGCAGCTGATGTCGCGCCGCCTGAGGGAAGACTGGTTCTTCCGCTACATGGCCAATCCGCAGGTCTACCGACCGGGCACGCGCATGCCGGCTCCGTGGCCGTTCGGGCAGGCGACGATCCGCGACGTGCTCGACGGCAATGCCGAACGACAGATGCGAGCCGTCTGGCTGTATCTGACCGACGGCGACAAGGCCGGGGTTCCCGCCGGCCTGACTTCAGGATCGATCATCCTCGCCGCTGAAACGGAGCCGCGCATCTACCGCAACTTCATCGAAGGCGTCAGCCCGCGCGGCATCGCGGTTGCCTATCCCGAGAAAGTCAATCTCTGCTTCGACGCCGACGAGATGAACCTCGCTCTGATCTGGGAGAACGCCTTCATCGACGCCGCCAAACACTGGGTCGGTCGCGGCCCTGGCAATCAGCGACCGCACGGCGACAACGTCCTGAGCCTCGTCCGCGGCACTCCGTTTGCCGCTCTGGAGACTCCCGAAACTCCCTGGCCAACCGGGAGATCCCGCGACCTTGGTTACCGCTTCGGGGGGTACCGCTTCAATGAGAACCGGCAGCCAATCTTCCACTACTCGCTTGAAGATGTGGCCATCACCGACGCAATCGTCCCCGCATCGAGCGGTGACCTGACAGCAGCCTTCAGCCGGACGCTGACACTCAACAGTCGCGAGAATCAGAAACTCTGGTTCCGCGCCGCAGCCGGCTCGAAGATCGAACAGCTCGACGGAGCCTTCGTTATCGACGATCACCTGCGTTTGCAGATCTCAGCCACGACAGCAAACCCGCCGGTTATTCGGCAAAGTGGCGACCGCTCGGAACTGATCATCCCCGTCGACGTCTCGCCGAACGAGGCGACCATTCGACTACGTTACGAGTGGTAAGTGGCCTCATACGCCAGTCGTTTAACCGCAAGCCGCCGGCGTGCGCGTCGAACTGCTGGCTCCACCCAGGACAACGTGCACGCGTGCGGCTTGCGGTCAAACAAGAAGTCGTCAATCAGGAATATCTCACGATGAGAACTTCATACGCCTTCGCGATTTTCACCATCCTCGTAGCTTCACTGAACCCAGTGGCCGCGCAGGACGCTCCCACCGAGAACGACTACTACCCGATGGCAGCCTTCGAGATCCCCGAGGGGATCAACCTTGAGGCGGGTGGGATGGAGTGGTTCAACGATCGGCTCGCCGTGTCAACACGCCGCGGCGATATCTTTCTGGTCGAGAACGCTCTGGCGGACGACCTCAAGACGGCAAAGTTCTCGCCGTTCGCCATCGGCCTGCACGAAGTTCTCGGCCTGACGCAGAAGGACGGCTGGCTGTACGCCACGCAGCGATGCGAAGTCTCGCGGCTCAAGGACGAAGACAACGATGGCCGCGCGGACATTATTGAGACCGTCTGCGACCAGTGGGGCATCACGGGCGACTACCACGAGTACGCGTTCGGATCGAAGTTCGACCGCGACGGCAACATCTGGGTCGTGCTCTGCCTGACCGGCTCGTTCGGCAGCAACGCTCCCTACCGCGGCTGGTGCGTGCGAGTGACACCCGACGGCGAAATGATCCCAACCTGCAGCGGCATTCGATCCCCAGGCGGAATCGCTGCGAATCACGTTGGCGACCTGTTCTACACCGATAACCAGGGGCCGTGGAACGGTACCTGCAGCCTCAAGCACCTGCGGCCCGGCTCGTTCCAGGGGCACCCCGGCGGCAACAGATGGTACGAGCAGACTTCCGTGATCGGTCCAGAACCGGTCGAGCCGCAAAGCGGTAGCCGCATGATGGTGGAAGCCCCGAAGATTCCTGAACTCGTCCCGCCCGCGATTTACTTCCCCTACAAAAAGATGGGCCAGTCAGCCGCGGGCATCGTCTGCGACACCACCGGCGGAAAGTTCGGCCCGTTCCAGAACCAGCTCTTCGTCTGCGACCAGACCTTCAGCACGGTGATGCGCTGCAGCCTGGAAGTCGTCAACGGCTACTACCAGGGAGCGTGTTACCCGTTCCGCGAGGGCTTCGGTTCGGGCAGCCTGTCCGTCGAGTTCGCGCCAGACGGCAGCCTCTTCGTCGGCGGCACCAACCGCGGCTGGGGCTCGCGCGGCAACAAGCCATTCGCTCTCGACCGAGTCCGCTGGTCCGGCAAGGTCCCGTTCGAGATCCACGAAATGCGAGCCCGGCCCGACGGCTTCGAACTGACTTTCACCGAGCCAGTCGACGCGAAGTCGGCCGGCAACCCGGAGTCGTACTCGCTGGGCACCTACGCCTACATCTACCAGGCCGCCTACGGCAGTCCCGAGGTCGACCACACGACGCCGGCGATCAACCGTGTCGACGTCGCCGCCGATGGCAAATCCGTCCGCCTGTTCGTCACGGGCCTGCAACCAGGCCACGTCCACGAACTCCACGCCCCCGGAGTCCGCTCCGCCACCGGCCTCCCCCTGCTCCACCAGGAAGCCTACTACACACTGAACTTCGTGCCCAAGAAGTAAGCACGCAACCTGACAGAACGCTTGTTGATGGTCCTTCGGTTTCTGCGTCCATACGTCGTACCACGCCCACTGCTACGCACGTAATGAGACTGACTAATGGACAACGACGCCGAACTGGACTCGAAGAGCGGCGAGAGCGATTCACCACGTCACACGGCACCATTCCCGCATGTGTCGCCGGGACATCCCGCTACGAGCGCGCTTACTGCTGGAGTCGTTACTCTGCTTCTCGTCGCAGCCTTGTCGACGCACTACTGGCTGAAGATCGCATTTCTCGTGCGACTTTATGCGAAATACCAGATTCCCTGGGAAGTACCTCGATCGCAGGGATTCCCCGCATATCACCCGCTGACTGTCATCTGCGTCTTTATCGCCGCTGCTGTAGGAAACGCCATGACCACATACATGGCGGTACAGAACAGAATCGAGCCAGGGAAACTCTGGTGCCTCATTCGCTCGGGGACGGCAATGGGACTCACGGCGCCGGCCATCCTCCTCGTCATCAGGATCAGTAAGTTTGGCGGACACGACGGACCGATGCTTCGGAGTCCGGCCTTCTGGATGTCCGTCACAACTGGAGTTGTCACTGGAGTCTGCTGGCGAGCTTCCCTCGATCGTCGATCAGTCTCAAGGCGACACTCGCTGGTCGACGGTCTGCTCGGGGTGGTGTTCTGTATTGCCTGTTCTTGCGTCTTTAGTCTTGTCCTGAATGCGTATCTGGCATGACGGACGCAAGTCAGGAGCCCCTTTCTGCTCGCGAGAGAGACCGTGGCGTTGTGGGCTTATTACCTGCGACCGCTGGCCAATCTCTGACGCCAGCGGCTGTCGTGTTTGGCACGAATGACGGGCTATGCGGTTATCTCGCAGGGCGGAGGCAGCAGCTTGTGCGTGGGCCGAGTCGCCGCGTGTCGTCGCTGCGGGGAGAATTTCGGGAATCTGCGTTTCAATCGGCTTGACCATCGAGTGAACTGTGTCGGCTGCCCGCCGAACGTTCGCGGCGGTACGCAAGTCGTGAACTTCGAAACGTTACAGGCCCAGCGAATCTCCATGCATTCCGAACCGGTCATTCTGTTGATCCCCGTCTTTAATGACTGGGAGTCCGTTCGGCTGCTGCTGCCGCAACTTGAGGAGCAGCTGTCCGACTCCGACGCTCCAGTGCAGGTGCTGCTGGTTGACGACGGATCAACGGATGAGGTCGACGCCGACGAACTCGCTCGGTGCTGTGTCGAGTTTCGGCACCTGCAGAAGATCGAAATTCTGAGGCTGCAGAGGAATCTCGGACATCAGCGGGCGCTGGCGGTTGGCCTCAGTTTTGTGTCGGCTCACCTGCCCTGCTCGGCCGTTGTCGTGCTGGACGCTGACGGCGAAGATGCTCCGTCGGATGTGCCGCGCCTGCTCGCCGCGCTCGATCAGCACGATCACAAAGTCGTTGTCTTCGCCGAGCGGACGAAGCGTTCAGAAAGTCTGACATTTCGCTTCTTCTACACGCTGTATCGAATCGTCCATCTGCTTTTGACGGGGATTCCCGTTCGGATCGGCAACTTCAGCGCCGTGCCCGCCGCGATGCTCAAGCGGATCGTCGTGGTTTCGGAGCTGTGGAATCACTACGCCGCGTCAGTCGTCAAGTCGCGTCTGCCACTGGTGACCGTCCCGACCGAACGTGCGAGCCGGCTGGCTGGGCATTCCAAGATGAACCTCGTCTCGCTGGTCATTCACGGGCTCAGTGCGATCTCAGTTTTCTCCGAACGAACCGGCGTGCGGCTGATCATTGCCGGAGCGTGCCTGTCGCTGCTGACGCTGGCCGGGCTGGGGACGATCATCGCAATCCGCCTGACGACTGACTGGGCAACGCCAGGCTGGGCGACGTACACGATTGGCCTGCTCCTGCTGCTGTTCGGGCAGATGCTGACACTCGTTCTGGTTTACGTGCTCGGCATTCTGCAGAAGCGCGAGGACGCCGGCTTCATCCCCAGCCGCGACCACATCCACTTTGTCGAGAGCGTCACGCTGATTCATTCTGAGCAGATCGGCCAGCTGGAGAGTCGCGACAGTTCGCTGGAAGACTCCGCCGCAGTTCGTCACTGATGCTTGGCATCAACCCGTTGTAAAGCCCCTTCTGAACTCTTGACGGCCTTTGGCACAACACAGCCCATGAATCAATACACCTACGAAGGCGATGAGCTTCCGACGTTTGCCCAGGCCGTCCGCTGGAAACGCTACTTTCGCAGCCGGCTGCAACCGTGGCTCACCGGCGACGTGCTGGAAGTCGGTGCTGGCCAGGGCGGCACAACGCAGTTGCTGTACGACGGCAGCCAGTCGAGCTGGACCTGCCTCGAACCCGACGCCGCTCTCGCCGAGCAGATCTCCGCGACCGAATCCTGGCCCGCGGCTGCTGAGCCTCCGAAAGTCGTCGTGGGCACTATCGCGGACGCCGCGTCTGAGATGCCGTCGTTCGACACCATCATCTATATCGACGTGCTGGAGCATATCGAGCATGACGCCGAGGAACTCGAACAGGCGGCAAAGCTGTTGAAGCCGACCGGAACGCTGATCGTACTTAGTCCAGCCTGGCCGTTTCTCTACAGCGACTTCGACCGAGCCGTCGGACACTTCCGCCGGTACACGCGGAAATCGCTGATGTCGGTCGCTCCATCCACGGCCAAGCTCGAACGGCTGTTCTTTCTGGACTGCCTGGGAGCACTGCTGCCGCTGGGCAACCGCTTGCTGCTGGGACGCCGCCAACCGAAACGCAGCCAGGTGCAGTTCTGGGACCGCTTCGTGATTCCCGTGTCCCGCTGCCTTGATGTCTGCATCGGCTACTGCTTCGGCCGCTCCATCATCGCCATCTGGCGTTCCACTGCTGAAGAGCCGGAAGCGGTTGCTGCAACAGTCGCCTCTGTTGCGGAACACTGATCGCGCTACTGAGCCGCTCGCAGCCGGTAGGGCCACTCCCGAGTGTTCAACGGCTCGCCACCTGCCGGAGTGGCGAGCGCTTCGAGCACCTGCGGATCCGTCCTGTTCGAAAGAAACCTGACGGAACCGTCGCCCGCCAGAAAGTGGGCTCCGCCCGAGAAGTTCGAACCGAACCCGTCTGCCCGCTGATTGATGCCGAGCGTCAGGTCGCGAGTGTTCGAGGGGTCGCCCCAGGCTTTGTGACGAAACCGAACATCTCCCAGGAAGAGTGTGTGGGAAAGCCCGTCGGAGATGTCTGACTTTCGGAGAGCCTTGTTCTGCTGCAGTGCATGCGAGACCGCCGCGAAGTGACTCGTCGCGTAACCATCGGCGGTGTGCGACGGCCCTTGTGATTCGACATTCAACAACAGAACGGATCTCTGCATGGCCGGCCTGTTGGCGCCACTGTTCCACGGCAGGTCGGGATCGATCTCGTTGTGCAGACCGCCGGTTTCCTCAGACCAGTACGGCAACAGAAATGTAACCCAGCTGTGCATCGGTCGTCCGTCTTCCCCGAACGTGCCGCCGGGCGGAAACTCACGGTGCAGCCGCTCGTACTCGCGCAGCGACACCGCAATGCCGTGCAGATAGTTCCGGGAATGCATGTATCCACGAATCTCGTGCCGGTTTGAATGCGTCAGCCGGGATTTCGACGTCACTCCCCAGAACACCTGATGAGCGACACCAAGAATCGCGATACCGGCCAGCGACGTACTCAGCATCACCCCAATCGACTTCGCCGTTGTCGAGATGCTCCATCGATCAAAGTCACGATGGCGAGCGATCCAGCGGGCGAATGAGTGGCATCCGGCTGCAAGGATCAGCAGGCAGACCACAGCGAAGGCCAAGTCGCTCCAGAGAATCGCTCCGCCGGCGCTGCGCCACCGGCCCAAAAACGACCACCAGCCCGTCGCAAGTCGCCAGGGTGGCTCCAACAACGCGAGGACCATCATCCAGACCGGGCTGAGGAACGCGAGATACAGGAATCCGCCGACTGTGAGCAGACAGCCAATCCGCCGACAGCCACGGTTGCCAGACGGCGATTGGATGGAATCCGCCTCAACTTCGGTCGAGCCGTTCGCTGACGGCTTGTCTGTGATGGGAATTTCGCCGCTCATCAGAACGCTCCCACAGGTTCGCCGCCGCTGGGGCTGGAGATCGCTCGCATGACCTGCGAGTCGACGTTTTCACTGATCGCTCGCACGCTGCCGTCGGCGAGCAGGAACTGAACGACGCCGACGTGCAGAGAGCCGAACGCGCCCGGCGAGTTCAGCCGCCGTGTCGGGTCCCGCCAGTTGACGGGATTGCCCCATGCCGGAATCTGATCGCGAATCTGCCCGATCATCAGCGTGTTCGTCGTTCCGTCGGTAATGTCGCGAATCGCCAGCGACGAATTCGGCCCCATGAGCCACGCGTTGCCTGAGTAATGAGTGGCCGCGAAGCCGCGATCGTCCACCCATGTCGACTCTGGCATGTTCGGCCCGAGGAGTTCCGGAATTGGCTGCTGCATGACTCTGCGGTTCAGCGGCGAATCCCAAGGCTGATCCAAACGGAGTTTCGCGCCGAGGTCGGCTGGATCGCCTGATTCAAAGTGAGCCAGTAACGCCGTCGTCCAACTGTGCCGCCCGTCCCCAAAATGATCGAACGTTCCGCCAGCGGGAAACGCACTATGCACTTCATGAAAGTTGTGCATGGCAAGACCAAGCTGCTTCAGTTGGTTCTTTGCCCGACTGCGAGCGAGCGTCTCCCGACCAGAATGCCACACGGTGGAGTCAGTCGAGGCAACCCATACGACGTTTCGGCAAAAACCGGTAAACGCCATGCCCGCCGGAAACAGCAGCAACGTTACCAGGAATACTCGCACTGCCCATGTTCCTTTGCCGATCGATGACGCTGCTCCAGCATGGTTATACGAAACCTCAGCCACGTCGGACAACGACTTCCGCCGAAACTGCAGAACACTCATCAGACCAACAGTCAAGGCCATGAGCGTAAGCGAAGAAATAATCGCTTCCCCGGAAACTGCAGTCTGAGGAATGACACGCCACACGAAACTGATCCAGCCGAAGCAAAGCTGCAACAGCACATCAAAGATGCCGTCAGCGACCCCGAGAAGCCCAAGCAGGAAGGCCATCACAACCAGAAGAATAAAGCGATTCAGCGGTATACCCGCGCGTTGCGTCACAGCGTCACTTTGCTGCTCAACCACCATTCCTCTGCAGTCAGACACAGCGCTGTCACATTCGCCGTCCATTACCGAACCTCGCCATTGACAGAGACAGGCCCGTTCGTCGTCACACCACCGACCGCTGCCACTTCCGATTGCCTCGCCGCCGTGATCTCGTCACGCGTTATGTGCCGTACTTCGCCGCTGGTGAACAGGCCGAGCGGGGTGTCGTCGAAGACGGCGGGTTCCCAGGCGAGCAGGCTGTCGACTTCGGCGTGGCGTCCTTCGAGGTACAGGTACTTCGTCGCCGGCATCGCGGGGAGTTGCCAGAACTCGGCGGCGATCAGTTCGCGGGCGTCGCGTTCACTCGGAAAACGGCCTTCGTGGCGGATCGCGTAGCGGAGCAACTCGGCGCCCAGCAGCCGCAGTTTGTCTTCTCGCGTCGGAGTGTCGACGTCCCTGGCCGGCTTGAGCGGCGGAAGTTCCTTTTTGTCCAGAGCATACGTGAAGCCGTCTTTCCGCCAAGCTCCCGGCGTCATCAGCTCGCGGGCTCCGGAGATCATCGTCAGCACGATGACGAACACCAGGCCCCAGAGAGTCGTCAGCAGCAGCGACCGGCGGTAACTGATGCGGGGCAGTTTCGGAAACTCAGTCCGAAAGGAATTCCACAGGCCTTTCACACCCCAGGCACACAGCAACAGCACCATCAGAAAGAACGAGATCGCGTCGAGCCGCAGCCGCGCGAAATCCGTCAGTGTGACAGTGGGCATTCCGGCATGAGCCACCCGCGGAAATGCACAGACGATGAACCCGAAAAAAGCGAGTTGCAGTTGAACGTGTCTCATACGGAGTCTCGCTGGGCAGCCTGGCGTGATGAACAGTGGCAAGTGTCCAGGCTGACCTGCCTCGTGACAAGCCGCCAGTCACACTGGCAAGCCTCTCTGAGATGGGCTGCGAGCTTTGAGGCATCGACCGCGAGCCTTCAACCGGCGCGGTCGATGCGTCACTAATTATCCCCTCCGTTCTGTGAGAGCGCCGCGGGCTCGGCGCGCAGACCACGCAACTTGTGCAGCCAGCAGCGCTCGCTCAGAGACGCGTCAGCGAACGCCGTTGTCGACATCCTTGTCGGGTTCCCAGTGCCGAATAAGATTCGTCGCTCCGTCCCGACTCCGCTCCGCAGAAACGTCCGCCATGCCATTTGAAACCTGGGAAGCCTGTTTCGCGGTGGCGGTCGTCTGCGTACTGATCGTCGCTCTGGCACGAAGCTGGGCTCCTTCGGACCTGCTGGTTCTGGCGGCGTTGACTGTCATGGTGCTCGTCGGTGAACTCAGCGGATCGGAACTGCTGCCCGCTCCGGGGATGGCTGTCTCCGGGTTCGGTTCGAAGGGCCTGCTGACGGTCGGGGCGTTGTTCGTCGTCGTCGCGGGGTTGACTCAAACGGGAGCCATGACGCTCGTGACGCAGCCGCTGATCGGGCGTCCCGACACGCTGCAGCGGGCTCAGTTGCAGCTTCTGCCGCCGGTCGCGGCGCTCAGCGCGTTTCTGAACAACACGCCAGTCGTTGCGATGTTCCTGCCGGTCGTCGATGACCTGTGCAGGAAATTCCGCTTCAGTCCGTCGCATCTGTTCCTGCCGTTGAGCTACGCAGCGACGTTCGGCGGCCTCTGCACGCTGATTGGCACCAGTACAAACCTGCTGATCAACAACGAGATCGCTCGGCGCGAGATCGAAGGCTTCGCTCCGCTGGGGATGTTCGAACTTTCGTGGATCGGCCTGCCGCTGGCGCTGAGCGGACTGGCGTACCTGCTCTTCGCAACGAAGTGGCTGTTGAGGGACCGCAAGCCGGCAATCAGCCTCACCGACGACCCGCGTCGCTACACCGTGGAAATGGTGGTTGAACCCGGCGGACCACTCGCGGGCCAGACGGTTGAACAGGCTGGCCTGCGTCATCTGCCGGGATTGTTTCTTGCCGAGATCGATCGGCATGGCGTGATCATCCCGGCCGTCGGTCCCCGCGAGCGGCTGCAGGACAACGATCATCTGGTCTTCGTGGGAATTCTCGAGTCCGTCGTCGATCTGAAGAAGGTCCGCGGACTGGTGCCGCCCGACGCGCAGCATGCCAAGGTCGACGCTCCCGATCTGCAGCGATGCCTGATCGAGGCGGTCGTGTCGGACCGTTGCCCACTGATCGGCAAATCGATTCGCGAAGGACGCTTCCGCACGCAGTACAACGCGGCCGTGCTGGCGATCGCCCGCAGTGGCGAGCGGATCAACGCGAAGCTCGGCGATGTCGTGCTGCGTTCCGGAGATACGCTGCTGCTGGAGTCGCACACCGGATTCGCTCGACAACAGAAGAACTCGCCGGACTTCTTCCTCGTCAGCAGTGTCGAAGACTCCACGCCAATCCGGCACGGTCAGGCACGGATCGCACTGGGCATCATGAGTGCAATGGTCCTCGGCATGACGTTCGGGCCGCTGGACACGATGACCAACGTGATGATCGCGGCTGGCCTGATGATCGCGACGCGTTGCTGCACCGGTAACGAGGCTCGCCGCAGCGTGGACATCTCACTGCTGACGGTCATCGGCGGAGCGCTCGGGCTCGGCATGTCGCTCGAAATGTCCGGAGCCGCAACGTCGATCGCTGATGGGATTGTCGGTCTGGCCGGCGGCAACGTCCGCGTCAACCTGCTGGCCCTGTACTTCGTGACGGCCCTCTTCACCGAGCTGATCACCAACAACGCGGCAGCACTGATCGTGTTTCCGATCGCCATGTCGACTGCACACAGGCTCGGCGTCGATCCGCGTCCGTTCGTCGTGACGGTTATGGTTGCCGCGTCGGCCGCCTTCGCGACCCCGCACGGTTACCAGACCAACCTGATGGTGTACGGTCCTGGCGGCTACCGCTTCTCGGACTACCTGCGGTTCGGCATCCCGCTCAGCCTGCTGTTCATGACGCTGACCGTACTGCTGGTGCCGCTGATCTGGTAGACGTCGGAAGTTCGCGGCAGGGCTCAAGCCATCCGGCATCCGATCAGGAGCGTCGACGGTTCGTCGATCGTAATCACAGCAGATCGTTGACGTTCTCCGGCGGGCGACCAATGACAGCTTTTCGGCCTTTGACCACGATCGGGCGTTCGATCAGCTTTGGATTCTCGGCAAGCGTCTGCAGCGCTTCGTCCCGCGACAATTCCTTGCCGGCAAGTCCCAGTTCCTTGAAGAGTGCTTCCTTCTTCCGGAACAACTCGTCGGGCTGGATGCCAAGCTTCCTGACCAGCGCGTCGAGTTCGTCGGCAGTCGGCGGCTCTTTGAGATACTCGACGATCGCCGGTTCAACGCCGGCATCGCGAATCAGTTGCAGCGTCTGGCGGCTCTTCGTGCAGCGGGGATTGTGATAAATCGTGATGGCAGAGCGGCTCATTCTTTCGTCCCTTCCGGAAGCGTTTCCCGCATGTCTTCCTCGTCGGCCAGAGTGACCGGCGGCCCCAGCAGTTTGATCAGGTCATCGCGGCTGAGCGTTTCGTGCTCCAGAAGCTCTTCGGACATGCGATCGAGATCCTTGCGATGCTCCTGCAGCACCATCGTTGCCTGCTGCTGAGCGTCTCGCAGAATCTGGCTGACTTCCGTGTCGATCAGGTGAGCTGTCTCCTCGCTGAACTCGCGGTGCTCGTGGATCTCCTTGCCGAGAAACGGGTGCTCTTCCCCCTGTCGGAACGCCACCGGGCCAACCTTCTCGCTCATGCCCCAGTGCGCCACCATCTGCCGCGCCAAACGCGTTGCCTGTTTAAGGTCACTTTCGGCTCCGGCGGAATACTGATCGAAGATGAGTTTCTCGGCGGCACGTCCGGCCAGCATCATCGCCAGCTGAGCGTGCAGCCGGGACTCGCCAACGTGGAAGCGTTCTTCGTCCGGCTGGAACTGCGTCACCCCCAGCGCCCTGCCGCGAGGAATAATTGTGACCTTGTGAACCTCGTCGACTTCCGGCTGATACCAGCCCAGCAGTGCATGGCCGGCTTCGTGATAAGCCGTCATGCGTTTCTCTTTCAGGTTCAGAACCTCTTCGCGTTTGGGGCCCATGAGAACGCGATCGCGTGCCGCTTCGAAATCGTCCATCGTGACAAATGCCCGGTCGGCTCGAACGGCAAGCAGCGCGGCTTCATTCACCAGGTTCTTCAGTTCGGCACCCGAGAATCCCGTCGATGCTCCAGCCACTTCCTCAAGATTGATGTCATCCCCGAGTGGCACCTTGCGCGTATGCACCTTGAGAATCGCGACGCGTCCCTCTCTGGTCGGTCGGTCGATCGTCACGTGCCGATCGAACCGCCCCGGCCGCAGCAGCGCGGGATCGAGCACGTCCGGCCGGTTGGTCGCCGCAAGCACAATAACCGACGCCTGCTGCTCGAAACCGTCCATCTCACTGAGGATCTGGTTGAGCGTCTGCTCGCGCTCGTCATGTCCGCCCCCGAGCCCCGCTCCACGATGCCGGCCGACCGCGTCAATCTCATCGATAAAGATGATGCACGGCGAATTGTCCTTCGCGTTCTTAAACAGATCCCGCACCCGGCTCGCGCCAACACCGACGAACATCTGAATGAACTCTGAGCCGTTGATCGAATAGAACGGCACGCCGGCTTCACCGGCCGTCGCCCGAGCCAGCAGCGTCTTCCCGGTCCCCGGCGGGCCAACCAGCAACACTCCTTTCGGAATCTGAGCGCCGAGCTTCTGAAATTTCGCCGGGTTCTTGAGAAACTCGACAACTTCCATCAGCTCGCTCTTCGCCTGCTCCATCGCGGCAATATCTTTGTACGTCGTGCGCTGGTCACTGGCGGTAAACCGCTTGGCGGGGCTGCGAGTGAAACTGCCGAGGAAGCCGCCCCCCATCGGGTCGGCATTCCGCCTCAGCATCGTGATCATCACAAAGACGAGCACCATCGACAGACCGACGTAGATGAGAATCTGCGTGCCAAACCCAATCTCCGTACCCTCAGCCAGTTGATCGACGTTCTTCTCGCGAAGCTGCTTACGGAACTCCTCGTCGTACCGGCCCCAGACCGGGATCGTCGTTCGAAAGGTGTCCTGGAACTGTCGATCAGCGTTCTCCGGATCAGCCGGAAGGCTCCGCCACTTGCCCTCGATCTGGTCCCCGGTCGCTTTGATCGAATCGACATTGTCTTCGTCGAGTTGCTGCAGAAAGAAGCTGTACTCAACAACCTCGTTCTGGCTGATCGATTCGTCAATCGCCCACCACAGAAAGACAGCCAGCAGAACTCCGAGAATCAGCATCGAGCCCGGTGCGAACGGGCGCGGCGGCTCGGCATCGGACTGTCGTGGCGGCCTCTGGCTGCGGGAAGGCTCGTCCGCCTGATTTCGCGGCTCCGGGTTGGGAGACTCCATTATCAATCCTGTAACTCGCAGACAGACGGGTGCCCGGCGAGAGGTTGTAGAAGTTCGAAACTCCGCCACCAGGCCTGAACGCACAGAGCCTCAGCTGAGCGGAAGCCGCGAAGGGTACCGGCCAGGCAGAAGGCACTCAAACGGTCGAATTCTGCCCGGCGGCTCAAACTGAACACATTCGGCCTGTTGACCGACGCCGTTTTGAGACGATAATCCCCACCTGCCACGAAGCTGGGAACCGGACAGCCCTGTCCGGTGTCAGACACGGTGGTTGTGGCGTCTGCCTCTGGCGGTCGCCGGAAAGTTTGAGATTCTGAACAGAAGGGGGCGATCGGTTTCGACTGGGTCACCATAAGTATGGGTGGCGTGCCGTGGTTGATCAGCAGGCCACGTTAAAAGCTGATCACACAACAACTGCCAACTCCAGGCAATTCTCAATGGTTGCGTAGCAACCATTCCGGCTGCGGAATCCCCGTCTGAGGAGTCTAAAAGCCGGTTGCAAATTCAGACTGGCGTCAGGTCAATGTTCGCTACGCCTGACGCGAGACACCGTCGTGAACTGGCTGCGCAAGGCCTTGTCTGACTGAGCCGAGCAAAGCGAGACACAATCAACAGACTATGCACGTAGAGGCTCATACGGAGGGACAACAGGACGCGGGTTCAATTCCCGCCGCCTCCATCGAGAATGGCCACTTGCAATTCACGCAAGTGGCCATTTTCATTGGAGATGCGTCATTTTCAGCCTAACATTTGCGGATCACAAAATCCAGAAATGCCCCAACTTTGTCTGTTTTGAGGGTATTTAATGTCTGTTTTCGTTCTTGGCGTAATCTCATTTCACGGGTAGGATTCTGCAAACCAGACATTGTTCCTGCCCGGAAAACAGACAAATGCCAACCTACGAAAAGAAGCTCAAACGGTCGTCCAAAGACGGATGTGTCGTCCGCTACATCGGGAAAAACTCCAAAGGCGTCTCTGAGAAGTTTCGACTGGGCTTCGATCTCCGAGAGGCTGAACGGCGAGAGGCCCTGATCCGAGAACTCTGGGCTCACCAAGAGGCAAATGCCGACTACACGCTCGGCGATTTTCACTGGTCGCCGCCTTACCTCAAAGCAGCTAAGGCGATTGCAAAGGGCAAACAGCCGGTTCTGCCGCCGACCTTCAAGGTTAAATCTGATCCCGCCAAATACGTTGAGGCATTGAATCAGATTGGGGACGAATTCCATCCTGCCGACGAAGCTCTCTACGACGCTGGGATCACACAGATCAGCCAAGAGATTCGTGGGCGAAATGGCGTGCTCTCTGCCCGAGACAATGTGGCTCGAACAGGCCAGACTGTTGCCGATGCGATTGCAGCATTTCGAGATCACCTCCACACGAAGGCAATCAAGTCTGGTGACGACGAAGCACTAACGAGTTGGGGGAAGGCTCGTCTCACGCAACTCGATTCATGGAAGCGGTATCTGACTGAGACCATTCAAATAAAGGACGGCAAGAAGGAGAGCCGCAACCTGTTGGAACTCGATCTGGCTTTGGTGACATTGCCAGTCTGCCAAGAGATGATAGACGCCGTGCGACTGAGACCGATCTCGTTTCTTTCACGCCACAAGAAGAAGAAAGACCCGTCCCGGCCACTCACTCGGCTTACCAGAAAGAGCGCATCGAGCATCATCAAGGTTGCGTCGAACTTCTTTGAATGGCTCGACGACTCGGACCACTTTGATTGGACTCAGCCACGCAAGTTTCGCAGTCTGAATAAGAAGCCAGACAGGCTAGACGCAGACGAAAACTATCAACGAAAACTCAAGAAGAAAGCACTCACCATCCCCGATGAGCATATTGCTCTGTTGTCGAAGTACGCTCTTCCCGCCGAAAGAGTGTTTCTTTTGCTCGGCCTGAACTGCGCCTTTGGGCCGGGTGAGATTGGGCAGTTGCGAATCCCTTTCATCGACTTTGAACATCGAGTGATTGACGGGATTCGATTCAAAACCGGCAACGACACAAAACACAAGCTCTGGCCTGAGACTGTAGAAGGGCTGGAGTGGCAAATGGAGCAACGATGCGGGCTGAAGAAGATTGACGACCAGAATGAGGATGTGCTTTTCCTGACCGACACAGGCAGGCGACTTTGGAGAGTCACGAAGGCCGGTAACTACAGCAATGGAATAACTCGATACTGGAATCGTCTCATCGAGCGAATTCAGCATGACCACAAGGATTTTCCAAGCTACAGCTTTGGAAAGCTGAGGAAGACTGCGGCGACTCGAATTCTGAAGCTGGCAGATGCAGAATCCGCCAGCATGATTCTCGCCCACAGAACAATTAGCGAAGACGAGCTACTTCAGTGCTATGTGCAGCTTCCTTGGGAGCGACTGTTCAAAGCTCAAGAAGAGTTCGGTGAAGCCATCGCTCCTCTGCTGACTGTTGATCGCCCGGCGTTCGAGCGACCTCCAAGAATCCACATCGGACTTGAGAAGTCAGAACGCATATTCGAGTTGGATGATGCCGATGTACCAAAAACAGAGATTGCCAAAGCTCTGAAGATTTCAGTGATGACCGTTTACCGACATCTTGCACGTGGAAAACAAGCTAGATAGTTCTGGAGAATACAAGTATCGGTTCCGCCTTCCGCCCCCAGCCAACACGCTCCCTATCTTTCCCCGGCTTCGAACTCAGCAACATCGGAACCGCTTGTCGAAGTTCAAGCTGAAGTTCCGTTCGAGCAAACTCGATGACTGGTTCGATGATCTCGACGCCATAGGTCGGATTGTCAGCGACATTCAGTGCCAGATGGCCTTTGGTTTTCAAGCATCGAACCGAACGGCGCAGGGCTTCGAACAGGAATCCTTCGAGCCACTCCGAGATACTCGGAAACCTAACAGACGACTGTGTGGTCTCGTCTGAGTAGCGTTCAAGATCGAAGTATGGCGGCGAAGTGAAGATCAGATCGACCTTTCCATGCCACTCGGAATAGTCCACATCTTCCGCAGGCTTCCAGACCATCTCCCACGACTTCTGGTGCTCGTGGTTGGACTCGATCCATTTGAACATCGATTTGTAGCATGGTCGCAGAGTCGTATTAGGGTCGATGCCGATGTAGTGACGGCAACTGCTTCCCAGAAAGCCGAGGAATCGCCCGCCGTATCCGGCTGAGAAGTCCAATACCGTCCCACCGTTCCCAAAATCGTTGCAGATCGCTCGTGCTGCCGTTGGCCTGAAGTTGGCCGGAACGTGCATCTTCATGGCTGCCGCCTCATACGCTGTCACTTCATTCAAGTGTTTTTTGAGCGACAACGCTGCACGCATGATCGAAGTTCGTCGATCTCTGTCGGTCCATGCGTCAATCAGACTCGGTGATGATCGGTGTTCTCCGAAAATTCGAGATTCCAGAAATCCGAAAGAGTTGAGGAATCGCAGGCCCAACCTTGACCATTTCGCAGGCAGAGCAATGTCAATCTCACCGAATTCGAAATCAACGGTTTCCCGGTCGTCCGGCAGGCTCATGAACAACTCGAAGTCGTTCTTTCGACGTTTCTCGCTGACTTGTGGACAAGGAGCGTCGTATCGACCGACAACCTCGGCCAGTCGCCCAGCGATTTCCTGCTTTCGTCTATCACAGTGTGAGGCTTCCTTCGCCAACACGCTCCAGTGCTGCTTCGGAATATCGATGAACCGCTCAGCACAGTAGCGTTCAAGGTTGTTGAGGATATTGTCGGCGTTGGGTGGAGATGCCTGCTTGTGGGCCTTCGGCTTCCAGAGATCGGCAAGCGTCAGGCCAAAATGACGAGCCAGCCGTTCAAGGGCACCACGAGTCCTCTTGTCGGGCCGAAGAAGGCCCTGATGGCAGAATCGCCTCATGGATTTGTAGGAGAGATCAAATCGGTCGGCAGCTTCCTTCTGGGGCATCGAATGAGAATCTAAGAGCCTGCGGATGTTCTGGCGAAACGTCGCAGCCGGATTCTCTGTCTGCTCGATGGCAGCACGAACCACACGTTGGTCCTGAGTCACTCGCACGTACAGGCTGTCTCGGACGATGACTTCCGCTCCACCATTCAATCTGGAAAAGGACGAGGAGCCTGCATCAACCAGAACGTGTTGATCGTATAAATCGGCAGGCACGTTCACTCGGCGGTCCCCATCATCTGAATACCCATTCAACGACAATAGGTAGTCACCTCGCTGACTCGATAGCCAGCGGAAAAACAATTTGAAGTCGATCTGCCCGGTGTAGAACCGAACCCGATTTCCAACTGCGTATGGCGGGTCGAGATAAAGCAGATCACCGTCATTGCTTTCGATGCGGCGATAGTCCCGAACGTAGAACCGCACGTCGTGTTCTCGGAGCTTCGTCGCCCAGTCTTCCACAACGCCCTTCACCTGATTGGGCGTCATGCCGTTTCGGCCATGATGGAATGCCGACGTGAACTGCCCAGATTCGTTGAACCGAATCAGACCATTTCGACATGTTCGGAGCAGAAAGAAGAACAACGCTGGATTACCCGAGTCGTTGAACGCATCTCGGGTCGAGTAGTAGACCTGTTGGCCACCAGCCTGAAGCCTCGCCCACAGAGCTTCGTACTCGTTAATGATTCGGCGAGGATCGTCTTTCACCAGCCGCCATAACTCGATCAGCGGCTTGCAGGTATCCGAGCAACGATAGCGTTCTACTGAGATGTCGGATTCGAGCAGACGGTAGAGCACAGAGCCGCCGCCCACGAACGGCTCGTAGTAGGTCGCAATGCTCGATGGGAAGCGTTGGACGATCTCTTCGGCCTGCTTCCGCTTGCTCCCTGTCCACTTGATGAGCGTCTGGCCGGATATGGAATCGAATCGATCAGCAACCTCTTCGAGCCACAAATCCGACACCCGAATGCCGAAGAAACTGGCCACCTTCTCAAGCTCGGAAGCGGTGCGGCGATCCTTTCGTTCCAGACCACTGTGACAAAGACGACGCAGCCACTTGTACGACACGCCGATTCGAGTCGCCGCCTCCCGCTGTGAGAGCCATTCCCTTTGTATCAGGCGTCGAAGATTGCTCCGCACGACACCTGCTGGGTCGTCAATTGTATCCGTTGTCATGACCGAATCGTACACGGTTCTTCGCTCTTCGACACCCCAACTTCAGTCAACCACCGACGCCATCTACCGCCTGAAACAATCATGGCCACCGACCAACTTCACCGATTTTGCCCCAACTTGCTCGTGCGTGTGTACGCAATGGCCTTGGTTCCTCCGCCGAGTCCACGAACGGTTCCATGCGACTTCTGGAACGGCAAAAAGGCACCCCGACACCCGCAGCCCATCGAAACAACCCACGTCCAGCATGGCCGAAAGCGGAGTGTTCCAGACACCCACAAGGCAGTCAGAAAGCGAAGAATCGACGCCACGACACCCGCTTGGCCCGCAAACACACTCGACTCGACGGAACTGAACATGACAGATGACCCCAACAACTTCTCAGTAAACGTGGCTGAGTATCTCGGCGTCCAGCCCGCTCGACTCACGAACGTCGAGAGTAAGAGTCCAGTCGCTCTCCTCACGCTGCGGCTTATCCCAGCCGAGTCGTGGGAGTGCCGAAACGTCGCTCTGACACAGAGGCAGTGCATTCGCCTTCGTGACGATTTGAACCTGCTTCTGACGGACGAAACGTCGTGGCTGTACACGGAAGACGCACTGGAAGTCAGGGAGGAAGCGCCGTTCGAGATTGAAATTGAACGAGAACACTAACACCCGTAGGAATGCGTGAAACCGCCTTGAGAAGCACCGAAACCTGACAACTGTTGCCCCAACTTCAACTTCTCAGACACCCGCAACACGACGGCAGAAACAAGTGACAAATCAACGGGATTGGTCTCCCGGTCGTCCGGCGAGTTCGTGGTGGTGCTCGTCAGACGACACCCGAAAACGCAGCGAAAACATGCCACTGAATTGTTCGGTGACGACATCAACAACTTCAATTGAAAGGAACGCACTTATGACATCAAAGTGCAAACGAAACAAGAAACACACTCGCCGAATTCGACAGACGACGAAACGTGCCAAGCCACAGCCGAATGTGACTGATCTGAATGAACGCATCGCTCGCCGTGACTGGTTCATGTACCTCAATGTCCCGTCTGGCATTGTGTTGCAAATAGACCGAGTGCTTATCACTCAGCTTCGCCATGCCATTGAACGGCGGCTTAGACGGGCGAGCATCGCAGATATTCCAAGCATCATCGCTGGCTTTGTTCCGAACATCGTTTCGAGGCTGAATGCTGTACATCGGCAAGGTTGCGAAGTCGCCCAAGCCGAATGGTGCCTTACCCAACTCGGATGCAATATCCACTTCCTGAGCGATGGAGAAGCTCTTTACGCCAGCGGAACGCCGTTGCTTTCCTACAACAACTGAGGACACCCGCATCGGGCGTCAAACAACCGAAACAAAAGTCGAGCAGAGGGATTGGTCTCCCGAAGTTGCCCGGCAGGGAGTGGTGTCTCCTGCCGGGCAACTGCTGACTCGATTTTCCAACCACGAAAGGAAAGCAAACAGACCACCCAGTTCACTTCGGCAATCAACTTACCTTCCAATCAGGAGACCAAAGATATGAAAAAGACAACCTTGAAGTTCCGCAAGAGGAACGCACTCTATGTAGTTCTTATCAATGCAGACGGGTCAGCAGATACGAGTGCAACTCGATATGCCCAGAAAATGGTCACGAGAGAGCTAAGGTGGTGGATCACCGCCAATCCCAGTGGCACTTTGGAAAAGTTGCTGGCACTGCTCGAATCTGTCCGGGATGAGTGCGATTGCTTCGACGAAGACGACCTAATCGTCGATAACGCCGATGACCTGAGCAGTGATGCCAACGACTACTTGTCGTCATGGGGCGACCTGTCCGAACTCGTTGATGGTGAAATGCCAGCAACGTTCGGATACAGGCGAGACAATCTGGACGAGGACATCGGGTTCGTAGAGGAGCTTTGCGATTCACTTGGTGGCGATGTTGTAGTGGCTGACCTTGCGGAGATGCCAGAGTGTGCCGCTTGCTAATCCGGCAAACTGCCACAGGATCGGTAGTGAGCTTGAATTACTGCCGGTCTTCTGTGGCAATGCGACTACATCTGTGTAAACGAAAGAGATTCTCGAAACTTTTTCTACGCCTGAAATCACTGCGTGTGACGAATTGCCACAGAAGCATTTTCTGTGGGTATGACACCTCGCCATTAAACAATGCGAAAAACCTGTCGTACCATGAGATTGACGCCCATCTGAGCGTCGTCTGAAAAACGACGGCACCGCCTGTCGTCTTCCGCCCGTTTCAAAAGCCCAAGGCGTTTTCTGAGTGGAAAATATGCGCCGACAACAATCAGAACAGGAGATCGTCAATGACAAAGAGCACAAAGACTAAACCTGAATCCCAAGTCACAACACTTCGTCAAGCGTTAGACACCTACCGTGCGTCCATCGAACACGGTGCGGGTGCCAAGGTAACGGCATCGGATAAGCAACGCCTCTCAGTCGTTGCTCGACTCCGTGAACAGCATTCTGATGAACCTCTTGCTGAGTTAAATCTTGACAGATGTGCCCAGTTGATTAACCACTGGCGAAATCGACCCGTTGGAACAAAGGGCAATCGGCTCAGCAGAAGCACTTGTGCCAACTTTCTGAAGGAACTCGTCCGATTCCTTCACTGGTTGAATTACAGTCCCGCATCGCCTTGGGAACTGCCACGAGGCTTCGAACGCATCAGCCGCAAAGTGGCAAGCCTTCCCGCTGACTGGCAACGACTACGAAAGACCAGCGTTTCTCTCGACCATTTGCGGTTGCTCTATCGGCACGCTGACAACCTTGACCGGTTGACAATCTGTCTTGCCCTAAACTGCGGACTTGGCCCGTCAGAAATGGGACGCTTGACGGCAAGAAACGTGATCTGTGGTGATGACACCAATGCCATGAGCCACGTGCCTAATGGTCACGCCATTCTCCAGTCTCGAAATGTCGTGACGAGTCATCATCGAGAACATCTACTTTGGCCGGAGACACTTGAGCTATTGCAGTGGGCGGTAAGGCGAGCAAGCGAACTGGGTCAGGAGTGCCTTTTGCTGAACAACCTTGGCAAGCCAATCTTCAGTCCCTCCTGCCTACATCCCGCTTCAGGAATTTCAAACCGCATAGGAAGGCTGGTAAGCCGAGTTCGCAAATCGAACCCGGAGCTTGCTTCAGTGAATCTGAAGTCGATTCGGCAATTGGGATACGAACAGGTGAGGTGTATTGCCGGTGATGAAGTGGCCAATCTATTCCTCGGACGGCTACATCGACCAAACGTCCTCATCAAGTGCTACGCCGCACCTCCATTCGGGAAACTGCATTTGGCCACTCTCGAAGTTCGGCTGCGTGTCGAGAAAATGTTCGAGTCAGCAAATGACACGTGTGTCCCCGACATAGATCACCTTCCGGCCAGAACTCGCAGGAGGAGCAAGCACGGTGTGTACACAAGGTACATCGGCCACCGCAAGTTTCGTGTGGGCACGCACCTGCCTACGGCAGAGAGACGCTTCGAAGCGATCTCCCACCTGTTTCGGATCATGAAGGATGTCACTGGCGATTCCAGATGGACTCCGTTCGCCCAAGCCCTAGCAGGTCAAATTGCTGCCGGGAAACTCACTTTTTCAATCACGAAAGCCAATTCTTCAATCCAAGACAATGACTCGAAAGGAGGTGCCGCATGAGCAACCAGAATTCAATCAACGACCAACACATCCAGACTTTCGAAGCAAAACTGCAACTGATCCGAGATCGAGTGAGCAGCGTGATTCATGGCTACCACACGGGAGCGTATCTGGTTGGTCGGCCCGGAACGTCAAAGACCTACACGGTGCGAGAGCATCTTGAGCAGTCTGATGTTCCGTGGGTCTATCAGAACGCTCGCATGACGCCGATGGGGCTGTTTTCCTTCATTGCAGATCACCCCGAACACGTCATTGTCCTTGACGACATCGTGAGCCTCTTCAAGAACGATCAAGCCATGCAATTGATGATGGCTGGACTTGATGGAACTCCGGGAACTGCTCGGGTTGTCACGTACAAGAGCAAAGATGCCGAGCAGCGAGTGCTCTTCACAGGGGCGATCATCGCAATCAGCAATGTTCCTTTGCGGTGTGATCCTCTGGCACGAGCCTTGGGAAGTCGTGTCGTCATGCTGGAGCATGAACCTTCTGACGAGGAGGTAGGAGCCTACATTCGGCTACTCGCTACCAAAGGATTTGACGGCCTGACCACCGATGAATGTTTCCAAGTTTCCGAGTTCCTGATCTCCGAGACTCGTGAGAACGACATGAGGCTCGACCTCCGGCATTTCAACAAGGCTTTGCGAGATTTCCGTCAGCACAAGGACGGTCATGCAAAGACTTCGTGGCGTGATCTTGTTCGGACGAGTCTCAAGAGACTTGCGACGGAGCCTGTCGTGCCAACTACCAAGAAGGAAGAGAAGGCTCTGCATCGAGACCTCGTGCGAAAGGCTCTGCTTGAGTTTCCGAATGACGCCAAAGCACAAATACAAGCCTCTGGCCTCAAGTCATCGACGTTCTACGCCCGTCGAAAAGAAGTTCTCGCTGAAGACAAAGCAGCCTGAGCACACAGTCTCAGTTTCTTCTTCACTTCGCTCTCAGCACGGCCAGCCTGAGACGAGGAATCAAACCATGTTCACCAAAAACTACAACGAAAGAGGTCCGCCCATGAATAGCAATATCATCAGTACGTTCCACGCACCAGATCGCAAATGGACACTGTGCAATGGCAATGTCGAACACGCACTTCCAACGCTGTCGCCCAACTCGTATTCAGGTGCCCTTTGTGATCCGCCTTATGGTCTCAGCTTCATGGAAAATGATTGGGATCAGGCAGTTCCTTCAATCGCCATCTGGGAGCAGGTTCTTCGGCTTTGTAAACCCGGAGCATACCTGCTTGCGTTCGGCGGAACTCGAACGTTTCATCGCATGGTCTGCAACATTGAGGACGCCGGTTGGAAAATTCGTGACACCTGTTGCTGGTTGTACGGAGAAGGATTCCCCAAGGGACAGAACATCAGCAAGTGCATCGACAAGCATCATGGTCACGCCGATGGGCGGAGTAGGACAAGTCAACCTCGACGCACTGAAGAAGCAGGCGTGTGGGAAGGCTACTCAACCGCTCTCAAGCCTGCGTGGGAGCCAATCGTTCTGGCACAAAAGCCCCGCCAAGATTCGTTCGCAGCCAATGCCCTACGGTTTGGTTGCGGTGGAATCAACGTTGATGGCTGTCGAATTCAGAACTCTGAGTCTGATGAAACCGGTCAGGGACGCTGGCCTGCCAACGTGATGATCGACGAACATGTCGCCGAGCTTGTTGACGCTCAGAGCGGTGTGTCTCAATCACGACGCTCACGTCGGCGAAAAGCTGGGAGCAACATAGGCAACGGCAACACGCTTCACTCTTTCACAATCCGACACGATAGCGTGAAAGGCTACTCGGACAGTGGTGGTGCATCCCGGTTCTTCTACGTGGCGAAAGCCAAGGGAAAGGAACGTGAAGGCAACGACCATCCGACGCTCAAGCCATTGGCACTATGCGAATACTTGGCCAAGCTCATTCTTCCACCCGAGAGTCAGATGCCTCGACGATTATTGGTTCCCTTCTCGGGAGTCGCCTCCGAAATGATCGGCGCTCTGTCAGCAGGCTGGGATCACGTCACCGGCATTGAATGCAACGAGCAGTATGTTGCAGATGCTCGGACTCGTTTGCGGAAGCTATCATCGACAATCTCTGTGCCGTTTGAGCCCGACACACCGAAGGTCAACAGCCACGAACCAATCGGTCTGAACAGCATCACGAACGGTAACTGTCGTGATCTGATTCTCCGACTTCCTGATGACTCAGTTGATGTGGTTGTGACGAGTCCGCCATACGCCGAACAACGGAAGAAGCAATACCCCGGCGTTCCGGCTGAAGAGTATCCAACATTCACGGTGGACTGGATGGACCGGGTTATCCCCAAGCTCAAGACGCACGGGTCTGTCCTGATCGTGATCCGCCCCGATCTAAAGAAGGGAGTTATCAACGATTATGTGCTGCGAACACGACTCGCATTGCGAGAGGCCGGGTGGTGTGAATGCGAAGAATTGATGTGGCTCAAGCGGGATGGCGGAGGCTGCATGGGAAGCAAGTACCGACCTCGACGCTGTTATGAACACATTCACTGGTTCATTCGCACACACAAACCGTTCGTTGACATGAAGGCATGTGGTCATTGGGCTGACGACGTGTCGTTTCGGGCAACTTCGTCGGGCCGACAGTGGAAGAAACGGGGAGCAGGAAAAACGAGGCTCACTGACGTTATTAACGTGAAGGACGTGGACGACGTGATTGACGTGCCAGTTCGCCGCAACCCACAAGGCATCGACCACCCTGCGATGTTCTCACCCGAGCTTGCAGAAGCACTCATCAAGACCTTCTGCCCTGAAGGCGGCGTCGTTCTCGATCCGTTTGCCGGTTCGGGAAACACGTGCCTTGCCGCCCGCAAATGCGGTCGTGACTTCTACGGCTTCGACATCATGGCCAAGTATTGCGAGTTGGCTCGAAAGCGTCTCGACGAGCAAGACCCCACGGCTTCACTGGTAGGTTAGTAATCGGGATGCCGGGACGGCCAGCGTGGCACTTCTGCCCGCTGGCCATTCCGACTGTTGGGTTAATAGTCAGGTCGAGGCCGGTGGCCCGTACACCGCCATTTCACCGAGCAAACGTGCGAAGACATCGCACATTCTGTGTTTTGTGTTCCCCTGCGCTGGCCTTGCGCTTGGGTGATGCGGGGGGTAGTGTCAGGGCTGCCTTTGTGTCAGGTATCGATCCCAGAATGTGCATTTGCACTGGCCAACTGGCTGTCCAAAGGACGGATGCCGAGTGCATCCTCATCAATCTCGCAAAAAGTGGAAGATAACATATTGATCTGTTGTTCGTTTTTGGAAGGAGAAGAAGGAGGGGGAGAGATACCGAACTTCTTTGCCATTGCTGGACCAATGCCGTAGACAGTTGCCTTTCCAGCGGGGCGGTTGCTGAATCGTCGTGGGATTGGCTGCTCCACCACGCAAATCCATTCCCACTCTTTCAATAAACGGAAGAAATTGCATTGCTTTTGAACTGTCTTCAGTTTCAGGCTGAACTCGTTCAGTATCTCGGGCAACCAACGCATGTCGATTTCGCCAATGTGACACTTTACGAATCGCAGGAAGTAGGCCACTGCTCGAATCACTTCGGCTTGCTTCTCTGGCTTCAATGCCTGCTTTGCCCCGACTAATAACGGCACCATCTCACTGATAAGCAGCTTTCGCTCATTCTCGTCAAACTCAATATCACAGCAGTCAACAATCGTTCGATTGCCGGTTGTCGCACTCCATGTTGACTTATCACTGACGAGGAAACCGGTGCCACGCCAGTGAGCGACGGATGCCAATAGAGAATTCGAGGCCGAGGCTGTCCAGATGCCCTTCGCACACCGGGCAACGACGGTGTGAATCTCAGCAACACGGTTCCCTTGCCGAGAACTGATTTCCTGATTCGGCAGATCATCAACATAGTCGTTGACGACCGACACGGCATTTTCCTCGTTCAGACCTTCAGCGTGTAGGAATCGAAGTGTTACCAGAATCGCCGCATTCATGTGCTGGAAGCCTGAAGCATCACCGTCTCGCCAGAACCCGATGAGTTTTCCTCTGGCCTTGCCTTTGAGCGATCCATTCGAGTTGAACACGTCTCGCTTCTTCGAAAATCCAGATTTTTGAATTTCCGAATCTTGCGTCGTCAGAACCTCGTCGTCGGATGCACATGACCAATCGAGTCTTTCGGTCACAAACTGAAGCACATCGTCTTTCGGCATGAAAGATCGGTTTGGGTCTCCGAGCCAGTCAATGTATCCGGTGACATCCTGAGCCAGCGACTTGCCACGGCTGACGACTGGAAATGGCTTGTCCAGCAGCATCGTCCGCCCCGAGCAAAGGGGCAGGCGGCAACCCTTGTTTGTGTGCGGGTAGACCTCGATGTTGAACTCAGTTCCCAGTCTTCCAACTTTTGTAAAGTTCACGCCGTCATACTTCTTGTCGATCTCGATGAATCGATTGAGCAGCCAGCGTTTTCGGGATTCGAGCGACGAGGCACGTCCGAAAAAAAGAATCAGATGAATCCCACCGGCATTTGTGTCAGAAACTTGGAAGTGGCATCGCCATTTGCCGTGGAACTCGTTGACCAGAGCGTACAGCCTTTTCAGAAACAGGTCTCTGCGTTGTTTGTGGAGATCGAGATCGATCAACAGATGGAACGCTCTTTCTGCCCCAAAGGTGCCGTAGCGCCCCTTGCCCATTTCGTGAGCCACTGCTTCGGCCATGCCGACCGGCTTGCGGAATACACGCCAGCCTTGCTTGTCGATAGAAGAATCCCAAACCTTCTTTCCTTCATCGTCAAGAACTGGGTTGCCGTCGTCGTCTTTCCGGTAGTCACCAACGCACCATTTCAACGACCGGTTTCGGGCCGAAAGTTCGACGAAGGATTTGAAAAACATCCAACGGGCATTGTTGAGCTTCGTCGGCTTGATCGGTCGAGTTTGTGAAACATGGAAGAGAGCAATCGACTCATGCGTCTCGTACTCATGATCGCACGATTCGAGCTTCCGGCGATGAGTGAAAATCAGTTCTCCCGCTGGAGTTTCTCCTCGAAGGACTGATCGTCGCACCTGCTGCCATTGATTTCGAGTTCGGAGTGACCTTCGCTCACCCGGTGGATTTATCTTTCGACCACAAACTTCGAGGTGGCACGTACTACTATATTCTGAAACCATCGTGTTTTAGTCAGGGGTTGTGCTTTCCCGGCTCGCCCCTGATTTCCTTTCTGCTACGTCCGTGCAAAGATGCAACGCATTATAGTAGTAACGTCCTCTTCGTTTGAGTCGAAACGCATACCACAACACTTCCGTCTGGGCGTGAGATGGGCAATGTGCTATAATGCCTGTCGTTCGGGATGGCCTACAATTCGGCCTTGGGCAATGTGAGCCAACACATTGCGAAAACGGCATGGGAAGTTCCCTGTGAGATCAGCAATGCTGACGCCGCCCAGTGAATAGAGGGAAAACCTCAACGCCCATTCATCGGCATTCGATGGATGGGCGTTTTCATGCGCTCACCCGCTTTGTAGGAAGGACGCCATGTTAATCATCCCCATCGAACGAGAAACTGTCGATCAACTGAAGGTCGGCGTGACCGTTACCATTAACGGTTGCAAACGTACTCTAAGTCGTGACGGAGACTACCTCTGTTATCACGATGGTGAGAAAGAGAATCGCTGTAAGATTCTCGAAGAAGTTGATGACGGTAAGTTTATCCAATTCTTTGCCGCATCGCACGGAATGCAAACCGAAGACCATGCTATCGTCGCTCCACTTGCAAGTTTCGTGCAGACAAACAACGACGACGAATCGATCTATGCGACACTTCGTATTGACGGAAAGGAGATTCGGCTGCATTCCACGCCGGAAGCAGATCGATTCCTCGATAGCATCGCACATCTCGAACGCACAGATGAGTTGCTTGGTGCAAGTATTTGGCTTGCCCAGAAGGCGGCTGCGTGCATTCGGAACCCAGAGCGTCTTCAGTTCGAGGCCGTACCAATTAAAGTCGGCCAGCGGAAAGTTGCACCCTACAGCACGCCGGAGGCTGAAGAATTCATTGCTACTTTGAATGACGTTCATGATCGAGAATATGTAGCCGCATTCGGCCACTTTCTGAACTCGATTGCAGAAGCAATGTGCTGTCGGGCGGAAGCCGGTACACACACCAATTGAGCGACTCTCAAGCACAGCACTCCGCAAGTCGCAACGAGCGACTTGCGGAGACGCTTGATTCCGAATGGTTTGGAAACGCCTATCAGGGAGGATAGAGATGAATTTGGAACGGAAACCGCACGGTGCTTGCTCCGGCCAACACGATGCCGACATCACCATTGCTCAGAACAAGGTTGTGGCGATGAAGTCCGTCGAGAGTCCACGAGCCCGAGAGCACAACATGCTGACCGTGTTTGAAAAACAAATCGAGTGTTGGTACTTCGGCAATACATTGCCTCCTAAACCAGACGTGATACGAGCGGTGAGCGATTGTCACGATACTCTTTCAGATAAATACACTGTGACATGGTTGGGATTCCGGTGGGAAGCAGCTACTCACACGCAGCGAAGTGCTTTGCGAGTGGCAATGTATATGTGCTTGATTTGCACGGGTTTCGGGTCCGACACGCTGTTGAAGTAGCGGAGGAGATGCTGGAGTCCGCTCAGAAGGCGGGATTTGCATTTGTCAAACTAATTCACGGAGCCCCAGACGTGCGGCATCCGAAGCAAGCACAGCATGGGCGACGTGGCGGAATCAAATGGGCACTCGGAAGCCATCTGTATCGTGGAGACTGGAGCCACATCGTCTATCCGGGGCGATCAGTGCTTCACAGGATTGAAGATGGAGCGATGGTTGTAGCGCTGAGACAACAGGAGTCACATTGTGCCGACAGGAGCCTCCCAGCGTGAAGCAAGGCTCATTTCAATCCAAGAGTTGGAATGAAGCCTGTGACTGCGTGTAACGCTTATCGATTAACTCAAAAATCAGGAATCACCCCATCACGGAAGATCAAGAATGACAAGCAAGAACAAATCACCAGAGCAACGGCCCCATTTCTTCGAAGCCCTCGGCATTCTGAACGAGATCAAAGAAAATGGTCAGCCAGTACCGGCTGAGATACCCATCGAGTCAGATGACGGCGTGGTCGTTGTCGTATGGAAGACCGACAGCTTGGTTGAAGCAGAGACGGAGATGGACGCCGAATTCCTCGAAGCGTTAGCGGATCACGACGAAGACGAAGGTGGCCGGAGCAAGCCCAACTCACTCTGGGACGAGGATGATTTATTCGGAGCAGAGTTACATCGAATTGCGAGACGTTGCATCGAGATGAACTGGTGTCGGACGGATCATTCAGATGGTGGCTGGCACTACTTCACGAAGTCGGAACTAGAGGAAATCAATTCGAGAACCGGCAACGGATTCACTTACGGATATTGCTTTTTGGACAACGACGGTGGGACGGAAGGCATGATCCGTTTGGTCGAAGGCCACAATAACCCGAAGTGGAGTTTCTGGCTTGAAGGCGACAGGCTGATCTTCGACGTGGCATGACCTTCACTCCGATGGGCATTGTGGAATCGATGGCTAGGTCACGCCCCGTGGGAAAAAGGCGAAATCATGTCGGCAGAATCTCAGCAGATTCACTCTTTTAGAGTCAGAAAGGAGGCACGATGCCGAGAAAGGGATGGAGGGCAATTGGAAACGGGCCAAACTTGGCAATCGCCGAGGTTCGACTAAGCGGAAGTGAGGAACTCACCAGTTATCAAGAGGCCAAAGAAGAGGCGCTGGTCACACTCCGAAACCACGTGCAGCGGTATCTGGATCAGATCGAGCGACTGGAAAGTGACAATTTTGCAGCGACGGGACGGTTGCCGGAATTCAAGGCGTGGGAGCTTTCATGGTACGGCAGGCCCTATACGTTGGTATTTGCGAAGACCAAGAAACGTGCCATCGAGTTGGTCGAGGACACGAGATACGGATTTGAGGAGTCGTGGGAGCCATGCGAGGGCACGTGGTGGTATGAGCATTGCGTCGAGGAAGGCGTGTTTGTTGAAGAGACGGACGAGAATGATCGAGGGACAGGCGTGTTTTTGCGTCCGCTTTCACGGGAAGAGAAAGACGAGTTTGCAGAGCAATTCATAGCTCCTTACCGAACGATTTCGGCGGAGAAGCTGCTCAGCAAAGTCGGGCGACAATTCGTGAGTACAGGAGTGGGCCGTCACGGCACTCCGTTTCGGGTAACTGTGACTGTTGAGGAATCGTATTGCCGAAGCGAACTATGGGTTCAGGCTGAAGTGGACGACGGCTTGGAACATTTCGGTGGTGGTGGCCGTGCCTACTTCCACCGAAAAGTGCCTGTCACTGAGTCGTGTAACCGGATCAAGGAGGGATTCTGAGTTCTCATTCCAAAAGTTGGAATGGCAGTTGCGGGCGTTAAGTGTGAGACACGACAGGAATTCTCATTTTGTGTCAGTGCTAAGTGCGAGACTAGTCTGATCCCGGCGCTAAGGCGTTTCTGCCTCCATTCTCTGCTGGAGAAACTCGGCCAGTCGAGCGAGCCTTTCATCACCGACATTTCGGAGTGCTTCGATGTAGTCGTCGTAGAACGCCATGTGGACGAGGTTCTCGAACTCTGGCCGTAGCACTTCTTTCTTGAATGCCTCGACCTGAGATTCGAGTGGAGCCCGGCATGACTTTGGGCAAATCACAACCGTACCAAACCGAGTCTTGCGGTGGCGCATTGCGAACGCCGATGCCAGCAAGAAGTTTCGCATGAGTTGGAAGTGCGGTCCACGAAACGGGCAGGCGTCTCCGACCTGCTGTTGTGCGAAGATGGTATCCCGAAAATACGAACGTCCCAACGTCCAATAGAGCCTCGGCGTCCGTCTACCATTCCACCGTTCGAGAAGGCACCAACAGCTTGAGCTGGCCATGTCTGATCCGGGGCCGTAGTGTCCTTTGCATTCCTTGGGAAACTTGCTGCAAGAACCAAGTCCTTCTGCGGCGTCAGCAACAAACTTTGATTCAATGGTTACGACAGTACCCGAATTTTCGAGCAAAGCGTCAACCTGAGTAGGTGTTCCGACAACCTCATTCAACAGAGTGCGGTCTGAATACTCCAAGTGAATCTTCCAGCATGAATCCGATTGCGCCCATGTCGGAAAGTGTGGAGCAAGGAATCGCTTCAGCACCTCAGCGTTCTTCTCACAGTCAATCAGTGAGCCAAAGGCAGAAATGCAGAAGGTTTGAGATGATCTTGGTGAGGATGAGTATTTGTGCCACGGGATGCGATTTCCGACTTTTGCGGTGATCGCATTCGAAAACAGATTTGGGAAAGATTCCCAGTATGGATTTGTTTCTTCGCTCATGTGTGCTCTTTCACGTCGAACTGACTCTGCATTACGGTGCTGCCTGATCTTTTTCCGCACCAGAAGATGTGGACAATAAGCCAACAATTCTATCCCTAATGTGCTGTAGCCGAGCTTCGTAGAAGTCACGGAACTCCGTCAGGGCGGCTGGTACGTTGCCAAGCACGTGGTTGTCGCAATAGTTTGTTCGAGCGGCACCCGTGAATGTTGCCGTAATCCACTCGGCTGGCATTGATGCCTGTTTCTCGATGTTTTCGATGCCTTCCAGCAGTTGAAGATTCGGAAGTCCATTTACCATCTCTCGATAGTCTTCGATCTCATCGTCTGCTACGCCAGCTTTACGAAGCCGAGAAGGCGTGAATCGTGATTTCGGAAACACGTGATCTATGTGGAAGTGATGCTTTGTCACATCAACGAACGGGAAGAGAAGCGTCATCAGAGCGAAGAGCCGTTTGTCTCCGTACTGCATCTCAACAAGTTCATCAACCTCTTCGTCCCCGAAGTGGAGCGACTTACCTCGCTTCGCCATCACTTGATAAAGCCTTGACGCTGGAAACTCATCATCGCCGTCCTTCGCAATTGCTTCACGAAGGGCGGTCAGTAATGTGTCGAGTCCGCTACCCCAGATTCCAGACGCCTTCAAAAGACTGCGGATTAGCCACGTGCGGATTGTCTCACGATCTTTCGAATAACTGCTCTGCGAAACGTACTTGCCATCCAGTTTGCGGTGGCAAATGTAATAGGCAATGGGAAGAAGCGCACTGTCGGCCCGAAGTGTCCTCTCGGTGAAACCGAAGCTGGCCAGCAATTGCACAGACACCTTCAGTGACCTCTTTACCTCCGGCCAGCGTTTTTCGAGCACTTCCATATTCTCACGGTTGAAGTTCTCGACCTTGAAACCGACGCTTCCGATGTCGGCCAGCATGAGCCCAGCCTTCAACACAAGGTCTTTGGAGAAACTGAAGCCCTCACCAGTGTTGTTCAGATCATCCACCAGCGTGTGAATTTCCTTGCGAGCGTCACCGGTCCACTGAGCAACAGCAATGGACAGCAAAAGGTCAGAGTATGAAAGCACGGTCCCACCACTATTCATCCGAATGAATATGTTGAGAACCTTTTCCAAATCTTGACTCTTCTCCTCATAGTAGGAGATGAGATGCTGGTCATGAATGACTCGATGAAGGTGATGAAGCACCTTGAATGCCTGATTCGTGTGCTCAGGTTCGAGCCGTGCTGACAACCACTCCAGCATGGGA
>Ga0070727_10000716_pt1 | contig 39027 bp, 9 predicted proteins | sample tdAd472_FD_66722 | JGI IMG/M metagenome (GOLD analysis project Ga0070727, IMG submission 66722) | Marine sediment microbial communities from the Atlantic coast under amendment with organic carbon and nitrate - tdAd47.2 | ecosystem: Environmental > Aquatic > Marine > Coastal > Sediment | place... | reverse complement strand
CTGGTTCGACGTCCTCCATCTCTTCAGCGCCATCAACAGCATTCTCCAGCTTCAGCAGCTCATCAGCAATGCCCGTCGAGAGTCCGGAATCTTTCATCTGCTTACGAATCTGCTGGATCAGCTCGACGCGTTCATCGTGATCCATGGGGTCGTCGGTTGACGGGATGGCTTCGTCGTTCGCCTGAGCCACAAGTGCCACGCGTGTCTCCGCCAGCAGAGCGGGAGCACTCGTCCAGACCATGAAGGCCCCGCCGGCGAGCAGAGTGACAGGGAACAGAACGCGTTTCTTCATCGATCTTCTCCTGAGAGCAGGGCACGACTTGCGGTCCAGCTTGTCACGGGCGAGCACCACCCAGGAACCAATCCAACAGTATGCGCCAACCAGTTTACAGGGTGTGAACCGCTCGGTCGCAGTTTCTGGGTTTGTCAGCTCGTGAGTCTTAACGATTGGTGCTGCAACATCCGACAAGGTCTTCTCGATCCGCCCTGTCGTTACCTGTCGGAGCTGACGATTCAGGCCACCGGCTGCGAATGCCGTTGAATCGGACAGTTTCAGACGCGTCTTGATCATTCGCAGCACTGCTGTCGCAACTGATCTCTCCCAGTTTATCCATTTTTTACATCATTCCTGCCTGTTCGGTACGCGGTGTGGTTATCCCGGTGGCGGGGCTGCGCCCGCTGGTGCGCAGTTGCTGTCACTAACTTGTTGTAACCCTATTTACTGAAAAGTGTTGCGCTGCGCCTCGTGGCTGTTTTGCCTGAGTCGGGGTGTAAACCATTGGGCTGGCGCTTTTTGCGTGGTCTCTGGCAGGTATCGCTGCCGGTACTTGGCGCGACGAGCCGAGCCAGGCCGCAAAGCCGTCCATCAGATCTGGCATGCGTCACTCGACGGTGCCGCAGATTTTTATCAGTTAAGGATCGACCGACATGCAGTTTCAAAACTGGCTGGGCAAGTACCGCGATCTCGCTGCACGCATCAACTGGGTTCGTCGAGCCCGCCGCTATCTGGGGCGTCGCCAGACCCTGCCAACACACGCTTACTCAGCCGCTGGCAGCTCCCGAGCCGGAAGTCCCGCCCGCTGGTCAATGAGCCCGGCCACCCGCCGCAAGCTCCAGCGCAAGGACTACTGGGCCACCGGATGGACGCAGACCGAACGCCTGGAAGACAGAACACTGCTGTCCCGTAATGTCTTGCTCGTGTCCGGTGCAGGTACGGCGAGCTTCAGTAGGGATACAGTTTCCGGCGTCACGACGTTTACGCCAACTGTCGACAACGCGCAGCTTGGGGTGGACGCGATTGAATCGGAATTGCAGAGCGGTAACTCAGTTGTTGTTGTTACGAGCGGGGCAGGATCGCAGTCAGGAGACGTAATGGTCCAGGCGGACCTGACTTCAGCAGTCTCAAATGAGAAGCTGACAATCAACGCAGATGGCACCATCACTCTGCAGGCGCTGATCGACCTGACAAACAGCGACGTCACGTTGACTGCTGGTGGAGCGATTCTGGATGACCACAGTGGAAATGACATTGTGGCCGACGAACTGCGTCTGGATGCATCAGGAAACATTACGGACGCTGTCGGCGCGACGACGCAGTTCTTTGACATCCAGACAAACGCGCTTTCGGCTGAATCGTCCAGCGGACTCGTTCGTATTTCATCTACGGGGCATATCAACGTAGACACCGTCGATTCACAATCCGGAATTTCCGCGAACGGTGAGGTCAATCTACTTACGAACGGCGACATCACCGTTAATGGAAACATCACCACCGCCGGTGGGGCTGTCGTCCTGAATTCCGACTTTGACGGCAATGGCGACGGACGAATCGAGGTCACGAGCGGCGATACAATTAGTACCAGCGGAGGGAACATCACACTGGGTGGTGGAACCAATCCAGCCGCAAATCCGGCGTCCAGCAGCACGGACCATAGCGTCGAAATCGGAGGGACGCTGACCGCTGCGGGCGGAGATATCAGCATTCGTGGCGACTCCAGCGCTTCTTCGAATGGCATCCGCATTTCAGGTGGATCGGGTGTCACAACGACGGGCAACGGCACGATAACGATGGTTGGGAATTCGACGGGGGGGGCTACCGGTCTGACCATCAAGGCCCCAGTGACGACAGCAGACGGTCTTTTGTCAATCACTGGGACCGGGCAATCCGGCGGGATCCTTGTGAGTGACGGCGGGGGACTCGTGAAAGCCACCGGGACGGGCGGAGTCACAATCATGGCCTCGGCAGACGGGACAGGCTCTCAGGACCACGCATTTGAGGTCGAAGATGGTTCGGTCGAGGTCAACACAGGCACCTTGATGATCACCGCGACACAATCCGCCGGCAGTGGCTTCGCCGACGGTATTCAGGTTGACTCGACTGAGTCCCTACGGTCAAACGGTGGCGGTGCAATTGTCATCACCGGCACTGGCCCCGGCGATGACGTTACAATCAATGGAACGCTCGGAGGTGCTTCGGCGGGCGATATTACGATTAATGCTAACACCGTCAGTTTCGGAGCTGCCGCGACCATTGACGGAACTGGCGACCTGTTGATTCAGCCGCGGACGCCCGGCAGAGCAATCGGAATTGGCCTCAACTCCAGCAACACACTGAATCTCAACGCCACCGAGATGGGACGTCTGGACGACGGATTTAATTCAATCACAATCGGTCATGCTTCGGGAACTGGTGCTGTAACAATCGGCGAGGTGACGTTCAACGACCCAACGACGATTCGGTCGCCGGCTTCTGGCGGCACGATCCTGGTGAATGGCAAGATCACCGGTGCGGACAATGCGTCGATCACGCTGGACGGTCCTGGAGCGACGACGACGCTGGACGACGACATCGTCACGGCTGGCAACGCGGTCACGATCAGTGATTCAGTCGTGCTCGATGCAAGCGTGACGATCGATACGACGAATGGCGGTGCAGTGACCACGGGTGCCGACGTCACGATCAACGACACCATTAACGATAAGGTTGGCGAGAGTAACTCACTGACGATCGATGCCGGGTCGACAGGTAATGTCGACCTGCAGGGTACCATTGGCGGCTCACAGCCGATTGCTGGATTGTCAATCGACAACGCCAACAATGTGGACCTGCCGGCAGTCACACTCGAGGCCAACAGTAGTCTTGCGCAGACGGCAGGCACGGGCGTCACAACTCTCGACGGTACGATCACGGCGTCCGGCACCGGAGCTGTCAGCATCGTGGCGTCGCAGCGAATCGTTGTGAGTTCGGGAGGAGGGATCTCGACAGGCTCGGGCGGAATTACGCTGACTGCTACATCAGGTAGTGGTGATGATGCCATTAAGATCGATGGCGGATCGCTCTCCTCGACGTCCGGTACAATTTCAGTAACGGGCACCACCTCAAGTGATGACGGCGTGTCGTTGTTCGGCGGCGGTACGATTTCGACAGTTTCCGGCGACATCATGATCGCAGGCTCGACGACCGGTAGTGAGACATCCGACGAGGCCGACGGATTCGTGATTTTTGACAACGGGTCCCAGGTGACGACGCAATCTGGAGCAATTTCCATCACCGGGACGTCTGCCAATGGTGACGGCATTGATACGAATAACAATACGGTCGTCGCCATCCAGTCGACTGGCAGCGGTACAATCTCGCTGACTGGTACGACGTCCGGCGTTGAGTCGAACGATGACGGTATTGAGTTGTTCGGCGGGGTTGGCGGCCCAGCCGCGACAGGGACGATCACACTCACGACTGATTCGCTCGCAATTTCAGCGTCCGAGGTCCGTTCGACAGGGGCGCTTATCGTCACGCCCGCGGCAGTCGCTACGACGATTGGCTTGGGTGATACAGCCACTGGCACGCTGAATCTTGACGTGGCGGAAATTGGTCGGCTGACGAACGGATTCAGCTCGATCACGATCGGTGATGCTGCGAGTGGCAGCGGGACGGTTACGGTGAATGCCGTCACGTTCAATGATCCGGTGACGTTGACGTCTCCGAGTGGTGATGTTGTGGTGAACGGTCAGATCACGGGTTCGGAGGACGCCTCGGTGACGATCACGTCATCCAACTCGACGACGACGCTGAACGCGGACATTGTGACGGAAGGCAATGCCGTACTGATCACGAACAACGCCGTGCTGGATGGCAGCGTCACGATCGACACGACCAATGGTGGAACCTCAGCAGCCGGAGCGAATGTGACGTTCCAGGGCACGATCAACGACAAGAGTGGCGAGAGTAACTCGCTGACAATTGACGCCGGTCCGGGCGGCAATGTTGACCTGCAAGGGGCCGTCGGTGCTGCTGTCGGCGGCGAGGTCGCCGGCCTGACGATCGACAACGCGGCTGATGTGGACCTGCCGAACGTGGAACTGGCATCAGGGACCGGCCTGACTCAGACAGCCGGGACGGGCACGACGACACTTAACGGCGATGTCACTGCAGCAGGCGCTGGAGCCGTCAGCCTGACGACTGCCGGCAACATCGTGATGGCCTCAGGCTCAAGCATCACGACCGCGGCTGGGGGGATCACCCTGAGCGCGAATACGGGAGGGACAACATCCGGCACGTTCAGTGGAATCTTTCTGAACAACGCGGACCTCAGCTCGGTGGATGGAGCGATCACGCTCAGTGGTCGTGGTGGTGACACGGGGAACGTCAACCGTGGAGTCCGCATCGCCGGGGGTAGTACGGTCAGCACTTCCGGCGCCGGAGCGATCGATATCGACGGCACGGGACGACAGGCGGGGAACAGCAACGACGGCGTGATTATTGATGGTGCCGGGAGCACCGTGTCGACTGCTGGTGCCAACATCAATATCGACGGTACGGGCCGTGGAACCGGGTCAGCGACCGCTGGTGTGCATCTCCTGTCTGGCGGAAAAGTGGAGAGCACGGGCGCCGGCAACATCTTCATTACCGGGACGGGCAACAGCTCAGCGATCGGGGTGCAGCTCAACACGTCAAGTACGCTCGGCAATACTGCTGGAACCGGCAACATTTCAATCACGACGGACGAGCTGAATATCCACTCAACTACGACGGTGCAGGGCGGCGGCGGCCTGACAGTCGAACCGGCGACTGCAGGTGCTGCAATCAATCTTGGAACTGGCGCAACGGACGCGGGTCTGCAGCTGACCGATGCTGAAATCGGTCGACTGGCTGACGGCTTCAGCTCGATCACGATCGGGCATACGGCTGGGACGGGGGCCGTCACGGTCAACGCGGTTACGTTCAACGATCCGGTGACGATTCGCTCGCCAGACACTGGCGGAACGATCGCTGTGAATGGTCAGATCACGGGGGCCGACAACGCGTCGATTACTCTCGATGGCCCTGGCGCGACGACGACGCTGAGTGACAATGTCACGACCGAAGGCCAGAACATCACGATCAGTGACAGTGTGATCGTCGCGGCGGATGTCTCGATCGACACGACGGCCAACGGCAACACCGGCGGAGCGGACGTTTCGATCGCCGGCACGATCAACGGTGACGGTTCGGACAACGACGACCTGACGATCGACGCCGGCACGGGTGGAACCATCACGATCGACGGAGCCATCGGCGCAACTAACGAACTCGACAATCTGACGCTCGGCACCACTGGTGCGAGCATCACGTTCAACGGCGGTGAAGTCTCCACTGTCGGCGACCAGAACTGGAGTGGTGATGTCGATCTCGGAGCGGACACGACGCTGAACGGCGACCATGTGACGTTTCACGGAACGCTGGACAGCGTCGATGCAACTGCTCGGGCACTCATTGTCAATGCTGCCGGCGTGACCTCGTTCAATGGAACGGTTGGCGGCATCAACGACCTGAAATCAATCACGACGGATGCCCCTGGCCGCACGGACATCGGAGCCGATATCAACGCGAACGGCTCGACGATCACGTTCAACGACGACGTTCTGCTCACCGCGAACTCGACAATCACGGAAGCCGGCACGGGCAACGTGACGTTCAATGGCGACATCGACAGTGCCGCCGCCGGGCAGTACAGCCTGACCGTCGATACCACGACGGGCAGTACGATCTTCAACGGACGCGTGAACGGCGACGTCCAGATGGCGGCGTCGCACGACGCTGGCCTGGCTCGCACGATCACCGTTGACAATCTGGAGTTCAACGCCAGCGGCTCAGCCGCGGAAGTCACGCTGAATATCGACGGAACGACTGCTGGCACGACTCACGACAACATCGTGGTCAACGGCAGTGTCAATCTGGGCAGTGCGAAACTGAATCTGGACTTCGGCTACACACCGGTCGCTGGCGACGAGTTCATTCTGGTCAGCAACGACGGCGGCGATGCCATCACAGGCATCTTTAAGGATTCCAGCGGCACCGATCTGACTGAAGGCACGACGATCTCGAACTTCGGCGACAGCGGCCTGAACGCGACGATCACGTACCAAGGCGGATCGGACGCGAACGACGTCGTCATCACCGTCCACGGCGGTCAGGTGGAAGTCCCAACGCCGTCCTCGGGTGCTGACAACGATATCACGGTTGATGTTGTCGGCGGATTCATCCAGGTCACTGTCGACGGGATGCTCGTCAGCAGCACCCCTGTCGCCACGGGCAGCCAGATTGTGATCGATGGCGGTTCAGGGGCGGACACACTGACGATCGCGTCGGCTGATATTCCTGCAGGCGGCATCGTCTTCAACGGTGGAGCTGGTAACGACAACATCGACGTGACTGGGTCAGATGTTGAAGTTGAGTTTGGCGGGGCTGCCGATTCAGGAACATTAACTGTTGATGGCCGTACGGTGCAGTACACCGGCGTTGAACCAAATACCGTGGCTCTGGCCGGCGTCGCGACAGTCACACTGACGCTGTCCGGCGGCGACACGATCACGTTTACCGACGACGGCGCTGGAGTGACTCGCGCTGCCGGGATCAATCCGGTCAACGCAGTCACGTTCTCCAACCCGACGACGGAACTGATCGTCAACGTCACCGACGCGAATAACTACACGCTGAACTTCACCGACCTGGCCGACGGCTTCAATCCGATGAACGGAATCGACATTAACGGCGGTGCCGGTAACGAAGACGTCAACATCACCGACCTGGGGAACACGTTTGGAGAGACAGGCACAGACACAGGCATCCTCGACATCGATCTGGGAACGGGAACAGATACGGTTGACTTCGTGACGAACGCTCAGAGTATCGCGACATTGACGATCACCGCCGCCAGCGGAATCACTCAGGATGGCAGTGCCAATCTGGATGTGTCCACCGGGACGGCGACGCTGAACACCGGCACCACGGCACTGTCGCTGAACAACGCCGGCAACGACTTTGGCACCGTCGAAGTCACCAGCGGGAACCTGACACTGCAGGACGCCAATGGCATTGTGCTGGGTGACAGCACGGTGACGGGCACGGCGTCGATCACTGCGGGTGGCAACATCACCGACAACGGCACGGTGTCGATCAGCGGCACCACAACGCTGAACGCTGGTGCCAACGACGTCACTCTGGATGATGGTGACGGCACGTTCGGTACGTTCGAACTGACGGCCGCGAATGTGACGATCGACGAAGCTGCGGCCACTGACCTTGGTGCCTCGACGATCGGCGGAACCCTGGATGTGACCTCGGCGGGCGATCTCACTGACAGCGGCACGATCTCAGTCACCGGCACGACGACTCTGGATGCCGGTGCGAACGACATCGTTCTGGATGAGGCAACGAACGATTTCGGTGGCAATGTCACGATCACGAATGCCAACAACGCGTCGATCGACGATGTGGACAACATTGGCTTCGGGGTGATCACGACACAAAACGACTTTACCGTCGAGTCAGGTGGGATTATTCAGCTCAACAGTCTTACCAGCGTTGGCGGAAATCTTTCATTCGATACCGACGCCAACGGGGGCACGGGAGCCAACATCTTCCAGAACGGTGGCACGCTTTCTGTGACAGGGACATCCAGTTTCGATGCCGGAATGACGCCGGGGTTTGTTCATGTTGCAAATTTTAATAATGACTTCGGTGGTGCCGTTACGGTCGTCAATGCAACAACTTTGACCCTTGATGACACTGACGACCTGACTTTTGCTGCAGTCACAACGAGCGGTAGCGCCAGCATTGATGCGGGTGGCAACGTTGACTTCTCGGGAGCGGCTTCGATCGGTGGCAATCTGAATGTCGATGCCGATGAGAATGGCGGAACGAATGCGACGATTACAGATTCAACTGGCTCACTGAATGTAACGGGCACGACGACGCTTGATGCCGGGGCCACTCCCGGCGCGATCACACTCGACGATGGGACCAACGACTTCGGCGGCGACCTGACCGTGACGAACGGAGCAGCAGTCACGGTTGTCGATGCCAACTCGATCAGCATTGATTCCATCACGGCGACGGGCACGGTCAACCTGACAGCCCTGGCCGGTTCGATCAGCGACGCGACGGATGATGCGACGACTGACATCGACGCCGGTGGGCTGATCACGCTGGACGCGACGGCCGGCATTAACGGCGCAGGAGCCGATGGAAGACTCGACATCGCCGCTGGTGATTCTGTCGATGCCAGTGCGTCATCCGGCAGCAGTATCGCTCTGCGCGGTGTTGGTGCTCTGACACTGACCGACGTCGATACGGACGGCACGGGCAGCATTGACGTGATTGCCGCAGGCCAGCTGACGGCCACCGATGTGCAGGCTACCGTCGATGGGGACATCACTCTGGAAACAACTGCGGGAGACGTGCTCGTCAATCTCGTCGATGCAGCCGGTGATGCTGTCTCGATCACCTCTGCCGGCGCGATCGAGGAAACAGGCGCGGACGCCGATGTCGATATCGACGGTGAGGACGTCACACTGATGGCCGCCACCGGAATTGGTGCTGCCGGCCAGATCGAAATCGACGCATTCGGCACTTCGTCACACGGTCTCACGGCTGCCGTGAGCGGCTCGGGGCCCGTCAATCTGGCTGACCGAACCGGGTCACTGAGGGTTTTGAGTGTCACGACGGCGGACGGATCGATCACCATCGACGCGCTCGGCACAATTCGTGTTGAAACGGTCACGTCCGGTGGTGGTATGGACGACGACGTCGCACTTTCATCGACCGGCCTGATTGATATTGAGCCGACCTTCACAATAACGTCGGCCGAAGATGTCATCATCAGTTCGACCGGTGACGAAGTCACGATCGATGGGAATATCGATGCCGGCAACGACGTTGACATTGATGCGGACACGTCAGTGACTCAGGCAGCAACTTCCAACATCCTGGCCGGTAACGATGTGAGCATTGATGGCCCCACCGCGGTCACACTCGGGGGAACGCTCGGTTCTGGCACAGCCATCGGCGGATCGGTCAACATTAACCAGACAGCAGGCGCCGTCGGTGACGTCGATCTCAACGGAGCCATCGACGCGACGACCGACATTGATGTGGAGGGGGGGACGCTCGATTCGTCGGCCACCGGTACGCTGAATGCCGGAAACAATGTGAATCTGGATGCCGTGACGAACGTGACGATCGGTGGCGCGATCGGCGGCGGGACAGCGATCGGCGGTTCCGTGAACATTCAACAGACGCAGGGAGCCACGGGCGACATCGACATCAATGAGGCCATCGACGCGACGATCGACATCATCGTGAGCGGTGCGACAGTCGACACCGCTGCCGCTGGTGATCTGGACGCCGGCGGTGGAGTCAGCATTGATGCGACGGGCAGCATCACGCTGAACGGAACGATTGATGCCTCGGCGAACAACGTGAATGGGGCGACGGACGCGGTGAAACTGGACACCACTGCGGGCGACATCACGATCAACGATACGATTACCGCCAGCGATGGTGGCACCACTGAGCTGCACATCGATATTGATCCGGTCGACGTTGCCGTGAATGCGAACGTCACGGCAACCGGTGCGATCGACATCACTGCGAGCAACGACATCACGGTCGCTGCAGGTGTGACTGTCGAGGCGGATTCCGACAGCGACGGAACGGGCGCGCTGACGGTGACAGCGGACAGTGACGTTTCAAGTGCCGGCACCCTGCAAGCGGTCGACACCGCGACACTCGAAGGCGCTGATGTGGATCTGGCCGGTCATGTTGTGATCGTCGATGTCGTGACCGCGACGACCGACGATGTCGATATCACGGCCGCATCCAACGCGACATTAAATGACAACGTTTCTGCCGGCACCGGTGCTGGCGACGATATCACAATCGATGCGACTGCGGGCACGCTGTCTCAGGTCTCGGGCGACATGACTGCGGGGGGCAGTGTCAATCTTGACGCAGGGACGAGCATTGATCTTGATGGGACGATCGGCACGGGCACGGCCATCGGCACTGATGTGTCCATCGCGACGGATCTCAATACGCCGACGTTGTCTCTGGACGGCAACATCACGGCTGACGGTGCTGTGACGATCGGTGGAGCGAATCTGACGGGCAGCGTCACGATTGGTGCCGCGGCCGCAACAGTGATTACCGCAGACGACGACTCGTCAGGGACGGAAGACCTGACGATTCGTGCGGATGGCGCAATCAGCCAGCAGACGGCCGGCAGCAACCTGGTCAGTAACACGGGTGGTGTTTCCGTCACTTCCGATGGCAGCACCGTGTCGCTGCTCAGCGCCGAAACCAACGGAGCCGACCAGTTGACGTCGGTCGCCGCAAATAATACGGGAACGGCAGCCATTATTGTGCAGGGCTCCAGCACCGTGACCGTTGCGGGACTGGACTCAACCGGCGCCAACGGCACGATCGAAATTGTTTCAGACGCGGCTTCGATTGCTCTGAGTGATGTCGACGCCGGTTCCGGGGAAGTCTTCATCGAAGCCGCTCTCGCGGTCACCGACAACAACGGAGGTGCCACCAATATTACGGCAGCCAGCGCAGCGATCACGGCGACAACAGGAATCGCAGACGGCGATCAACTCGAAACCACGCTGACGAACCTGGCGTTCAGCAATACCACCAGCGGCGACGTGATCGTCACGAATACCGGCGGCCTGACAGTGAACGCCGTCGATGGCCAGGCCACGTCGAGCAACGCAGGCGGTGCCATCACTCTGACGGCGTCCAGCCCGGTCACGTTCGCCGTCAACACGACGGCGAGCGGCAATCTGACGGCGAACGCCACAGAGAACGGGGCAATGGCCAACGACGATATCACCGTCAATTCGGGAGTGACCGTCGAATCCACCGGCGGAGACATTACGTTCAACGCGGGTGACGACATCATCTTGACGGACGCGACATCAATCGTCCGAGCCAACACAGCGGCAGGCAGCGACATTACGCTGAATTCCGGTGTCGGTGACCTCGACAACGTCGGTAGTCAGACATTGAACGGGACCATTCGGGCGAACACGACCGACGGCATTGTCACCATCAACACCAATGAGGAATCCGGAGCGGACGATAGTGCCGCCGGCACGATCACCTCGTTTGAGCTGCTGCTGCTCTCCAGCATGAACGCGGCCGGCAGCTTCACTCTGGATAATGATGGTCACGACGTGGACCAGCTGGCTGCGAATACCAGTGGTGCGATCAACTTCCGCGACGACGACGGACTGGCAATTGACACCGTTGGGACGACGATGGGAATCTCGACCGGCAACGGGGTCACGCCTGACGGCGCTGCCGTGGAAGTTGACTCCAGCAACTCGCCGGGCGGCACGATTGTCGTGAATCAGCCCATCAGCACGGCGCCCGGCCCGACGGTGCCAGGCATGGGGGGCGGGCTGGAGATCACGGGTTCCGTCACGGTAAATGCGACGATCACCGCTGCCGGTGACGACGTGACTCTCGCCGGTTCCACAGACGCAGCCTCGGATCTGGACATCAACGCCGATCTCGTTTCCGACCTCGGACTCGACCTGTCCGCGCCACGGGACATCTTTGTGGGGGCTCTCGTACAGACAACAGCCATGTCCGGCTCGTCCATCACACTGACCGCTGACTCGGAAGGCAATGGTGTTGGCGGCGTGCGTGTCGAGATGGCCGGGCAGGTCGATGCCGACGGCGATGTTGCGATCACCGGGTCCGACCTGTCGGCGTCAGCAGGCACCAGTGACGCGGTTGAGATCGAGTCGCATGGCGCGAACATTCAGGTGCTGTCCGACGGCAGCATCACGATTGGCGATGGTACGACCGCCCCGTCGACTTCGACCACGATCATCAACGGAGCCGTCCAAGCGGCGACGACAGGTGGCACGATCGAGATCCGTGCTGAAGACGACGTCATCTTTGGCGTGGACGGTGACGTCACCGGCGTCGACGGACTGGTCACTGTGACCGCCGACAGCAACGGCGACGAAGACGGTTCCGGTGGTGCCATCACCATGGCTGAGGGCGCGACCATCAATGCCGGCGATGGCAACATCAGTCTGGATGCCGACGAGAACGTCACACTGGGTGCTCTGGTGACAACCACCGAGGTCCGCATCCTGAGTAACAACGGAGCGATTGTTGACGCAGCGGCGACAGACACGGAGATCAACATCACGGCCGCGACGGCGGCTCTCCGAGCAGAAACAGGAATCGGGACAGATACCGAGGACATCGATACGCAGGCCGACGCAACGGCAATGTCGCTGACAATTGCAGCCGTGACCGACTCCGGCGACATCGTTCTGACCAACAGCGGGGAGCTGATTGTCGACACGGTCGACACACTGGACGGTGTGACGATCAGCGACGCATTCATGGGCGGAGATGATTCCGGCAACGACAACATCACGCTGATCGCCAGCAGCCCGTTGACGGTTACAGAAGAGGTCGTCAACAGCGACGGCGGCAACATCACGTTGACGGCCACCAACGATGGGATGGACGACGACGACCTGACGATCAGCGCCAACGTCACTGCACTGGGTGGCAATGGCGACATCAATCTGAATGCCGGCACGGATCTGTTTATCGATAGTGGAGTCGCGGTTTCGACAGTTGGTTCCGGAGCGATCACAGGAGATGCCACACGCACGATCGACATCTCCGCGAGCTCGACAGTCCAGTCCGTTGACGGCGCGATTTCACTGACGGCCAACGCTGGTCCAGTGACAGGTGATTTCAATGGAATCGACATTGATGCATCGACGATCCAGTCGACGAATGGGGCTGTGACGCTGCTGGGGACCAGTGGCAATATGGCAAACAACGACGGCGTGCATCTGGCCGGTGGAACACTCATTCAGACGACAGGTACCGGAACGATCACGATTGAAGGAACGGGCGTGTCGGGTGGCGCTGACGGTGTCCGGATCGACGGCATGACCACGAGCGTCACGTCCGGAGCCGGAAATATTCAGATTACCGGGACGACTCCGGAAGACGACGGCGTCGATATCAACGAAGCCAGCGTGTCGTCGACCGGTGTTGCCATGGTGACGATCTCCGGCACGACGACCGGCAACAATGGCACGGATTCGGACGGCGTGATTATTCGCGGTTCCAGCGGGCAGGTCGCTTCGTCTGGTGGCGCAATTTCCATATCCGGTTCGACCGCCGGGGGCGGAACTGGCGGCGACGGTGTGGAGATCGAGGCGGGTATTGCACCGGCAGCGGCAATCGTGGCAACGAATGCTGCCACGATCACGATTACTGGTACTGGCGACGGCACCGACGATGGCGTGCAGATTGACTCTGCAATCAGCAGCGGTATCGGGACGGTCACAATTCGTTCCGAGAACGGCGATTCCTCGACGGACGACATCACGTTCGGCGCTGGCGGGGACATCATGTCGACCAGCGGCACGATCACAATCGACGCCGAGAACGCTGGAAACACCGCTGACGTGTTCATGCACGACGATGCTCTGATCAATGCCGGCAGCGGTTTGATCGACATCGACGCGGACGTCGACGTCACGCTCGGCGGGCTGCAGACGACGATGGAAGTGCAGATTAACGCCGTGCTCGGAGCGATCATCGACGGCGGTAACACGCACACGGATATCACGGCCGCAACCGCGGAACTGCTGGCTCAGACCGGAATCGGAGATGCAGACGATCTCGACACTGCGGCCGACACGACCGCGATGTCGCTGACGGTGGCCGCGGAGACGGAAGAGGGTGACATCAACATCACCAACTCCGGTCACCTGATTGTGGGCATTGTCAACGCCACAACGGGCGTGACAATCACTGATGCCGCTGCAGACGAGGGCGGCAGTGACATCCTGCTGCGAGCTGCCAGCCCGCTGACAGTGAACAGTCCGGTGGCCAATCACGCGGCTGGTGACATTACGCTCGCCGCTGAAGGCACCGCCGTCACGGATGACCTGACGATCAACGCCAATGTCACGGCGACCGGCGGGACCGGTGAAATCAATCTCCTGGCCGGCGACAGCATCAGCCTCAGCGGGACGACGGACCCGACGGTCTCTGCGGAAAGCACGGGCCAGATCGTTCTGGCCGCAGGGACGAACTTCGCCGGGGCAACGACGTTCCCGGGCGACCTGATGGATGGCAATGCTGGTGGCGACATCACCATGGGCGATGGCTCCTCGGTGACGAGCCAGGACGGCACGATCGCTCTGCTGGCTCCTGATGACATCACGCTGAGCATCGTGAACGCGGACTCGGACAACGACGCAACAGATGGAACGGTTGTCGTGATCGCCGACTGGGCCGGCATTGATGGCAGCTTCGCGGACGCGACCGGTTCCATCAGTGATGGACTCACGGGAGAAGCTGCCAACATCACCGGGGGCTCGCTGATTCTGTCTGCCGAAGGCGAGGGGACGACCGGTATCGGTGATGCCGCGACGGCGATTCAGGACATCGACACGGTGGTGGCGAATCTAACGGCCGCCACGGACCTGGGCGACATCGTCATCGACAACACCGGGGATCTGGTCATCGGCGGTGGAGCAGCCACCAGTGTCAGCGTCACGCTGACGGGCAGTTTCAATACGACGATGTTCAGCCAGTCCGGCATCACTGTTTCTGACAGTGCAACCGACGACAGTGGCGCGGACAGCATCCTGGTGATGACCACGGGCAGCCTGCTGGTCGACGGCAGCAACGATGTGGTCAACAACGACGACGGCGACATCACGCTGGCTGCAGAAGGCACAGGGACAGGAAGCGACCTGACGATTCAGTCGGTTGTCTCTGTGACGGATGGAACCGCCGGTGCGGACGCGAATGGCAACATCTATCTGATCGCGGGTGATGACCTGACGCTGGACGACGCCGTCACAGCGGACTTCGCCGTCTCGACGAACGAGGACGGTCAGGTCGTGCTGGCGGCAGGGACTGACTTCAACGACTTCCCGACGAATGCGGCTCTGGCGAACGGGAATGCCGACGGCGACATCACTATGGACGACGGAACGGAAGTCAGCACGGACGACGGTGTCATTGCTCTGCTGGCGACTGGCAGTGTCGCAGTGAGCATCGTGGACGCCGACGAGAATGCTGACGCGAGTGCAGGCAGCAGCGTCCTGATCGTCGCTGATTACGCAGGCGTGACCGGCGGGATCGCGGATAACGACGGTTCGATTACCGACAATCTGACGAGCAACGAGAACGCGAACATTCGGGCTGAGGAAGCGATTCTGAGTGCGGAAGGCTCGGCGGCGAGCAACGGGACCGGTGTTGGTGGCGACGCCGCAGCCGACGACGATCTTGACACAACCGTGTCGAATCTTGCTGCCACCACGGACCGTGGTGACGTGGCGATCGACAACACCATCGGCCTGACGATCGGTGACGGGGCAGATGCCGCAGTCGCGATCTCACTGGCCGGCACATTTGCCGCTGTAAATGACATCGAAGCGACCCCGAACGCAGACGGAGCGTTCGATCTTACTGGCGTTTCCATTACGGACACCGCGACTGCGAACTCGACAACCGACAATATTCTGGTCATGGCGGCGGCAGGTGGTGTCACGATCGACGGCAACAACACCGTCGTGAACAACGACGGCGGCAACATCACGATTGCCGCCGAAGGCAGTGCGGATGCCTCTGACCTGCTGGTCCAGTCGAACGTGACCGTGACGGGTGGCAATACGTCGCTTGATGGCACCGGGAATATCAACCTGGTGGCCGGTGACGACCTGGAAATCGACAATTTTGTGGCGAACATCACCGTGTCGACGAACAACTCCGGTCAGGTGGTCGCGACCGCGGGGACGGACTTCAACGACTTCCCGACGACGGGTGACCTGAACAATGGGAACGACGACGGCGATCTGACGATGGACGACCTGACCACTGTCAGCACGCAGGACGGTCAGGTGGCTTTGCTGGCAACCGGCAGCGTAGCGCTCAGCATCGTGGATTCGGACGCTGACAGCGACTCGTCGAACGGCAGCATTCTGGTGGAAGCTGACTTCGACGGTGTAGACGGCGGGGTCGGTGGCACCGATGACGGTACGATCACGGATAACCTGACGTCGAATGAGAACGTCAACCTCAACGGCGGTTCGGCGATCCTGATTGCTCAGGGTGATGCGGTCAACGACGGCAGTGGCATTGGTAACAGTACTGCTGCGGCGAATGACATCGACACAGCTCTGACGAACCTGGTCGCATTTACCGATCAGGGCGACATCCTGATCGACAACACAGGCGCCCAGGGCAATCTGACGATCGGCAACGGCTCAAATGGAGCTGTCGCAATCACACTGGTTGGCGTGTTTACTGGCGAAGGAGTTGGCAGTCTTTCGAACGTCGAGATTGACGACACGGACGACAACAACTCCGGAGCGGATGGCACAGCCGGTCAGGATGACATCCTGATCATGTCTGAGTCGGCCATTACGATCGATGGGAATAATGAAGTCCGGAACGACGACGGCGGCAACATCACGGTGGCGGCTGAGGGTCAGTTGTCGACGCGCGATCTGACGATCAGATCGAACTTCACCGTCACTGGCGGCGATGTCGATGACGACGCGGACGGCAACATCGTCCTGAATGCGGGCGATCGAGTGACGCTTGATGGAACGACGGATCCAACGGTGTCCGTCGACGAGATGGGGTCGATCATTGTTCGCGGTGGAACGGACTACAACGACTTCCCAACCTCTGGCACGCTGGACGACGGTAATTCCGGCGGCGACATCGTCATGGGCGACGGCTCAACGATTGCGTCACAGGACGGCGACATCCGCCTGGAAGCTCCGGACAACATCAATCTGAGTATTGTCGATGCCGACAGCGACAATGACATGACGTATGGCTGGGTCATCGTGACCGCCGACTACGCCGGACCAGTCGCAGCCGGCGGCAACAACTACAACAGTAACGACGATGGTGTGATCACCGACAACCTGACCGGTGAAACGGCCACCGATCTGAATATCGTGGCGGATGTTCTGTCGCTGCAGGCTGGAAGCGGCATTGGTTCAGCCGACGACATCGACACCGACGTGGCCACCGTGGCTGCCAACAACACAGGCAGCAACAACATTCAGATTGACGATTCCGCCGAGAACGCCCGCAAGCTGACTATCGGCACTGCCTTTGACGGTATGGCCGACGAACTGGAAGGCATCACGAACCTGGCCACCAGCGGCACGATCGTCGTCACGAACCATTCCGCGATGGACATTGACGACAACGTCCTCGGCGAAGACGACATCACGATCACGGTCGACGATTCGACAACGGCGACAAACGTGGAAAACCTGTTCGTCGAAGAACGTAACACGGACAACGACGCAGACGTGCTCATCCGGTCGACGTCCGGCAACATCGAGTTCAATGTCGGTGACGATGCTGACTTCAATGGCGACGTTACGGTCGGCAGTGGCCCCAGCACCTACATGGTGATCTCCGGCAGTTTCACGTTCGCTCAGGCTCAGGCCGACGCAGCGCTGCAGGGCGGGCATATCGCCACAATTCGTTCGGCCGCTGAGAATGCGGCGATCGCGGCACTTCCGGGGGCTATCGGTAAATGGATTGGCGCGTCCGACTCAGCGGTCGAAGGCGAGTGGAGATGGGTTGAAGGGCCTGACACGGGAATTCAGTTCTGGCAGGGTACGTCCGGTGGCATGACTGTCGGTGGCGAGTACGCCAACTGGAGCGGCGGTGAACCGAACAATTCCGGAAACGAAGATGCCGCTCAGTTAACGTCGGGTGGTCGCTGGAACGACCTCAACGCCGGGGCAAGTCTGAGTGGTTACATCCTGGAGATTTCAGGGGCACCATCCACAATCACCATCAATATTGACACGAACACCGCAGGGCCGGACGGTGATACCGCAGACGTACTGACCGATGGAGCGACGCTGGACATCGACACGGCAACCAGCGTCTTCACGACAGATTCCGATTCCAATGCAACTGCCGGCACGTTCATTAACGGCGGCGACCAGAACGACATCTTCAACATCCACCCGCAGTCCACGACTGACTTCCAGGTGAACGGCAATCCGCCGGTGCTGGCGGATGGAGCCCCGAACGTTCCGCCTGGCGACGTTCTGAATCTCGACCTGGCCAACGTGACGCAGGGCGATGCCATTCTGACAATCGGGTCAGGCGGTGGCGGAGCCGGTGGTGCGGGCGCTGGCAATTACGATTTCGGTGCCAGCGGACAGCAGGACATCGACTTTGTCAGCATCGAGCAGAACTCGGCTTTGAATGGCGAATACCACCTGGTCATGGATCAGGTGTATGCCGGCTTCGAGGACGGTGCGGCGGACACGATCGACGGTCGGATGAACGCCAGCACTCCGTTGAGCGGCGACTTCGAGGTCCGTGTCAACGGCACGCTGATGTATGCCGGACAGGAATCGGACATTCTCTCCTTTACGGTGATCGGGTCAGACGACGACGACACCGCTACGTTTACAGAAACTGCTGGCGGCCTGCCGCTGTTCAGTGCTGATGCCGCAATGGCTGCTGATCGACTGGCCGCACCAGCGATCGACAATACCGGAGGCGTGGGCAGCATCGGCAGTATCACTGTCGGCGGTGCCTCGAACGGCGCCCACTTCGGCGGTCTGGACGCGACAGGAGCGAACTTCGGCGGAGCAGCCACGAACATCGCTCAGTCCTTTGAAACTTACCTGGATCGCCAGCTCGCCAATGCCGACGACGTCAACCTGCAGGTACTTGACCACACGCAGGTCACGATTCACTTTGAAGGGGGAGCCGGCAGCGACGCCGTCGAGTTTGACCTCACGACACCCGGCAATGACCACGACGCGATGTACTTCTCGGATTACGTTGACATCGCCAATGGCGGCAACAGCGGCAACATCGCGATTACGGACGGCGAGGCTAACGAAGACCCGCAGATTCTGATGTCGTTCGCCAACCTCGAACCGATCACGTTCACAGGAACAAGCGGCAGCCTGCGTCTTGACGCCTCTGACACCGCCGCGACCTACCAGTTGACGCTCAGCGATGACGGGACGGCGAATGACGGCGTCAACATGCTCGTTGGCGACAACGGATTCGAAACCACCACATTCAGCGGCTTCGAAGACGTTGAAATCTACGGCGGTACGGGCTCCGAGATCATTGACCTCGTGACGCTCGACGGTGCAGCCTCGGCGGGTGGCAACGCCATCGCCACGCTGCGGCTCGACGGTGACAATGCGGGAGCACCGGGCGACACTGACACCATGATCGGTACCGATACGGCCAGTGACATCATTCATGTCCGGTCACTGCCGGGCACGGTCGACCTGTCGCTGTTTGGTGGCCAGGGCGACGACCACTTCCTGATCTTCGACCAGGATGCGATGGGCGCGGTCACGAACACGGTCGACAGCATTCTGGGCGAACTCGTTGTCGCTCCAACCGGTGGGGCCGGTCAGGATGCAGAAGACGAGAACGGCACGACAGACCGCCTGATGATCGTCGACCGGAACGACGCCACCGGCGATACGGTCCTGGTCAACAGCACGACGATCGACGGGCTGTTCGATTCCGGCACCGGCACCGACATCACGTACAACTCGCTGATCATCGACGAACTGATTCTCGTGACGTCTGGAGGAGATGACCACATCGACGTTGACTTCGGGGGAGTCGGCAATGAGCTGGATGTGATTGAGATCTACTCATCCGGCGGCGAGGACCGTTTCGACGTTGATTCCGATACGCCGGCCACCGCAGTCACACGGCTGGACGGTGACGAGAATGTCACAGGTGCTCCCAGCACCGGCGCCAACGACGACATCCTCGACTTCGAAACGCTCCCCGACGGTCGCATTGTCGATCTGTTCGGCGTCGGCTTCACAGCGACGACCGTGACTTCAGATAACGCGTTCACGTTCGGTGGCGGCACAGCGGCAATGGCGGCGACGCTGCTGAACAATCTGGACCAGAACACGGTCGACTACCCGGTTCTTGGCACAGACGTGCTTGTCATCACGGGAACCGATACTGACAACTCAACGGTCAATACCGACTTCCAGGTCAATTCGGCCACGACTCTGGGTGACCTGCGCGACGCCATCAATATGGCATTCTCCGGAGCGACAGCGACGATCAACGGCAGCGGCAACATCGTTCTGACCGCCACAGCAACGGGCCCGCTGTCACTGTCACTGGCGATTGTCGACCGAAACGGCAATCAGGGAGCGACGACCTTCCCAGCGTTCTCGACGACAGACGATGGCCGCGGAGGATCGAACGAAGCCATTCAGACGGCGAGCCCTCTGCAGGTCGGGGCGGCAAACGCATCGGGAGCCACCGCCCTCAACAGCCTGGACTCTAACCCGACGAACTACGACGGCAATGACGTCATTCAGATCACTGGCGTCGATACGGATGGCACAGCCGTCAACGACACGCTGACCAGTGTCGGTGCCGGGACGACGGTGAACGACCTGATATCTGCGATCAATGCCGCGTATTCGGGAGCCACAGCCACGTTTGCCAACGGACTGATCACGCTGACGGCCGATGCCGAAGGAACGTTTCCGCTGGAACTGATCATTACCGACGCTGCCAGTAGCGACGGACAGACTCGCTGGGACACGCACGTGTTCCTGCAGTCCAGCCTCGGCACGGCGGAAGTGATTGATGGTTTTACGGGCACAGAAACGAGCATCAATGGCTCGTTCACCAACATTGATGAAATCCGCGGGCCGGGCGGAAACGACACGATCAACCTCGCCGACCTGGCCAACCACATTGATGTTGGTGATCCTGACGGAACAGGCGCGGCGACGGATGACGGCGTGATTGTCGCCAGTCGAGGTGCGTCTGATCCGCGGATTGGCCAGTTCACGATTGCCGGTCGACCAACGGGTTCGGCGTTCACGGCAGCCACTGTTCCGATTCAGGCCTTCGGTGCTTTGGAGCAGGACCTGCGGTTCTTTGACTTTGAGATCTTCAACGGAGGCAACCAGGCCGACCACTTCGACCTGCGAGACGGCTCCGCGTTGACAGGGCCCATCAACGGTAACGGTGGCAGCGACAGCCTGGACTACCGTGACTATACCACTGACGTGACCGTCGACCTGTTCACGGGCACGGCCACGAACATCGCTGGCGGCATCATCCTGACCGGCCTGCCAGACACCGACGGAGCGAGTATCGAGCACGTCTTCGGCGGGTCTGGTGACGATGTCATCGAGGGTGACAACGACAACAACATCCTCGGTGACGGCCCTGGTTCGGACTACCTGAACGGCGGTGGCTTCAACACAGCTGTCGGATTCCGGTCAGCGAACGATATGGCAGACGAAGACGCCGTTGGCGGGGATGACATCTTCCGCCTGGAACCGGATGCGGGAGACGACGACGTCATCCAGGACATCAACGGCAACGACACCGTCGACTTCCGCTTCGCGACGGGTGGCATCGGTGACGGCGGGACCGGCGGCACCGCGTTCGACATGGACATCACCAACGCCGCCCAGGCAGCGAACGGTGGCACGGTTGAGTTCCGTCGCTTCACAACGCCAACCGTTGGCGGCAACGAGCCGCAGCCGGTGTCCGGCAACAGCTTCATGGAGAACTTCATTGGCAGCACGTTCAATGACTACGTCTTCATTGACCCACTGTCGCTGAGCGGCAACTTCCCGGTCGGCAGCCCACCGGTTCCTCGTTCCGCTGACGGCAACAACCCCGCCGGTTTCACGCTACCTGTCACCGCCGGCCCGAACACCGGTGCCGTCACCGGCGGTGCGGCAACGATCATTCCGCCCGGTGACACGATCGACTTCGACTCCAAAGGCCAGATCGTGATCGACACCGGCCTGTCGTTCACCGCCAGCGGCGTTGGAACTGTGGCGTACCGGAACTTCGAAACAATCATCCCGTTCGAGAACGCCCCAGCACGCGTTCTTGACAATGAGGGTCGCGGATTCGAACTGATCGGGGACGAAAGGCACCCGTATCTTTCGCAGACCCATCAATGGCGACTTGATTCAACTGCCGGTTTTGCAGGCAGCCAATATACGATTCAGGGACCGCTGGATGACCATCTGGCCGTCTGGAACGTCGACGGCGTTACGCCTGGACTCTATCGCGTATCGGCTACATGGAGCGAAGATCCGTATGCATTCAATGACGACCTCGATTCATCGGTGCCGTTTACCATCTATGACGGTGACCGAGCAGTAGCTCGCGAGTTTATTGACCAGACAACACTGCCCGATGACTTCAGCGACCAGGGTGCAATGTGGGAAGACATCGCCAGAACCGTCCTGATCACCGGTAATCAATTAGTGGTCGTCCTCGATCCAAATACGGGTAAGCTGGCGGCTGCTGATGCAGTTCGCGTGGAGCGATTGTCGATCGAAGCATCGACACTCAGCTCTCAGATCGATGCCGTCACGACAACCATTCCGGTCGCGGATGCGTCGGCATTTCCATCAACGACACCCAGCTATGACGTGGTCATCGGTTCGGAGATCATGACCGTTACTGCCGTCGACGTTTCCGGCAACACGCTAACGGTGGCGCGAGGAGTGGGAGCGACGGTACATGAAGCAGGTGATCTGGTTGCTGTGGCGAGGCCCGAGATTGAAGTCCAGAGTTCTGGCACGATTCACCGTGACGGTTCTCAGAGCCTCGACTTTGGAACCACGCGGCCGGATGTCCCTGTCACTCGGAACGTCACGGTCTTTAATCGAGGTTTTGCGGACCTCGACCTGACGTTCAATGCGGCGACACTACCTGCCGCATTCACGACTGACCTTGCCGCAAACGTTACGGTTCCAGCCGGCCAGAGTTACAGCTTCAGCATCCGCCTTGATGCCGGCACCGTTGGAGACTTCGATACCGCTATCCAGTTCACAACGAACGACCTCGACGAAGACGACTACACATTCCGGATTCATGGCGTTGTGGCAGACGCTGTCATCATCGATAACGACGATGACCCAGGGTTTGAAGTTCAGGGCGGACTCTGGCTGCGTGAACGTGATTCGACGTCCTCATCCCTGACCGCAGCACTTGATTCCAAAACCAGCGCGTTCAATTCGGACTACATGCGCAGTGCCGGCATCAATACAGGCGCTGAAACAGTGACATGGACATTCGACGGACTGACTGCCGGAGACTACCGGGTCTCCGCGACCTGGCCGGACATCGGATTCGAGCCGGGAACTGGAAATCGCTTGTTTAACGTCTTCGATGGCACGCTGGCTGGAGTTCAACTTGCGTCTGTACCCGTCGATCAGAATCTGCGTCCGGACGACCTATTCGCTGACGGTTTCAACTTCGAAGATATTGCCACTGTCACACTTGGCGGAGACGTGCTGACTGTTCAACTTCAATACGACGCCGCGAACTTTGGGACGCGCGGAGTTCTTGTTGCGGATGCTGTTCGAATTGAACGCCTGCCGGATCCCACGCTGGCTGTTACCGCTGACGGCGCAGCAGTGGCAGACGACACAGGCATCGTCGAGTTCCTCACAGCGACTAGTGACAATCCACTCACTGCCGGTCCGGTTCAACGTACATTTACCCTTCAGAATACGGGGACTACAGGGGCGATCACGCTCAACGGACCACTCGATGTACCGGCTGGATTCAGCTTGGTTCCGGGGTCCGCATTTGGTACTGATGCAACGCCGGCAGTGCTGGCGCCAGGCGCTTCCACATCATTCACGTTGCAGTTTGATGCGGGGGCACTGGGAACCGCCTCCGGTCGCATTTCGATCGACACGGTTGGGCAGCCAGTCGAAGATCCCTTCGACTTTACAGTCGCCGGCACAGCGGCATCGCACATTGTCGACGACAGCGATGGCAACTTCTCCCTGGTACTTGGTGCAGCATCGGGCTGGCAGAGCATCAGCGGAAAACTAGGGGCGAACGGAACATACCTGCGAAAGAGCGGCGGGACCGGAACCGACATCGCGAGATGGACATTTGATGTCGCGCCGGGAGTCTATCAGGTGTCCGGATCGTGGGTCGGCTTTGGAAATAACGCGACCGCAGCAGCACCATTCCAGATTTATTCTGGTGGCGGCTCTGGGGTGGGCACTCTCCTGCAGACGTCCGGAGGTGATCAGGCGTCCCGTCCCAGCCAGTTCCTTGAGAGTGACGCGTTCTGGGTGGACCTGGGAACTGCAGTGACGGTAACAACAAGTCCGCTCGTCATCGAACTCAGCGACAATGTCAGCGGAAACCTCGTGAATACACTCACGGCGGATTCCATTCGCATTCAGCGAGTCACGGATCCAGAAGTCGTCGTATCTCGGGGCGGCATCGCGCTGGTTGACGATGAGTCAACGGTCAGCTTTGGTTCTACGCCACTTTCCACCAGCGTGACTCGAACCTTTATCGTTCAGAACACCGGTACTCGAGACATGTTCCTGGATCCACAGTCTCTGTTGGATTCGCTGTCTCTGCTGCCCGGGTTCAGTCTCGCAACAAGCTTTGTCCGGACCACTCTGTCGCCTGGCGAGTCCACGATCTTTGAAGTCCAGATGGATGCGTCCACAATTGGTTCGCAGACTGGCACATTGTCGTTCAACGTCGACGACCTCGACGAGTCGCTCTTCTCCGTAGACCTCTCGGGCACCGTTACCGGCGCAGGAACTCGACCCGACATCTCGGTGGCTCAGGGAGCAGTGACACTGGTTGATGGCACGTCGACAGTCGACTTCGGCACTCCATCGATTGGTAGCAGTGCGGCACTTTCGTTCGACATCACGAATACAGGGACGTCTCCTCTGACGTTGAACGCGATCGACCTGCCGAACGGCTACACATCCGATTTCGCGATTGGCACCGTCATTGGTGCTGGCGGAACCACCGCAATTGACATCACGCTGAATGCGGACTCCGAAGGGGCATTCTTCGGTAACGTCACGATCTACAGCGATGACCCAGACACGTCGCGATTTACCTACGCTGTTACGGGAAGCGCGACGGATGTGACGATCGTAGACAACAGTGGCGGTACATTCACGGGGGGAATGATTTCCGGGGTCTCACTCCCAACGACGTCCTTTTCAAGCTACGGATTCGGCGGAAGTCAGGTATTCAGCAAGCCGGGATCAACCGGCCCCCATGAGGCTTCGACCTGGACGTTCACGGGTCTGACCGCTGGTGAGTACCGAGTGTCAGCGACGTGGGCGAGGCCAAACGTTGGTTATTCGAAAGAAGCGCCGTTCACCGTTTTTGATGGAAACACGGTTGCAGCGACTCAACTGCTGACGACAACGCTCGACCAGCAGGTTCAGCCCGACGATTTCGCAGATGATGGCGTGCACTGGGAAGACCTGGCTGCCGCGCCTGTAGTCATTACCGGAACAGCACTCACTGTGCAGTTAACGAATCAAACGGGTGACGGACGTGCGGTTATCGCCGATGCGATTCGAATTGAGCGGATTCGCGGCGGCGAGATATCCGTCAACGAAGCCGGTGGTGACGTGGTCAAGAGTGGTGCAGCCATCGATCTTGGTGAGATTGCACTCAATGCTCCTGTCACTAAGACATTCACGGTTACAAACTCGGGTACGGAAACTCTTGAGCTGCGTAACATCCCAACATTGGCAGATGGATTCACTCTGACTCAGCTGACAGCAGCATCGATTGCCCCCGGCGGGACGGCGTCCTTTGCTGTGCAGCTCGACGCTAATTCAGTAGGAGCGTATGAAACAGAGATCGTCGTCCCGTCAACTGACCCGGACGAAGCTCCGTTCACAATTACCGTCGAAGGGATTGTCTCTCGAAGGCTCGTCGTCGATGACCGAGGGACTGGCTTTACGACGACCGGAGCTGGCTGGGCCGGGTCGCAATCTGACGATACCAGCGATGGTTTCCGTGGGTCACACACATTGCACGAATTGACCGACAATCCGGCGGATACGCGCGTGGCTCGCTGGGAATTCACTGATCTGGAAATGGGTGGCGACTACATTGTGACCGTCACCTGGCCGCTGGCCGATTCGGGCGTTTCCGAAGGTGACATGGGTGGCGGTATGCCCGCCAACGACATCATTGCGACCGACGCTCAGTTCACGATTTCCGGTGGGGCGGGCGACCAGGTTGTGATGTTTAACCAGCAACTGTCGCCTGGTGATCCTGCCAACGCCGGAGCCGGCCGGTTTGACGACCTCGGGACAACATGGGCTCAGGCGGGCGCGACGTACACGATCACAGGTACGACTTTGACTGTCGAACTGGCGCTGTCCCAAACCGGTATCGTGATTGCCGATGCCATCCGCATCGTCAATGCCGACATGCTGACTGCAGCACGGGGAGAGAACCCAACGCCAGTCACTGACAACAACGTCACGGACGCTGATCTGCCGGCAGTCGTCGATCGTGCGATCGACATCTGGACCGCCACGGGAATCAGCAGTCAGGAAGTTGATCTGCTGCGTGCTACGGACGTCACCGTGACCAGTCTGCCCGGTGCGGGTCTTGGTCGGATCGATCACGGTACTGAATCGATCCTGATCGATACAGATGCCGCTGGATTCGGGTGGTTCATCGACGCGACTCTGAACGAAAACGCGGAATTCGAAGTCACCCACTCGCAGACAGAACTGCAGTCACTTGATGGTGATGAGGCATCTGATCGAATTGACCTGCTGACCGTCGTTCTTCACGAGTTTGGCCACATTCTCGGATATCCTGACCTTCTCCCTGCTGACTTTGAGCACTCAGTGATGAGTCTGGAACTGGATACTGGCACACGCAGATTGCCGCCGTCTGAGTCGATCCAGATCGATATCCCTGATGATTCGAGCAACTACCAGGTGACACTGGCAGCGGGCGATCTGATTGTCAGGGACGCTGGTGGCGAGATTGCCCGGCACACGATCAGTGGCCATGAAGACGTCACAATTACGGGCAGCAATGTTGATGACCAGATCACGCTTGACTTCAGCGCTGCTCGAGTCAGCTCGATTCAGTCATTGAACGTCAACGGATTCGAAGGCAATGACACCATCACCATTATTGGGCTGAATTCCGGCATCGCCGGAGTAGTCACGGTCGATGGAGGTGATGGCCACGATACGATCGACGCTTCTGACGCCGTGCTTTCCAACCTGACCCTGCTGGCAGGGGATGGCAACGACACCGTGAGGGCCGGAGCGGGCAATGACCGCATTGAAGGTGGCAACGGAGCAGACGTCCTGTTTGCGGGTGCTGGAGCTGATGTCGTCTTCGGCAATGCCGGAGCAGACGTCATCCATGGCGGCGACGGTAATGACACTCTGCGAGGTGGAGCCGCTGCTGACGCGGTCTTTGGTGATGCCGGTAGCGACATCGTCGATGGCGGCGGATCGTCTGCTGACTCAGTCTCTGGTGGTCTGGGCGACGACATCATCGATGGCGGAAGTGGAACTGACCGTCTGGTCGAAGTCGGCGATGTCGACTTCACACTGACGAACACGACTCTGACCGGCCTGGGCAACGACCAGCTGATCAGCATCCACGTCGCATTCCTCATCGGTGGACCTGGCGACAACGTCTTTGACGGTCAGTTCTTCGCGGGAATGGGCCTGAACGTCTTCGGCCTGGACGGCGACGATGTTGTGATCGGAACTTCCGCCGCCGACCGCGTCTTTGGCGGCGCCGGCGATGATGCTATCGTCGGCGGCGGCGGCATCGATCGACTGTTTGGGGGAGCTGGTTCGGACACGCTTCAGGGACAGGACGGCAATGATTATGTCAAAGGCGGTGGCGGTTCCGGCGACTGGATCTCCGGGGGACCAGGCGACGACCTGCTCGACGGTGGGCTTGGAAATGACCGCCTGTTCGAAGCTGCCGATGTCGACTTCATTCTGACGGACTCAGAACTGCAGGGACTGGGCTTCGATCGACTGGTTGACCTGGAAATCGCTCAACTCAGCACCGGCGCCAGTGACAACGTCATTGATGGAACCGGCTGGACTGGTGGTCCGCTCATCGCCTACGCCGGGGACGGAAACGATCGCATCTTTGGTTCGCCGCAGGCTGACCGCCTGTTTGGGCAGAATGGAGACGACGTCCTTGTCGGCGGTGGTGGCGACGACATGCTGTCGGGAGGCGACGGCAGTGACGTCCTCAGTGGCAATTTCGGAAACGACGTCATTACCGCCGGAAGCGGCAACGACACCGCGTTCGGCAATGAAGGCGACGACAGTCTTCTGGGCGAAGCGGGCATCGACGCTCTGGTAGGTGGCATTGGGGCTGACACGCTTGACGGCGGGGCCGGAATCGACTCGCTGGCCAGCGAGGATGCCAGCGGCGTTGCCGATCCACTCGACGTCGTTTTCGCTGAGGATCCTTCTGAGATTGTGGACGTAGTCTTTGCTGACGGAGCAACTGCCGATGAGCTGGGTATGATCTAAGCAATGCTTGTGAGGCAACGAGACCTTCGGTCGGCAGCGTGTGCGGGGTCGGGAGACCCGCGCACAACCTGAACCTGACGCGGCTCGGCGCACGCCTTCCGACGTCGCCGTTGGCGTGACCGCAGGTCTCCCTGTTCGCCGTCATAATGCAGATGAGCGCTGACGTCATGTGCGCTGGAACGCGTTCGGGGTGTTGCGTCCGTGGCAAGAGACGCGCTCTCACGTGCATAGAGGGCGGGGGGTGAGGCCCCTCGCGCAGTACCGAATCGCGGGGGACCTTCGGTCGACTCTGTGCGGGGTCGGGAGACCCGCGCACAGCCTGGCCCGCGCATAACCTGAGCCTGACGCGGCTCGGCGCAGGTTTCCCGAGTTCGCCGCCGGCATGACAACAGGTCTCCTTGTTCACCATCGTGATGCAGCTGAGATTGACGTCGCGGTGCTCTGACAAGCGTTCGGCCGTACTGCGTCCGTGGCAAAAGACGCGTACTCAGATTCACAGAGGGCGGGGTCAGGGGACTCTCGCGCAGCACCGAATCGCGCGGGGGATCTTCGACCGAATCTGTGCGGGGTCGTGAGCCCCGCGCACGGCCACGACTCACTTTAGATGAGCCGGCCACTGCTTCATCCATGTGGAACACGCGCACGTTCTGACCGGACTGCCTCATCCTCGCGACCTGTCAACTGTCAGGTTTACAGCGAATCAATCTGGTTGGCGCCAACTGACAACCGAGGCGGCGGCATTTGTATCTGTTTGCTGGTTTGGTAATCCCGCGGCAAACCACCCACAAGCGGGAAATACGACAGTTCTGGGCGTTTTGTAAAGTTTAGACAAGTTGGCACGGCTTGTGCCTATTGGCCGGCTGCATGCATGCGAAGTGGCCCGACTTGGTTTGGTCGCGGCCGTGACTTAACCCACTACTGTTTCTTAGTTACAAACACACACTTTGGAGACACAAATGAATCTCGCTCAAAAACTGTGGGCCGATGACGCTGGTATCGTCGTCTCGACTGAACTGATCCTGATCGTCCTGATCCTCGTCCTGGGCCTAGTTGCTGGTATGGCTTCGCTTCGCGACGCTGTTGCTCAGGAACTTGGTGACCTCGGCGAGGCCATTAACTCACTGGACGGCTCGTTCCAGTTCGCTGGCAACACGTACAACTCCGCTCCGACTGCCGGCAACCAGACAGAAGGTCCGTCCTCGACTTATGTGGACGACTCAGATTCCAACAACGTCCAGACTGCAGATGCCGAGCCGCACGGTATGGACATCGATGGTCAGCTCAATGCCTACTTGGCTACTGGCGAAGATGGCGTCTAATGTCGGCTAGGACTTCCCGGGGCTTGCTCCGGGTGGAACTTTCATTAGGCATGAGGCCACGCCGGCCGCTGTGACTGGCGTGGCTCTTTCGTTGCAGGCTCTATCGAGGAAAGCGTCTTAGCTTCCTGTAGCTGTGCGTCGCGTGGTACTGAGCCCCGCGGTGCAACATATGGATTTGTCACGATGGCATGAGTGGCGTCTGTCGTCTGAGGCGTTTATCAGTGCCGTAGTCCATTGCGGCTTGAACGACCTCCTTCCTTGTTTAGTACGATCCGCAATTGCTGGAGTGTCTTTCACGTCTCGAAAGCCATTGTTTCGCTGACAACTCAATTACGTGCACTGGCCGCATTGTTCGGTTCTAGTTGTCTTTAGTCCTGATCGCCATTTTCTTCACGCAAATCCGTCTGGAACAGATCATGCCCACTGCCCGAAAGCTCATAAGCGACGAGGACGGTTCCGTTGTCTCCGTCGAAGTGGTTCTACTCCTGCTGATTACTGGCCTTGGAGTGATTACTGGCCTCGCATTTATGCGCGACGGCATTAATCAGGAACTCGCTGATACTGGCCTCGCCGTTAATAATCTTAACCAGGGATACACGGTAACAGGCACATCGATCGTCGGCGTTGGTTCGACGAACGGCTCTACGTTCAATGACCAGTTGGATTCCAACGATGGAACAGACCCTGCGAATGCAGAACCACCGGGGCTCGATATTGACGGTGCACTGTCCACTGGCGAGTAACCAGTCGTATCTGGCATGTCAAACGGCAGAAACCCCTTAGAGCGAGTTATGCAGCAATGTCACACACAACTGCTCGTAACATGTTTCGTCGGCTGGTAGATGATGACTCTGGCATCCTCTATTCAGTCGAAAGGATGTTGATGCTGGTTCTTGTTTCCCTGGGGTTTCTTGCAGGCCTCGCTGCTCTTCGAGATGGTATCGTGCAGGAGATTGGCGACGCTGCGGTCGCGGTCGACAGTCTGGACCAGACATACACATTCACGGTGCCGACTGCGGGTGGTGGGACACAGACCAGCAGCTTTACTGACTCAACGTCACTTTCTGATCCCGCTAACGCAGCACCGGCTGGGATCGTCCTCGACGATGCCCCGGTCAGTGAATGAATAAACGTTTCGCGTATTCGCACAAGTGTTCCGAATTGGTATTAGCGAACGATTCACATATATATTCGATTGCCCTCTTCCCTGCAGCTCAACGCGCCGTCCGATCAGATTGTTGAGTATTGACACACGTTATCTGACATCGCAAAACGTTGGCGGTACTGCTGCCAGCATGATCAAGACCGGAGCTATGAATGTCTCGTCTTCAACCAGGAACCGTGATCGTCATGGTTTTTGCTGCATGTCTGGCTCTCGGCGGTGCCGTCGTTGTCCGACAAGCCATGAACCGCACGGCAGCGACGACACCTGACGAGCAAGGCGACACGCCCCCCCCCATCAAGTATGTTCCTGTCGCTATCGCAGACCTGCCCGCTGGTCGAAAGGTCTCGGAAGGCGACATTGGTGTTCTCAAATTTAGCCAGCAGGAGTTTGCGGACAGTCGCTACAGCAAGGAGCTTTTCCTGAAAGACTCGGCCGAGTTTATTGGCCGCACCCTGCAGACATCGTTGAAAGCGGGGGCTCCCTTCGGTCCCAGTGCGTTCTACCCGGAAGGCTCAGGGCCGAACGTTGCTGACAACCTGGCCCCCGGAAAAAGGGCAGTCACGGTGACCGTCAACGGATCGGGAATGGTCGACGGGTTTGCCAGTGCAGGCACGATCGTCGATGTACTGTTCCGTTCAGAACAAATCGGCGAAGACGTCGATGAGACAACCGTGACCTTGCTGCACGCGATCGAAGTGCTTTCAGTCAACCGCACGTCGACTGCAGGTGTTTTGCCAGTTGACGACAACGGAAAGCCACTGGACGAAGTCAAAGTCACACTTCAGGTCAGCCCAGCTGAAGCAAATGTCCTGAAAGCAATCGAGGGGCGAGGAGTTCTTTCGCTGGCCCTCAGAAGCAGCGAAGAACTGCCCCCGGACGTGCTCAACGGGGACTTGTCGACACAGACGGCAGAACTGCAGCGACTGCAGAAGGAGCAGGAAGCGCTGACCAAACTGAAAGAAGTCTCGGTTGAAAGTGGTGTTGAATTCACTTCGGGCGATCGACTCGCTGAAGTCGAGAAACTGATCGCTCAGCTTGACACCTCCATTGCTGACCTGAATTCTCAACTTGCAATGCAGAAGGCAGCTGAAGCTACACACCGCAATACGCTAGCCAGCGTGCTGGAACTGAAACCGCGCAGTGTCATGATCGCGGTCGCCGACATTCCGGCCGACCGCATGGTCCGGCCGGGCGACTTCCGCACCGAAGCGGTCGCTGACGAGGATCAGGCGACGACCGAATTTCGGGGAGCTGCTGTCGAGAATCCGCAGGAGTTTCTGGGAAGGATTGTCAGCCGCGAAATCAACGCCGGAGATGTGATCCACCCGGAAGTCTTCTATCCGGAAGGAGCTGGCCCGAACATCGCCACTCGACTCCCTGTGGGCTATCGAGCCGTCACCGTTTCCGTTCCTGCTGCTGAGGTCGTGGACGGTTTCGCTGGGGAGGGCGCCACGGTGGATGTGTTTTTCCGCGCCGATGCTGCATCGAACAGCGACATTCCTGAAACCACATTGATGGTGCTTTCAGGAATCGACGTCCTCTCGGTTGATCGTAACCCCTACAAAGCCGATGACGCTTCCAGCGAGGAAGCCCGCGTGGCACTCGCTGTTCCGGTGCATGAAGTCCCCAAGCTCAAGGCGCTTGACGGGCGCGGCAATCTTACGCTGGCCCTGCGGGCGGCTGACGAGCCGACTGTCTCAGAGATCGCCTCGAAGCTGGCTACGGCTCAGACCGAATTGAAGACAGCCCAGGTGGAGTCGAGGGCGTTGCAGCAGCTGGCGGAACTGGCCCCGAAAAAGGACGGCGAGATTCAACTGACGGCCGCTTTCACAGCCGAGCAGTCTGGCCGGCTGACCGAGCTACGCTCACGGCTGCCAGCGATGGAACAGAAGGTCAATGCACTCCAGCAGGAGCTGGATGCGGCGTCGCAGAAGGCTCCCATGCTGACGCTGGCCGAAGCCTTGGGAATTCCCAAGCGAATTGCTCCCCCGCCGCCGAAGTCGGTCGAGCTGTATCTGGGGGGGCGTAAGCAAACGGTCGAACTCGGCCCGGGGACTCCGGGTGCTTCGCTCGCGCCGGCCACGTTCACCACCACTCGCCCGGTCGATTCGGCAGGTGGTCAGTCAAGTTCGGATGATGCGACTACCACAGATTCCGCCAGAACCGCGGATCAGCCGGCCGCGAAACAGGGCCAGCCCATCAAGCCTGCAACCGGCGTTTCTCAGACACAGGCCGCGCCTGGGAAGTCCGTCTCCGTGACAAGCTCGACAGCAGCAGATGTGCCGTCGGATCCCGTATCAAACCCGCAGACACCACTCGTGAGTGCTCCGGTGCCGCAGTTCACGATTACGCCTGACCGATCGAGTGTTGAGCGAGCTGAGCAGTTGTCGGAAGCCGTGCTGGCAAGCAATGACGCGACACAGGCTGCGGTCGAATCGAACTCGCGTCGGACAGAGGAGCTGGCATCGTCAGTCTCTGTCATCGGGACGCGGCTGGAAACTGCTCTGAAAGCCGTCGAGGAACGGATTTCATCAATCGGCCTGCAGACTCAGGCCGCAGTGGATTCGATCCGGACCGAGGTCGCTCAGCAGACTGTCGCTGCCGGGGATAAGACTTCATCACGGCGCGACACAGAATGGAAGCTCCCGCTGTATCGCGGTGGAAAGGTCGAGGTCGTGGGGACGCCAGCGCTCGATGATGTCGAATCTGAGACGACAGACAGTTCATCAGAGAGCGCCGAAAAGGCCAGCAAGGGCAAGAGCACAAAGAAGGCAGAGGTTGTTGACCGCGAGGTCTCAAGCAACAGTAACACGGGAACGGGCAACAGGCTTGCGGGCAAGTTGAGTCGTGCTTCGACGACGATCGAAATCTTTCACGGAGGAGAGCAGCAGTAATTCACGAACCAGGGAGAGGTAACTGCGGGTAGCTTGCTCCAGACCAGAATTCAACAGGCCAGTTTCGATGACCAGTATCGCAACCAGAACCATCCAGGTAAGCCCGAAGCGCGCGCGCCGGCAGCCTGACCAGGCGGAGGTTGATTTTCAGACACTCAAAGTGTCGCTGCACAATCTCCTCGTCGACTCGTTGAATCTGTCTGCGGTCGAGAACTACGAGTCTGAGGAATTCTCTGACGAAGTGAGTTCATTCGCGGCAGAGATGTGTTCGCTGAAGGCGTCACACCTGTCCGAGGAGCAGCGTGAGCGTCTGCAACGGGAGCTGATGGATGAGGTGTTCGGACTCGGCCCGCTCGAACCCCTGATGCAGGACGATTCGATTACCGACATTCTTGTCAATCATCCCTATGAAGTGTTTATTGAGCGTCACGGGCAGCTCGAACTGACCGACGTGATCTTTGCTGATGAGGAACACGTCCGGAGGGTAACCCAGCGTCTGACAGCTCGCGTCGGCCGGCGGATCGACGACGTCACACCGATGGTCGACGCACGCCTGCCGGATGGCTCACGAATCAACGCTGTCGTTCCTCCCCTGTCCATCCAGGGGCCAGCACTTTCGATTCGCCGGTTCGCGGCAGACCCACTGCGGGTTGATGACCTGATCTCCAACGGAACGCTGTCGACCGATATCGCCGAGTTTCTGATCTCCTGTGTGGATTCCCGTGTCAGCTTTCTGGTCTCCGGTGGCGCTGGTGCCGGCAAGACAACGCTGTTGAATGCACTGAGTGAATATGTGCCAGACGACGAACGGCTGATTACGGTCGAAGACTCTGTGGAATTGCAGCTCAACCACAAGCACGTCGTTCAGCTGGAAACGCGAACAAGTAACACTGAGGGCGTTGGCGCCATTACGCAGCGGGATCTGGTACGCAACGCATTGCGGATGCGCCCGGACCGCATCATTGTCGGCGAGGTCCGAGGCGGTGAAGCGCTGGATATGCTGCAGGCAATGAACTCCGGACACGCCGGTTCATTGTCGACGATTCATGCGAATGACACGCGGGAAGCCCTGGCTCGCCTTGAGATGATGGTCGCCATGGCCGGTTTCAATCTCCCGGTTGAGGTTGTGCGGCAATACATCGCGGCTGGCATCCAGATCATTGTGCATGTTGCCCGTATGAAGGGAGGCAAGCGCCGAGTCATGCGCATCTCGGAGATTTCTGGTGTTGTGAACGGTGACTTCATTGTCCGGGACCTCTTTTCCTTTCATCACGATCGGAAAGCCGTCAACGGCAGTGCAGATGGCCACTTCCACGCAGCGGGCAATGTGCCAGCCTGCCTGCAACGGTTGTGGGATGCAGGCAATCAGTTGTCAGAGTCCATGTTTCGCAGTGAATCCGCAGAAGTGGCAGGTTGAACCCCATGACACCACTCGTCGAACTTGGAATTCTGGCAGCCGGGATGTTCTTCATCTTCGCAGCAGTTTTTCTCGTCCTGCGTGACGCGACGCGTGTCCCGGTAGCCGAGGAAGGCTCCCCGGTGATCGACCGTGGTCGAATGGCGTCCGCGGGCGCCGTCCTTGATCAGTCCTCCCTCGGACGCTTCAATCGAGCGTTTGATCGATTCGTCCTCGAAACGGGAGCGCCGCTGGACGGATTCGCCGTCACTGGGATTGTCGTAACCTGCGCGGTCCTCGGAGCCGGCATCGTTTTCGTTCTGCTGAATGACGAGATGCAGGCAATCGGCGGGGCTGCCTTCTTTGGTCTGCTGCCGCTGACCATTCTGGCGTTTATGCGCCGGCGACGCCTGAATGAACTCGGTGATCGCGTGCCTGATGCTCTCGATACGATCGCGCGCAGTATGCACGCCGGGAGCAGCATTGAGGATGCCGTCGAACTGGCCGGTCGCGAGACTCCCGGCTTTCTCGGACAGGAGCTTCGGCAGGCCGCGCGGCAATTGAAGCTCGGGGCTGCTGCTGGTTCGGTGATGCAGTCACTGGGGACGCGCGTTGGCACACAGGACCTGAGGCTGCTCGGTGCAGTCCTGTCAATGCACAGGTCCGCGGGCGGCAACCTCGCTACCACCCTTGAGCGTGTGGCAGGCGTAGTGCGTGAACGGCAGTCCTATCGACGTCAGATGCGGAGCGTTACGACAGCTGGTCGATTGTCGGCACAGTTCATCGCCGCTTCTGGACCGCTTCTATTTCTGTATCTTTACAATTTCGAACGCGACCATATTCGGCGTCTTGTCGAATCTCCACTTGGGTGGACGCTGGTCGCTGCGGCGATTGTTCTGGAAATAATCGGATTGCTGTGGCTGATGCGGATTCTTCGCAGCCTGAAGGCATGACCCCCATTTTTCCTTGATTGATCGCTGTGCTGTGTACTCTGTGACTGCTTGTCATTCTGACCGACGAGGCTCGCAATGCTGGAAATTGTGATTGTTGCAATCGCCTTCGTCCTGTTCCTATCAATGTGTCTGTTCATTGGCGCGTTGATCAGGGAGAGCGTGGTCGCGAGCAGTGCTCAGAAAGATCCGAACGAGGCTGCCGCTTCACCGTTCACTAAAGCTCTTGCATCTGCAATCCCGCAGCTTCCCAAAGAGATCGAGTTGATCAATAAGGAGCTGCGCCAAAGCGGTCATTATGAGAAGACGGCGCTCACGAACTATCTTGCGGTTCGTAATCTGGGCATCATGCTGGTCCTGAGTACGACCGTTGCGTGTGGCTGGCTGCTGATTGACTTTCCGCAAACGGTTCAATATGTAGCAATTGCCGGTGGCGTCCTCGCAATCGCCGCCTATTCCATTCCCCGAGTTTACATTGGGACAGTCGCCGAGAACCGCGTTGAGAGGATCCGCGCCGCCCTGCCTGACGCGATGGATATGGCCAGCATGTGTCTGGTTGGAGGCGTGACGCTGAAGACGGCTCTGGGCAGAGTGCGGCAGGAGATTACAGAAACGCATCCTGACATCGCTTCGGAGTTTGCAATTCTGGAACGGCAGGCAGCAGCGAGTTCAATTGGGCGGGCAATGACCTCCTTCGCCGAACGGACAGAACTCGCCGAAGCACAATCTCTCGCGTCTGTCATCAACCAGACGGAGCGTCTCGGCACGAATGTGGCGGTGGCATTGAAGGAGTTTTCTGACAACATCCGCCGCAACCGGCGGCGCGAAGCAGAAGAGAAGGCCAATCGCACGACAGTGCAGATTATGATTCCGGTGATCTTTTTTCTTGCCCCCCCGATCTACATCATGCTTTGCGGGCCGGCAGTTCTGGGACTCGTCGACTTTTTCGAGGGCAAGAAGCAGATGCTGGAAGTCGAGCAGAGCATTGCGGACGAGTTCAGCCAGCAGGATGGCTAAGTGCGAGGCTGCTCAAATTGTCTTTCGGAGCAAGCCCCTTAAATGCAGCTTGTTGATGCGCGCCTGCCAGTATTCTGAGATTGCATAAAGATACACAAAATCTTCTACCGTGGCTTTCCGGGAGTGTGCAGTCCGAGCTTGGTCATCTTCTTGTAGAGAGCTACGCGACTGATTCCAAGCGACCGAGCCGTCGCGCTACGGTTATCAGCATTGGCTTGAAGTGCGGCGAGAACACGATCCCGCTCATTCTGAAACCCGTGTGATCCCCCGTAAGTCTTCGACGACGAGAATGCGGCAAAACGCTCGGGCTCGCTGGAAGCAAGCGATGTTTGTCCGTTCCGCACATGGCCAGACAGGTGCTCGCAGTCAATCACCCCATCCTGCGAAAGCAACACGCAGCGGCGAACCTGGTTCCGCAATTCCCTGACATTTCCAGGCCATGAATGATTTCGCACGCAGCGAAGGAAACTGATCGACACACGGTCAACAACAATGCCGAATTCAGCGGCAGCTTCGTCAATAAATAGACTCATCAGCATGAGGATGTCCAACGGTCTGTCGACAAGATTCGGCAGTCGGAACTCAAGCACACTGAGCCGGAAGTATAAGTCGGATCGAAAACTGCCCGAGTCGGCAATCGAGCGCAGGTTCACATTCGAGGCAGCAATCAAACGGGCCTCTGACATGCGGGATTCTGTTGAGCCAACGGGTTCAAATCGTCCGGTTTCGATGACGTGAAGCAGCCGAGCTTGTTCTGAGGGTCCAAGCACATCGATTTCATCGAGTAACAGTGTGCCCTTGCCTGCAGCTTCAAAACGCCCAATCTTCGTGCGATCGGCACCAGTGTACGCGCCACGGACGTGTCCGAAGAGTTCACTCTCGATGATCTCGCGGGGCAGCGAGCCGCAAGGTGTGACAACAAATGGAGCATCACAGCGGTCCGACAGACCATGCAGCACACGTGCGAGAAAGCTCTTCCCACTCCCCGTTTCTCCAATAAGCAGAACCGTGACATCGCGTTCCGCGATCCGTTTGATCTGCTGCAGGATTGAAATCAGGTTCCGACTTCTCGTCTTGTAACGCAGTCCATCCGGAGTCGAGAGGGTATACACAGGAGAGGACTGTTCCGACTCAACTGAGTTTCGCGCACATTTGCCTGCGTCAGGGCTGGTCAAGGCCTGCAAGTGTTGCCGTGTGTTGTCTTCGGATGTTCCAATCAGCGTGATTGCCCCCGCGGTCAGCAGTTCGAAATGAGGGGCGAGTATGGTGGGTACGCCATCGTCGGCAGCGACCACAAGCCGCTGAAATCGGTGGCTGGAAACTCCGGAAGTCAGCAGTTCTGCGATCCACGGATACGCCTCGGGGTCCCGAAACGAATCCAGATCGAGAAGAAGTGGCCCACAGGGGCCATCGCTCAATGCCCGGTGAGCCTCCTCGGGGGTGCTGCAAACCCGAATTTCGACGGCTGGATTGAGCTTCGAGAATTCCCGAATCAACGGTGAATCTGCGTGGCGGGCGATTGCGACAGGATTCATAAGGCGGCGTTGCGGTGTCTGGGAATGCTGCGCAGGACTCCTATATTGCCCAT
>Ga0070727_10000714_pt1 | contig 39105 bp, 32 predicted proteins | sample tdAd472_FD_66722 | JGI IMG/M metagenome (GOLD analysis project Ga0070727, IMG submission 66722) | Marine sediment microbial communities from the Atlantic coast under amendment with organic carbon and nitrate - tdAd47.2 | ecosystem: Environmental > Aquatic > Marine > Coastal > Sediment | place... | reverse complement strand
GTTCGTCGGCGACGCCCGCTCGCGCGAGATTCAGATCGACGCCGTCCCGCTGCCTGTTGTCGAACTCGACATTGACGTCACGCCACCTGAGTACGCAGCCGCCGTTCTCGCCCAGGAAGAGGCTCGCGAGACATCCGGACTCTCGCGGCGACAGCTCGCCGTGCTGAGCGGCTCGCGCGTCAACCTGACGCTGAAGAGTCTCAACAAGCCGCTGGCCGAAGCGACGTTTTGGATCGAGGACGAAAAGTTTCCGCTCAAACCCGGCGACAAAGACGGCACAATCTGGCAGCTCGATCCGCAGGGCACGCCGCTGGCCTCGGTCAACCAGGCGCTGCAGTACCGCGTTGAGGCAACCGACCGGCAAGGGCTGTCGATCGAAAGTCCGCTGCACGGCACGATCCGGCTCCGGGCCGATCAGTCGCCGCGGGTTGCCCTCTCGGCACGAACGCGACGAGTCATCCCGACGGCTCAGCTTCCCGTGCAATGGTCGGCGTCGGACGATTTTGGCCTCGCTTCTGTGACCGCTCGCGTGCAGATTTCGACTGAAGACGGCGAGGTCTCAGAGACCGAGATTCCAATCGTGACCTCGGAAGACGGCCGGCCTGCCGGGCAGTCGCTGCGGGATACATACCGCATTGATCTGGCCGCCTTGAAGCTCAACAAGAATGACGAACTGCGAGTGACGTTTGTCGCGACGGACTTTCGTGGCGACAGCGAACCGCAGACCAGTTACAGCGAACCCGTTCTGCTCAACGTGACGGACCGGCAGGGCATCCTGTCCGGCCTGCTCGAAACCGACGAAGACTCCGCACAGCAGCTCGACGCCATCATCCGCCGCGAGCTGGGCATTGGAGAAACGCGATGACTCATGCAGCCAAAACGTCCAGTACGCCGCAGGCGTTATACCCAACAGCCAGGGGTCAGCGGCGCAGCCGCGCCACCCCAGGTGACCGAACAAACCTTGATCGCCAACCTCGGAGGGGTTGCCCAAACCGTCGCGGTGTGTGGAACGCTTTCAGCGTACGGCCGCTCGCCGGGACGGCCCCAGGGGTGCGCCGCTGCGCGTCGACCCCTGGCTGTTGGGTACAACGCCTGCGGCGTACTTCGTCGGCTAGCGGCGGTCAGGCCGGCCAGCTTGCGCCGTTCCGCTACCTGGCTCTGGCCGGACTGCTGCTTGCGCTCGCGTTGCTGACGTCAAACGCGTCCGCCGTCGACAAGCTCGATCTGCGGCGGAAACAGGTCGACCAGCAGCGGGCTCGAGCGATGGCGCAGAAGCTCGTCGCAACGGCGATCGATCAGCAACTGCATCAGCTCGAGGATAATGGGCTGACCGACCTGCCGATTTACAAAGAGATCCGTTCGATGCAGCAGAACATCGGCGGGCTGGTTGAGCAGGAGATGGCGACGGCGGTTGACATCCTGCTCGACGCGCAGACGCTCAAGACGACCGACGAACGCGAAGCGAAGTTTGTTGAAGCGCGGACGTCGATCCGGAACATCGTGCTCAAGCTGGCCGTCGAACGACAGAAGCTGCTCAAGCGGCTCAAGACTGCCGAGATTGCCGAGCAGGCGAAACGTCTGATCCGGCTGGAAGGCGAGGCGCTGACAACGACGAAGAGTCTGCCCGAGGAAGCTCAGACGCGGCGCGAGCAGCTGACCGTTCAGACGATCGAAGATCAGCGGGATATTCAGGAGCTGTTTCTGCATCTGATCGAGACACTCTCCGACGTCAGCGAGTGGGGCGGGCCGCTGGGTGACGGAGCGGTCCGGGGACTCCGGATTCTCAAGGCCGCCGAGGTTGGGCAGCATCTCGACCGGGCGAGCCGCGAACTCGAGACAACGCGATACGCCGCAGCGGCGGTCGAACAGGCAACGGTGATTGCCGGCCTCAAGAAACTGCTCGACGAAATTCAGCACACGCAGGGCGTCCTCAGTACAGATAACGAGTCGCTGCTCGACACTGTGAAGCAGCTCGCCGAGCAACAGCAGGAATTGCGGGAGAAGGTCGAGGAAGCCGATCTGTCAGACCTCGCACAAACCAACGAACTGATCAACGAGCAGAAGGCGATTCAGGAAGCACTGCAGGATCTGGCGATGCAGCTGCCGGAGGACGCGCGAGCGGAAGCGCATCTCGAAAGTGCCATCGAATCGGCCGAAGAAGCTGGCGAGCAGATCTTCTCGAATGAAAAAGACGACGCTCAGGATTCGCAGCGCGAAGTCGAGGGCCAGCTTGCCGCTCTGGAAGAACAGTTGCTGCTCGGCCCGCAACAGGACCTGCAGAACCGAACGGCCGAGGAGCTGGCCGAGGTTGTCCGCGGCCTTGAAGAGCAGAAGTCCGACCTGCAGCAGGCCGCCGCTCAGCAGGAAGCCGCTCAGAAGGCGTTGGAAACGAGTCCCGTCGAAGCCGCGCGGCTCGCCGACGAAGTCAGTAAACAGCTCGCCGAAGCCGACAAGGCCGCTGAAGAACTCGCGCTGACCGACACTGTGGACGCACAACTTGACGAGGCGGCTGCCGCCGCAAAGGCCGCTTCGGACCTGCCCATCGAAAGCGTCAAGCTTGACGACACCGAGTCACTGGAAGAGGCCCGTGACGCGCTGGCAAATACCGCCGACGCGCTCGACCGGGCACTCGCGTCGACGGAAGAGTCACTCGCTGAGGCACAGCGGATTGAAGCGGCGGTCAGGATTGGCGAACTCGCCCGCGCGGCCGAGGCGCTCGAGCGAGCCGCCGCAGCGGAACGTCAGATCGCGGAAGCCGCCAAACAGGCTCAGGCTTCTGAGGACCCGCTCAATCCGGAGAAGCCGGCCCGCATGATGAAGCAGCAGCAAGACGTTGACGATGTCGTGCGGAATCTCGCGAAAGGCGTCGCGGCGACTGCGCCCGAAACGGCGAAGAAGCTGCAGGAGACGCTGGCGAAGAGCGGACCGCTTGCTCCGGGGATCGAAGAGTTTGGCAAGGCGGCGGTTGTTGAAGCTGTCGCCAACGCCGGTCGAAAGGGAGCCGAGGACGCAGGCGACGAAAAGCTCGCCGAGGAAACCGGCAAAGTCGAAGCAAAGGCCCGCGAAAAGCGGAAGCAGAAGGCGGGCGAGATCGCGCCGCGCGCTGCAGCGGCGGCTAATGAACTTTCCGCGGCGGCAAAGTCGCTGCGGGAGGAAATCGCCGAAGCCGCGAAGAAGCTCGGCGAACTGACCACCGAACAGCTGGCGAAAGTCGATGCCGCTCAGGGGTCGGTCGAGGAAGCGATCGCCGCTGCCGACCAGACCGTTGCCGAACGTCTGCAGCAGCTCGCCGAAGCGCGTGAGAAAGTTGCCGACGCCGCGGCTCAGCAGCAGAAGGCCGCCGGTCGACCGGAAGCAGCAGCATCGATCGAACTCGCGCGGGCACTCAACAAGGCCGCTCAGCAGCAGGCGATGGCCGAGCGGGCCGCCGAGGATCTCGCATCAGGAAAAGCAGCGACGCCGCTCGAAGCTGCGACCGCTCAGCAGGGCGTCGCCGACGCAGCGGAAAAACTGAACGAGCAGGCGAACGCTCGTGCTCAGGCTGAAGCCGCAAAGCAGGACGGCAAGGCGGACGAACTCGCCGCCGCACTGCAGCAGGCCCAGCAGGCGGCGTCCGAAGCTGCGCGGCAGACGCTTGATGGCAACGCCGCTCAGGCTGACGCAGCTCGTGAACAGGCCAAAGCGGCTCTGCAGAAAGCGGCTGAGCTGGCAAAGGCCGAGGCGAACGCGGCGATGAATGCTGAACCGACCAGCAAGCCGGACGCCGCCGCTCAGGCCGTAGTCGCCCAGTCTGCCGACGCCGCCCGGCGACTTGCCGGAGAGGACTCGGCTGACGCTGGCGAGTCACTGCAGGCGGCGACCGAAGCGGCAAGAGAAGCAGCGGCAAAACTCGGTGAGAACCTGCCCGAGCTGGCGTCCGAACCGCAGAAGCAGGCCGGCGAGGCACTCGCGAAAGCTGACCAGCAACTTGCCGCCGAGATGCAGCAGCTGGCCGGGATGGAAGCCGAGCAGCTCGCCGCCGTGAATGACAAAACGAACGACGCCGCTCGCAAAGCCGCCGAAGTTGATGCGAGCGCGGCGGTCGCGCTGCGGGACGCTCAGAAGGAAGCGGCGGCGACTCGCGAAGACGCGCTGGCTGCCGCTGATCGGAATGCCGAGCAGGCGGACATGGCCGCGCCGCTCAAGCCGCAGAATTCTGAACTGAAGCCCAATCTCGACCGAGCCGCCGCCGACCTCGCCGCGAAGGAACAGCAGCTGGAACGGGAAAAGGCTCTGGCCCAGGCGCTGGCTGAACTCGCGAAGTCTCAACAGGATTCCGTCGACGCACTGGCTGCCGCTCGCGACGAGGTGGAAGAAGCGGTTGCGGCGCTGACTCCCGAGCAGAAGAAGTCCGCTGAGATGTCGAAGCCTCAGCAGCAGGCCGCTCAGAAGCTTGGCCAGGCGATGCAGAAGTTCGCTGAAGGGCAGCGGCTGACGGGTGAAGGTGCCGTCGAGCTGTCCGGCCAGGAAGAGGTTGCCAATCAGCCGATCCGCGAGGCGCTCGAAATGGCGTCGGGACTCCTGCAGCAATTGCAGCCTGCCGATCCGAACGCGCAGCCCGACGCGCTGGCTGCTGCCGGTCCGTCGCAGCTTCCGGAAGTGGCCCAGGCGGAAACGACGCAGCCCGCCGAGACGACTCCGCCGGACGCCGCCGCTGGCGAGCAGCCATCGGACTCGCCGCTCGGCGATCTCGCGCAGGATCAGCAGCCGGGTCAGAACGGAACTCCGCAGCCGGGGCAGCAACCCGGTCAGCCAGGACAGCAACAGCCTGGACAGTCGCCGGATTTGGGAACCGGCTTCGTGCCGAACTCGCCCGAAACAACTGCTCGCATGATGGCCGGGCCGGAACTGCTCAGCGAACTGTCCGAGCTGATGCAGGCTCAGCTTGAGGAAGCAATGCAGAACGCTCGCGACGCAGCACCGGGCGAGCAGTTCGCTGCGAACGATGCTCAGCAGCCTGGCAATCAGTCGCCGCAGAATCGGTCTCAGAGCCAGCAGTCGCAGAACAGCCAGACGGCTCCGGCGGCCGCCAGCGGTGCGGCTCAGGCCGGTGAGTTCACCGAGAACGATCCAACGAAAGACGAGTCGCTCAACGTCGTCGACACGAGCGACTCGACGGGCGACAGCCAGACTCCGAACTCGAAGAACAAGCAGCGGGACATCGAGAACCGTCGCTTCGATCAGGCCGCCTGGTTCGCCAAGCTGCCGCCGGAACTGCGAAACGCCATCCAGGCCAGCTCCCGCCGCCGCGCCCCGCGAGCCTACGAAGAACGCCTGCGACGCTACTTCGAGAGCCTGGAATAGGGCGAATTCATCTTCGTTTAACGCCCAGCCGCTGTGGGTGCTGGAATGAGGGTATTAATGACGCAGCCTGGCAATAGCGCGACCTGTCTTTTCGGGCGGGCAATCCGCGATTGCTGTGACGCCGGTCGATTCATCTCGCAGCAGGTTACGAACGAGCGTATGCCTCAGCAGGTCTGTTTAGCGAAGCTGTGACCTGGTGCGTCCGCAATATCCACAGCCGGGTAACCTCAATCTATAAGACAGCTTACGCACCGACAGAAGGCCTTGGGTAACGTTCCCTGTTTCCCGGTTTTCGCAAATTGAGCAGTCGCCAGCTTGCTGGCATGCCGAATGAAGGTAAGAATCTTCTCGGCTTTTCGTCTCTTCGACAGACGGTGCTGTATGTCTGACTTGATCGTCCAACTTGCCCACAGTCATGTTCGCAGCTTTGCTGACGAAGTGATGGCTGATCACCGTGAGGCAATGGAGTGTTGGGATTGCGAAGAGCATCTAGCGCGTGGCATCACCGCAGGGACGTGGGTATTGCGTGCTGAAGAGGTTTTGCGTGAAGCACACGAAGCCGGCCTCATTGATGGGGCAAGTGATATCCTTGAGGTAGTCTGCGTCATGCTGGAGGCGTGGCTTGTCCCAGTCCAGAACACTGAGCAGTGGATAGCAAGTCTTGGACAGCGTGGCCGAGCACCGGAGAATCTGTCTGCATTTTGCGACATCCGCGGTCAGATCGACGAGATGGTCCAACGGTACGACTGGCTAAAACGAGCACGCAAAGCACGTGTGCTTTCGCAGTCAGGTGAGTCGTGGTGAGGAATGAAACGCGGCGAACTATATCTTTTGAAATCAGACCCATCTGGGAAGCCACGACCAATCCTCGTCGTATCGAAGGATGTCCTGAATAAGCGAGCGGTTCTTGCGATTCCGTTCTACTCTCAACAGATCGAGAAGCGGTCCGCTCAGGACTGGTGCAGTCTCTTCTATTCGGGCGAGGGAAACCTCGAGAAAGACTGTGTCGCAAATGCCAGCGAGATTACGCTGATTGACAAGTTTGAAATCAATCAGTCGCGCGGACCGATCGGCCAGTTTGACGACGCTCAGATGAAGCGAGTGCTTGAAGCTGTGCGGTGGGTTCTCGGGATCGAATGATGCTTGAGCTTGGATCTCATGGCTGCCAATCTCACTCTGCAGTATTACCACGCCGAGGAGGATTACCGGCGGGCGCAGTCGGCGGTCGAGCAGGTGCAGTGTCTGGAGAAGATGCTGCAACTGATTCCGAAGCACAAAGGCACGGATCATCTGCAGGCGGATTTGAAGACTCGCCTGAAGGAAGCTCGGGCGGAGGTTCAGCGGGAGAAGTCGGCCCCGAAAGGCGGGCTCAGTTATCGGATTCCGCATCAGGGAGCAGGGACGGTGATCGTGCTCGGCGCTCCGAACTCGGGCAAGTCGCGGCTGGTGGCCGAGCTGACCAAAGCCGAGCCAGAGGTGGCCGACTACCCGTTTACAACCCGCGAACCGTTGCCGGCCATGATGCCCTGGCAGGACGTCTTCGTTCAGCTTATCGATACGCCTCCGGTCACCGACGCGCACTTCCCGCCGTACCTGGTCAGCTTTGCCCGTACGGCCGACCTTGTGTTGCTGTGTTTCGACGGCAGCTCGGACGACGCCCCTGAAGAGACGAACGTCGTGCAGCAGCAGCTGGCGTCGAGAAAGACGGTCCTCGCCGAATCAACCGGTTTCGTCGACGGCGATCTGTCGAACCTGCGGATCAAGACCCGCCTGGTCGTGACTCGCCGTGACGATCCCGACGTCGACACGCGGCTCGACTTCTGGCACGAACTCACAGACAGCAAGCTTCCTGAATGGCGAGTCGATTTCGATTGTGACGAGTCTCGCGAGGATCTGCGGGATTCGATCTTTCAGTCGCTGGGCGTCATTCGTGTTTACACGAAAGCTCCTGGCCAGCCAGCCGTTTACGAAGAGCCTTACGCACTGCGAACCGGTGGCACGGTCGAAGACCTCGCGGCACGCGTTCATCGCGACCTGTCAGCGCAGTTGAAGTTCGCCCGCGTCTGGGGCGAGGGCGTTCGCGACGGCCAGTCCGTCGGTCGCGAGCATGTGCTCCGCGAAGGCGACATGGTCGAGCTGCACACATGACGGCGCAACTCTGGCCGTAGCTACCGTCGCCAGACGGTGGGACTCCACTTTGGCCGTAGCTACCGTCGCCAGACGGTGGGACTCCACGCTCTGGCGAGCGTAGCTACGTGCTCAACGTCGCTTACGTGCGCGTTGTCAGCGGCGTGTCGTACGTGCGGCTTTCGGTGCCGCTGGCGGCGGAGGTCAGGGCGAGCTGGTAGAGCTTCTGGCCACATTCCGTCGGGTAATCAGTGTCGATGCAGGCTTCGCACAGCGAACTCCCCGGCAGGTCGACGCAGCGGGCGATCGCGTTCTTCGGCAGGTAACGCAGCGAGTCGGCTCCCAGGGTCTGCGCCATCCGGTCTTCAATCTCGGGAGTCAGGTCGCCGTTCGTCAGGAACTTCGTGGCGAACAGTTCGTTCACCGTCGACATGTCGATGCCGTAAAAGCACGGAGCGATGATTGGCGGGCAGGCGACGCGCACATGGACTTCGGCGACGCCGCCACGTTCACGGAGCTGCGAGATCAGCGCTTTCATCGTCGTTGAGCGGACAATCGTATCTTCGACCAGCAGGACGCGTTTGCCTTCCAGGACCTCGCGCAACGGCGTGTACTTCGCTTTGACTTTCTCTGCCCGTCCGCGGCCTTCGATAAATGTCCGGCCGATATAACGGTTGCGGATCAGCCCCTCGATGCTCGGGATGCCGAGTTCGAACGCCATACTGTCAGCGGCGGCCTTGGCGGTGTCCGGGACAGGCACCACGATCACGTCATCGGCGAGTGGGATGCCGCGCTGTCGCTCCTGCTCGGCCAGTTCCTCGCCCAGCCGCTTGCGGGTCAGATAAACGCTGCGGTCGTCAAGCGTGCTGGCCACGTTGGCAAAGTAGATCCATTCAAAGAAGCAGTGTGCCCGGCGGGGGCTGTCTGCGAACTTCTCGATTCGCAACTCCCCCTTCTCGATGATGATCGCGTGGCCGGGGTCCAGGCTCTTGATGCACTCGTCGCTGAAGCCCATGTTCGACAGCGCGACACTTTCGCTGGCCGCGGCGAACATGTTGTCCTCGATGGCGTAACACATCGGCTTGATGCCCAGCGGGTCGCGGGCCACGAACATATCGCCCAGAGCGTTCAGGAAGGCGATGTTCCAGGCGCCGTCGAGCCGATGTGCCAGGCGCTCAAGCACGCAGATCAGATTGCCCTGGCCATCGTTCTGTTCGAGTTCGGCCCGGATTTCCTGAGACAGAATATGCATCAGGATTTCCGTGTCGGTCTCGCGGGCGAGGTGGAAGAGGTCGCCATCGAGGATCTCGGCCCGCAGTTCCGGATAATTCGCGAGCTGTCCGTTGAAGCCGAAACTGAACCACTTCGGCTTCTCAATGTGATGCCGCTCGAACGGTTGAGCGTAACTGCGGTCGTCCTTGCCGCAGGTTGCGTAGCGGACGTGCCCGATGGCCGCTGGCCCGGCGTACTCCGACATCAGCACTTCGTACTGATCGTGATGCGCCATCTGAAAAACTTCGTTGACCGACCCAACCTCTTTGTGGGTGTCGATGAGCTGTCGCCGGTCGCTGTTGAACGTTGTCATGCCGGCGGAAAGCTGGCCGCGGTTCTGGATGTCGAGCAGCAGCCGCGGGATCAGCCGTGAGGCCTCCTGCCCGCCCTGGCGCGGAGCGAACTGGCTGGGGGCTCCGTCGCCCAGGTAATAGACCGCCGCGATTCCGCACTCGTGATGCAGCTCAGCCATGAGTTTTCCGGTCAGGGAAGAGTCAATCCGGCATGAAACCAACGCCTGTCGCCGGTTTCCGACAAATCCAGGAGCGGCTGATCAGCCGCGGGAGCCCGTTTGCTGGCATGGTCAACGCCGCGATTTCGTCTGCAACTCGCGGCAGAATTTCGATGGACCGGCCAGCTCCGCGCGATCATATCGCTGCCCGGCGGCTCAACCAACTGACCACTTCACAGGTTCTTCATCGTCATCCAGATCGCCCGATGCGAGATGCGGTGTCTTCGGGTGGCCGGGGCTGGAGCAAGGTACGAGCGACGCCCCGGCTTGAGTCTCTTGAAGCAGTGTCCTCAAGGCTTCCTTCGCAATCTCTGTCGCGCCCGACCGCTGAATTCGGAAGCCGATCATCCGCCTCGGGCAGGTCTGAGGCATGGTAGTCCTGGGAAACTCTGCGGGTCGTGCCACTCATTCGGGCCGTGGGGAACGGCGATTGGATCATTCGACCTGCCGGTCTGTGCCGATTCTGCGGAGAGAGGCCGTGCCGGCTGAGATGTGCTCGCATTTCGCCGTGCCCGCTTCTGAACACGGAATCTGAACGGAGCCACGGATGGACACTGCGACTGCCAAACTGCCTGACCGACCGACCGACAGTGACCGCCGTGGTCCCGGCGTGCTGGATCGAGTTCTGACATCGCCGCTGCTGTGGGGCGGTCTGGCGACAATTGTTTTTTACTGGATTGTGCGGCAGCTGCCGGGTTTTGCCGACTGGGGTCAGACGCTGTTCTGCGGCCACCCGCTGGCGTACGCGACGACGACGCTGTTCTGGGTGGGCATCGCGTCGCTGGGGATCCGCATGCTCGGCGTGCCGCGCGAACGGCGAGCGATCGACGCGCTCCCGCAGCTCGAACGCGGATCGCGGGGAGCCGTGGCGGCGGCGGAATCGCTGCGTAACGCAGTGTCTCGATCCGCAACCGGCCTGCGCGATTCGATCGCGGGAGAGCGTCTGACTGGAGCGGCCGATTTTGTGACCGGTCGCCGCTCGGCCGAGGGGCTCAACGGCCACCTGCAGTACCTCGCCGAGTTTGCTGGCGAGAGGTTGCATCACAGTTACGGACTCGTCCGCACAATTACCTGGGCGGTGCCGATCCTCGGCTTTCTGGGGACGGTCATCGGGATCACGCAGGCGATTCAGAATCTCGATCCGGCACAACTGCAGTCGTCGTTCGGCATGGTGGCCGAAGGACTTGGCGTGGCATTCGGCACGACCGCGCTGTCGCTCGGGCTGTCGCTGCTGCTGGTCTTCGGAACGTATCTCGTCGAAAAGTTTGAGCGATCGATTCTGGCCGATGTCGAACTGCGGACTCTGGAACTGACCACGAAGCTGTTTCCTGTCGAGCAGACTGAGACGCAGCCAATCGTGGCGGCGGAAACCGAGGCCGCTCAGCAGATTCTCGAACAGACCGAAACGCTGATCGCCCAGCACGTTGCCTTGTGGAACGATTCGTTGAGTGAAATGCGGGAACGCTGGACGTCGACGTTGACACGGCATCAGAGCGAACTCGATGCGTCGCTGCGGACGGCGTTCGACCAGTCCGTCGCCGGACATCTGGACCAGTTCAGCCAGCAACGTGCGGCACAACAGATTCTTCAGCGCTCGATCGAGCAGCTCACTGAGTCGCAGGACGGACTGCTGAAGTCGCAGCGCGAGCTGGTCGCGTCGCAACTGCAGATCGCCGATCGGCTCGACGCTGAGCAATCGAACGAGGCCCTTGAGGAAACGCTGCACACGCTGAGCGCCGCCGTGCACCTGTTGACCGCCCGCGTGACCCCGAAGGCGGCCTGAGAGGACAGGTGCCTCGCCGGGAACCGTAGGGTGTGACCAGCGGGCCGAATCAGAACACGGTGTGCCGGCACGAAGCGGCCACGAACAGGCAACACCCAACAACAACCGATTGTCGCCCGCGCCGGCACACCGTTAAGCACAACCGCTTCGCTTGTCACACCCTCCGCAACCTCGAACGTGATTGGCCGGTGGGAACCGGCCCTACTTAAGACGACTCACCATGGCCCGCAGAATCAGGAACGCGAATCCCGTGACGCTGTTCCCGTTCCTCGCCGTACTCATGTGTACGATTGGGGCGCTGGTGCTGCTGCTGGTCGTGATCTCTGCTCAGATTCGCGGCTCGGCGGTGCAGCAGTTTGTCGCCAGACATCAGCAGCAGCCCGAGCCGGCCCGGCCGCTCGTCGCTCCGCCGCCTACCGTTGAGCAGACGCTCGTCGAGGAGCCGGCTGCCGTTCCGGAACCGGCCATTGTCGCACCGGCTGTCGTTGATGTTCAGGAGCCCGAGCCGGTTGCGGAACCAGAGCCGCCTGTCGCTCGCATCCCGCCGCCCGTGCCGGCCAGTGACGAACAGCTGGCGAAGATCGAGGCGCTGAAGCTGCGAACGGTCGATCTGCGGTCAAAGTACGAGAACGCGGTTGAGGAAATCGATGGACTCTCGCAGAAACGCTCGGCACTCGATCGGCAGTTGCAGGCCGTGGCGGCTCGGGAAGCGGACCTCAAGAAGTCGCTGCAACGGGCGGTCGCCGTTTCGACGGCTGCCGAGCGACAGCTTGCCAGTCTGAATGTCGAGAACCGGCAGATCATTGAGCTGCTCGAACAGTCCGACGAGCTGATCAAGTCGGAACGCCAACGCGTTTCAACGCCGAGGCATTCGCTGATTCCTTATGACGGCCAAACGGGGACGATTCGCAAGCCGATCATCATCGAATGTTCGAACGGAACGATTCGCTTCGAAGCCGAGGATGTCGAAGTTGACGCCAAACGGCTTGAGGAGTACCCGCCCGGAGTGAACCCGCTGGTCGCCGGTATTCAGACACTGTTCGCGTACTGGACCGAGCAGGCTCGCGCGGCGGGAACGTCGGGCGTCGCGGCCCGGCCTTACGCGTTGCTGATTGTGCGTCCGTCGGGGGCCGATCAGTTTCGGCTTGCCCGAGTGCTGCTGCAGTCGCTGGTCGGTGATTACGGGTACGAGTTTGTGGAAGAGACCTTCGCCTACGATGTTCCGGCGACGACTGTCGAAGCGGCTCGCAGATGTCGCGAAGCCGTCGAAGCGGCGTTTCGGATGAAGCCGCGCGGTCCAGGTGTTGGTTCGCCGAGGTTGGGACCGGGGTCCGGTGATGGCCCCGGCAGTCGACCAAACGGCGGAGTGATCCTGCCGCGCGGACCGATCGATGTCGAACGCCTGACCCAGCGACCGGCTGCGTCGCGAGGTTTCTTCAGCAGCGGCAACTTCCGTCGCCGATTGACTGGCGAATCACCTGGCGAGGACTTCGGAAGCCGTTTCGCGTCCGCTGATCGGTCGCCGGGAACCGGCTCGGGCACCTCGAACGGGGATCGCGATGCTCAGGCTGAAGCAGGGACGGAATACTCATCCGAGGTGCAACGTGGTTCTCAAGGAGCGAGTCAGCAGGCGCTCGCAGCGCGGCCTGAGGAGGACAACACGGGAGGGGCTGGACCGCTCCTGCCGCGAGATGCGCCGACTCCCGGCAACCCGGACGGCATGTCCGCAGACAGCAACCAACGGGGCAATGCAACTGTGCCGACGGGCGCTGCGAATGGACGAGCCACTCGCGCTGCACCAGCGGATCGCCAGACGGCCGGGCGGTCGCAGACAGAAGGACGTTCGACACTCAATCCGGCTCAGCGTGACGACACCCCGAACTCGCGACGCGAAGCAGGTTCGACGGTCGCCGAGTTCCTCGCGAAGGCACGAACAATTCGAGAGCGGCAGCAGCGGGCAGGCCGAGACTCGGGAAGAACGGCTGAAGAAAATGCGGATAGCCTGCCTCGGTCGGCAGGCACTTCGTCGGCAACTGACGCGGAAGAGTCAGCTGTCGGAGGCAATGCGTCGAACACGTCGTCGGAAAGCTCATCAGCTTCAGGTAGCTCAAGCCCGGCTGGCTCGTCAGGCGGCGAGGTCCAGTCTTCAGGGCCAGGCAGTCCGACGTTCTCAAAGACGCTTAACACAAACGCTCCGCGAGGTGCCGTGCTGAAACGCTGGGGGCAGTCAGGTCCGAATGCGACGCTGGGGCTCGAACGTCCGGTCACGATGGTCGTCGGGCAGTCCCGCGTGCTGATCGTTGGGGCTTATCAGATCACGCCGAAACCGGAATGGTCGGAACTGCAGACGGTCAATGTGTGTCTGAAAGGGCTCGACATGACCGTCGGCAACTGGGGCATGCCCGGCGAGAAGTATTACTGGGTGCCGGTTGTCACGCTGCGAGTGGAGGATGGCAGCGCGTCGCTCGGGCAGTTGCTTGAGAAGTCGCTCGAACGCCTGGGCGTTGTTGTCGAGCACGAACCCGCGTTCCTCGAACCTGACGGGAGAGACTGAGCATGGCCGGTCGCGGACGCGGGGGCAGTGGCGATCCGGATTTCGGATCGGACTCGTTCCTCGACATCGTCGCCAATCTCGTCGGGATTCTGATCATCCTGATCGTGCTCGCCGGTCTACGCGCCAGCCAGGCGCCGCTGCAGCCCGACGAACTGCCCGGCATGGCAGAGCCCGACGTCGCCCCGGTCGTTCCCGAAACGCCCGAGCCAGCTGCGATTGTTGAGGAGCTTCCGCAGGCTCCGCTGGTCGCGACGAGTGATCCCCAACCACTGCCGGACCTGTCACCAGTCGCAGTGCCCGCCGTCAAAGTGCCGCCAATTGAAGTGCCCATTGAGGAACCTCTACCTGAGCCGCCTCCGTTTACCGGCGTGACGGCAGAGGACGCGGCCGAGCAACTCGCCGCACTGCAGCGTGATCTTCAGCGGGCGGAGGCTCGGATGAAGAGCGTCGATGTTGCCGCAGCCTGGGAACAGACAAGAGCCTTGCAGCAGAAGCTCGCCAAGCGCGCGGCACGACTGCGAACGTTGCAGTCAGACGCGGCGAAAAAGACGTTCCTTGCCGAGCAGGATACGCGGCTCGCGCTGCAGGCAAACGCGGGAGCCGTGCGTCTGCGACAACGACTCGAAGACGTCAACCGGCAGCTCGAAGAACTCAGCGAGAGCGATGCGCCGACCGATCCACTTGAGATTCGCATCAACCCAATCGGTCGTCGGTCGACCGGTGACGAACTGCTGTTTGTCATCGAAGACAAAAAAGTCCTGCGGATTCCCGTCCAGGAACTTTTTGAGCTGGCCGTTGGTCGCGAGCGTGGCAACGCGTCGCTGGTCCTGCGGGCGGAAACGCAACGCGGAGTTGTTGGGCCGGTCGAGGGCGTCACGTTCGACTACGAGATTGGAATGCAGGTTCGTTCGGTGGGTTCATCGTCAGGCGGTGTCAGATACATGAACAGCGTGGGCATGCACGGCATCATGCATCCGAGTGCCCGCGCTCCTCGCGAGGCGGTCGATGACGCTCTGTCCGAAGGCGGCCTCCTCACTCGCACGCTGCTGCAGACGGATCGAGGTTCGGTCGTCCGTTTGAACGTTGCGACCGACAGCTTCGCCTGTGCTCGCCGGGTTGCCGCCTTCTGCCGCGACCTTGGCTTTCTGGTCTCGATGAACGCGATGGATCCCGGCGAGGAAATCCGCATCCGCTTCGGAGCTTCGTCGGACGCCGTGGCACAGTAGGCGAGCCTCAGTGAAGAACGTCGAGCGCGCGGAGTTCGGCGTTCAGATTCTGGATGGCCTGCTCCTCGCGTGATTCCCGACACCACGCCGTGCGATAAATCGCCGGTGCTCTCAGAAAGTGATTGAGCACGCGAGTCCGACCGATGCGCCATCGCTCGTCCGGCACGAACGAATACTCGGCTCGCACGTCAGCAACGTACTGCTGGTATCGCTCCTGCGGCGCGCCGAGGATTGCCAGGTCGGCATCGAGAAACGCATCAAAATCGTCGTCACCGGTCGCCGGCGGATGCGCAGTCGTCGCCAGAATGAATTCGGAGACGCTCGCAATTCGTTCCCGTGCAAAGCCGCAGTCGCTCAAAGTCCGCGTCGCGATTTCAGCACTGCGAGCTTCGTTGTCGTTGCGTCGCGCGTCGTAGACGGCGTCGTGAAAAAGCACAGCCAGCTCAACGACGCTTTTGTCCGTGAACGCCGTTCCGCTTTCCGTCAAGACGTCGAGCATGAAAGCGAGGTGCTCGAACGTGTGATATCTGCGATGTGGCTCAGCATAAAACCGGACCAGTTGCTGCCAGACATCCTCGGCCTGAACCGGAGGAAACGCCTCTCGCCGGGACAATTCGAGCCAGCACTGGGCGACGACCGGGACAGTCATGGCGGGCTCCAGTCGGCAAACGAGTTTCAATCGGCAGACGGGCTCACAGTGTTGCGGGCAGCAGTTGCAGTTCCGGCACGACGGCGCGTGGCGGCAGGCTGGCGACGAAGAGGACGGCGTCGGCGACGTCCTGCGGTTGCAGAGCCTGCTCGAGCACTTCCGGCGGTGTCGGGACCGGACGCTTTGCGATGATCTCGGTGTCGCACAGGCCGGGAAAGATGACCGTTGTGCGAATGCCGTTCTGCTTTTCTTCAACCCGCGTTCCGTGAGCCAGTCCGGTGAGGCCGTGCTTGGACGCCTGGTACGCGACGCCGGAAACGTCCGGCATCTGTACGGCTCCCGTCGACAGGTAAATGATCTGCCCACCGCCGCCCGCTCGCATGACCGGCAGGACGTTCGTTGTGCAGAGAAACGCACCGCTGAGATTGGTGCTGAGCATCATCTCCCAGGTTTCCGGCGTCAGCTTCTCCAGCGAGCGATCCGGGATGTTCGTGCCTGTCGCGTAGACCAGCAGGTCGATCCGACCGAGCGTTTGCTTCGCGGTTTCGATCAGGCTTTCAACCTGCTCACGCTGGCAGACGTCGCAGGCCGCGACTTCGATCGAAAGCCCTTCCGACTGCAGCTCGTTCTTGAGTTCCTCCAGCCGATCCCGCCGCCGGGCCGTCGCCAGAACCCGCCACCCGTTCCGGGCCAGAGTCGCGACCGTCGCACGCCCCATTCCACTTGAAGCTCCAACGACAACAGCGGTCCTGGGTGATTGCGTGTCGGACATGCTGAACCCTGTGATGCGAAACCGGGTGGCTGGGGTCGAGCCTGAGCGAGCCCCCAGTTGTTGTCAGAGTGCTGGGGGCTCGCTGCACTCGACCTCAGCCACCCATGACCAGACTTCGGGAAACTCAACTGATTACCGTTCGTGCTTCAGCAGCCAGGCAAGCAGGCCTTTGGCCAGGTGCATGCGGTTTTCGGCCTGTCGAAACACAATGCTGTGCGAACCGTCCATGACTTCATCGGTGACTTCGAGTCCACGGCGAGCCGGCAGGTCGTGCATGAACCGACAGCTCGGCTTCGCTTTTGCCAGCAGCTGAGCATTGACCTGGTAGGGAGCAAACGTCGCTTTCCGTTCGTCGGCTTCCCCTTCCTGACCCATGCTCGCCCAGACGTCGGTGTAGATGATGTCGGCGTCAGCCAGGCCGGCGTCGATGTCGTTGGTCTGAGTGAGTTGTGAATTCGGATAGCGTTCCAGCAGCGACTCAACGGTCGCATCAGGAATCTCGTAGCCGGGCGGGCAGCACAGCGTGAACGGCAGTTCGAGCATCCCGCAGAGGATTGCCAGCGATGCCGCAACGTTGTTGCCGTCGCCGACGAACACCAGTTTCTCGTCCGTCAGTGCGCCGAAGACTTCGCGAATTGTGAACAGGTCGGTCAGCGCCTGGCAGGGATGAAAATCGTCGGAGAGCCCGTTGATGATCGGACAGGTCGACCATTCACAGAAGTCAACAACGGTCTTGTGCGAGAACGTTCGCAGCACGATTGCGTCCGAGTACCCGCTGACAACCCGCGCGACATCCGGCAGCGATTCGCGCCCGTAAAGGCCGGCGTCTTTCGCGGTGAAGAACGACGCTGAACCGCCGAGCTGGCCAATCGCGGCTTCAAAACTGAGCCGGGTTCGCAACGAGGGTTTGTCAAAGATCAGCGTCAGCACGCGGTTTTCCAGCGGTCGGACCACCTCGCCAGCCGCGTGCTTTTCCTTGAGCTGTTCGGCGGTCTCAAAAATGTCCATGACGTCATCGGGCGTCAGGTCAAACAGAGTCGTGACGTGTCGCATATCTCGGCCTTTTCAGACACGAGGCCTGGTTGGGCCTCAGTTCAAAGCGGTGAATTCTGTCGACGGATTCCTGTGAGGAAAAACGAACGCGCTCCCGCAGAGAAATGCTCCGGCGAGAGCGCGTCGGATGTTTGTGGGTTCGTTCGAGTTTACTCGGCTTCGGCCGCCATTTCTCTGATGACGTCAGCGATCACGGCAAACCCCTCGTCAACTTCTTCTTCCGTGATATTCAACGCCGGCAGCAGGCGGATCGTTGTGCCCTGCGTCGCGTTGATGAGGACGCCGCGTTCCATGCACTTGCCGACCGCTGGCGTCGAGGGAATTGTCAGTTCGACGCCGATCATCATGCCGCGGTTGCGGATTTCGGCGATCACCGGCAGTTCCTGCTGCAGGGCTTCGAAGTGTGACCGGTAACGAGCCGACATGGCGGTCGCGTTCTCCAGCAGGTTGTCTTCCTCGATCGTCTGCATCGTCGCGATGCCCGCGATGGTGGCCAGCGGGTTCCCGCCGAACGTCGAGGCGTGCATTCCTGGTCGCAGATCGGGAGCGAGTTCCGTTTTGCAGATGATCGCTCCGCAGGCGACACCGGCTGAGATGCCCTTCGCCATCGAGAGAATGTCCGGCTGGACGTCCCACTGCTGGTAACCGAACCAGGTTCCCGTGCGGCCCATGCCGGTCTGCACTTCGTCGAAGATCAGCAGGCAGTTGTTGTCGTCGGCGATCCGTCGCAGGCCGGCGAGGAATCCGTCGGGAGGAATCCGCACGCCGCCTTCGCCCTGAATCGGCTCGATCATGATCGCGGCGGTTTCGTGATCGACCAGTTCGGCGACCGCGTCGAGATCTCCATACGGCGAGTACTTGAAACCGGCGACGATCGGGCCGATGCCTTCGTGAAACTTCGGCTGAGCGGTCGCGGCGGTCGTTGCCAGCGTCCGACCGTGAAAGCCTTTCTCGAACGTGATGATCCGGTAGCGGCCGTTTTTCATGCCGTGCAGGCGGGCCAGCTTGATCGCGGCTTCGTTCGCTTCCGCGCCACTGTTGCAGAAGAACGCTTTGCCAAAACTCCGCGTGCAGAGCATCTCGGCGAAGTCGCCCTGCGGTTCCATGTACCAGGTGTTCGGCATGTGGATCAGCTTGTCGGCCTGATCCTTGATCGCCTGGACGACCTTCGGCGGACAGTGGCCAATGATGTTGCAGCCCCAGCCGGGGAACAGGTCGAGATAGCGTTTGCCTTCAGCGTCCCAGCAGTGCGAGCCCTCGCCGCGGACGAGGCTGATCGGATACCGCGTGTAGTTCGGGATGACGTACTTGTCGAACTGAGCAATTCGCTCCGCACTCGACATGCTGGCTGCTGGGTCCACGAGGTTCGTCCTTAAGTAGTTTCTGGGTGAGATGGGTCAGAGTCCGATCACGAGTGACCTTCGAGCGCGGCAGCTAGGTACTTTGCCGAGAAAGACTCAAACTTCCACGTCGAAAAGTCCACCGGATGAATCAAAAGGTCAAAGACTCGAACGTGAGCGCCACACTCCCTCGAATGCAGGACACTCGCGAACCCAACCCGGATCGCCTCAAGTGCTGCGTCTTTCTGCTCCGCATCAACTTCACTGGGGTACGTCGAGACACAATCAATCGTGATCTCCCGTGAATTAGAAACGATGTCTAACTCGCCACGGTATCTCACAATGAAGTCCCCAGCACTCGAAGACTGACAGCTTTCATTAACGGTGATGGTAATTCGGCTCATCGAAACTGAATCCAATGAGAACGGAAAGCGGCTCTGACCATTTGAGCCGCTGTCAGGTTCGCGGAACTGGCGAGCCGGTCAGGGGACGATTTCGGTGCCGACGCCGCGGTCGGAGTAGATTTCCAGGAGCAGCGAGTGCTGCATTCGGCCATCGACGATGTGCAGCTTCCCGACGCCAGCTTCCAGCGCTTCGAGAGCTGCTTCCATTTTGGGAATCATTCCCGCCGAGATTGTTCCGTCAGCAATCAGAGCGCGAGCTTCCGCGACGTTGATGTGCGAGATCAGCGAGGCGGAATCTTCCCTGTCCCGCAGCAGTCCCGGCACATCGCTGACGAAGACAAGCTTTTCCGCCTTGAGCAGCCGGGCGACCGCCGCTGCCGCCGTGTCTCCGTTGACGTTCAGCCGCTGGCCGTCACGGTCCACAGCGATGCAGGGGATAATCGGGATGACTCCCTTCTCAGCTGTGGAATCGAGAAACTCGCGGTTGATGTCGACGACGTGCCCGACAAAACCCAGGTCGATCGGCTCGCCGTCGTCGCCGGTCAGGTGCAGCTTCTCGCCAATGAGGACGTTCTTGCCGGACGAGAAACTGAGGCCAACCGCAGCGCCCTTTCTGTCAGAGATTTCATCAATCTGGTCGACGAGCCCCTGGCTGATTTCGCGGCTGAGCACTCGCGCGGCGATGTTCAGCGTCTCCATATCGGTGTACCGGCGGCCCTGCACCCAGCGAGGCTCGATACCGGCATCTTCCATTGCCCGGCTGATGTCCTTGCCGCCGCCATGAATCACGACAGGTCGCATTCCGACGGTTTCCAGAAAGATCACGTCGGTGAGGAATGAGCGGACCGAGTCGGGGTTCTCCAGCGCGCTGCCGCCGAGTTTGATGACGACGTACTTGTCGCGGAAGCGGCGAATCCAGCCGAGGGCCTCGATCAGCGTACGTGCTTTCCGGATGGCTTCGTCCACGGGAGCGAGTCCTCAAAGAGGCGGCGAAAAGCGAGGCATTGTATGGCGGCCCCCTGGCGAGTCAATTCGCGCCGGACTGTCAAATCCGATGGGAATCGTTGGAAGCATGGTGGTATGGATTCAGGGTGGCCGGGGCTGGAGTGAGGCACGAGCGAAGCCCCGGTTTTTCTCGCTGTTGATGCGAAGACCGGGGCTTCCTTCGCAGGCTCAGTCCAGCCCCGGCCACCCGGTCCCGTCAGCCTCAGCGAGCTGACCATTCCGGTTGTAGCGATCAGGCCAGTTCTCCGGTCGTGACGCCTGCGTCAAACAGGCCATTTGGCAGGTTTTGCTGAGCTGGTCGTGACGGCTCTTCGGCGTGAGGAATACTTCCGTCAGGAAAAGCCTGCCGGCCAGGCGGACCTGTCCGGACTGGCGTTCGGGCGTGACCTACGTTGGCTTGAGTGGAGCATCCGGCTCCGACCGGCATGGGCTCCGACAACTTTCTCGATCAGCAGCGAGTGACCTGATGCTTCCCGAAATGAGCGTCCAACTGATTGTCTTTCTGGTCTGTGTCGGCGCGTACACGCTGGCCGCCGCGATCTGGGACATCCGCGTCAAAAAGATTCCGAACAAGCTCACGATTCCGGTCTTCGGACTGGGGCTCGTTTATCAGGTGGCGTTCAATCAGGTCGATGGCCTGCTTGCGGCGGGAGCCGGCTTCGCGGCGGGCTTCGGACTGCTCTTTATCCTGTGGATGATCGGCAGCGGCGGCGGTGGCGACGTCAAACTGATGGGCGCTCTGGGCGTCTGGCTCGGCGGCAAGCTCACTTTGATGGTGCTCGTCGGGAGCACGCTGATGGCGGCGATCGGCACGTTCTTCGTCATCGTGTTCAAGGCAACGACGCATGGCGTGTGGGCCAGCAAGGACCACTACATGGCCACTGGCAAACTGAAGAAGGGCGAGAAGCCGAAAAAGGAAACGCTCGATCAGAAGCAGAAACGCCGCACGATGGGTTACGCCGTACCGGTCGCTCTGGCCACCTGGCTCGTCGTCGCCTGGCAGATTCCAAAGTTTCCCTGGATGACCGCCGAGCCCGAACAGCAGCCGGTTGCTGCGGCATCGCCGACCAGCCCACCCGCTGATTCGTCCGAGGCTCCTGTCAGCAATTGAAGTGAGAGGTCCGAGCCCCGCCGGTGGCTTGCGGGCTCTTGAAACGGAACTGTTCGAGTCCGAACCCGCTGAATGATGAAATTTGTTTAACGCCTAGCCGCAGGCGCCGGCCAGCAGACACCTTGCCCTGCTGTGGTGGCCGGCGCCTGCGGCTGGGCGTTAAACGAGCGATTTCGAAGCAATCCAACTACGAGCGAATCTTAATCTGGTGCACTGTCGCCGGGTGCAACGGCGCAGCCATGCCACTCCGGGTCAACGAACCCTGAAAGGGTTCCAAGGGCTGAAGATGCAGCGACTTCAATTTCCAACTGACTCTGCAAGCCACGCGGCGAAAGTCTTCGCTCGGCAACGCCGTCAGCGGAAGGCGCGCGCGGGCTTTCTCAGTGCTGAGCTGATCATGGTGCTGCCGGTCTTTGGCATCATCCTGTTCGGACTGCTTGAGTTCTCGATGCTGTTCTTTGCCCGCGGCGAACTGGCCGAGGCTTCCCGTGTCGGAGCCCGGAAGGCCACGCTGCCAAACGTGTCGTCTGCTGATGTCGAAGCTGAGATCCGCAAGGTGCTGCCGCGACGACTGCAGGACTCACTGGAAGTTCAGGTCGATGCTGGAAGCAGATCCGGCGACGTCGTGACTGTCGCTCTGGCCGTCGACATGAACTCGGCTTCGCCCGACCTGCTGTGGCCGATTGGTTACAGCCTGAAAAACCGGAAGCTTTACGAAGTCACCCGCATGATCAGGGAATGACCGCTCGGAATCTGAGACCGTTAGCGCCGGTCTGACACATATTTCGCAAGACATCTCCGCCCAGCCGGGCGTCCTCCGAACTCCATCAGGAGCGGACCGTTGAAGAATCTGACCCCTGCCAAACTTGTTATGCTCGTCTTTGTCGCCATGGGCGGCATGATCGTGCTGTACGTCGTCAAAACGCTGACTGCCCGCGAGGTTCCGCCGCCGGTCAACACGACGCGCGTCGTCCCGATGCTCGTCGGCGATCTCGAACCCGGCACCGTCATCACGGACAAGCATCTGGGCCGCGGCCCCTGGCCAGCCGATGAAATCCGCGACGATGTGCTGCTGTCAGAAGGCGGAATCATCGGACGCGTTGTCAAGGTGCCGATGGAAGCCGCGACGCCGATTCACGGCAACGATCTGTACGCTCATGGCGCGTTGCCGCCGCTGAGCGTCAGCCAGGGGTTTCGAGCGGTCACCGTCTCGATCCGTGAGCAGGCGGCGATCATGAACGGCCTGATCAAACCCGGCGACTTCGTCGACATTCAGTTCACGCCGAACGATCTGACCGGCGACCCGCGTTACGCACTGGTCGGCGGGATGTCGATCAAACTCTTCAAGGGCGTTCGCGTGCTCGCACTGAACCGCGACTTCGTACAGACGCCGCTGCAGGCCACTCAGAACTCCGTCACTCTCGAAATCGCCGACGAAGACACCGGCATTCTCGAACTGTGCTCACGCAAAGGCGAACTCACTCTGCAGTTCACCAAGGTCGGTGATGGCCGGGCCACCGTTCAGGTGCAGGACCCCAATCGACCGACACTGGAAGAAATCCTGCAGCTGCCGCCCGTGCCGGAAGAACCGGAACCGCCGGCGCCGCCCGAGCCCGACCGCTTCACGTCACGAATCTATCGACAGTCGGGGCTGAACACCGTCCGCTTTCAGAATGGCGTCCCGACCAATACGTACTCGGGCGACTGGGTCGACACGAATGCGAACCAGAACGGCGCCGACGATCCTGACCAGCCCGCGTCGAACGATCCGGCCACGCGGCAATCGGGAACCTACAACCCGAACGCTCCGCTTCAGCAGCGAGTGCCGTCTCCTTACGGAGTTCCCTATGGACAGCCGGGTTACTCCGGCGGCTATGGCTATGGCGCGCCGGGCGCGTACGGAAATCCGTATGGCGGCCAGGTTCCGGCCCGAGTGGCTCCCCCGCGGATTCCGTTCCGTTGATCGTCGACGGCCCGGCTTCCCGACGCCGGAAACTCAAACAGGATTCAATCGCAGCGGCCCGAGTGTTCTCGGGCCGCTTTTCTTTTGGATGGTCGCTTTCCGCCAGCGTCGTCCGGCTGTGCGGGCAACAGTCTCCGCCGGTGTCAGTTATTGACGGTTTGACGCGTCACGGCCCCGATTTCTGGCCTAAGTTCCAGACAGGTTTCTCTCCGCAGGCTTGCGTCCGTCCGCACGGAAACGCGAGTACACGTCAGCCTGCTCGAAACCGGGCGTCCTGAAACCCGGCGTCCTGAAACATCGCGTCCACAAGCTCAGTGCCATGAATTCCCTCACCCCAGCATTGCGAACGAACGGTCCCGGCCGAGGCGGCTTTCTCGCCCCGGCTGCGCTGATCGCTCTGGTTGTTGTGCTGGGAGCTGCCGGGCTGGTGATCGATCGGCTGTGGCTCGACAACGCTCAGGTCGAACTGACGAATGCTGCTGAGGCGGCCGCGCTGGCCGGAGCCCGCTCGCTGGCAACGGATGCCCTGCTGCTTGAAACCGTCGACGAAGACGGTCTCGTCAACGATGCCCGTTCGGCAGCGCTGCGCATCGCTCGCGAAAACCGCATCGCTGGCGAAGCCGTGATGCTCGACCCGGCTGACGACGGCGATGTGCGCATCGGATGTCTGGTGCAGAACGATGCCGGGCACACCGTGTTTCTCGAAACCAGTCATGAGCCGACGTCGGTCGTTGTGAACGCGGCCCACAATCGCGAACGCAATAATCCGGTGGTTCGCTTCTTCGACGGCTGGTCCTCAAGTCGCGGCGCGGACATTGCCGCGCGTGCCGAGGCGACCGTCGACAATCGCATCGTTGGGTTTCGGCCGCTCGACGGCCAGCCCGTCCCGGCGCTGCCACTCGCGATTCTGCGACAGTCCAACGACGAACGAACGCCGACCTGGCAGCGTGATATTGAACAGCGGCTTGGCGGCGACCGTTTCAGCATTGACCCCGACACGGGAGCAGTCATCGAACAGCCCGACGGGATTCCGGAAATCGTCCTGCGTGACACCGGTGCTCCTCCGATCGGCGAGACCTCTGTTGCGGCACGCTCCTCAACTGCAGGCTCGATCGAAAGCGACGCAACGCCGACGGTAGAAGCCAACTCTGAAGAACGAGCATCGTCGGACGGCGACTCCTCAAATCAAGCCGCGGCCGCTCAGCGAGTCCGCAACGCTTACGCGTTCGTGCTGAATCCACGAGCGTCGACCGCCGACATCGCTCGGCAGTTTCGTCATGGCTGGCTGGCTGACGACTTCCCGGAAGGACTCGACACGCTGCGGACTGATCGCGGACCGCTGACATTGACGACGCTCGATTCGCTCGGAGGCGCAGTGGCGGATGCTCTGCTCGACGTTGTTGGTCAACAGCGGATCGTTTTTCTGTTCGACAGCGTCACGACCGGACGCGGCACCGACCGAGTGCACTGCGTCGCCACGGTCGCGGGCCGCGTCATGTTCTGCAATCCGAACTCGCAGGCAGGCTGCGAGATTGTTTTTCAACCGACTGTCCTGACGACGCGAACCGCCGTCCTCGCCCACGAAACCGTGACGCAGGGGCCGTCGGACCGATTCGCCAACCGCTACACGTACAAACTGCAACTGACTCAGTAAGAATCGTGTCGGAAACAACTTCCCCAAAGTGGCACCTCGCTCCGCGAGGTCACCCCAATGACCAGGCTGACGCCGTGGAGCGGCGTGCCACAATAAACGGGAAGTTCTTTCAAACACGTTCCTAAGGACCGCGTCCACAGAGACTTTCAGATTCAGGCAGGGTGGGTCGAGCCAGGCGAGGCCCACCAACAGATCACAACTGACTCGGTGGGCCTCGTGTTACGCGACCCACCCTACTGAGGTTCCCTCATGGTTGCCGAAGCCACTCCTGCACCGACCATTTCCGCGTCTGAAGCTCGCCAGAAGTTTCAGAAGCTGAAGACGCATCTGCACCGCCGGATGATCGACGCACTCGATCTGTCCAAAGCCGGGCAGCTGGAAGAAGCCGAACTGCGGCAGCAGCTGCGGTCGCTCGCGTCGCACCTGTGTTCGATGGAGGAAGTGCAGCTTCCCGTCGAGCAGCGTGATCTCATGGTGCGTGAGATCATGGACGAGATCTACGGCTTCGGTCCGCTCGAACCGCTGATGAACGATCCGGAAGTTTCCGACGTGCTGGTCAACGGTCCGGAACGAGTCTTTGTCGAACGCAACGGCATCCTGCAGCCGACCAATGTCCGGTTCGCGGACGAGCAACATCTGCTGCGGCTGATCCACAGGCTCGTTGGCCGAGCCGGGCGGCGAATCGACGAAGTCAATCCGATGGTCGACGCCAAGCTGCCGGACGGCTCGCGACTCAACGCGGTCATCCCGCCGCTGGCTCTGCAGGGACCGACGGTTTCCATTCGACGTTTCCGTTCGCGAGCCCTTCTGTTTGAAGACATGGTTTCGATGGGCTCGCTGGCTCCGGAGATGGCCGACTTTCTGGTCATGGCCGTTCGCGGCCGGCTGAACACACTGATTTCCGGCGGTACGGGTGCCGGTAAAACGACGCTGCTCAATAACCTCAGCCGCTTCATCCCGGTGACCGAACGCGTCATCACGATCGAGCAGACGGCGGAACTTCAGCTGCAGCAGCCGGACGTCGTGTCGCTCGAAATGCGACCGGCCAATGTCGAAGGCCAGGGCGAAATCGACCAGCGTGACCTGCTGAAGAACTCCCTGCGAATGCGGCCCGATCGGATCATCGTCGGCGAATCCCGCGGCGGCGAGGTGCTCGAAATGCTGCAGGCCATGAACACCGGCCACGACGGTTCGATGAGCACCCTGCACGCCAACGATACCCGCGATGCTCTGGATCGTATGGAGATGATGATCGCTCTGTCCGGCGTCGATCTGCCGACGGACGTTTCGCGGCAGTACATCGCGTCGGCGATTCAGCTGCTCGTTCACATGACGCGTCTTTCAACCGGCGAACGAAAAGTGACGCGTATCTCCGAGCTGTGTGGCTGCCGACAGGGCATGTACATCATCGAAGACATTTTCGTTTACCGCATGCAGGGCGTTGATCAGGACGGCCGGGCGATTGGATCGTTCTTCGCGACCGGTCACGAACCCGCCGTGTTGAAACGCCTGGCGGCCGCCGGCTTCGACCTGCCGACGGAACTGTTCGACGCCCGCGAACTGCAGGCCCGACCGTACCCGCGAAGCTGAGAAGAGTTGTGAGCGAACAGGGAACAGCGAACAGAAAACGAAAAGCCGACAGGTGCCGCAGCGGCGAGTGACTAATGACAAATGACTAGACATCGTGAGCGACGTCGTCGTCGTTGGTCTCAGAGTTCATATTTCGACAACTGACTTCAAACCGGGACATCTCTCATGTCCGCAGTTCTTGCCAACAGACCAATCGATCGGTTGCCTGAGTTCTCGGAAATCCTCCGCGATCAGGAGACCTTCGGCTCGGATGACGACGCCGGCTTCGGCAACTCCATCAATTCGTGGTTCGACCAGTTGATGGTGCAGTCGGGGATCGGAGTCGGTCCATCAATGCTGCTGGCCATGTGTCTGTTTCTGGGCGTCGTCGGTTTCGGGATGACGTTCGTCATTCAGGAGAACTTTCTGACGTCACTGATGATCGGTGTGATGGGCGCCGTCGCTCCGGTGGTGACCGCCGTTTTCGCACGTCAGCGGCGGCAGAAGAAAATGATGCAGCAGTTGCCGGCGATGATCGACGAACTCGCCCGCGCCGCGAAAACCGGCCGCAGTATCGAGCAGTGCTGGGAACTCGTTTCACACGATACCCCGTCGCCGCTTGGCGACGAACTCATGGACTGCAACCGTCGCATGAAAATGGGCGATGACCTGTCACTGGCGTTGCAGGCTCTGCCGCACCGCACAGGCATCATCACGCTCAACATTCTGGTGACGACGCTCAACGTGCATCAGCAGACGGGCGGCGACCTGGTCAGCGTGCTCGAACGTCTCTCGCAGACAATTCGTGACCGCTTGTTGTTCTTCGGGCGGTTGCGAGCCGCGACCGTCGGTGCCCGCTGGACGGCCATCATGATGCTCGCCCTCGTACCGTTCATCGTGATCTTCTTCTCGCTGGGAGATCCCGAGTACTTCCCGAAAGTCATGGCGTCGAGCATGGGTCGCATCGCGACGATCACGGCCATCGTGTTTCAGATCATCGGCACGAGCTGGATCCTCCGCATTCTGCACACCAGCCAGCGAAGCTGATGCCTGACTTCCCTCGCGGCCACTGACCGATCCATCGCCCTGCCAGCAACTGCTGGAGGACCCGTTATGAACCTGCCCATTCATCCGCTGTTTCTGACATTCTGGAGCCTGCTCGGGCTGCTGATTCTGCTGCTGGTCGCGCGCCGGATTCTCAACTGGCGAGCCCGGGCGCGAGCCTTGCGCGAATACCGCGAAGCCGAATATCAGGCCGCTCTGCAGGAAGCGTCTCAGGCCGAGGCGTCGAATGCCGACGCGTCGAATGCCGATGCGGCTTCGCCCTCATTGCCGGTCGAATCGCCAGGCGTTCCCGCATCGGGAGCTGCTGCCGGAACGGCGGTCGGAGATCCCGTGTCCGCCGGTAGTCCAGCAGTCCCATCGAGCACCAGCCAGCCGGTGGCGGCCAGTGAGCCGTCTGCCGCGAATCGGCCATCAGTCATTCAGGCTGACCGTTATCAGGCCTGGTCTCCGCCGGAAGTTGAAACCTGGGAACCGCCGACCGAGCAGATCTACGACGTCAGCTGGTCGAGTCAGGAACTCTTCCACACGCACGAAACGTCATTCGAAGAACCGGAACACATCCCGCGCGTCAAGCCGGAAGATGTCCCGAACGCGCCAACGGACGAACTGGCCTTCGGCCCGGCGACGCTGGCAATGGCCTCGCTGATGCCGATGTCCGATGAGGCACGCATCCGCGCTGAACTCAAGCAGGCCGGTTTCCATCAGCCGCACGCCATGGCCAATCTCCAGGCGACACGTTTCGTGCTGATCGCCGGGACGATCGCCTTCTTCGGAATGCTGCTGCTGATCGTGCCGAAGGTACTTGAGATCCCCGTGCTGCTCGGCATGATTTCGGTGCCGCTGTTCTTCTGGGCCGTCCCGCGAATGTACATCCAGGGGCGCGGTGCCGAACGCAAGTCGCAGATTGAACGCGCCATGCCCGACATGCTCGACATGCTCAACATGTGCGTCAGCCAGGGCCTGACGATCCCCACGTCACTTCGCCGCATCGCCGTCGACCTGAAACCGGTTTATCCCGATCTGGCGGCGGAACTGGGCATGGTGGTTCACCAGGGCGAAATCGGCAGCATGACCGTCGCGCTGAACAACTTCGGCGAACGCATGGACGTGCCGGAAGTCGATTCGTTCGTCTCGCTGATGACGCAGGCCGAGCGGATGGGGACGAACGTCTCCGACGCCCTGACGGAATACAGTAACACGATGCGGGAAAGTCTCCGGCAGCGAACTGACGAAAAGGCGAACAACGCGTCCTTCAAGCTGATGTTTCCGACCGTGCTGCTGATGATGCCCGCCGTCTTCCTGTTCCTGATGGGCCCGGCGATTCTGGAACTCGACCAGTTCTTCACCGAGGGCGGGTTCGACAACATCTCGCAAGGCAGCCAGCAGATTCAGAACTTCGCCCAGTAACAGGCAGCTCGCCTGAAACCGCATTGCGTTTGAGCAGCCCCGGTGCGCTGAGGGGAGCACCGCGGGCTGTTCGTTTTCCGGGCTGACCTCATTCGTCAATGGTCATCGGCCCGATTCGCTGCGGGTGCATTCAACGATTCTGGAAATCCCGCGTGATATCTCCGCCGAGTCTCCGCTCTGGTGGCCTGTGTTCGAATCACAGTCTGCCCAACTCTGCGGAGAAGCCTCATGGAAGACCTGCAAAACCAGCCTGCGACCAATGACGGTCTGTACTGCCCGACGTGGCTCAAAGTGAGTTACACCGGCTTCATGGCGATTCTGGTTCCGTACTACCTGCACGCGTACGGGCCGTCGAATTTCCTGTGGTTCTGTGATGTCGCCCTGATCGTGACGCTGATTGCGTTGTGGAAGAAGTCCAGGTTTCTGATCAGCACGCAGGCGGTCGCCATCGTCTTTCCGCAATTGCTGTGGTGCCTGGACTTCGTATACGGACTGCTGACCGGCGGCCAGATCGTCGGCCTCGCTCAGTACATGTTCGATCCGGAGATCCCGCTGTTCGTCCGAGGCCTGTCACTGTTTCACGGCTGGATGCCGATCATGCTGCTGTGGCTCGTCTGGAGAAACGGCTACCACCCGACCGCCTGGAAAACTCAGAGCGCGATCTGCTGGGGAGTCCTGCTGACAGCCTTTCTCCTGCTGGGGAATCCTGAATCCAACGCTGGCAACGTCAACAAGGTTTTCGGCTGGGGCGACACCGCTCAAACAGCCATGCACCCGCTCGCCTGGCTGGCCATCGTCATGGCTGCCTACCCCGTGGCCGTCTACCTGCCCAGCCACCTGGTCTTTAAACGAGTGTTTCGACAGGACAACCGATCTCCGAACCAACGGCTGGCTCAAGTTGCAGCATGAAGACGCCTGAGCCTCAACGCTGTGAATCTTGGCAGACTTCAGTGGATCATCGAGCCCGTCATCGCCCTGCGGATCGTTCACCGACCTGCGAGAAGCTCTGATTGCCCGACTGGTCTGACCAGACGGTCATTCGCCCTGTGCTGACACGGGTGCCGTTTGAGGTGGCATGGTGGAAGGTGTTCGGGGTCTTCCGACAGCTGGCCAATGTGCCGGGCGGCGGGACGGTGATCGATCTGCTGGCGATTCTGCCGACCGCCGGAGTCCATTCCCGCGGCCTTCTCTTTTGCGCTGATGGGGACGGTCAGCGTGGGATCGATCGGCTGCCGGTGTGCAGTCGCAGTTCGTCTCGAATGTAGCTCGTGGGGCGGAGCCAGAACTCGATGGCCGGAGCCTCGAAGCGTCCCTGGCCGGAGACTCCCAGGCGGGCTTTCAGCAGGCCGACGGGAATGACGTCGATGTCGCGTTCCGGATCGAGCTTTCTGAACGGCAGATCGATGGTCGCGCCGGTCGGGCCGAAATCGTCGCTGGAGAGCTGGCGTGTCCATTCTTCAACGACTTCAATGGCGTCGTCATTCCGAACTCCGCTGAAGCGGCGGGCCAGCAACTGAACGTTGAGGGTGCCTCGCGCGGCGACAGGAACGCCCTCCGCCGAAACGGGCGTGACGCGCAGCCGCAGTCCGTCGAGATCCGCATCGCGGTCCCAGTTCGCTGGCGAGGCATCGACATGCAGCGACTGAATCAGACCGCTGGCCTCCGACGCCTGCCGAAGATGCTGATGAGGAGGAACTGGCATTGATGGCGGGCTGCCGACGTCGCGCGACTTTGTAGCCATATCCACTCCTTCGATTCGCAGAACCCGCGAAGCATCGAAGCGGCCGATCCCGCGCACCGACGAAGCGGGCACCTTTGTGGTCAGCACGATGCCGGGCCGTTCGCCGCGCAGGACGATGGTGCGTGTGTCGCTGTCCGGTTGCAGATGGCCGACGAGTCTTCGACCACTGGCGGTTTCGATTTCGACGAGCGTGTCGGCAGCGACTGGGTTGAGGGCGGCGTTTTCTCGCGGCAGCGACGGTTCAGCGGCGAGGGTCACTGAACCCGTGAAGATAAACAGAGCACCAATAAGAAGGCTGCGAGGCATGACTGCTCCACTGTTGCACGTCAGAGTTTCTGCTGACGTTCAGTGAAGCAAGCGGGGTGCCACGATTCTTTACAGTGGCGAGCCTGGCGTTTCGACGCTTCTTTCAGGCGGAAACCGTTTAGATCAGACGCGAGCGTTGGAAGCGTGTTGCAGTGCTGCAACGTGAGTGTGGCAGCAAGGCAACGTGGCATCGCCACATCACACCTGGTTCGATTCTGCGATTGCCGGCCACGCGCTCTGTGGGCCGACGGCACCAGGCAGTTTTAATCAAGTGTGATCTGGACGTAGCTGCGGTCGCCAGACCGCGGGATATCCACGCTCTGGCGAGCGTCGCTACAGATTGATCAACAGAGCCTGGCTGCGGGCCTTCGTTTCCAGTGGCCGATCGGAAACGACTCGACGCAAGCGCATTCGGCTCACAGGGTCGGGGATACAGCCTGAAGTGGCATCACGGCGAGAGCGTCGTGCGCTTCCAGCTGCCGGGCGAAATCCGCATCGGGTTTCCCGTCGCAAATCCCGGCGGAGGGTAGTTCCGGAAGATCGACCGGTAGTTGAATTCGCAGCTGGCCGTGATCTGCGACGCCTGGCAGGCGAGGACACCGTCCACCGGGTTGCCACCGCTCAAGGCGTTCCGAAGCGTTCCGTTGATGTAAACCAGGCCGCGAATTCCGGACGGGTAGCTGTCAGCCGTGTCAGTATCAGATTCTCCCAGATAGCCCGTCCCGACCGGGTTGAAGTTCACTCCCAGCAGGCTCTCGTTGAGATCAAGCGTCAGGTGAAGCAGGGAACAACTGCCGTCAACCAGCAGCGCCGGATAGTTGGCGACGACCGAATCCCAGCGGACAGAATTTTCCACTGACGCATTCGGCCCCGGATTCAACAGCAAGATCGTCCCGACGATTCGAGCGTTCCGGATCGACACGCTCCTTCCTTCGCAGTCGATGACGTAGATGCCTTCGGCGTTGGTTTCCGTGCCGTAGGGATTGCTGGCCGGACTCAGCACGACATTGCTGATGGCGGAGAACGGAATCGAGTCCACGTCGATCCAGGTCCCGTTGTCTTTGTAATACCCGAACACGTCGCTTCCGGGCAGTTGCCGAGCTGTGATGCCGGATGTCGAAGTACCGGTCACGGTACCGGCAATCGTACCGACCGCCTGGGCTCCGCCGTCGATGCTGCTGCCGAGAGAGCTGGCGTTGATGCTGCCGTTGCTGCTGACAAACTGGTCAGTCGTCAGTGTGGTCAGCGGACCAGGCTGAATGTCTCCAGCACAGCACAGAGTCGATTCCAGGCACGTCAGCGCGGTTCCCGTCGGGTACAGACGCACGCTGTCGGCGACCGTCACATCGCCGACTCGTCCAGTTCCCACAACCTCAACCGCGTCCGATTCGTCGTCGGACAGGCTGCCGTCGGCGTCGACAAACCTGTAAGTGATCGTGCCGCCGCCGCGCGAGATCGGCACGTTCGGAAGTTCGGTGTTGATGGGCAGCGTCGTTCGCCAGGCCGGATCGTTCTTCAGTTTGAGCACGCCACATTCGACACCGGCGCGAGCGAGAGCCTGGGCCTGTACGAGATCGCTGGCCTGCGACGCAATGCGCAGTTCGAGGTGCCCGACGGAGACCGCTGCCAGACCGATGACGGCGACCAGAACCGTCGCGACCAGCACGGCGACGTAGAGGAAGCCGGACCGGGTGCCCTGGAGTTGCGGTTTGTGTTGGGAAGGGAATCGATTCATCGTCGACACTCGATCTGGACAACCTCAGATCAACAAAGACCTGAGATTTGAATTGATTAATGGCTTCAGAATTCAATGTCTTAGTCCACGCACCACGAATTCAGGGTTGGAATTCCGGGTGGCCGGGGTTGGAGCGAGGCACGAGCGAAACCCCGGTTCTTTCCCGACATGAAACCCGGGGCTTCCTTCGCAAGCTCAGTCCAGCCCCGGCCACCCCCAATTGCCCGTTAATTCGTGGAACGCGTCTTCAGTTGTCTTCCGCGTGGTTGGTGACCAGCGTGCCGCCAGCGACCGCGGTGTCGGCGGGGGCGACCTGCAGGGTGCAGCCGACCCAGGTGACGAGGGTCTGGTCGACTCCCTGCGTCTGTTGCGTGCCTCCCTCGCTGGATCGCCAGCCGATCACCGACGTGCCGTCGCCTTCCGGCGAGGTCACCGTGACCGTGATCTGCCGCAGCCCCGCGTCCATCGCGTTGTCATTGACTGGTTGGCTGTCGATGTTGAGCTTCTGGACGACGACCGAGCGGGTCCAGCCGTTGTAGTCGGACAGAGGATTGCCCGCCGCGTCCTGAGGCGGCGAGGCAGTCCAGTCGTCGAAATCGTCCAGGTCGTCGAACAGCGAGCGAGTTGCGGGCGATGTCGTCTCGCCGGTCTCTGTCCCGTAGTTCGCACCCGGCCCGGTCTCCTCGGCGTAGGTGCGGAGCATGATCTCGTCGAGAAGCTGCTTCGCCAGCGCGCTGCCGTCGCCGGATGCGGAAGCCGCCTGCCAGGTGCGCAGCGAGCTTTCAACTGACCGCAGCGCCGCCACCATCAACACGCCGACCAGCAGCGTGCTGACAGCAACCTCAGCCAGCGACAGGCCGGATCGCCGTGTGAAATGTTGAGCGGAGCTTCGTCGAACAGATTTCATCGTGCCGATCTCTGCGGTGTCTGATTTCAACGGGAACAGCCGGAGCAGCCCGCCGCGCCTTGCTACTTCGATGTTTCGACCGTGGCGTAGATCGACATCGCCTGACCGTCATGCACACCTTCGGAGTCTCCCCAGTTCTTGAGGAATCCGTCGTGGGTGGCTCGGTTCGAAACAATGCGTATTTTCGTTCCGTCGCGCGCGTCAGTGCGGATCGCCTGTCCGCCGTTGTCGTACGAAACCGCCAGCCAGTACGTCGCCGCGGAAAGCGGAATCGAGTCGAACTGAAAGCTCAGCCATGACCACGATCGTGTTCCGTCTCGGACCGCAGACTGGGCAATCAGGCTGGCCGGTTCGCCGTTCGAGTCGGAGTAGATGGCGACTCGGACGGGTGCATTGTTGCCCCCGATATAAACCGTGATGCCCGTCAGGAACCCATCTGTTTTCAGACTGGCCTGCGTTCCGATCTGAGTTCGTCGACTGCTGCGACTGGTGGCGAAAATGTCGTCGTACCCGAGTGTCTGCTGAGTTGCGTCCTCAACATTGGGGACGCCGTCATCGCCGACGCCCATTGCCCACTGCACGGCTCGATCAATCACCTGCCAGCCATTCTCGGTGAGCGTGGCTGGCGAAAACGATTCAAAGCCGAACGGCAACTGGACGCGCCGGCCGGCGGCAAGACCGGCGTCGGCCCGCTCGGCACCGGCATTCAACGCCAGCAGCGACGGAACGTCCTTGCCGTCAGGCTCGCCCAGCGACTGCAGATCCTTCGCGTCGTCTCCCGCAGCAAACAACAGCTTGATGGAACTGCCGGCGACCTTCAGCGGCCCCGTGATGAACTCGCTCGTGATGTAATGCTTGTTCGTGACGACGTTCAGCGAGGTTCCGTCCTCGGCTTCGGTCTTCGTGCAGAATCCGAAATCGATCGCGGTCTGCCGACATGCGGAGACGATGCCCAGCTTTGTTGAATCGAACTCGGGGCTGAGATTCGACGCGTTGACTTCACCTGAGATGTAAACAACGTCGGTCGTTGTCAGCGCTGTCGCGACCTCGTCGTCTGCTGCCGCCGCAGCAATTCTGACGACCGTGTAGCCAGCTGCTTCGAAGTGCGCAATCTGGTCCGATTCTGCCGCTGTCGCGACGACGAAGGTCTGAGCCTGAGCACCCTGCAGTTTCTCGGCCAGTGTTGGCTTCTCGGTGACAACCTGTCCGGCAGACACAAACAGAATCGTTCCGAGTGAGTCTTCCTCGTCTGGAATGACGGGCGCGTTCAGAGTCTGCGTTTTGTAGGTGAGCGTGAAATTCTCGACCGATTCTGCGAGCACTGCGGGCGGAGAACCGTTCAGCGAGTACGTCAGTGACGAACCCGCTCCGCCGGACCAGTCGTAGGCGATCGTGTCCGGACGTCCGTCGCCCGTGCGGTCTGGAACGACGAACGCCACGCGGTCAGAGGCTCGCTCCAGGAAGGTTCTGGCGTAGCGCAGATCGTTGAGAATCTGCTGTTGAACTTCCGCTGCTGAAACTCGTCGAGCCGCGGGTGTCGAGGCTGCATCAAAAGCCTGCGTGCTGAGAAACACCGCCGAGCCCAGGCCGGCCATCAGAACACTGGCCGCGCCCAGGCTGACGATCATCTCGATCAGCGTGTAGCCGAGCCGGCGGTGGTGCAGACGTTGCAGGCTGCGTCTCACTGCACAGCCGCCTTTCCCGTTGCCGGATCAACAACGATCGTTCGCTGGTCGGCGCCAGCGGCGATGACGATCGTCCCGGACGTGAGCGGCTTCAGAGGAGCGCCTGTCAGAGGCAGGCCGTATTCGTTGAAGATGACTGTGTCATTGCCGTCGAACGACACCGACTGCAGATCAACATGCGGCGCAATGGCCAACAGGCTGACACGGTAGTACTGATCGGGATGATGCGGATCCTTAACCGCCGTGCTACCAGTCGACCTGTACTCGTGCTGCCCGCCGGGACGGATCGTGAACTCCAGCGATCGGTTCGAGCTGGTGTTCACAGCGATCCTGCGCACGAAGTTCAGGTCAGCGACGACTCGCGCCGTCACTGCTTCAAGGCGATAGTGGGCCAGAGCTGACGACAACTGCGGCGAAGCGACGGTCGCCAGAACGGCAATAATCAGCATCGTGATCGTCAGTTCGATGAGCGAGAAGCCGAGGCGCAATGCGCGCGACTCTGGAGTGGTGCCCGAGGCGGCAACGTCATCTGGTCGAGAAGGCAAACTGGTCATTGTCAGACCATCGCATTTCATGGCGATGCGGGTTCAGAGTGCAGGGCTGTAAGACTGCGCGACGACGCGTCGCGAGATCGCGTTCTCCATCACGCGGACAACGTGAGGCTCCTCGCACCGAGACTTCGGCATCACCCGAAGCCCACCGCCGACACGCGACTCTCCGCGGGAAACACCTCACGACGCACTGAATTTCATAGCTCGCGAAGCAGCCATGTGATGCCGGAATGTCAGACTGTGCGGACGGTTTCGTGTGAAACTCAACGGTTCGGTGCGCTGCCTCGTTCTCGTTGAGGTGATGGGAGACGAAGTTCCTGGCCGGCATGGTCCTGTCGATCGTGCTCACACTGACCAGGCTGAGAACGATGAGCGTCCACCGATGACCGCCTGTGCCAGAACTGCAAAGGAAATCGGCAGGGCTTTACGACGACGCGGCCGCCGCAGAATCCGAGTAACCGTTGTCACTGTCAGAACCGGCAAACTCCGCCCCGCTTCTCACTGACGACCGGCTGTAACGGTTATCGGGATTCGACTGGCAAGGGTGAATGCCTCCACGGTGCCGACCTCAACGGTCCGATGAATAAAGCGTGCTGCTCCTGATGTACCGAGGACAGCGATTTCTCCGAATCATCGAGCCGCACATGTTGAGCAAGCGTCTGCCTGACTGGGCTGTTCTCCCCTGCATCCTCACAGGAATTCTCGTCTCCGGCTGTTCCAGCGCCGGGCGGGAGACCGCTGTGCCGACGCATCCCGACGTCGCCGCGACTGCTCAGCCTGAAGCCGCAAGTCCTGAGACAGCAAGTCCTGAGACCGCAAGTCCTTCTTCCCTTGATGAGCGCGCCGCATCGTTAGCCGAACACTCGACGGTCGCACAATCGACTGCCGAACAATCTGAAGAGTCTCCCCCGGCGAGCATGACGCACACGAACCGGCCCGCGTCAGGCGATCGCGGGGCAACGGAAGGCGCGCTGACTCGGACCTCACTCGAACAGCCGCCGGACGCCAAGACCGACGCGGCGCCGTCCGAACAACCAGCGGATTCGCAAGTCCGCGCGAACGTCAAGCGGCGCCGCTCCTCGCCCGTCATCCGGCTCGATGGACGACAGCCGTCGCAGCCCGCGCTCGAACCCGCGGCCGCGACACCGCAACCGATCGAACAAACTGCCGGCGTATTCCCCGCCAGAGATGCCGAGCTTCCGAATCCCACTGCTGGCGAGCCCACTGCCGCCGAGCCGTCTCGCTCCGCGCTGCCGCCGCCAGCTCCCCGAGCGTTTCCGGTCCCGCTGCAAGGCAGTCAGCCTGCGCCTGAGATGCAGCTTGACGCCGCTGGCCAGCTCATCTCGCTGTCGGTTCGAGAAGCTCCGCTGACTCATGTGCTGTCACTCATTGCCGAGCAGCAGGGATTGAACATTGTCACCGGCAGCGACCTGAATCTGCCCATCAGCGTGACACTCCATGACGTCACCGTCGACCAGGCACTCAGCTCCATCCTGAGGATTGCCGGCTGCGCGTGGCATCGAGAGAGTGACATCATTTACGTATCGAGCATTCATGCGGAGTCGCACATCGACCCGAATGTGCAGGGCCGCGAGGTTCGCGTCTTCGCACTCGACTACGTGTCCGCAACCGATGTCGAAAAGGTCGTGCAGGGATTGCTCTCGCCCGTTGGCAACATCTTTTCTGCCGAAGCGGATTCGAAGAACAAACGGAAGACCGGCGAAACCATCGTGGTCGAGGATCTGCCGGCTTACGTCCAGCGCGTCGAACAGTACATCGCCCAGATCGATCAGCCGCCGCGTCAGGTGCTCATCGAAGCGCACATTCTTGAGGTGCAGCTGTCCGACACCATGACGCACGGAGTCAACTTCGATTACCTCGCCGAAATTGCGAATACGGACCTGCGGCTGGAGACGACCGGCTTTGCCAATCCGCTGGCCACGACCGGCATGCTGTTCAGCGTGGATGGCAGCGATCTGACCTCGCTGGTCGAAGCGCTGCAGACGACCAATGACGCCAAGACGCTGGCCTCACCGAAAGTGCTCGTGCTGAATGGCCAGGAAGCCCGGATTCAGATCGGGGAACGGCTCGGCTACTTCGTCACGACGACGACGCAGACCTCGACGCTGCAGCAGGTGCAGTTTCTCGACGTCGGCATCGTCCTGCGAGTGACGCCGCAGATCACCGCCAGCGGCCAGGTCATCATGACGGTCTCCCCGGAGATCTCGTCCGGAGAAATCAACGATGCGACCGGCCTGCCCGACAAGTCAACGACCGAAGTCGAAACGGCCGTCATTCTGAACGACGGGCGCGGCATCATCATCGGTGGCCTGATTCAGGAAGCCGACACGGACAAGCAATCGAAAGTCCCGTTCATCGGCGACCTGTGGGCGGTCGGGCGAGCATTTCAGCGCCGCGTTGGAGTACGTGACCGCAGCGAGATCATCGTCGCCCTCGTGCCGCGGATCGTCCCTGACAGCGGTGCGATCTGTCCCGAAGAAGAGTCCGAGCTGTATCGCGCCACCACGCCGCTGCTCGACCCGAACCTCAAACGCTATCCGCGCCCCGGCGAAGGCACGCTGCCCGACGCCATGCGCGATCCGCGCCGCATCGCGATTGACCGCATGCCCGATGCGGTCCGCAATCTCAAGGACGATTACCCGCTGCCGCCGGAATACTACCTGCCCGCCAACTCCGAACACGGCGAGTACGTTCCCAACGAGCGGTACGATCCTCAGCAGGTTCCCGTCTATCCACCGCCGGCCGCGTACGCACCCGTCGCTCCGTACGAGGAAGTCTCCGATGCCGAATGAACTTCCGATTCTCGACGAACTTCTGTCGTTGATCGAACAGCGCGAAGGCGAAGATCGGCGCGAGTCGGGACGCCGCGCGTCTTCCGCCGACGACTCTTGCGCGGAAACGGACCGATGCCAGATGACGGACCGCCAACAGTCCAATCACCGCCAACAGTCCAATCACCGCCAACAGTCCAATCACCGCCAGTCCGATCGCCGCCAGCAGCGATCGCCGCCAGCAGCGATTCCGCAACTGAGCGCGCCAGAGCGTGCCGGCTGATTGCGGGAAGCCGCTCGGAACGCAGACCGCGCACGACTGGAGTCCTCAACCAGCGCCCCACCGCGATCCCGCCATCAGGCCGGGATCCAGCGTTCCCGCGATGAGGTCGCGATCTCAAGCTGGCAGAACGTTGTCTCGTGCATCGACAGCGATCACGTCGACGCCATCGTCGAAGATGTGATCCACGCCCGCTCCTCCATTCCGGGTGTCGGTCCAGGGAATCAATTTCTGATGTTTTCTGAAAGAGGCCGTTTTTCACGTCCGGATCATCTCAGCGTTTGCGATCCATTGTTCAGT
>Ga0070727_10000713_pt1 | contig 39283 bp, 32 predicted proteins | sample tdAd472_FD_66722 | JGI IMG/M metagenome (GOLD analysis project Ga0070727, IMG submission 66722) | Marine sediment microbial communities from the Atlantic coast under amendment with organic carbon and nitrate - tdAd47.2 | ecosystem: Environmental > Aquatic > Marine > Coastal > Sediment | place... | reverse complement strand
TCGATCCGGCGCTCACCGTCAAGTCGCTGCAGCATACTGCCCGATGCGTCGAGGATGATCTCGACTGCGTCGGCGTTGCCCAGTTGCGCCTGCCGCTGCGTCACCTGCAGTTCCCCGGGCGGCACCTCGGCGGGGACTACGGCAATTTCCTGGCGGGCCAGGGCGTTGCCACCCCGTGTGCGGTATACCAGGGTGTAGTTGCCCGTCATTGCCGGGGCCACCAGTTCGACTTCCGGGTCATTGGGATCGATATAGGCGTAGTCGAATTCGCCACCGTCGCCGTCGACGATTACCACCAGGTCACCGGCATTGCCGGCTCCTGACCAGGAGGCGGGGAAGCGCAGTCGGGTGGCGACTTCACCGGGACCTTCCAGGCCCACGCTGGCCTCGACGATTTCCAGTGGCGTTCTGCCGATCACCGTGCCGTTGGAGACATAGACGACATCGTAGGCGCCTGGTGTTTCACCGGCCCGCAGGGTCAGGGAATTGCCCTCGGCGTTGCCCACGTAGGAATAGGAGCCGATACCATTGCGGGCCTCACCACCGCGATCGGCAAAGGTGATCAGGTCGCCGCTGTTGTTCGGCCCCTGGAAGCCCACGTCGAAACTGCCGCCGGCGTGAATCCTTGCCGGCGCGGTAACGGTGGCGGCAATGGCCTGTACCGTGACCGGATGACGGGCAAGTATGGTGCTGCCGCTGCGGTAGATCAGGTCGTACTCGCCGGCCTCGGCCGGGGCACGCAGCCCGCGGCTGCCCTGGGTTGCAGCCTGTACGTAGCCGTAGCTGGAACCGCGGATAAAGTCGCCGTTCCGCTGTGCCCAGGTAACCTGGTCGTTGCGGCTGGCCGGTCCGTTCCAGCTTACCTCGATGGTTTCCCCGGCCCCGGCGGCATCCGGCCCGGTGACACTGGCCTGTGCCATGATCACCCGGAGCGGCGCGCGGGCCTGGATCTCGCTTTCGTGGATATAGAGGATGTCGTAGTCACCCGGCGCTTCGGGTGCCTCGATGCCTGTCGGGTTGGTACGGACATAGGCATAGGTGACGCGCCTTGTGCCTTCCCCGGCAGGCCGGATTTCGATTAGACCACCGGTCTCCTGCGGTGCGGTCCAGCTCACTTCAATGCGCTGGCGGATATAAGCCTCCGCCGGGGCATCGATGGTGTAGTCCTGGCCGAAAGCGGCCGGCGTCGGGCCGACGACCAGCGCGGCGAACACGAGTAAGGAGCAGGTCAGGGCAAACGCGTGGTGCACAATAGAGGTCATGGCTGGTTTCCGTTCCCGGTTATGCGGCAAAGGAGCTGCGGTTGTCGGTAAAAGGTAACTTCGCCGCCGGTCGTTGTCCAGTTGTCACATTCTCCCGGTGAGTCCCGGGTCGAGCGTACCGGCAGAGACTGTTGCCATTGCAGTCCCTGCCGGTTGTGCGTATGCCCGGCTACTCAGCCGACAGGGACTGCCAATAGTCAACGGTCATGGACATGGCACAGTGATTCCCGGGGCGCCAGTCATGGGCACAGCTGCTTCGCCAGCGGCGATCCGGTCAGTTGAGAATTTCCGGTAACCTGCTCCGCCGCACTGCCGGGGACGAATTAGAGCAAAATGATCAATCAATCTCTTTGCTACCTTATGGTATTTTCATGACCGGACCCGTATTCCCTGCCGTGGCCATCAGGATTACAGGGGTTTATTCATGGTATGTCAGCGCTGGAATTGTTGGAGCGGTACTTCGACCTGACACTGCGTTGTTACACATCCCGATTGCTGAAACCTCCAGGACCAGTACGATTGCCTTTTCCGGAGCAGTATTGGAGCACTCTGGGTCACGAATTCTGCCAGCTTGCTAGCATTTGGCCATCAAGAGTATGATGCATCTGCAATTTCCGATGCTTGTTCATCCTCCAAATCCATCTGGCCCAGTGACCTGTCCCATGTCCCAAGCGGTGCAATTACCCGTCGACCTGCTCAATGATTCGACTCTCCTCAATAACCTGGAGGACCTGATTCAGGCCTTCGCCTGTTCGCTGGATCTCGACGAGGCGCTGAAGATTTCCCTGGCAAAAATCCTGGAGTATTCCCGGGCGGAGGCCGCCTCGGTATTCCTGCTCAACAGCAACCAGGAGCTGGTCTGCCAGGGTTGCGCCGGCGAAGTGGATATCCAGGACCCCATGCTGAAAGTGGGCATGAAAGTCCTGAACGAAGTAGTGCAGCAGTCCAAGACCGTGCTGGTGAAGGATACCCGGGAGTCAGCCGATTTCCAGCTTGCCCCGGGTCAGCAATCCGGCATCAGCACCCGGTCAATCCTGTGCGCGCCACTGATTATTCAGAATGAGACCATCGGCGCTATTGAGCTGATCAACAAGGTGCCGTCTTCCGCCAATCCCGAAGGACTGTTTGACGTCTCCGATTCCCACATGCTGAACCTGCTTTGTGCCTCGGCGGCACTGGCAATTCACAATGCCACCATGGTGGCGGAAGTGGTGGAGTCGGAAATCATGAAGCAGGAACTGACCATTGCCAGGACCATCCAGGAAAGCTTCCTGCCGGCATTCGACGAGCGACACCATATCGCCGGGCTGAACATTCCGGCCAAGAACATGTCCGGGGACTTCTTCGATTACCAGCGCCTGCCCAACGGCCGGTACCTGTTCAATATCGGCGATGTTTCCGGTAAAGGCGTAGACGCGGCACTGTTGATGGCCAAGGGCAGCAGCCTGTTCCATTTCCTGGCCAAGACCATCGATTCCCCGGCGGAAATTCTCGGCCTGGTCAATCGTGAACTGTACGAGATGACCACCCGCGGCCTGTATATCACCATGATAGCCGGCTCCTATGACCCCGCCACGGGTCAGGTCACCCTGGCCAATGCCGGCCATCCGCCGGCGATACATCATCGCCGGGATGGCGGATTTGCCCTGTATGAATCACTCAGTCCCCCCGTCGGTATCCTGGAGGAACAGCAGTTCGAAGAGGAGAGCTTTGATCTGGCGGACGGCAGTCTGTATTTGTATACTGACGGTCTGTCGGAGGGATTGACGCGGGGCACGGATCTGGATGAGCTGACCGGATTACAGTCGCTGATTGCGAAGTACAGTAAGGTGCCCAGGCGCCAGCGCCTGGATAAATTCGTGGAGGAAGTCGCCAACACCGGAGTCCGCTTCGACGACCTGACGGTATTGATCGTCGAGGATGGCGAAGGCTAGCCGGCGCGGGAGCGGTCAGGACCTCCAGGCGTCGCGGTACCAAGGCCATTCCAATGAACTGACCGTGTCGCGGTGCCTAAGTCCGGACGGATGCGGCAAGACTGCAACATACGATACCGGGTGACTTCAGCAGTTGGTCTCCTGTTCTGTTAACCTGCACTCAGGGTTTCTTACAGTGACAACCGACAAGCTCCTGGAATTCAAATTCCCCGCCGAACCCCAACATCTCTCCTCGGTCAGGCAAAAGTTGCGGGAAACCTTTGGCGAGGCCGGCTACCCGCGGGAAACCGTTGACTGTATCATTCTCGCTATCGGTGAGGCCTGTATGAATATTATTCAACATGCCTACTGTGACGACGACTGCGGTGATATCGTGCTGGAGATCACCCGGCAGGATTCCCACCTGATTTTCCGGTTGACGGACTTTGCCCGGAACAAGTCACGGGCTGAACAGATGCAGTCCAGGTCCCTGGATGATATCAGGCCCGGCGGTCTGGGCTGCCACATCATCAACGAGATCATGGACGAGGTGAAGCTGGTGGACTGTGGCGCCAGGCAGGGAAACTGCCTGCAGATGAAAAAGGAAGTGAACGGTTGAGTGCCACCGGCGCATAAAATGCCAGGTCGGGACCGGGTCGCGTGGTTAACCCGGCGGGACACCGGTTAAAAACAGGCAGGATAAAAACAGGCAGAATAAAGAGGGTCAACAGAATTGAAACATGAAATACAAAGCCGAACGGGATTCGACATGCTGGTGTTGAGCGGGGAAATCGATCTCAACGATTCCCCGGTTCTCCGCGAGACCATTCTGGCGTCTCTCGAGGATGGCAAACCGCTGCTCATCGACATGCAGGAGGTCAGTTATATCGACAGCTCCGGTATTGCCAGCCTGGTGGAAGGCTTTCAGAAAGCGAAAAAAATCGACCTGCACTACGGCCTGCTCAGCATCAGCTCACCGGCGATGCAGGTACTGACCATCACCAGGCTGGACAAGATATTCACGCTCTACGACACCGAGGACAGCTTCATTGATCTCCTTGAACCCTGAGTGGAGCCGATAAATGGAGTCCTCCCCGGCAATCGCAGTCCGCGACCTGGTGGTCGAGTACGGCAGTCGGCGCATTCTCAAGTCCATCAACCTGGATATTCCGCTGGGCCAGATCAGCGTCATCATGGGTGGCAGTGGCGCGGGCAAAAGCACCCTGCTGCGCACCATGCTGGGACTGAAAAAGCCCACCTCCGGGGAAATCCGGGTACTGGGAACGAATATCTGCAGTGCCGGTGCCCGGCAGCTGGAGGAAATGCGCAAGCAGATGGGCGTGGCCTTCCAGGGCGGCGCCCTGTTCACCTCGATGACAGTGGGTGAAAACATCCAGCTGCCCCTGCGGCAGCACACCAGGCTTGATGAAAACACCATCCAGATCATGACCCGTATCAAGCTGGACATGGTCAACATGATGCCCCACGAACACCTGATGCCGTCGGAACTGTCCGGTGGGATGACCAAGCGGGCGGCATTGGCCCGGGCCATTATCATGGACCCCAAGCTGCTGTTTTTTGACGAGCCATCGGCGGGACTGGACCCCATTACCTCGGCAGAACTGGATGAACTGATCATCAAGCTGAAAGAGTCCATGAACATGACCATCGTGGTGGTCACCCACGAATTGGAAAGCGTGTTCAAGATCGCGGATCGCATCGCCATCCTGGGCGAGGGGGAGCTGCTGATGGTGGGGACGCCGGAGGAAATCAAGGCCAGCGAGGATCCCCGTATTGTCGGCCTGCTGAACCGGACTCCCCGGCAGGTTGCCGTGGATGTGGATGATCACCTGCGTAGACTCGCCGGCAAAGCGGTGGAGCCGGGTATACCCGATGAAGCTGCGTCACCTGACGAGCCTGGAGTACCCGGAGAGTCAGCAAGCGCGAAAACAGCAGACGGGGAATCAGCAAACGGAAAGTCCGGGAACAAAGGGGCAGCCGAAGGCCAATGAAAACCATTGAATCCATGGGTAACGCTGTTCTCAGTTCGCTGGAACAGACCGGTCGCACGCTGTTGCTGCTGCTGATTGTCGTTTACCGTATCGTGCAGCCGCCGTACCAGTTCTATGCGATAGTACGCCAGATTTATTTCATTGGCGCACGCTCGCTGAGCGTCATCATTATTTCCGGTGTCACCATAGGCATGGTCCTGGGCCTGCAGTTCTACAATACCCTGGAAAGATTCGGTTCGGTGGATATCCTGGGGTCTGCCGTCGCCCTGAGCGTGCTGCGGGAACTGGGACCGGTAATGACCGCGCTGATGGTGGTGGGACGCGCCGGGTCGGCGATCTGTGCCGAACTGGGCATCATGCGGATCTCCGAGCAGGTGGACGCGCTGGAGTGCATGGCCATCAATCCGGACAAGTACCTGGTGGCACCGAAGGTAATAGCCGGGCTGATATCGGTGCCGCTGCTGACCTGCATTTTCAGTGTCGTGGCGATCTTCGGCGGGTATTTCGTTGGCGTTGTCCTGTTCGGCGTGTCCGAGGGCTCGTATATCAACGGCATGATCGATGCCGTGGTGTGGAGCGACGTTCGGCTGGGGCTGGTCAAGTCGTTTATTTTCGGCCTGCTGGTGACCCTGATCTGCTGTGCCAAGGGCTTCTATATTCACCTGAGCAAATCCGGCTCGCTGGGCGCGGAAGGGGTAAGTTACGTGACTACCGACGCTGTGGTAATCTCGTCGATAGCCGTGCTGTTCAGCGATTTCTTGATAGGTGCCATTCTTTAGCCGGCAGCCGCTGCCTGTCGCTGATCCTTGTCAGCAGGCAGCGGACCGGCCAGATAACCAGGAAGAGTGAGGGAAATGAACAAGATCAATATTCAGCTTGTAACCGGCATGTTTGTGGTATTCGGAATTCTGAGCTTCAGCTACCTGGCAGTTACGGTGGCAGGTGCCTCATTTATCGAGCAGCCGGGCTATAACCTGACTGCCCGATTCACCTCGGTTTCCGGTCTGCGCCCCGGTGCGGTTATCGAAGGTGCCGGCGTTCGCATCGGCACGGTGTCCAGCATAGACTTCGATCCGGAGTCGTTCGAGGCCATCGTGGAAATGCGTATCAACGAAGGCGTCCTGGTGCAGGAGGATGCCATCGCGGCAATCCGTACCCAGGGGATCATCGGCGAGAAATATATCAAGATCGTGCCCGGCGGTTTCGAGGAACTGCTGACCGACGGCATGGAAGTCTACGAAACAGAATCGGCCATCAGCCTCGAAGAGCTGGTCAGCCGCTATATCTTCCAGACCGAGGGCTAACCGGAGAACCATCATGAAGCCATGGGGATTGACAGGAAACCTGGGAATCAGGACGCTGGTGCTGCTGGTGTTGCCGTTCGCGCTGCTGACGCCGGCGGCAGCCCAGGACGATGACGATGACTTTTTTATCTTCGAGGAGGACGAGGGGCCACAGATAGCCGATCCCTTCGAATCCATCAACCGGGCCACTTTCGCGCTGAACGATACGCTGTACCGTGGCGTGCTGAAACCGGTGGCGGTGGCCTTCAGGGTTGTCCCGGAACCGGTACGCGTGTCCCTGTCGAATTTTTTTGGCAACATCGGTACGCCGATTTCCGCCATCAATGCCCTGTTGCAGCTGGACCTGCCCAATGCCGGCACTGAAGCGTCGCGGTTTGTTATCAATTCCACCATCGGAATTCTTGGCCTGTTCGATCCGGCCAGCAGCATGGGGCTGGAACAGGAAACCGAGGACCTGGGCCAGACCCTGGGGCGTTACGGGGTGGGACATGGCTTTTACGTGGTGATCCCGTTCCTTGGCTTCAGCAGCCTGCGGGACGGTCTGGGCAGTCTCGGCAATACCGCCATGGACCCGGTGATCGATTCCCTGTCCGCTGGCGAGATCATCGCCCTTAACCTGGCCGAGGCGGAAACCACGCTGTCTCTTGACCAGGATACCTACGAGGCCCTGTACCAGGGTGCCATCGACCCGTATATCTTCTTCCGGTCTTCCTACGTGCAGAATCGCAGCGGTAACGTGGAGGAGTGAGCCGGCGCCGGCCTCACCCCCCCACTCACGGCGTAGACACCACCCCGGTAGGAGTTCCCTGTTGAGTCCCCTTGCCGTAAGCGTATAATTCCGGATCTGGCGGGGAGTCATCAGCATTCCCCGATCTCTCAGCAAGTCCGGGCTTCATCCGGAAGAGGGCAAGGCAATGGGCAACTCAATTCTAGGCAAAATTTCGGCAGTCACGCTGCTGCTCTGGGTCCTGATTTCCGGTCACGCATTCGCTCAGTCGAGCCCGACCGAACGGGTTGAAGGCGTCGTGGAACAGGTGCTGGCCATACTTCGGGACACGTCGCTGGAACCGGATGCCCGGCGTGAGCAGCTTAAACTTGAACTGGGCAAGGTGTTCGACAGCCGGGCGATGGCCCAGAGCGCCCTGTCCACCAACTGGCGAAATGCCAACACGGAGCAACAGAACGAATTCCAGGAGCTGTTCCGCCAGACCCTGGAAAACACCTACCTGGGCCGAATCGAAGCCTACACCAATGAAATCGTCGAGTACCGGGACGAAGACATCAACAACAATCGGGCCACCGTGGAGACCACCATCGTCACCAGCTCCAACGAGATTCCGGTGAACTACCGCCTGCGGCTGCGCAGTGATGGCTGGTACGTCTACGACGTGGAAGTTGAAAACGTCAGCATGATCAGCTCGTACCGGGAAACCTATCGCAGCGTCGTCCGGCGTTCCGGCATGGATAACCTGCTGAGCGAGATGCGTAACAATATCGCCGAGGCGGAAGCGGCCAGCGGCAGTTGATCGCGACGGCCAGGCATAGTCGTCTTAGCAAGGCAGCGGACGGAGACCGGGGTCCCGATACGGGAATGGAGTGTGTCCGGCGCAGCTGACCTGCGCCGACGCTGGCCGGATTTGCCACGATGAACCCTGAATTGCTTTTCGGTCTTGCCGTTTTTTCCTTCGCCTCATCGATTACCCCGGGTCCCAACAACCTGATGTTGATGGCCTCCGGCGCCAATTTCGGCTTTCTGCGAACCGTACCGCACCTGCTGGGTGTGGCCAGTGGATTCGTGTTCATGACGCTGGTGGTCGGCGCCGGCCTGGCACAGATTTTTGATCGCTTCCCCGTCAGCTATCTTGTTCTCAAGGTGGTGAGTATCGTTTACCTGCTTTTTCTTGCCTGGAAGGTCGCCACCGCCGCCCCGGTACGCTACGGCAGGCTGGCGGCACCCCCCGAGGCAGCCGGCCGGCCGGCTGCCTCGGGGACGCCCATTACGTTTTTCCAGGCGGTGCTGTTTCAGTGGGTCAATCCCAAGGCCTGGGCCATGGCACTGACCGCCATGAGCGTTTACAACCCCACCCGCAGCCTGGGGGGCGTGGCGTTGGTGGCCCTGGTTTTCGGCCTGATCAATCTGCCCTGTGTCAGCACCTGGACGGTGCTGGGTCAACAGATCCGGCGATTTCTCCACAGCAACCAACGCCTGCGACTGTTCAACTGGACCATGGCGGTGCTGCTGGTGCTGTCCCTGGCACCGGTTCTGGCTCTTTAGGCCGCAGTGTTTCTGGAGTTTCCGGTTGCCGGGTCATCACCCTGCTTTGCAGGCCGGCCGGCTGCCCCTGTAGAATTGTCACCATGGAACAGCTCGAGAGCGTATTGGCGGCATTTGCCGGATTCATGTGGGGAGCACCGCTGGTTTTGCTGCTGGTGGGCGGTGGACTGTTTTTCATGGTGCATTCCAGGATGAGTCATTTCCGGTATCTTGGCCACGGCATCGATCTGCTGCGGGGCCGCTACAACAGCGATACGGAGACCGCCGCCGGTGAAGTAAGTCATTACCGGGCGCTTGCCACGGCCCTGGCGGGCACGGTGGGGCTGGGCAATATCACCGGCGTGGCGCTGGCAGTCACCCTGGGTGGTCCCGGCGCGGTATTCTGGATGTGGGTGACTGCCCTGGTGGGCATTACCACCAAGTTCTACACCGCCTCCCTGGCGATCCTGTACCGTGGCTACGACGACAGCGGTAAATTGCAGGGCGGACCCATGTACGTGATCCGGGAGGGGCTGGGGCAGAAATGGCTGCCCCTGGCCTGGATGTTCGCCATCGCCGGGATGCTGGGCACGCTGCCGGTTTTTCAGATCAACCAGCTGGTCCAGCTGCTTCGGGACGTGGTCGCCATCCCTGCCGGACTGGCCAGTGCCGACAGTCACTTTCCTTTCGACCTGACGTTGGGCCTGATACTGTCGGTACTGCTGCTCAGCATCGCTGTCGGCAAGGTACAGCGGATATCGACGGTAGCGGGCAGGCTGGTCCCCGGCATGGTGATATTTTATTTCGTCATTACCGGTTACGTCTTGCTCAGCCACGTTGGGGAAATTCCCGCCATGCTGGCGTTGATTGTCACCGACGCGTTCAGCGGCCAGGCCGTTTCCGGCGGCGTGATCGGCGCGGTAATTCTGATCGGCGTGCAGCGTGGTGCATTTTCCAATGAAGCCGGCATCGGTACCGAGTCCCTGGCCCATGGCGCCGCCCGCACCAATGAACCGGTGCGGGAAGGTCTGGTGGCCATGCTCGGTCCCATCATAGACACCCTGATCGTCTGTACCTGCACGGCACTGGCCCTGCTGGTAACCGGAGCCTGGCAGGGGGAAGCCACCGGCGTGACCCTGACTTCACAGGCTTACGAACAGGTATTTCCCGGCTTCGGCGCCTACATGATACTGGCCATGGTGGCGGTGCTCAGTATTACCACCGTGCTTACCTACTCCTATTACGGCAGCAAGTGCATGGGGTTTCTGTTTGGATCGCGGACGGAGAAATACTACCTGTGGGGCTACATGGCCCTGGTGACGGCGGGGGCCGTGGCCTCGCTGGATGCGGTGATCAGCCTGCTGGACGGTGTCTATGCCACCATGGCGATACCGACGATGCTGTCCACGCTGCTGCTGGCTCCCCGGGTGAGGGACATTGCCCGGGACTATTTTGCCCGTCACGACGGCGGGGCATTCATCGCTGAACACGCAGCAGTTCAGCGGGCGGGAAGGGGAAATTCCCGGAGAAAAAAATAGCGCTGCCGAAATAACAGTATAAGATGCCGGCACCGGCACCAGGCTTGCTTCGCGGTTCGGTTTGTCGATAAACCACCCCTACCGGGAAGTGACTTCGACGCTTCCATCAACCTGGCCAGACAGACTCAGTTTATGAAACAGATCTTTGCCCATTACATTTTAGGTCCGCTCCTTGCCGGCACAAGCCTGCTGAGCCGGCGCTCCCTGCGTTTGCCATGCCTGTCGACACGTTCCGTGCCCGGTTGCCGCCTGGTGTCAGGCCGGGCTTTCCTGCAGGGCTGCACAGTTGTCCTCCTGGGATGGCTGCTGGCGGGCGAGACCCTGGCACAGCAGTCACCCGGTCTCACCGTGGAGCTGATCGACACACGGATAGAAACGCTGCGGGGCAACGGTGTCGCCGAAGGCGATCAGACACTGACTCTCTACGAGGAAGCCCGGGCCCTGCTGGCCCAGGAAGAGTCGTTTCGACGGGACGCCGCAGCCTTCGAGGAAGCGCTGACCACAGCGCCGGTCAGGGAGTCGGAAATACAGCAGCGACTGGACAACCTGGAGATTGAATTCGATCCGGCGGCGGAATTACAGGACCTGACCCCGGCGGAAGTTCAGACCCGCCTGTCCCAGTTGCGTACCGAGGAGCGGGAGATCTCCAGCCAACTGGAAGCGCTGGACCGGCGACTGGCGGCGCGGGAAACCAATGCCACCACGGCCAGGGAACGCCTTACCCAGATCGATACACGCATGGCCGAGTTGCAGGGCGACAGTCCGACGGTTAATCCCGAGGGCGTGCCTTCATTGCTGGAAGCCCAGCAATGGCGGGAACTGGCAGAGGAAAGATCATTGTCGGCGGAAAGCCTGGCCCGCCGGGCGCAGCTGGAAAGTCAGCCGGTGAGATTCAGCGCCCTGGCCGCCGAGCGTGCCGAACTGGCGCTTAACCGGGACCGGCTGGTTGCCCTGATCCGGGAACTGGAAACCCGGGTGACGGGTTCGGTGCAGGAGGCCACCGGACTTGAAGAGCTGGGCATCGACACTGACAGTCCGGTTTACGGCCTGGCCTCGGAACTGGTGAACCTGGATACCCAGCTGAGCACCGAGCAGGTTGCCATGAACGGCAGGCTGGCCGAGGTTCGCCAGATAAACGAGCGGATCAACAGCAGGACCCAGGCCCTGGAGGAACGCTTCAACACCGCCCGCCGGATCGTCAGCTTCGGCAGCGACAGCGAGTCGTTGGGACGAGTCTTGCTGACCTACTGGGAAGAGCTCGATTCGTTTACCGTGGCCAGTCCGACGGAGCAGCTTTCCAGCGAAATCGGCAACGCCGTGATCCGTCGCATCGATCTTGAAGAACGCCTTGCCACCCTGGTGAGCGCATCCGCCTACCTGAACGGCCAGCTGCAGCAACGGGGTATTGAGCCGGCTTCAATGGCCACAGATACCCGCCAGACTATATTGCAGCTGATACGTAACTACCGGGACCGGTTACGCACTGTCATCGAGGAAATTTCCCTCTTTATCGACGAATCCACCCAGCTGGAAACCGGCTACAACACCCTGAACCAGCGTCGGGAGGTCTATCAGGATTTCCTGCAGGGACAGATACTGTGGATACCCAACAGGGCACCGATGTGGACCATGCTGCCGGGTGAGGTCATTGCCGAACTGGATTCATTTCCGACCCTGTTCAACGGCGTGGAGATGACGCTGAGCCCCTGGTCACTGCTGGCACTGCTGGCGGCATTCGTCCTGATTTTCTATCGCAAGCGTCTGAAAAATTTCCAGCTCTCGCTGAATTCCCGCATCGCCCGCCCCAGGGATGACTCCATCGTGCATACCGTCTACTCCACCGGCGCAGCGCTCTTACGCGCATTGCCCCGCGCGCTGCTGGCACTGGCGCTGGCGGCGGCCTTTGCCGGTTCGGATCTCCCCCAGACCCAGACGGTGTTCGACCTGCTGATGAACCTGGTGCCGCTGCTGTTCGTCCTGTCCCTGCTGCGGATTGTTGCCGAGCGATCCGGCCTGGGCAGTGTGCATTTCAACTGGAATGCCAATGCCATGGCCATGGTGCACCGCATACTGGGATTCACCCTGAACTGGTGGCTGCCGCTGGCGCTGGTGGCGGCATTGGTCTCGGAGCTGAACGGCGGTGACGACCAGGAATTTATCGGTCGACTGGCGTTGCTGGGCGTGCTGCTGATCATGGCGGTCCGACTCCATCAGGCCTCGTCCAGGGGCAAGGTTGAAGCCCATGAACAGGCTTCGTCCTCCTGGGTGCGACGGCTTCGCATGCTGTTGCTGGTGGCTTTCATGGTCGCGTTTGCAGCCATCGTCTACGGTCAGGTCTATACGGTGAAAGCCATTGTCGGTGCCCTGATCCAGATGATTTCCGCGGGCATCGTGTTGTTGCTGGTTCATGCGGTCATCATGCGTTCCCTGCGAGTGGCAAGGCGCAAGCTGCGTTTTCGTGAATTGTTGACCCAGCGTTCCCAGCAGCAGGCCAGCGGCGACGAATCCGGGGAATTACCGGAGGAAAACACGGCGCAACTGGTGGATATCAGCAGCGATACGCAGCAGCTGGTAAATGTTACCACCATTGCCCTGGCCTTCGTTTTCACCGTGTTGATCTGGGAGCCGCTGTTGCCGGCCCTGGATGCGCTGGAGGGGTTTGCCCTGTGGTCATCGTCCACGGAAGTGGACGGCGAGACCATTGTCACCCAGATTACCCTGGCCACGGTAATCACCGTGATCCTGCTGGCAAGCCTCACGCTGTTTGCCGCCAAGCGGCTGCCGGCGCTGGTTGAAATAACCCTGCGCAGTCGTACCCGGGTTTCGGCCGGTTCCCGCTATACTGTCAGCACCCTGATGAACTATGTGATCATCGGTGTCGGCGTGATTATGGGGCTGTCAGCACTGGGGCTGCAGTGGAGCCAGCTGCAATGGCTGGTGGCGGCACTGGGTGTGGGCATCGGCTTCGGTCTGCAGGAAATCGTCGCCAATTTCATCAGTGGCCTTATCATCCTGTTCGAACACCCGATCAGGGTTGGCGACGTGGTCACCGTCGGCGGCAAGGACGGCGTTGTTACCAAGATCCGGATTCGCGCCACCACCATCCGGGACTGGGACGGCAAGGAACTGCTGGTGCCCAATAAGGAATTCATCACCCAGCACCTGCTGAACTGGACCCTGTCGGATTCGCAAAACAGGGTAGTGATAGCCGTGGGAGTGGCCTATGGCAGTGATGTGGAAAAAGCCATCAGCCTGCTGAACAAGGTTATTAATGATCACCCGGATATACTGACCGAGCCGGCGCCGCGTATCGTTTTTGAACACTTCGGCGATAACTCGCTGGAGCTGACCGCAAGATTCTTCGTCGCTGATATCGAGCACCGGTTGACTATCACCACGGCGGTGCGCATCGCCATAAATCGTGCCTTCGAGGAAGCCGGTATCGTCATTGCCTTCCCACAGCGGGATGTGCACATGGATATCGTCGCCCCGGTACGGGTTGTGCTGGAAGGATCTTCGGCAGACAGGTCAGGACGGGACCGGGATGACCACGACAGTGTTCCCCTGGTGGATCAGGTTGTCCAGGAATCCCCGAAGGAAGTGGCGGAACAGGATGATGATGCCGATGCCAGGGAAGTGCAGAACCTGGATAAATGATCGGCTGACATCGGCACTCAGACGGGATTGTGCTGACGCTGGAACTGGAATTCCTCCAGTTGGATATCGTCGAGGCCAACCTGGTCGAAGGGATTTTCCAGGTCGTCCTGGACGTTGTAGAGGGAAATCAGGATAAAGCCGTGAATCACCGCCAGGGCGTAGACAACCCAGGCTTCACCTTCCTGCATATCGTAAACCAGGGTAGGGATGAAAATTACCGGGAACAGGTAAATGAACACCAGGCAGTAGGCGCGCAGGCTGATGGGCGAGCCGTGGGTCTTGATGCCGATGGTGTTTTCCATGCTCTCTTCCAGGTCCTGCAGAAAGCGGATGATTTTCAGGGCCACGCCATTTGAAATCTGCGCCTTGTTGTCCTGAATCAGCGCAAAGATATCGGTGAGTCGCTGGCGCACCGTATCGGCGTCGTAATCCTGTCCTCGCAATGCACCAAGGAACAGTCCGGATATTTCCTGCAGTCTTTCTGCCACGAAGTCCTTCTTCGGCTCATCCAGCTTTTCGATGTTGGCGAAGCAGCGATATACGGCATTGAGTGACGACTTGAAAACGCTCAACAGCTTGATGACTTCGTCACGGCGACGGAAAGACTGGCGAATGGTAAATACCAGCGGAAAGATGACAGCTATACTGAAAAGTGTGACATTCAGGTTAAAACTGAAATCGAGACTGATACAGAGGTAGCTGATGCCTAAACAGACCAGCAGGACGTAACCGGTTTTGTCATTTATTATTGCCAGGTATTTTTGCATCACGCCGCCGAAGTCTGAAGTTGATTCACGGAAAACGGTTCCAGATCCACGATTTCATCCTGTTGCCGTCGAGTGTGGGAGAGGATACACTCGATCAGGTTAATAATAAAAGCGCTGTTCCGCAATTCCCAGGCGCAGGGCAAGGCGGTGGCTATGAATCGACTTCTCGCTGTTCTACCTTTCTGGCTGTTATTGACGGTTGCAGCCGGGGCCGCGGAAATCAATCCGCTGTTTCAATCCCAGGATCCCCTGCAGATTACCCTGACGGGGCCGTTCCGGACCATCGACCGGGAACGGGACAAGGACCAGGAATACGAAGGGACGGTCTCGTATACCACGGCGGACGGACAGGTTACCACCCTGGACACCAGCTACGAGGTGCGCGGAAATTACCGTCTGCGCAAGGATGTATGTCGCTTTTCACAGCTGTGGCTGGATCTCCGGCGGGGACAGCTCCCGGGCACGCTGTTCGCAGGGCAGAATCGTCTAAAGCTGGTGGTGCAGTGTCGCCCCAGGGATCGCTATGCGGACCTTGTAGTAAAGGAACACCTGGCCTACCGGATGTTCCTGCAGCTGTCGGACACCGGTTTTGACGCCAGGCTGGTGAACGTGACCTACGACTACAGCGATGACGAAGGGGAATCGCGAACTCACCTGGGTGTAATCATCGAGCACAAGGACACCGTGGCCCAGCGGGCGGGTGGCGAAAATGTCGACCTCAACCGTATCAGCCTCACCGACCTGGAGCCGCGGCAGGCCACCCTGGTGGGACTGTTCATGATGATGATCGGCAATACCGATTTTTCCCTGGCTGCCGGACCGGCGGATGACGAGTGTTGTCACAATGCAAAACTGCTGGAGATCGAAGGTCGCTACGTACCGATTCCCTACGATTTCGATGCTTCCGGATTCGTCGATGCGTCCTACGCGGCCGATCCCAACCCCAGCTTCGGCTTGCGCAGTAATCGGCAGCGCCTGTTCCGGGGTTACTGTATCCACAACGATTACGTCAGCGATGCCCTGCCGGTATTCCGGGAGGAAAAGGAGGCTATCCTGTCGCTGATTCGACAATCCGGGCTGTCGTCGCCGCGGGAAATTCGCTCGTCCGTGGGCTACATCGAGGATTTCTACGAAATTATCAATGATCCCGGCGAAATCGAGGACGAAATACTCGATGATTGTCGTGGCTGAACTGGTCTGCTTGTTTCGACACCAGGTGTCCAGGCCACTGGCCGGCGTATCTCCGCGGCTGCTGCTGGTTTCCCTGTTCGTCGTTCTGTGGTGCACTTCCTGCACCGGCCTCGATGCCGGCAGTCCGGAAAACGGACCCCGACCCATAGTAGCTGTCGGTGATGTACACGGCGACTATGATAATTTCCTTCGCGTTCTGCAGCAGGCCGGGGTCATCGACCAGCGGGGTAACTGGGCCGCGGGCAACACACAGCTGGTGCAGCTGGGGGATGTTCCGGACCGTGGCCCGGATACCCACCGGGTCATCGAACTGCTGCAGAGGCTGGAAGACCAGGCGGGCCGTCAGGGCGGAGCTGTTCATGTGCTCATCGGCAATCATGAAGCCATGAACATGCTGGGCGACCTGCGTTATGTTCATCCCGGGGAATACGCGGCGCTGGCCAGTGACAACGCGGACCAGCTGCGGCAACGTTATTTCGAACTGGTGGTTCAGCGGCGACGGCAACAGGACCCTGAATTCGAAGCGACGGCGGAGTACCGACGACAATGGGAACAGCGGTTTCCACCCGGGTATGTCGAGCACCGGCTGACCTGGGCGCCGGACGGTGACTACGGCAGCTGGGTGCTGGAGCACGACGCGGTGTTGAAGCTTGGCCGCACCCTGTTTGTTCACGGGGGTATAGGACCGGACGTGCTTGGTCGTTCCATTGAGGAACTGAACAGCGGGATCCGGGAGGAACTGTCACTGGGTGAGGCTGGCCCCCCACTGGAAGACGGTCTCGCCACCTCTGTTGGCGGACCTCTCTGGTATCGTGGCCTGGCGATGAACGAGGAAGCGGCAGAAAGCGACCACCTGGAAGCGGTCCTGGCTTTTTACGGGGTGGACCGGGTCGTGATCGGCCACACGCCGTTGCTGGGGGTGATATTGCCCAGGTTTGACGGCAGGGTACTGGTGATCGACAGCGGTATCTCCAGTTATTACGGTGGGCACCTGGCCAGTTTGCGTATCGAAGGCGAGCAGTTATTCAGCATTCAGCGGGGAGAACGATTGCGGATTCCCGTGGGCGACCAGGAACTGATTCCCTATTTTGAACAGCTGGTCACGCTCAAACCGGATCACCAGGCCCTGGAAGCCTACCTGATGCAACTGCAGGATCGGCGTCCCTGAAGGACTTTACGCCGGTGGAACCGGGCAATGCCGTTATCCCGTTCAGGGGGAGGCCGTTATTGTAACGGCAATCCCTCGTCAGCCCAGCGCAGCAGCCCGCCATTGATACTGGCCACCTTGTCCCAGCCGTTGTCCTTCAACAGGTTGAATGCCAGCACGGAGCGTTTCCCCGAGCGACACACGGTCACTACCGGTTTCTCCCTGGGTACTTCGTCCAGCCGGTTGCGCAATTCGCTGATGGGGATAAGCTGGGCTTGCGCGATCCTGGTGTTTTCCTCCTCCAGTTCCGCCGGCGTGCGCACGTCGAGAATATGCACCGTGTCCCGGTGGGCAGCCACCCACTGGGGGGAAATTTCCTCCACACCGCTGTAGGTGGTAATCAGCGGTGCCCAGTCCGGCCGCCGGGGCAGCTTGTCGTCTTCCGGGCGACCCGCCTTGAGATTGGCAGGAACGGCAATGTCCAGTTTTTTCGGATGTGGCAGCTGCATGTTCTCCATAAAACCGACGAAGTCGGTTTCGTTGGCCCGGCCGCCGATCCGCGGATTCAGCTTCTTTTCCTCACCGATTGTGCTCACAGTACGCCCGGCATAGTCGTGGGCGGGGTACACCAGACATTCTTCCGGAAGAGCGAACAGGCGATCATGAATGGAATGGAAGAGCCTGGCGGCGGACCCCTGCTGAAAATCGGTTCTCCCGCAGCCGCGAATGAGCAGCGCATCCCCGGTGAATGCCATTGAATCCGCGCCAAGAACGTAGCTGATACAGCCGTCGGTGTGTCCCGGTGTTTCGATGACCCGCAGGCCATGGCTACCGAATTCGACCTTGTCGTTGTCTTCCAGGGCCCGGTCCAGCGGCGCGATGCCGGACTGACGGGAGGCGACGATCTGGCAATCCGTGGCATGCTTCAGCAGCCAGGCGCCGGTGACATGATCGGCGTGGCAATGGGTTTCCAGGCAGGCCAGCAACTGCAGTTCCAGTTCACGGACCAGGGAAAGGTCGCGTTCATGCTGCTCGAATACCGTGTCGATAAAAATGGCCTCCCGGGTTCGGGAATCGGCCAGCAGGTAGGAAAAAGTACCGGATGTCTGATCAAAAAGCTGTCTGAATAGCACTGCCTGGGACCTCCCTGGAATCATTTGGCCGGAACCACGTCACCGGTGGCGCATGTCGTGTATGTTGACCTGACATTGTACAAGCGGAGCACGATCACGTCTCGACCCGCAACCGGTGCCGGCAGTGGCAGTGTGACGGCCGGCAGCCAGGCAGCGGGCACCCGGTTCAGCGCTGCTAGGAAAGCCCCTTGAAGCTGTCCAGGGCTATCTTCCTGGATTCACCCAGGTCTACCATCGTCCGGGGATAGGTGTCGCCCAGTTCGATGTCGGCATCGCTGAGTTCCCTGGCAGGAGCGCTGCTGGGATCATGGAGATAGCGATCCGCAAGCCCGGCAATTTCCGGGATAAATCGGCGTACGTAGTCCCCGTCCGGGTCGAACTTCCGGCCTTGGGTTACCGGGTTGAAAATCCTGAAGTAGGGGGCCGCGTCGGCGCCGCTGCCGGCAACCCATTGCCAGCTGGCGCTGTTGTTTGCCAGGTCGGCGTCAACCAGGCAGTCCCAGAACCATTGTTCACCCCGGTGCCAGTGAATCAGCAGGTTTTTCACCAGGAACGAGGCGACGATCATGCGCACCCGGTTGTGCATATAACCAGTCTGCCACAGCTCGCGCATGCCAGCATCGACAATGGGGTAGCCGGTCTGCCCGCGGCACCATTTTTCCAGGGCGGTGGGATCATCCCGCCACGGAAAACGGTCGAACTTGTCCTGGAAATTTTTCGTCGGCAGATCCGGAAAGTGGTAGAGCAGGGAATAGGAGAATTCACGCCAGCCCAGCTCCCGCTGGAGGTGTTCACCCTGGGATTCCCGTCCCTGTTCCATGGCTTCCTGCTGTACCCGGTACCACACCTGGTTCGGTGAAAGTTCGCCGAAATGCAGGTGTGGCGACAGGCGGGACACGGTGTCCCGGGCCGGAAAGTCACGTCCCTCCCGATAGTCCGCCAGGCCATTGTCAAGAAACCGGGCAAGCTTTCGCCTTGCGCCCTCCTGGCCGGGACGCCAGCAGCGGGCCAGTGACTCGTACCACCTGACGTCGGGCAGCAACGACAGCGACTCGATCCGGTTGGCAGGCTGGGCACATGTCACCAGTTCCAGCCTGGCGGGCTTTCTTTCCGGCTGTCGGGGCTCCGGGGCACGACGGCATCCCTTGTTGTAGAAAGGCGTGAAAACGCGATACGGCGTATCGTCCTCCTTGCGTACCTGCCAGGGTTCCCAGAGCAGGGAGCCATTGTAGCTGTGCACGGCCAGCCCCTGTTCCTTCAGCCGGTCCTTGAGCTGGCCGTCCCGCTTGACGCGCCACGGTTCGTAGCAACGGTTCCAGTAAATTGCGGTGGCTCCCTGCTCCCGGGCCAGTTGCGGCAGCAACTGCTGCGGATCACCGTGCAAAGTCCACAGGTTGCCGTCGAGTTCGTTGTTCAGTGCCTGCAGTGATTCGTGCAACCACCACCGACTGGCGGCACCCATGGACCAGGAGCCGGCGTTGTCATCATCGAGAATGTAAACCGGCAGCACCTGCCCGGCCCTGGCGGCAGCAATCAGTGCCGGGTTGTCGCTGGTTCTTAGGTCCTGGCGCAGCCAGAGTATGACGGTGGTGTCGGACATGTCAGCGGAGCCTGTTGAATGGCGAGTGAATTAAGGAACCTCTGGTTAATTCTGCAGAGCACCTCCCTGCTGACCAGAGCTTCCTTAGGTACGGGCACCGCAGGATGCCGGATCAGGCAGAATCACTTCATGCCGGCGAAAAATTCCCTGGCATCCTGGTTGGCAGGGAAATAATTTTCGATGTGAATTTCTTCCGTGCCTACGTCCAGGGCGGTGCCGAACTGGCTGAGCGTGGAAAACATTTTCACCACCCGGTGGCCGACCCGGATATCAATGGTGAGTACCGGTGCGTCGGTGCCAGGTAGCCTGGGCTGTTGCCACCGGGAGGGCGGATCCAGGGTCAGCAGCCGCTCCAGCAGCGCGGTGTGTCCAGGCCGGGAATAGGCGATCACCTGTCGACGCAGGCGCCGCAACAGCTGGGACGCGACGTCCTCCCAGTTGGCAATCAGCGGTCGATAGCCGTTGGCATCGAAAACCAGCTCCAGCAGGTTGATGGTGTCCGGTAACGCCTTAACCTTGAGCAGGCTGGCCGCCAGCCGCTGTTGCCCCGTATTGGTCATCAAAATGTTCCAGTCGCCGTCCAGCACCAGGGCGGGATAGGGATTCTGTTTTTCCAGCATCAGGGCAAGGGCATCCCTGACCGGCTGCATCGCCGGTGCGTCCAGGTGGAAACTGGCATACGCTGCGGCGTACCCGGCGGCATGCAGCAGCAGATTGCTTTCATGCAGGGACAGCCCCAGCGAGTCTGCCAGTCGCAGCAGCATTTCCCGGCTGGGCTGCGACCGGCCGGTCTCGATAAAACTGATATGACGAGGCGAAACTTCCGCCACCATGCCCAGGTCCAGCTGGGAGAAATGCTGGCGCCTGCGGTATTCGGCCAGAAGTGGTCCCACTGTGGACACGGAAATACTCCCCGGCAAATTTTCCCGAACGGTGGCCGGAATCGTTTCGGCCGGAAATGCTGCGGGCACGACGGCACCCTGCAGCCGGCAATAAACATAGCGGATTGGCCTCGCAAATTCCATTACCTCACGGGTAATTGTCTTGTGTCCATTGTTCGTTAGAATGATCAGCGAATAGTCCCATGCCAAGGTGATCTTCGATGAAAATTCCCAGAATTCAGACAATTCTTTATGCCAACGCGGGCTTCTGCCTGTTCAGCGCACTGGTGATCGTACTCTTTTCCGGATTGCTGGCCCGCTACGTCATCAACCTGCCGTCCCTGGTGTTTATCGCTCTGGCCGTAGGGCTGATTCTCTTTGCCCTGGATGTGTTTCTCACCGCACGGCAGGTAGCCCCGACCCGAGGCAAGGTGCTTTATATCCTTTATGCAGACCTGGCCTGGGTGCTCCTGACGCCGGTTGTGATGGTGGCCCTGAACGACCGCCTGACCCGCCTGGGGAACCTGGTGCTGGTGGATATAGCCCTGATCGTGTCCGCGTTTGCAGCGCTGGAGTGGCTGGCACTGCGTAAACGGGAAGCCCGCCAGTAGAGCGGCCGGGTCGGTAACGGTGTCCGCATGGACTTGAGGAAGTGCTCTGCCGGGGCCTGTCGGGCGCCACCGGAGGGCGTCGTGCTCCGGTAGTGGCTTACAGCGTCGGGCCTGTCCGGGTAGAATAGGCAATTTCCCAGGTCAGCATGCCGATGTCAGATACGCCGCCGGAAACTCCCACATCCCGATCCGCTTCAACAGAAAACCAACCTGCCGGGGACAACGGTCCAGCCGGGAAGGTTGGTTTCATTTCTCTCGGCTGTCCCAAGGCGCTGGTGGATTCCGAGCGGATTCTCACCCAGCTGCGGCTGGAAGGGTATGACATCGCGCCCAGCTACGCGGATGCTGACGTCGTCGTGGTCAATACCTGCGGGTTCATAGACAGCGCCAAGCAGGAGTCCCTGGACACCATTGGCGAGGCATTGCGTGAAAACGGCAGAGTCATCGTCACCGGGTGCATGGGTGCGGATGAGCAGGGCATTACCGGGATTCACCCCAATGTACTCAGTGTCAGCGGACCACAGGCTTACGAGGAAGTGGTGTCTGCCGTCCACGAGGTTATTCCGCCGCAGGCTGACCATGATCCATTCACCGACCTGGTGCCACCTCAGGGGATCAAGTTGACACCGCGGCACTATGCCTACCTGAAAATTTCCGAGGGCTGTAATCACGGCTGTACTTTCTGCATCATCCCGTCCATGCGGGGCCGGCTGGTAAGTCGACCCGTGGAACAGGTCTTGGAAGAGGCCAGGCGCCTTGCCGACGCGGGTGTCCGGGAACTGCTGGTAATATCCCAGGACACCAGCGCCTACGGTGTGGATATCCGGTATCGAACCGGATTCTGGAATGGGCGTCCGGTCAAAGCCGATCTGCTGGGATTGTGCGAAGCCCTGGCGGAGCTGGGAATCTGGGTGCGACTGCATTATGTCTACCCTTATCCCCACGTCGACCGGCTGATTCCGTTGATGGCGGATGGCCGGATACTGCCGTATCTTGATATTCCGTTTCAGCATGCCAGTCCGGCGATCCTGCGGGCAATGAAAAGGCCGGCTGCCACGGAAAATAACCTGGCCCGGATACAGGCGTGGCGACGGCAATGTCCCGAGTTGACGATCCGCAGCACGTTTATTGTCGGATTTCCCGGGGAGACCGACGCGGATTTTGCCGAGCTGCTGGAGTTTCTTCGCGAAGCACAGCTGGACCGGGTAGGTTGTTTTCAATACTCACCGGTTGAAGGGGCCAGGTCTAATCAGCTGGACGGCCAGGTACCTGAATCGCTCAAGCAGGAGCGCTGGGAACAGTTCATGTCGGTTCAGCAGGAAATCAGTGCGTCCAGGCTGGCACTGAAGCTGGACCAAACCATCGAGGTGCTCATCGATGAAGTGACCGCCGACAGGGCAGTGGGCCGTTCCAGTGCGGATGCACCGGATATCGATGGACTGGTATACATTGAAGATGGACAGCAGTTGCAGCCCGGCATGCTGGTAACAGCCAGGATAACCGGTGCAGACGACTATGACCTGGTTGCCGAGTTAAGCGATTCGGCCGGCCCGGCGTCCTGACGTTCCGGATCGTTACCCGGCTGCCGCGGCGTTACTGGTCATAGCCCCTGCTGAGAACCCCCGACTCCATGCCGTCCACCTGCCCGTCCCGCAACCACTGCAGGGACGCGTCGAACAGTATTTCGGCATTATGTTCCCACATGGCATTGTGCGAGGCACAGCCAAGATCCAGCAGTATTTTCCTGTCAGATCCCAGATCCTCGTATAGCTGGGTGACCCGGCTGGCGGGTACCTGGGCATCGTGAATGCCGGCTGCCAGCAGCATGGGATTCCGCGTCCCGGCGACTTCCGCAGGTCCCCACCCCCAGGTAGTGGTTCGAGGGGCGCGGCGGACACCGGGTCCCCAGGTTGCACCCACGGGATCTGAGGCCAGCATCGCCGACCAGACCGCGTCACTCACTGCCTGATCGTACTGGTCACTGCAGCCAACCTGGCGATTCCAGTTGTTGACAAAATCCTCATGAGACTGCTTGGTGAAGGCTGCCCCCGGTACGGGAATTTCCGCCGGCCTGGTGGTCGGCCTGGTACGACTGTATGCCGGGGCGAGGAGCACCAGGCTGCCTACCTTGTCAGGATACCTGGCGGTGTAGCCGGCGGCCCGGGGTCCGCCCAGGGACCAGGCAACCAGGTGTACTTTCGCCACGTTGCGGGTGCGACGCAGGAATTCCACCACGGCGTTGATGTCATGCCAGTCGGAATCGATGGTGGTTGCGGCAAAGGGGTAACTGGGCTCGCAGGGTGAAGCTAACAGGGCCGGGACAAAATCCTCTTGCTGAGACGGGGAAAGATTACAGATATCGTTCATCGGATGGGGGCGGGTGGAACGACCGTAACCGGTAGTATCCATGGCAAAAGTGTCGAAACCGGCGGCGGCCAGGTAGGCCATCCAGCTGTGTCCGGGATGGGGCGCATCGAAGGCGACTTCCGCCGGAGTACCCGCGCCGTGAATGAACAGCACGACGCGTCCTTCCAGCGAGGCGCCCCTCAGCGTCGTGGCTGGCAGCGTTCGCTCCCGAACGTAAATCTGCGCCATCTCACCGGCCATGGCAGGCGCCCAGGACACCACGGGAACATAGTGATCGATACTCAGGATCGATTCCCTGGCACCCGTTGCGGGCCCGGCCAGCAGCAGGCAGAGCAGGGTGGCGGATAAAGAGAAGAAGGTCTTCATAGTGGCTTCCTTGTATATGCCCCGGTCCGGTTGTCAGCGGATTGTTGGCAGCTGCAACCGGTCACCTTCCGGCACCAGGGGATGGTTTATTCGGTTGAGGGCCGTTAGGGTTAAGGTACCTTAAATCACACGTTTTTCTCGTAGCTCTCTAATTTCGTTATCGTTATACCCCAGTTCACCCATGATTTCATCGGTATGCTCACCCAGGGTGGGGGCCCGCCGGCGAATTTCACCGGGGGTGTCCGACAGTTCGACGGGAGTCTGCATGATCGGTGCGGGCTCCGGGGTTCCTGGATAGGGCGTCTCCTGCAACAGTCCTTTTTCGGCGATATGGGGATCATCAAGAACCTGCTGTGGTGACAGCACCGGTCCCGCCGGTATACGGGCTTTTTCCATGGCGGCGAGGACTTCCTCGCTGGTGCGTTCAGCGCACCAGCGGGCCAGCCTGTTGCTGATCTCGGCGCCGTGGTCCCCGCGACTGATATCGGTCTGGAATCGCGGGTCGTCCAGCCAGTGGGGCTCGTCCATCAATTCCACCCAGCGCTTGAACAGCGGACCGCCCACAGTCTGCACCAGGACCCAGCCGTCCCGGGTGCGAAAGGTATCGGCCGGAGCCGAGGTCTGGGCACGGTTCAGCGTCGCAACCCGGTTGCGCTGGATAACGGCCTGCTCGATCAGGGTACCGTTCATCATGGTCAGTGCGGTATTGAACAGCGATCCCGCCACGATCTGGCCCTTGCCGGTCTTCTGGCGTTCCAGCAGCGCGGCCAGGGTGCCGAATGCACTGAAACTGGCGGTACCGAAATCGACCCAGGGTGCGTAGGCCTTGGCCGGCTGCTCGGGCGTGCCGGACAGGTACATGCTGCCGGACATGGCCTGTCCGAGCCCGTCAAAACCTACCCGGTTCTCGTAGGGACCGCCACTGCCAAAGGCAGAAATCATGGTCAGGATAATATCGGGCTTGATCGCTTTCAGGCTCACGTAGTCCAGTCCCATGGCGGTGAGGGTGTCCGGCGGCAGGTTAGCCACCACGACATCGGCAGTGGCAACCAGCTTCTTCACGATTTCCCGGCCCTCGGGTTTCATCGGGTTGAGTGTCATGCCCAGCTTGTTGCGGGCAACCTGCATGAACAGAGCACCATCGCCCTGGCTGCTGACCGGTGACAGAAAGCGATCTTCACTGCCGTCCACTTTTTCAATGCGGATAACTTCCGCGCCCATGTCGCCGAGTAATGTGGCGCAGAAGGGGCCGGCGATGTAGCGACCGAAATCCAGTACCCTGATGCCTTCCAGAACCCTGTTCATAGCATTGTCTTGCCCTGCCGATGTGAGTGATTGCCTGTTGCGGATGGCGCAGAAGTCTACCACAGCACCGGGCAGAGGGACTGCGCCTCGCCACCCGTGGCTGAATTTCGGCCAATCGATGAAATTGTGATGGTATTAACACTGCCCCGGCAATGATTTGCGCATACTAGCCTCTGGATTTATCCATTCCGCGGGTATCGACCTGCGGGATTTCAAGTTGGGACTTGCTCCCGGGAACATTGAAAATGAACGCTATCGTGGAGAAAGGGGTGCATCCCCAGGTCATGAAAGAGCTACAGGGGATTTTGAAACAGCCTTACAAGGACATCTGTACCGCCTGCGACGGCAAGGGGCAGGTCGCGGGTGCCAAGGGTCCCTGTGAACGCTGTAAGGGCAATGGCTTTCGGCTGTTGCGTCTGATGTAACAACGCTTTTACTGATTCGCTGACCCAATCCAGTCGCGCCTGGTTTCCGGGCGCCTCCGGTGCTCGACCGACAATCGCCGGCTTTCCGGGCGGTAACCCAACTCTATCCAGCCATTGCCTGCACTGCTTTGTAAATTGTTCCCGAACTGCCCTGGGAGTAATAGCAGGGGTGCCGCTATCCCCGGTATTTTCCGGTCATTACCAGGCTGCAGTATTCATCCAGCACCCCTGCTTGCATTCGCTGAACGGTCTGCAATAATCCGGCGAGGACAAGGGATTCCTGCCAGTCCCGAACCCGAGGCCTGCCAGGGATTGTCAACCTGGCAGTGGGTCATCATTCACGGCAGGCAGATGAGGGCAGAAGCTATGCAGGGTACCTACATTTACCGATTCCTGTTCACCACCGTTTTTTCACTGACACTGCTGGGCGCCGTCCAGGCCCAGGAACCGCCCGGTTATGTTGTCGCGCCGGATCGCAGCCAGGGCGGCATCGGCAAGTTCTACATGGGTCGGGAAATTTCCTGGGTAATGGGACACCAGGGAGCCGATTGGCTGGAACGGCCGCAGCGCATCGACCAGGAGCAGCCGGACCAGGTGGTGGCAAACATGGGTCTCGAGCCTCACCACGTGGTCGCGGATATCGGCGCCGGTACCGGGTACTTCTCGTTTCGCATAGCAAGGCAGGTACCGGAAGGCAAGGTACTGGCCGTGGATATCCAACCGGAAATGCTGACGTTGATCCAGCAGCGACAGCGGGAGGCGGGGGTTGACAATATCGAAGGCGTATTGGGGCAAATCGATGATCCCAACCTGCCGCCGGAATCCATAGATGCGGCCATCATGGTGGATGCCTACCATGAGTTTTCCCACCCCTTTGAAATGATCAAGGGAATCGTTGATGCGTTGAAACCGGGAGGCCGTATTTTTTTACTGGAATACCGGGCGGAGGACCCCACCGTCCCCATCCGGCCGCTGCACAAGATGAGCGAGGAACAGGTGGTACGGGAAATGCTGGTGTTCAACCTGGAGTGGACCGAGACCCTGGACTTTCTCCCCTGGCAGCACATGATGATATTCACCAAGGTGCCGGAGTGACGGGGCAGGAGTTGACGGGTTCTTGCGCCTTAAACCCAGAGTATTTCCCTGACAACCTGCTGTTTGATCAGTGGTTCCCCTAAAAGGTCCGGCGCACGCGAAGGGCGTATTGTCGTCCTTCGCCGAAACAGGAATTTTCGATTTCCTCCACGATGCCGTCGGCAGTTCTGCCGGCGTAGCGAATCCGGTCTCGACAGAACACGCTGTCCAGTGCATTCTGGGCTTCCAGTCTGATGGTAGTCCCGCCGAACGCGCGCTTTTCCACGAAAATTGACAGGTTGGGTTCGCGTTTTTCGATTTCTATATCGTCGACATCGATGGTGGTACGACCAGTTCCCCCGTTCAGTGCATTGGAGTAATTGAAGCCGTAGTTCATGCTCAGGCTGGGCAGGTCGTGACGAAAACCCAGGTTGCCCCAGCCGCGTCCATTGTTTCGCATTCGCCGTTCAATACCGAGGAAGGGATCGGTAACCCGGGAATCCTGGAGGTTAAGGTTGGCAGTAACAAGGGCATCGTCCAGGCCGACAAAACCAAGCCGGGTGCTGACATCAAGGCGGATACCCCAGCGCTCACCGTCGCCAATATTTCCACGCGCGGAGATTGGATTGTCAGGGTCAGATGTCACGTCAATGCGATCGATAACATCTTCTATATCACGATAGAAGACATTGGAACTTAAAACGCCGAGATTCTCCGGCAATCTGTATTCAAGCCCCATGCGGTATACCCAGGACTTTTCCTGGACAATATCCGGATTACCCTGTTCGGTATTCTTGTCCTCGTCTGAATTGTCGATCGTGGCGCTGAAGTCGGAGAAACTGAGCTGTGAAATTTCCCGCTCAACGGATGCCTTGAGCTGCACGGATTGAGTCATATCGAAGCGATAGTCGATTTTCGGCTTGACGAATTCGAAGCTGCGCTGGTTATTGATATCACCGCTTTGCGATATGGTGGATTGTTCAAACAGCAACGAACTTTCCAGCATCATACGGTCGTTGAGTTGCCAGTTGTGAATGGCAAAGGTCTCGTAACGTATTTCCTCGATCTCGGAAAACGCATTGTTGATTTCAACCGGAACCAGGCCACCCACTTCGTCGGAAGGTGTGCCGGTTCCGCTCACTCCCAGTCGAAGGCCGTTGCTACGGAGCGTTTGTGCGCCTTCGATGCCAACTTCCAGGCCATGATCGGGTAGAGGATTGAAGGTATACGAAGTGCGGGCTATACGTTCCCGATCCCGCCCAAGGTTGTAAAGGTAGAGATTTTTTTCGGCTTCGCCCTCATCGTCGATACTGAATCGCTCCCTGATGCCTTCTCCCTGCCGGTCATTGACAATTGCCAGCAGTCGATACTTGCTGCCGTTATCGAAGCCGTGCTCCCAATCGCCACCGATTTCCCATTCATAGCGATCAAATTCGCGATGTTCGCGTTCGACGCGGGTCACCGGGCTGCTACCGGTATAGTCGGTGATAAGCCGTTCTGTGTTGGTAGGGGGATTGCGGGTGCCATAGCTGGCGTTTAACTGTACCAGGTCATCGCTGAACTGGTAGCTGAACGCGCTGCTGATGTTCAAATCAGTGCGTTCCATGATACGACTTTCATCACGGGTTTCCTGTAGCCTATGGTCCGGGTCGAAGCTGACTTCGTCGGTCACCTGGTTTTCATAGCCCGGCTCCGCTTCAGCGCTCAGCAGGTAACTGAGTTGCCCGGTCTGACCTGCCGCTGATATCCGGCTGCCGGGGTACACGCTGCCGTCAGCGTACCGGTCCATGTTGACCTCGGTATTGATGCTGCGTCGGGCCTGGCCTTCCCTCAGCACGACATTCAGGGTCTGTCCTGAATTGCGTACATCCAGATCCTCCGATGCTCCGCGAATAATCTCGATATAGTCCACCTGGTCGGCGGAGATCCGGCTTAGCTGATCCCGACCGGAGAGGCTCTTCCCGGTTACCCGCTGACCATTGATAAGAATTTCGTTGCCACCGGAACCAAGTCCACGGCGGTTACCACCGCCATTGCCGCCCATGGCCAGGCTGACACCTGGAATGACATTAACCATATCGTTGACGGAGACCGGAGAATACTCGTCGAAGTAGGAGGCCGGATAGGTAATAGTGGAGGAGTTCGTGCTGTCCTCGTCGACGTCAACCTGCGCCGCAACCCGGGTCAAGGGGAGTAATGTCAGGGGTAAGAGTGCCAGAAAAAGAATGGTTGGCCGAATCAGCATTCTGCCGTACTGCTGTGTCATCAGGAAATTTCTCCAATTACTGTCAATGCCGTGTGATTGCGGGTCAGTCTGGCGCTGACTTGCCGCAAGCCCCCTTTGAGTTCCGTGGTAGGGGAGGGATTATAGCTATCCGGCGATGTGGTTTTTGTGACAATTTGTCAGAAACGGACCTGAATCACATACTGCCTGGCGGGAATAGCAGGATATATGTCAGATAACGTATAACTGTATCGTCAATCCCGGCGATTTTTTAACCCTGTACCGGCTGAAGCGACGAAATGAATTTGCTGAAGCGCCAAGTAGTCCTTTTTCTGACTTTGGGAATCGCCGATGAATTGATGTTGAGGATTACGGCTTACGCGGGAATGCGCAAGCGGAAGGCACGTTCATTCGCGCACCATGCTGGCCGCAGGATTCCTTAAAGACCTTGGAAACAACAGGTTCCTTAAAACGTACCGCGAATCTTGATTGCCAGGACCGGGCCTGCATCGGAACAGGAATCTTCAATCTCGTCGATGACACCGTTGGCGATGGTGCCGCTTATATAGCGAGTTCGTATCCGGCAGCGGTCCCTGCTGTCCCGGGCTTCGAAGCGATAAATAAGGTCACCCCAGCTCTGCATTTCGAACCAGGAAAAATAGGAGCCGAATTTCGGGTATTGCTCTATCTTGTCGATATCGTAGACCCGGAATTCGTTGTAGAACTCACGCCGGTATCTGAAGCCCCAGTTCATGTTGCGTTCTGGAATGTCATGTCGGAATCCGAAATTGTAACTACTAGCCCCGCCGCGAATGGAACGCTCCCTCTCGCGATTGAGAAATGGATCGGTAACAGTGGATTCCTCCATTGACAGACCCGCGGTCAGCAGCATGTCAGGCTGATCGATGAAGGCCAGTCTCAGGCTGCTGTCAAGATTGAAGCCATAGCGCTCACCGTCGCCGATATTTCCCCGGGCGGACAGGATCTCGTCCTCGGTGGATACGTCGACGTTGTCGATCAGGTCTTCCAGGTCATGGTAGAAAATATTGGAATTGATGACCCCGGCATCATTGGGCAACCGGTATTCGAGGTTGGCTTCGTAACGCCAGGATTGTTCCTGCCTGAGGTCGGCGTTACCCTCGAATGCATTCTGTTCATCATCGCTCTGGTCCACATTGGCGGTAAAATCCCCGAAACTCAGCTGGGCAACATCCTTTTCGACACTGGCCCGGAACTGCAGCGACGGCGTGATGGCAAACCGGTAGTCCACCTTGGGTCGGAAGAAATTGAAATCCCGTGATTTTGTAATATCGCCACTCTGGGTGATTTCGCTGTCTTCGAACAGCAACGTGGTTTCCAGAGTCATGCGCTCATTCAGCTGCCAGTTGTGAATGGCAAAGTACTCGTAACGCATTTCTTCGACGGTGCCGTTGGCATCGGTAGCCGGCGTCAGGCCGCCGAAACGTGGCGAGCCCGGTTCGGAAGGCAGCAATCCCAGCTGCAATGACGTGTCGAGTATGGTCTGGGCACGTTCCACCCCGGCTTCGATGGACTGGGCGTCAAACAGATCGAAAATGTAGGAAGAGCGCACGATGCGTTCCCGATTGCGCGCGTAGTTGGCCAGGTACAGGTCATTGATTTCGGTACTGCCATCGATTTCATAGCGGTTACGGACGCTGTCATTTTCCGATTCGTTGACGATGAACAGCGTTTTCCAGCGACTGCCGTTGTCGAACACGTGCATGTAGTCGCCGCCGATTTCCCAGGAACTGTCCACGGTGGGTACATCGTCCCGCTCGATCACTGCATCTGCCGGTGTCGTTTCCAGGTCGGTAATCACCCGGTCGGTGGTGGAATCAAAATCGTTCTCGGTCCACTGCAGGTTGAAGTTGGCCGTGTCCTGTTCGCTGAATTCGTAGCCGAAGTTGGATACCAGGGTGATGGGCCAGGCGTCCCGCGTCTCGTCCCGGTTCACTGTTTCGTTCAGGCTGCCATCGACCCGGTAACTGGTTTCAAAACCATCCCGGAACTCCCAGCGTGGTTCGCGCTCTGCACTGAGAAAATAGTTGAGTGCGTCCCGCTGGCCGGTGACAGAGAACTTGCCGCCGGGCTGGTATTTGCCGTCATGGTAGTGGTCCATGTTCACTTCATAGGCGAACGATGCACTGGATTGCGCCTCCAGCAGCACGATGTTGATGACCTGGCTGCCACCCCGGACATCGAGATCGCCGGACGTGCCACGAATAATCTCGATGTAGTCCACCTGGTTGGCGGGAATCCGGGACAACTGGTTGCCGCCCTCGTTTTCCTTGCCGGCGATACGTCGACCGTTGATCAGCACCTGGTCACCGCCTGCGCCCAGTCCCCGGCCCCCGGAAGCCCCCGGGCCACCGCTGGGACCACCGCCACCCCGGGCAACGGTAATACCGGGAATCCGGTCGAGCATGTCGTTGACCGAATAAGTCTGGTACTGATCGAAATAGGAGGCCGGGTAGGTCACGGTGGAATCGTCCGACGTTACCGGCTGATCCTGGCCAATTGCTGACGGGATGTGGCCGACCAACAAGGCAGTAGCCAAGCCAATGGCAAGAGACAGTCTGCTGGGCAAAAATGCTGCGTTCATCGGGTAAGGCTCCAAAAAAATTGCTGGCATGGCGGTTCAGACCGGCCCGGGACCGCTGCGAAAACGGGAATGTCAGGCCCCGAAAACTCCAGCCGGATAGTATGCATTGAAAAGTCGGCAAGAAAAATGCATAGCTGAGCGGATTTTGTGACATTTTGTAATGGCAGGACCCCGTCCCGTTTTGCCTCGACCCGGGTATTCGAGGATAATGACGAGTCCCCCGATTCCCGTTGAAACCGGGCAACAGGCTGCGGAAAGCGGGTGTGTAAATCGGGAATTGACAGCGTTACCCGGAACGAAATCGAGGACACTCTATGCAACGCGAATCGATGGAAGTCGATGTAGTCATCGTCGGTGCCGGCCCGGCGGGCCTGACCACGGCATGCCGGCTGATGCAGCTGGCCAATGAAGCCGGCCGGGAGTTGTCGGTCTGCGTGCTGGAGAAGGGCTCGGAAGTGGGCGCCCATATCCTGTCAGGTGCGGTGTTCGAAACCTCCGCACTGGATTCCCTGTTTCCTGACTGGAAGGACAGGGGAGCGCCGCTGAATACCCCGGTTACCGGTGACGATGTCTACTACCTGCCCGGTGAAAAATCGTCCTTCCGGTTTCCCGGCCTGCTGGTTCCCCGAACCATGCATAACGATGGCAATTACATCATTTCCCTGGGAAATTTCTGCCGCTGGCTGGCCGAGCAGGCGATGGAACTGGGTGTGGAGGTCTTTCCGGGATTTGCCGCAGCCGAAGTGCTTTACGACGACAATGGCCATGTCAGGGGCGTCGCCACCGGCGATATGGGAGTTGATGCCAGCGGTGAAAAAAAGGATTCCTTCGAGCCGGGGTTTGAATTTCATGCCCGTTACACGATTCTTGCGGAAGGCTGCCGTGGACACCTGGGCAAGGAGATCCTCCGCCGGTTTGAGCTGGATGAGCACCGTGATCCACAGCATTACGGCATCGGCATCAAGGAAGTCTGGGAAATACCCGAAGCACAGCATCAGCAGGGCCTGGTAGTCCACACGGCGGGCTACCCGATGGTGAAAGACAGTGCCGCGGCCACCAGCGGCGGTTTTCTGTACCACACGGAAGGCAGCAAGGTGTCGGTTGGCCTGATCGTCGACCTGGCTTACCGGAACCCCCATATCAGTCCCTACGATGAATTCCAGAAATTCAAACTGCATCCGGTCATCCGCCAGTACCTGGAAGGGGGTTCCCGAATCAGTTATGGAGCAAGAGCGCTGATCAAGGGTGGGCTCAATTCGTTGCCGAAAATGTCATTTCCCGGGGGGCTGCTGATCGGCTGTGATGCCGGGACCATGAACGCCGCCAAGATCAAGGGAAGTCATACCGCCATGAAATCGGGATTACTGGCTGCTGAAACCCTTTTCGAGCAGCTGGTAGCCGATGAGCCTGCCGTCGAACCCGTGGCCTTCACTGAAAAGTTTGAACGCTCGGATCTTTACCGGGAACTTTACCGGGCCAGGAATTTCAGTGCCGGGTTTCACAGGTTCGGTTTCTGGCTGGGCAGCGCTCTGGTGTTTATCGAACAGAACCTGTTTCGCGGTAGATTTCCCCTGACTTTTCACGATCGCAGCCAGGATCACGAACAGCTGGAAAAAGCATCGGCATGCAGCACTATCGATTACCCCAGGCCGGATGGAAAAATAACCTTCGACAGGCTTTCCTCGGTATTTCTTTCCAATACCAATCACGCCGAAGACCAGCCCTGCCATTTACAGCTGGCGGATCCCGCCGTTCCCCTGGAAAAAAACCTGCCGTTGTACGATGAACCCGCGCAGCGCTACTGCCCGGCGGGAGTCTACGAGGTAGTGGAGGAAAACGGCTCGAAACGATTTCAGATCAATGCGCAGAATTGCGTGCACTGCAAGACCTGCGATATCAAGGATCCGGCACAGAACATTAACTGGGTCGTGCCTGAGGGTGGCGGTGGTCCCAATTATCCGGATATGTAGCTGACAGATAGCTGGTCACCGCCTTGGCTTTCAGGGTCCGCAGTTGACCTGGCACCGTCGGCGGATGCTTCCGCACTCCGGGCAGTATCGGTCAATTGAGCTCGGGATCCACCCAGTAACGGGTGCCCTTTACGGTAGCCTGCAGTGCCAGGCCGCTTTGCGTCAGCTGATACACGGTGATATTGTCCAGCACCGCTTCTCCGGCAATGGCGGCTCCGAGATCATTCGCCTTGGCAGCGGCGTCTGCCTGGCCACCAAAGAGCCAGCCCCGATTGATGAAATCTTCCAGGGTCTGCTGATCGTGGAACACGAAAACCGCACGGAAATCCTTGACACCGGCACCGATGCCGACGCCCAGTTCGCCCATGCGCATGTAAGTTTCACTGCCGTCCCGGTTGTCCCTGACCACGCCGATGCCGCTACCGAAACTGGCCAGGACCACGTTGATATTGGCGTTGCTGAATACCGCGTAACCCACGGCTTCGCCGATCTGGGGACGGACGTCAGGCTTGAGGCGGAACAATTGATCAAGAACGTCGGCCCGCATCTCGCGAATGGCATCCCGACGTTCCTCCGGTGAGTCGTTGCGGCTGGCAGTCGTGGTGCATTGGGCAGTCAGCAGTACAATGAGTACAAGCCAGGCTGTCCGTGGTTTTGTTGGCAGTGCTGGCGGTACCGGCAATGATAGTAACGACATGAAATTCTCCTCCTGGTGGCCAGTTAATCGGCCACCGTCGAAATCGGTAAAGTGATCTGCCGCGAAACGGCACCAATCTACAGGATCTGGTGAATGAGGTCCGGGGTCCCTCTGGTTGATCAGGTAAATACCCCGGCTTGCAGGCGAGTTCACTGACGAGGCGTCTTGCCGCCGGCATGCGCAGACCAGTCAAGGCAGCGCCAGTTTATAACAGGGACGGGTATTTTCGATAGGGAATGATGGTTTGACGGTCAGCAGTGTAGGAATTGCATTTCGCTGGTGGGGGGAACTTGGTATGCTTCGTCGGCAACGCTCAACCAAGGACAAGAGGAGACCTGAATGCGAGAATTATTGAAACCGGTAATCACCCTGCTGGTGTTGGTACCGCTGATTCTGACCGTCGAAGCTCAACAGATGGACCGGACGGCTTCGCCCCCGGGGGCGAGAGTCTATATAGCGTCACCGGCCAACGGCGAAGTGGTGCCGACCACGTTCAACGTGGAGTTCGGCCTGGCCGGGATGGGCGTGGCGCCCGCCGGCGTGATGCGCGCCAATACCGGTCATCACCACCTGCTGGTGGACGGGCAGGAACTGCCCAGTATGACTGGTCCGCTGGGAGACGTGGTTGCGCACTTTGGTGGTGGCCAGACGCAAACGCGCCTGACCCTGCCGCCAGGGGAGCATACGCTGCAGCTGATTTTCGCCGATCACCTGCATACCCCCCACAACCCACCTGTTGTATCCGAGGTGGTGACGGTCGTTGTGGTTGCCGACTGATTCCGGATCACCAGCGGCTTAGCGACGGACGAAGCGCTGTCAACTGGTCCTGGCTATGGAAAAACCTGCCATGGTGTCCAGGGCCGATCGATAACGGGAATCCGGGAGTACACCGAGACAGGAGCGGGCTTTTTCAGCCTGCTCCTCCGCCAGGCGGCGGGTGTACTCCAGGCCTCCCGATCGCTTGACGATACCGATGATGGCATCCAGTGAATCCAGGCCGCCGTTCTTGAGGCTGTCCCGGATCAGCTGTGCGTCATTGCTGTCGCTGTTGTTCATGGCATAGATCAGCGGCAGGGTGGGCTTACCTTCCGCCAGGTCATCGCCGATGTTCTTTCCCAGTTTTTCACTGTCACCTTCGTAATCCAGCACATCGTCGATGAGCTGGAACGCCGTGCCGACGTGCAGGCCGAAATCCCGCAGGCCATGTTCAACGGTCTGATGGGAATTGGCCAGGATGGCGCCGCATTGTGCGGCAGCCTCAAACAGGATAGCCGTCTTGTTGTGGATGACCCGCAGGTAATCGGCCTCGGTAACATCCACGTTGTGCTTGTTGATCAGCTGCAGTACTTCACCTTCAGCGATGCGGTTGGTGGTATCCGCCATGATCTGCATGATCCGCATGTTCTGCAGGGACACCAGCAGCTGGAAGGCTCGTGAGTAAATAAAGTCACCAACCAGGACGCTGCTGGGATTGTTCCACTGACTGTTGGCGGTGGGGCGCCCCCGCCGCATGGTGGACATGTCCACGACGTCGTCGTGCAGTAACGTGGCAGTATGGATAAACTCGATGACAGTCGCCAGGCGGACATGGGCATCGTTGTCGATATCACAGGCCCTGGCGCTGAGCAGAACCAGGACCGGCCGCATGCGTTTACCGCCCGCTTCGACAATGTAGTGGCCAATGCTCTCCACCAGGGGGACATTGGAGTACAGCTGGTCTACGACCTCACGGTTGACGGCTTCGAAGTCAGATTCAACAGAGGCGCGGATGGTTTTGTACATGAAGTCTGGCTCGAGGTTGCCGCGGATCGTGGGGCAGTTTTTCGTGCCGCCATCCTAGGTAGGGAGCCCAGGCCTGTCAAGGTCGGCAAGGCCGGAGACCGTGGCCTGTCGCGGCGGGGGATAATGAAGTCGTCGGGGCTCGTGCAACAGGCTTGCCAGGTGGACCCGGTTCCCGTAAAATGCCCGCCCCTGTAGGAATGGGCCGAGTCGGGGCCCGAGCCGAAACACAAAGCGGAGCCTTACGATTATGTATGCAGTGATAGAAAGTGGCGGCAAGCAGCACCGGGTTGAGGAAGGTGAAGTCCTCAAACTCGAAAAGCTGGAGGTTGCTACCGGCGAAACAGTTGATTTTGACAAGGTTCTGATGGTCGGCGAAGGCGAGTCCGTGAAGATTGGAACCCCCTATGTTGAAGGGTGCCGGGTGACGGCAGAGGTGCTGAAACAGGATCGAGCCGACAAGGTAAAAATCATCAAGTTCAATCGCCGCAAGCACCATCGCAAGCAGCAGGGTCATCGGCAATGGTATACCGAAGTCAAAATCACCGGTATCCAGGCCTAATACGCGTTCAGGAGTAAACCATGGCACATAAAAAGGCAGGGGGCAGCACCAATAACGGTCGCGACTCCATATCGAAGCGACTCGGTGTGAAGCTTTTCGGCGGACAGCAGGTCGCTGCCGGCAACATCATCGTTCGACAGCGTGGCACCCGATTTCATCCGGGCGAGAACGTGGGCCTGGGCAAGGACCATACGCTCTTTGCCAAGGCTGACGGCGTGGTGAAGTTCGAGGTAAAAGGACCGAAACACAGGAAGTACGTGCGCGTCGAAACGGCCTAGGCGTCTCTCTGCTGGTCACGCAAGAGCCTCGTCATTCGACGGGGCTTTTTTGTATGTGGAGGGCACCGGCTCCGGCTTTCACGGACGGGCAGGCGGAAATTGTTGTGAAATTTGTCGACGAAGTGGAAATCACCGTGGAGGCAGGCAAGGGTGGCAATGGCTGCCTGAGCTTTCGTCGCGAGAAATACATTGAAAAGGGCGGACCCGATGGCGGGGATGGCGGTGACGGCGGCAGCGTTTTCCTGGAAGCCGACGACAACCTCAATACGCTGGTTGATTTCCGGTTTAATCCCCATTACCGCGCCCGTGCCGGTCAGCCAGGGCAGGGCAGAAACCGCACCGGTGCCGGTGGTGACGACCTGGTGGTCAGGGTGCCTGTTGGCACCACGGTTATCGACGCCAATACCGATGAACTGATCGGCGACCTGACGGCTGCCGGACAACGAATCAAGGTCGCCCAGGGTGGACGACGGGGATTGGGCAATACCCGATTCAAGTCCAGTACCAACAGGGCGCCGCGTCGAACCACCCTGGGCACGCCGGGGGAGCTCCGCACTCTGCAACTGCAGCTCAAGCTGGTAGCCGATGTCGGTCTGCTGGGCCTGCCCAATGCCGGTAAATCCACCCTGGTGCGCGCCATAACCGCGGCGACTCCCCGGGTTGCCGATTACCCGTTCACCACTCTGGTGCCGAATCTCGGTGTCGTCAGTCTCGGCCTGGATCGCAGTTTCGTGGTGGCGGACATACCGGGCCTGATTGAAGGCGCCGCGGAAGGGGCGGGGCTGGGTTTTCGTTTTCTCAAGCACCTGTCCCGAACGCGGCTGTTGATGCATCTGGTGGATGCGCTGCCGGTTGACGGCAGCAATCCCGTGGAGAATGTCGCTAAAATCGACGCGGAACTGCGGAAATTCAGCCCCACGCTGGCCAGCAAGGAACGCTGGCTGGTGCTGAACAAGATTGACTTGCTGTCCACTGAGCAGCTGAGTGAACTGCAGGCCGCGATCGCCGCCAGCCAGGAACGGGATACCCCGGTTTTTGCCATTTCCGCAATCAGCCGCAAGGGGCTGGATGAGTTGTGTGAAGCCCTCATGACCGCCATTGAGAAGCATCGGTTACGCCTGGCCACGGATGAAGAGTACGCCGCTGCCCAGGCTCGCATGGATACGGCCATGGAGCTGGAAATCAGAGACACGGTGCGACGCAGTCGCCCGGCGAGGCGAAAACGGGGCGATATCGATGATCTGCCGGATCTGGATTTTTAGCGCTTACCGAGGTTGAGCCCATGCGATCGAAACTGGAACAAGCCCGCTGGCTGGTAGTCAAAATCGGCAGCTCGCTGATCACCAACGATGGCCTGGGCCTGGACCGTGACGCCATTGCTAGCTGGGCCGAACAGTTGGTCACCCTGCAGCGCCAGGGCTACAAGGTGGTGCTGGTATCCTCCGGTGCGGTGGCCGAGGGAGTTGCCCGGCTGGGTCTGAAGAGCAGGCCCCGACAAGTTCAGCTGCAACAGGCGGCGGCTGCCGTGGGCCAAATGGGTGTCATCCAGGCCTATGAAAGCTGCTTTTCCCGGCATGGTGTCCATGCCGCCCAGATACTGTTGACCCACGAAGACCTGTTGGACCGGAAACGATACCTGAATGCGCGCAGCACATTAAAGACATTGCTGGAGATGGCAGTGGTCCCGGTGGTTAATGAAAACGATACGGTGGCCACCGCGGAATTGTGTTTCGGCGACAATGACACCCTGGCAGCATTGGTCGCCAACCTCACCAACGCCGATGTCATGATAATCCTTACCGATCAGCAGGGGCTGTACAGTGCCGACCCGAGAGTCGACAGCCAGGCGCAACTGGTTACCGAGGCGGCTGCCGAGGATCAGTCATTACAGGGCATGGCCGGCACCAGCAGCAGTCTCGGCCGTGGTGGCATGCTCACCAAGCTTTCCGCGGCACGCCTGGCGGCCCGTTCGGGGACCAGCACGGTTATTGCCAGCGGACGCGAGCCGGATGTGCTGTTGCGAATTCTACAGGGTGAAGTTCTGGGTACTCTGCTGGTGCCGGAAAGGGAACCCGTTGCCGCCCGTAAACAGTGGCTGGCCGGCCAACTGAAGGTCCAGGGTCGGCTGAAACTGGATGCCGGGGCTGTGGAGGTGTTGAGAAATTCAGGTCGCTCGCTACTGGCCGTGGGTATCAGTCAGTGCGAGGGGGATTTTGAACGGGGCGAAGTGGTTGCCTGTATCGATAGCCAGGGCATTGAAATCGCCCGGGGCCTGGTCAACTACAGCAGTGTGGAGATCAACCGGCTGAAGGGACAACCCAGCAACAGAATTGAGGAATTGCT
>Ga0070727_10000711_pt1 | contig 39334 bp, 31 predicted proteins | sample tdAd472_FD_66722 | JGI IMG/M metagenome (GOLD analysis project Ga0070727, IMG submission 66722) | Marine sediment microbial communities from the Atlantic coast under amendment with organic carbon and nitrate - tdAd47.2 | ecosystem: Environmental > Aquatic > Marine > Coastal > Sediment | place... | reverse complement strand
GAGCTGTCCAACTGGGGGCGTTGGGGGACCGACGATCAGCGTGGCACGCTGAATCTGATTACGCCGGCAAAAACCCGGCAGGCCGCTGCCCTGGTGAAAGAGGGGATCACCGTGACCCTGCAGCATTTCGTGACGCTGGAGCAGTCGATTGACAGTCAGACATTCGGCCCCACGGATCACCGGATGAGTCGCATCGATCCGGCAACCGGCTTGCCCACTTTCGCCCTGGACGAGATCAGTTTCTCATTGCACGACGGCATGCTTTCGCACCTGGATGCGCTTTGCCACTATCGGGCGGAGATCGATGGCGAGTACGTCATCTTTAACGGCTATCCCCAGAATCTTACCGCGGACGGATGCGAGGACCTGGCCATCGATCGCATGGGAACGTCCTACGTGACCCGTGGTGTGCTGGTGGACATGCCCCTGATGAAAGGGGTCGACTGGCTGGACCCCAGCACGCCGATCTACGTGTCCGACCTTGAGGCCTGGGAAGAATTCGCCGGGGTCAGGATCAGCAGCGGGGATGCACTGTTCGTGCGTACCGGTCGCTGGGCCAAGCGAGACGCGGAAGGGCCCTGGCGCTATGGCCAGGGAGGCGCAGGCCTGCACGCGTCGGTATTGCCGTGGCTGCGGGAGCGAGACGTGGCGATCCTGGTGGGCGATGCGGTGAACGACGTGCAGCCTTCCGGCGTGGAGGGAATCAATCGGCCGATTCACCAGCTGACCCAGGTGAACCTCGGGCTGCCTATAGTGGACAACGGGTATCTCAAGGATGTGGCGGAAACGGCACGACGTCTGCAGCGCTGGGAATTCATGACCTCTATCCAGATCAATCCGGTGCCGGGTGGTACGGCCAGTCCGTTCAACGCCCACGCCACCTTTTAAGGCTCGGGACGGCGGGGCGAACTATGCAATACCAGTTCCCGCCCCGATATCCCGGAGATATCCCGGAAAAGGACAAGCCGACGCCTGCTCCAGAAAAACACGTAAAAACACTACAGGGAAGGCGCAGGTACCGCGCCATTCGGCGAATTGACCGGGCTCCAGCGACTAAAACCTGTCGGGACAGGCTAAACTGGTTCCATTTTTCATTCGCTGTGATAAGGTTTCTTCGGATTGGTAACCCGCGATACCGGTTACCGCCTCGATGTGGTCGGCAGTTTACCAACCTGAGCCGACGGCCGCCGCGGCGGGGGTTCCTAAAACAGCTTAGAACCTGATCCCGGAGTAGTCAGAAACCGGTGTAAAAACCGGGAGACGATGCCCCGGGCTGAGAACACTGTTACAAAACCAATCACCGTCATCCAGAACCAGGAGAGTCATAGATGATAATAACAAAACGATTGATGTCACCCTGCCTGCTTGCCTTGGGATTGCTGGTCAACGTACCGGCCGCCATGTCCCAGCCTGGCACCAGCATTAATGAAGGTGACTGGCCTTTCTACCACGGCAACGAGTTTTCACAGCGCTACTCGCCGCTGGATCAGATCAACGAGGACAACGTGGGTGATCTGGAACTGGCATGGCGCTTTTCCACGGTCAATTTCGGTCCCACCACCGACTACGTCAATCCTTCAACGCCAATTGAAATTGACGGCGTCCTTTACGCGAATATCGCCAGCACACGCAATGTCGTTGCAGTGGATGCCACCACCGGCCAGGTATTGTGGTTGTGGCGACCCCAGGAAGGCGATCGATTTGACGAAGCACCACGTAAGGGCGCAGGGCGTGGCGTGTCCTTCTGGACAGACGGTGACGAAGCCCGGGTCATCGATGTTACCCCGGGATACCAGCTGGTTTCACTGGACGCCGAAACCGGCGTGCCTCACCCGGACTTCGGCGAAAACGGAATCGTTGATCTGTTTGTCGGTCTGCGTAACGCGGACGATCCGCGCTACAAGTACCCCGACATCGGCATCTCGGCGCCACCTTTTGTCATGAACGACGTTATTGTCGTGGGGGCGGCACACCGCACCGGCGGACGACCACGCTCCAAGTCCAACGTAAAGGGAGACATCAGGGGCTTTGACGTGCGTACCGGCGAGCTGCTCTGGACCTTTCACACCATTCCCGAACGGGGCGAGATCGGTTATGAAACGTGGCTTGACGAAGGCGTGGAATTTACCGGCAATTCCGGAGTCTGGGCACCTATATCCGGAGACCCGGAGCTGGGTATTGTTTACCTGCCGGTTGAAGATCCCACAGGCGACTACTACGGCGGCGACCGCCCCGGGGCCAACCTGTTTTCCAGCGGCCTGGTGGCTGTTGATGTGAAAACCGGTGAGCGACAATGGCACTTTCAGTTCATTCATCACGACATCTGGGACTGGGATGTGCCCGCGGCGCCGGTACTTGCCGATTTGCCCAATGGCCGCAATGTCGTCATGTCGGTGACCAAGCAGGCTTTTGTCTATACCTTTGACCGTCTGACCGGCGAGCCTGTCTGGCCTATTGTGGAACGACCGGTTCCGGCGGGCGATGTGCCTGGAGAATGGTACTCTCCCACCCAGCCTTTTCCCACCCGCCCGGCACCATTTGACCGGCAGGGATTCACGGAAAACGATCTCATTGATTTCACCCCGGAAATACGGGCACTGGCGCTGGAGGCAGTAGAGGGTTTCCGTCTCAGCCCCAACATGTATGAACCGCCTTCACTGGCAGAGGCCGACGACGGAACCCGGGGCCGGCTGGGCCTGCCTTCGTCCACCGGTGGTGCCAACTGGGAAGGTTCTGCTATCGATCCGGAAACCGGCATTTTATACATTCCATCGCGAACGCAGCTGCAGCTGCTGTCACTGGCGAAGAATCCCGATTCCGATTTAGATCTGAGCCAGGCGTTCGGCGTCCGACCGCCGCGGGTTCAGGGCCTGGATGTCGTCAAGCCACCCTACGGTCGTATCACCGCCATCGACATGAACTCCGGCGACCACCTGTGGTGGATTCCCAATGCCGATACACCGGAACGACTCGCCAATCACCCGTTGCTGGAAGGCGTCGACCTGCCCCCTACCGGCATTCCGACACGTTCCGGCGTGCTGCTGACAAAAACCCTGCTGTTTGTCACCGAGGGCACCGGGGGTCCTGGGGCGCGGCCGGTGTTCCGGGCGGTGAACAAGCAGACCGGCGAGATTATCGTCGAACTGGATTTGCCGGATAACCAGACCGGTCTGCCGTTTACCTACGAACATGACGGCAAGCAGTACCTGGCGATGTTTGTCGGCGGCGGGGCAAATCCCGCGGAACTGGTTGCCTATGCGCTGCCCTGAAAATTCAGGTATCGGCTGACTTAAGCCATTCTCCGGCGATCCCTCGCCGGGCCTTCTCGCGCGGCTCGACCATGTCAGTGGTCGGGCCGCGCAGGGAATTGCGCGATAATTTATCCGGTGATCCCGGCATTGACGCCGGTCGCCGTCACCCGGCAGCCCCGCGCTGACGCTGAAAAAGTACCTGTCCGAACGTCCCGCCCCTTGGTCCACCAACACGCCCGTCAGTTTCCAGCGCCCCCTCATACTGGCGTCGCCATGGCCTTGACCAATGGAAAACAAGTAAAAACAATGGGTTACAGAAACTTATTGTTCCCGTTAACGGTTAATTAACGGTTAAACTGCAACGTTGTCCGACACCATGCAGTACAGTGTCGCTATTCCGGCGGGTAACAGCCCGCCCTTAACAGGGATGCTTTCCCCCGGGTGGTGGACATTGCAGGTATCAACAGGCGGATTAATGCGGTGCTTAACGCGCTGGTGGTCGGTAAAGACAATGCTGACGGTGACTGCCGCCGTCATCCTGACGGCCGGTAACCGCGGCTACGGCCAGGCCGCCGATGCGGTGGAGGAAATCGTGATTTTCGGCCGCAATACCGACCTGGTTGGCGAGGCCCTGTCCGCCAGTGTCGGCTACGTCGGCGGCGCCGACCTGCTGATCAGACCGCTGGTCAAGACTGCCGAGTTGCTGGAATCCATGCCGGGCATGGTGGCCGTGCAGCATTCCGGCAGTGGCAAGGCCAACCAGTATTTCCTCCGCGGATTCAACCTGGATCACGGCACCGATTACACGGTACGCCTGGATGGTGTTCCGCTGAACCTGCGGTCCCACGGGCATGGGCAGGGCTACCTGGACGTCAACGGCGTGATCCCCGAGACCGTGGAGGGCATTGATTACCGGAAAGGGCCATACTACGCGGACCTGGGAGATTTTTCCCTGGCCGGCGCATCGTTCATCAACACCATCGCCCGGGTGGAGAGCCCGTTCCTGTCCGCCGAAACCGGGGCAAATGGCTGGGGCCGGTACGTCGGGGGGACCAGCATGGCCGTCAACGACGGGACTCTCAGCGTGATCGGCGAAGTCAAAAACTATGACGGTCCCTGGGACCAGGGAGAAGACCTGCAGCACCTGTCCTTATGGGGCAAGTACCTTACTGCAACCGCATTCGGCGAAGCGTCTTTTACCCTGTCAGGCTACCTGGCGGACTGGCGGCCCACCGAGCAGATTGCCCAGCGAGCCATCGGGACCACGGTCTGCCCCGATGCCTTCTGCAGCCTCGATCCCACGGCAGAGGGGGAGACCAGTCGCCTGATCGCTTCCGCGGAACTCACCGGTGGCAACTGGCGTGGCACGGTCTACGCCCAGTATTACGACTGGACCATGTCCTCCAACCCCACCTATGACGCCCAGATCAATCAGTTCGACAAGCGCTGGATTGCCGGTGGCCGAGCCGACCGGGCGCTGGTTGACAGCGACCGCCTGTTGCTGACCGCCGGGGCGGAATTCCGCTACGATGACGGTGACCGTATCGGCGTGGAAGCGTTTCAGCGCGGGCGCTATACCGGTAACATCGCGGCCAATGAAATCGCGGAGCTGTCCGCCGCGCCGTACCTGGATGCGGTCTGGTATGCCACGTCGTCCCTGCGGGTGAATGCAGCCCTGCGTTACGACTATTACGATTTCGACGTGACCGCCCTGAACACCCTGAGCACCGCCGGGAACGACAGTGACAGCGCGTTTTCACCCAAGTTTGGCGCCGCCTGGGCGCTGCTGGACAATTTTGAGCTGTACTACAACTGGGGTCGGGGATTTCATTCCAACGATGCCCGTGGTGTAGTCAACACGGTGGATCCGGTGCCGGGAATTTCAACCGGGACCGGCTATGAGCTGGGTGGCCGACTGGCCCTTGGTGACTTCAAGCTCACCAGTGCCTACTGGTGGCTGGATCAGGACAGCGAACTGATTTTTGTCGGTGACTCGAACTCGGTGGAACCGAAGGGCGCGTCGGAGCGGGAGGGCTACGAAATGACCCTGTTCTGGCGTCCGACCGAGTGGTTCGCCATGGACGGTGTTTTCACTGCCAGCGACGCCCGGTACACCAACAATCCCGAGGGACGCCACGTCGAGCAGGCGGTGGAGGAGGCGGCGCAACTCGGTCTGACGCTGACCCGCCCCCGCTGGGATGCCAGTCTGCGCGTTCGTTATCTCGGACCCTATGCCCTGGATGCTGCCAATCTCCGTCGTGGTGACTCCCTGACCACGGCAAATTTCCGGGGCGCCTGGCACTGGCGGGACCTGACCCTGTTTGCCGAGGTGATAAACCTGTTTGACTCAGACGGCAAGGAGATCGTTTACTACTACCCGGCCTATGTGGCCGGCGTGGACGCGCCGGGCCTGACCGCCGACGATATCGACTGCGATGTCACCGACTGCCTGATGAGTCGTGCCACGATTCCACGGGCGGTGCGTCTGGGGGTCAGGTTCAGTTTCTGAAGCGGTCCGGTTTGGTGCCCTGCTGCTTCCAACCTCACTGTCCCCAACTCCGCTGGTCCCAAATCCAACGGCATTACCTGCCGGTACCTGTTGTACCCGATCAGGGTAACAGCTCATAATTGCCCCACCGCCCGGCAACCAGACTGTCCAGCATTCACCACCCGGCTTACCGATCGCTTTCTACCGACGATGCCCCTGATACGTCTCGATAAAGTTTCACTGAATTTCGGCACCCACGTGTTGCTGGATGAAGTGAGTTTTACCCTGGAGAAAGGCGCGAGGGTGGGGCTGTTGGGGAGAAACGGCGCGGGCAAGACCACGCTGATGAAGCTGATCGCGGGACAGGTGGCAGCGGACGGCGGAGAACGCTGGCAGCAGCCGGGTGCAAAGCTGGCCTGGCTGGAACAGACATTGCCGGAAGCCGGTAAGCAGACGGTGTACGAAATCGTTGCCGACGGCCTGGCGGAGGTGGGACAGTTGCTCAAGCGCTACCACCAACTTACCTTGAATTACGACCACGCCAATCACCAGTTGCTCGAGGATTTGCAAAGCCAGCTGGAAGCCCGTGGCGGCTGGCTATCCGGGCAGCGGGTGGACAGGATAATTTCCCAGCTGCATCTGCCGGCAGATGTTCCGATGGCGCAATTGTCGGGAGGCTGGCGCAAGCGGGTCGCCCTGGCCAGGGCCCTGGTGAAGGAGCCTGACGTGCTCCTGCTGGACGAACCCACCAATCACCTTGATATTCCGGCCATCGAGTGGCTGGAAAAACAGCTGCAGGCGTTTTCCGGCGCGATTCTGCTGGTGACCCATGATCGGACATTTCTCCAGAATATCGTCAACCGTATCGCCGAGCTGGACAGGGGTCAATTGCACCAGTTCGACGGAAGCTTCGGTAAATTTCTGGAATTCCGCGCCCAACAGCTGGCCGCAGAAGAAACAGCCAACCGGCTGTTTGACAAGAAACTGGCCAGGGAAGAAGAGTGGATCCGAGAGGGTATCAAGGCACGACGGACCCGTAACGAGGGTCGCGTCCGGGCCCTGGAGGCACTGCGCCGGGAGCGTATTGCGCGTCGGGAACAGATGAAAACCGCGACTATCAGTCTTGACCGTGCCGGCGACTCGGGCAGGCTGGTTGCGGAACTGAAAAACGTCAGCTACCGGGTGGACGATAACCTGGTCATTGCCGACTTTTCAACCCGGGTCATGCGTGGCGATCGCATCGGCCTGGTGGGTGCCAACGGTGCGGGCAAATCCACCCTGTTGAAACTGATGCTCGGCAGGTTGCAGCCGACCACCGGCCAGGTACAGTCAGGTACCCGTCTGGAAGTGGCCTATTTTGACCAGTTGCGGGAAACACTGGACCCGGAGCGCAACCTGATCGACAACGTCTGCGGTGGTCAGGAATTCATTGAAATCAATGGTCGCCGAAGGCATGCCATCAGCTACCTGGGAGATTTCCTGTTTACGCCGGATCGCATACGGACCCCGGCCGGGGCGTTGTCCGGCGGTGAGCAGAACCGGGCTATTCTGGCCAGGATTTTCAGCCGACCGGCCAATGTGCTGGTACTGGATGAGCCCACCAACGACCTGGACATCGAAACCCTGGAGTTGCTGGAAGACCTGTTGATGAATTTCGATGGCACGCTCCTGCTGGTGAGCCATGATCGTCAGTTCATGGATAACGTGGTGACCAGCATCATGGTTTTTGAAGGCCTCGGCAGAATATCGGAATTCGTCGGCGGTTACAGTGACTGGGTGAGCAAGGGCGGCAGGCTGCCCGGTTTCGATGAAGCCACCGGAGGGGCAGCCGGTGGTGGCAAAGACGGGGCAGGAAATCGCAACAAGGAACGAACGGACAAAAACACGGCTACCACTGGTGCGGATTCCGCTGCAACGACAGCAGCGACGTCACCAACACCGTCGGCCAGGCCGCGCCGCCTGTCGTACAAGGATCAGCGGGAGCTGGAAAATCTGCCGGACCTGATCGAATTTCTGGAATCACGACAGGGCGAACTGCAGGCATTGATTGCCACCGCCGAATTTTACCAGGGTCCCGCGCAGCAGGTGCAGGATACCCTCAAGGAACTGGCAGACCTGGAGGCCCGGCTGGAAGACACGTACGGGCGCTGGGAACAGCTGGAATCGCTGCGTGGCAATTGACGCGGCAATCGTCTCCTGGCCGGGCCGCGGGATTCATCACCCGCCGAGTGAGGTCAACCCGCTGTAGCGCTGTTTGCGGGCTTCGGGTCCATGGCGCTGGCGACAAGGTAAAACAGAACGTCCACGAGGGACGACCAGAGCCTGCTGTAGACCACCAGTACCAGGGCTGTTTCCTTGGGGAATACAGCGCTCAGCAGCACCAGTTGAGCACCGTCCCTGACACCCAGGCCACTGGGCAGCAACGGGACTGCCATCCCCACTGCTCCGGCGAAACTGTATGCGCCCACGATGTAGAGAAAAAGTTGCCAGCCGAGGTCATCCACGGCCGAACAGGTAAGCAGATAATAGGACGTGCCGGAGATCAGGGCACCGACGCTGTACAGGGCAAAGGATGAATAGACCGACCTGAGGTTGCTGGACAGTTCAGCGTGATGGGCTCGCCCCGCCATCTTGCGGAAGACAAGTTGAATAGCCGGGTTGAACAGGCGAGGGTGCAGCAGGGCCAGCAGCGCGATTGCAAGTGCCACCAGCAGCAGCTTGACCGAGGTCGGGATGACGCTGGTGCGGACATCGAAGCCCACCAGCAACAGGGATACCGTGATGGTGGCGGTAATCTGCACCACGGCCTCGAGGGTGGATGCTACTGCCAGTCGGCTCCTGGAGATGCCGATGGAACCTGCCAGGTAGATTTTACCGGCTATCCAGGTCACCTTTCCCGGCACGTAACGACCCATCCAGGCCTTGGCGTAGATAGCGGCAAGCACCCGGAAGCGGGGCATGGATCTGGCGCCCAGGTCCAGCAGAATTCGACACCAGATGGCAACTCCCAGGTAGCGGAACAACAGGGCGACCATCGTGGCGGAGCCCAGCCACCAGGGGGAAGGTCTGAAACCGCGCATCTGTTCATAGTCGATGTCCCGCAGGTAAATCACGAAACACACCACGATCAAGGTAACCAGTGACACGTTTATCAGCTGACGGTGCCTGTTGTTCATGAGAAATCAGAGGTTCCTTTAAAATCCTGATTGATGCTAATCAAGCAGCCTGTCGATAAAGTCGCCAAGATCGTTCAGCTCGAGCTTGCGGGGGTTGACGTAGGTCATTGACCCCATCTGCGCTACCAGTTCCCCGATAACCGAACGTTCCATGGCTTTCACCGTATCCACCTGCTCAGCATCGTTGAGAACCTGGTACAGGCTCTGATTCAGGTCTGCCGACAGCAGTATCTCCTCCACCAGGTCCTCGAGATTGCCGGCGTCGATGGTGACTGTCTCTGACTGCTCTCCGGTTTTACGCAGGAAGAACAGCCTGGTATAAGGTACGGCGCTGCCAAAGGGATTGCCCGGAAACACTTCGTCAGCGTGGATCCGGGTCGATATCAGGAACTCGGTATTCAGCAGTCGTTCCAGGACGAAACGCAAGACGTTCTTGAGATAAATCCGCAACCGGTAGTGCCACGGGATGCGGGCGCCTGCCAGGTTGTTCACGTTGTAAGTGAAAATATGCATGGGGCGTGGATAGGGATATACGGTTTTTTCGTCCAGGGCGACGAACAGCAGATCGTCGCCAAGCAGGAGAAATCCCTGGTTCAACAGGGCCATGCTGAACGTGGTCTTGCCGGTGCCGCCGTGGGCGGGAAACAGGTAACCCCTGCCGTTTCTGGAAACGCCGGCGGCATGCATAAACAACACATTTTTTTCCAGCAGCTTCAGGTACATCACCGGTTCCAGTACCTGCGCCTGGAGGAAAACGGCGATGGCATTCATGTACAGGCTGTCCAGCCAATGCCGCCTGAAATAGATATCGACAACCGGGCCGCGAATGTTGCGGACCAGGTAGTGGAAGGTAAACAGCTTTTTCACTCTGACAGTCCTGCGATAATCGCCGGCCTCTTCCCGGGGAAGTGTTTTGACAATGTGGACATTGATGATGGTCGCGCCGGGGTTTGCCGGCGACCGCGACGCTATGCGCGCATACTCATTTTCGAAATAGCGCTCGTAGCCGCGATGACCATGGGTATGAAAGGCCACTGTCAGGTAGTTGAAAAAATTATAGTTCATCGGGAAGGTACCGGGAAAACAGATTCAGATGGCGACGGGCGATTGTCTCCCAGTCGAATTCCTGTGCCAGTCGCCTGGCATTGGATTCAAGTTGTTGCCGTTCAGAATTACCCATCTCCAGGGTAGACTGAATAGCTGCTGCCAGCGCATTGGCGTCTTTCTGCGGAAATACGATACCGGCGGTATTTTCCGCTAACACGGCTTCGGCCCCGGTCACGTCGCTGGCCAGGACGATCTTGCCCGCCGCCAGGCACTCCATGATAGCCACGGGGAAGCCCTCGCTGTCCCCGGCGTCATCAATTATCGAAGGAAAGCAGGTAAAACTGGCAATATCGATCAACGTCCACTTGTCTTCACCGGTTACATAGCCGGTGTAGGTAACATTGGTCAGGTCTGCCGTCAGCTTCTGCAGCTGGCTTTTAAGCTGGCCGTCACCGGCAATGATCAGCTGAAATGAATTCCTGAGATCGGTGGGCAATGATGCAACAGCCTGGATAAGGTACTTGACTCCTTTTTTCTCGGCAAGTCGCCCGATGAATAACAGTGAAGGCCTGTCCGCCGGTATCCCGTACCGGGCCATTACGGCATTCCGGGTATCGGCCGCCACTGCAGGGAGTTCAGTCGTTACTCCCATGGGAATCAGGGAAAGTTTCGACAGCAGAGCCTGCTGATCGCGGGCACCGTTGAAGAACCGGGTCAGTTTTGCCGCGGTCCTGTCGGATACCGCGATATAGGCGCTTGCCTTTCGGCATACCTGGCGAACCAGTCGACTGCTGAAGGGAACGTTGTTCAACACGGTAACATCGGAGGCATGGGTGGTAAAAACAAACGGGATACCGGTTATTTTTGCAACCAGCGCGGTGGTAATCGCCTGTGGCGTAAACCAGTGCGCATAAAGCAGATCCGGCCGTTGCCGTCGTGTCATTGCCAGCAATGACAGAAACTGGAAGAAAACGAAGAACGGGATCTGCAGATAAAGCAGGCGGTTCTGTTTCAAGGCTGGCAGAATTCCCCGGCCAGCAAGACGTTCCCATGCATAAGGCCAGAAGTAGTGATACCGCTGGACCCGACAGGCGGAGTGGGTCTCATCCACGGCCGCGGAATTGCTGTAGGCATTGTGTGGCGCATGAACAAGTAGTTCCAGCGACGGCTCGACATGCTTTAACGCATTGGCCTGATCGCTGACAAATCCCGGCACCTGGTCCTGCGCGGAGACTGGGAACGTGGACGTCGCGATCAGAATTTTCACCATGGGAAGGGTTGCGTCAGTCGGCAGCAGTGTCAGTGTGAGCGCACTTCGAGGCGCGTAATGGTGTAATTTCCAGCCACCGTGCCCGGGTCTATCCGGAACCGCGTAATAGGATCCTGTGCCGAAATTCCGATGACGATTTCATTGGATCCAACGACCGTCTGCTCGGACAACTTGAGGGATTCGCTGAATCCGGGGTGTCCCTGGGTAGCATAGAAGACCTCCAGGGTTGTGCTGTCCGGCACATCGACGTGAACGTAGATGCCGATTTCCAGCGTCGGTTCGGCAAAAGGTGGAAAATTGATATAAGGATCCGTGCCACTGGCGGTAAGGTCCAGCCTGCTGTCGTGGAAATTCAGCATGGCAACCTGGTTGGTGGAAATACCTGCCAGTGAAAAGTCCTCGGCCAGGGAATACTGTATTCGCGGCAGCGTGAAAAAAAGTTCCTTGCGCCTGGCAAGTTCCCGGGATCTGGCCTCCATTGCCCGGCGGACCGGGCTGTCCTGCAGGGTGACCAGGTCTGTTGCCGCCAGTTCGAGTTCCCTGGTCCGTGACAGGTTGTCGGTATAGATTTCATCGACACCCAGGGATTGAAAGTACAGCCAGTCCGCGAAATCGTTCACCGTATGGACGTAACTGGGGATCTGCCGAAGATCCAGTTCCAGGCCCAGTCCCTGCACTGCGCGGCGGGTATTCATCGCCACGGCGAACAGCTCCATGTTGTCGATGGCATCCAGCACGGCAACCGGTCCCCCGGGATACTCGTACAGTGTCCAAATGGGTTCGCCAAATCCCAGCTCCCGTACCGACGGGTATTCTTCCGGCTGATAGATCTGCGGCAGTATGCGAGGCAGGAATTGCGGGTAATGGGCACTGATATGGGCCAGGGTTTCGATATTCCGTTCCTTGGCATCGGTGACCAGAACAGTGTCGGGGCGAACCTCCAGCCATTGCATCAGGCTGCTGAGCGTGCACTTCTCGTAGGCTGAGCGATCTTGCACCAGCTGCTGAAATTCCGCCAGGGAAAGCGCCCCTGTGGGTGGCAGGGCGAAGCTGCGTTCAAAGCTTTCTTCCCAGTCATGGAGGCAGACGACGTGACCGTCGGAAGTCCAGCTGAAATCAATTTCGAAGGCGCGGAATCCGGCAGTGTAGCTGGCGTTCAGTGCTTCAAGGGAGTTGGTGTAGGTTGCCTCGTCGATCTGCCCTCCGGCGTGGGCGATCCGCGGAAGACCGGTGTCCTCCTGGGCCGGCAACAGCGGGCTGACGGCAAGGCCGACGAAACCGGCAAATCCGGCAAAGGCGGCTGCAATGCGGGTCAGTATCGGCTTGAATGCATTCACTGGCGTCGGCTGACTGACAGGTCGCTCTCGGGTTGGTTATGGGCAGCTCAAAAGTCCCACGGGCTGCCGGTGAGTTGCCACTTGCCGCTGAACTGAAAAGCGGCGTCGACTTATTCCCTGCACTGCACCATGGCTGAGGCGATCCCACGGTATCCCGTTGCCAGCCGCTTGTCCAGCTTGCGGGAGTCCCGGTCCGCTGATGCCTGTTTCCGGGTTCCTGGAAGCCGGCGGCTGTGACGAAAACCATGGTCTTGGCCGATCACTTGTAATAAATTCAGCAATCAATTCCAGTCTATCGAGGGTAAAGACGATGAAACTTGGGAAAATGGTAAAGCAGACCTGGGCTGCCACCCTGATACTGGCAATCGCCGGCCCCGGCATCAGTATCCCGGCCCGGGCTGACCTGGTACCTACAGCGGACATCCTGGCTTCGCGACTGCAGGAGTCCACGGCGGAACGGGTCAGTTCATTACTTCGGCAGGAACGCGTGGTGACGCTGCTGAGCCGTATGGGTGTCGATACCACGGTTGCACAGGAACGCGTGGGACACCTGACAGCAAGGGAGTTGCAGGTACTTGAACGTCAGATCGACTCCCTCCCTGCCGGTGAAGGCGCGTTAAGTACTATCGCCCTTGTACTGGTCATATTCATTTTGCTGGACGTCGCCGGGGTTACCGATATTTTCCCGGCCGTGTGAACCGGCGGCCAGGCCCGGGGGAGTACCTTGATACTTTCACAGCGCAATGGGTAAGTTAACTGGCAGGAAGACGGGTACAGTGCCGCCAATGGCGGCCGGCAGGGTAACCGGCAGACTGTGCGTGGCCCTGCTGATGATCGTCCTGACAGCTTGCGGTTCTTCACCGGAAATTGGCCGTTTGCTCGCCGGGGAGGTGGAGAATCTGCCCCCCGCGATAGCGCTTGACGGAGTGCCGTTCTATCCCCAGGAGGCATACCAGTGTGGCCCGGCGGCACTGGCAACCGTGCTGAATTTCAGCGGCGCGGCCGTTGCGGTGGATGAGCTGGTGGAGCGGGTGTACATTCCTGCCCGACAGGGTTCACTGCAGCCGGAGATGCTGGCGGCAACCCGCGGCAGGGAAAGGATTCCTTTCCGGATTCAACCGTCGCTGGCGTCACTGCTCCACGAAGTTCAGGCTGGCAGGCCGGTACTGGTGTTCCAGAACCTGGGACTTGACTGGCTGCCGCAATGGCACTACGCGGTAGTCGTGGGCTACGACCTGGAAGCGGGCAGCCTGGTCCTGCGGTCCGGAACAATCAGGGAATACACCACCAGCCTGGCCCTGTTCGACAGAACCTGGCGTCGAACAGGGCGATGGGGATTCGTGGCCCTGCGACCCGGCGAGTTGCCCGCCGACCGGGATCCCTTGCGCTACCTGGAAGCGCTGATGGACATGGAGGAAGTCGCGCAGTCACATCAGCTCATTCCCGCTTACCTGGCGGCGGCGGAACGCTGGCCACAGTCAGAGATTTTCCCATTCGCGCTTGGCAACCTTTATTACCGTGACGGTCAGCTGGAACTGGCCGGCCAGCAGTTTCGGCAGCTGGTTCAAGACCATCCGCAATTTGCCGCCGGCCATAACAACCTCGCGCAGGTACTGCTCGAGCAGGGCAGTCTGTCCCAGGCCGAGGCTCATGCCAGGCAGGCGGTGGCGTTGGGCGGTTCGCGCCGCGCCGTTTACCAGAACACCCTGATGGAGATTCTGGACGCGGCGGATTCTCCTGGTCAGGGATAGCGGGGTATACTGCAGACACTCCGGGCACCCGGTCGTGGATGCCCGGCCAGACCGCCAACAGGAAGTATTACCTTCCCAATAGCGAGCGAAGTCGCCAATGACGTCAAAGAGGAAACTGCTGCCACTTTTCGCGTTACTGGGAGCTTCAGCAGTACAGTCACAGGAAGTTGACGTGTGGGCCTGCATCGATTCCAGGATCAGCGGGCTTAAATGGGAAAACACCCGCTGGGTAGCTGATAACATCGTCCCGTCGAATTTCCTGCTGGTGCTGAACGGTATCGATTCGTCCCTGTCGATCAACGGCGACCGGACCCTGATTGAATGTACCCGGTCAATACTTCCCCAGATCGTCAGCTGCAACGATATCCTGGGCACCAGTCTGCTGTTCAACACCGTCACCCACCTGGGCACGCTGTCATCCATCATTGGCGGCGTCATCGGTCCCGGTGACGACGGTTTCCGCGATCCGATCCTGGTAAAGACGTTTCGCTGCAATCCGGTGGATACCGGGCCTGACGAGACCCGTCCCTGATAGCGGCAATGGCGGTGTCCCGGTGATTGCAGGGAGGGATTCCGGTGCGCGCGGACCGGACTTGAAAACCGGGTATGGGAATACCCATAATTTCCATGTGAAGTGTTACCTATGTCCCCGGAATGGACCCTGTGTAAACTGGTGCCGGCAATAGGAGTCGAACCTACGACCTTCGCATTACGAATGCGCTGCTCTACCAACTGAGCTATACCGGCAATACAGTGCTGACTGGCTGATTTTAGCCGATTTCAAGAAACTTGCCTGTATCGCCGTGAAATTATTACCGGCAACCGGGGGAATGGATTCCGTGGGATGAAAGAGCCAGCCTGGCAGCCAGGCCGAATCCGAATCCCCTGCACAGAGGATGGAAATCTGGTGTATTTCGCGTTACATTATCAGGGTTGTACCGCAAATTATTAACTGATGCCCGGTTTCCCCGTGAAGCCGTATCAAGTCAATGAAAGGAGAAGGAAATGTCCAGAGAGAGATATTCGACGTGCGGGCAACGCTTGCTGAAGCCCTTCGCACTAGCAGTCGGCGCAGTTGCGACTCTGAGTTTGCAAGGACAGGCGTTGGCGCAAAACCATGCTGAGTCACCCACATACACCGGCGAAATCGGCCGCATCATCAACGAAAACTGTGTTGTCTGCCACCGTGAAGGCGGCATAGGACCGATGCAGTTCGAATCCTACGAACAGGTCCGCCCCTGGGCACCGCTGATTTCCCTGCGCGTGGCCAACCGGGAAATGCCGCCCTATGCCTATGATGAGCACATCGGCATTCAGGACCTGGAAGGGGACTGGCGGCTGGAACAGGAGCAGATTGATGCCATCGTGGCCTGGGCGGAAGGTGGCGCTCCCCTCGGTGACGCCGATGTGGCAGTTCCCAAGCCGGAATTTCCCGACCCGGACGAGTGGACTTTTGCCCAGCAGTTCGGTGAACCGGACCTGATTATCCCGTCGTCACCCTACGACATTCCAGCCACCGGTAATGACCTGTGGAGCAAGGAGTTCGTCAGTACCGGATTGACCCAGGATCGCTGTATCAAGGCGGTACAGGTGAAGCCCCGGGGTGATGCCGCCGCGGTGGTCCACCATGCCAACTCCATCCTGTACATGCCGGATGAAAACGGCGAGCTGCAGCGTCATGCCCAACTGACCGAGTACGCCATGGGCAAATGGGGTGAAATCCCCGGCGATGGTGTATGCCGCCTGTTGCCATCCGAAGCCATGATCCAGTGGGACATCCACATGTTTCCCGGCGGTGTCGGCGCGACGGCTCCGGGCACCATGATTGAGGACAACGTGGTGGAGATCGGCCTGTGGTTCCATGAGCCCGGTTATGATGAGAACACGGAGATCTACTCACAGGACCTGCGCGCTTATCAGATGCGGGAAGGTTATCAGAACGGTCACCTGATCATTCCGCCTCACGGTACCGCCATGACCCAGGGATTCCATTCCTTCGATCACCCGGTACGGATCGACAGTTTCCAGCCCCATGGGCACCTGCGCATGCGCGCCGCCTCGCTGGAAATCTACTATCCTGACACCGGCCGTACCGAAGAGATCAGCCAGATCTCCAACTGGAGTGCGACCTGGCATCACAGCCACATCTATGACCGGGATGCGGCGCCCCTGCTGCCGGTAGGTGCGGTGTTGATCATCAAGCAGTGGTATGACAACACGGCCAACAATCCCAACAACCCGGACCCGGATCAGTGGGTTTACGACGGCAGCCGCACCGGTGACGAAATGTCCCATGCGTGGATTGCCGTGACTCACCTGGACGAAGACGGTTACGAGGAAATGCTGGCGCAGAGAATGCAGGCCAGTAACTGATCTCGCCACAGCGTTAAGCCGGAAAAAGCCGGGGCCGCAGGGTCCCGGCTTTTTTTGTGCCGGCACGTCCTGTGTCGGTGCCTGCAGGTAAGCCCGGGTCCACGGCATATTGCTGAGCCGGACCGCCGCCCGCAATGCGGACAGGTAGGCAGGGGCGGGAGTAACGCGGTAACATACGCGTTTTTAACAATCCGGGAATTATTTCAGTATGGGCCAGCCTGTTCCTCTGACCAAGGAGAAACACGGGAATCTCAAGGTATTGGATTCCTCCGATTTCACCCGCTACAAGAATCAGCACCTGATCCCTATCGTGGTTCAGGATTTTTATACTCTGTCGGCAGAGTTTCCCCTTGTTTTTGTCAAGAACGAGACGGATGACTTCGTGGCGGTGGCCGTCATGGGCTTCAAGGAAGGCGTCAATCTTTATTGTCAGACCGGGGAGTGGAGCGCACACGTGATTCCCGCCGGCTTTGGTAACGCGCCATTTTCCGTGGCTATACTGGACGAGTCCGGCGAAAAGCTGGCGGTCTGTGTCGACGAAGACAGTCCGCTCCTCAGCGAGGAGCGTGGAGAGCCCCTGTTTGACGAGCAGGGTGAGCAGACCGAATACCTCAAGATGCGCATGGACTCGGTGGTCCGCGTGGCGGAACAGACCCGCCAGAGTCAGTCCTTTTGCCGGTTCCTGGCCAGCAAGAACCTGCTGGCTCCCAGGCAGTTGAATATCCAGCGTGACCAGCAGGGCAAGAAGTATGTCATTGATGGAATCTACACTGTCGACGAGGACGTGTTGCAGGAATTGCCGATTGAAGAATTCGACAAAATGCGCAAGAACGGCCTCCTGGGTCTTATTTTCGCCCACCTGACCTCGTTGAACCAGATAAAGCGGCTTTCCCAGAAGCAGTTCAAGGCGGATATTGAAGAAGAGCAGCGCGCTGCAGAGGCTGCGGGCAGCTGATTCCCGGTCAGTGATAGCTGGCGCCGCAGAATCGCCATTCCCGGTTTCCGCATCTCAGGGCTTCACTGATCAGTCCTGATTCTCCACGTCATTGCAGTGGTTGCACCGGACTTCGGTGAAAATCGCCTCCAGGTCACCGTCCTGCATCGCATAGTCCAGCAGGACCCGCAACGCTTTGTGTTCGTCGAACAGGCCGTGTTCGGTAGCCATTTTCTTCAGCCATTCCAGGTGATCCTGGTTGATTTCCAGTTTCTCGCTTACTTTGATGCCGCCCATGTCCGGAATCCGAAAATGTGAGTGATAGAGTCGATGATCGCCCGACACTTTCCAGGATTACCCCGGCAAGCCTTGGTCGAACCTGCAGTCAGTACAGTGTCATCGGAGTCAGTCTATCACAGCGGTCGGATCGATCCAGCCGGGCGGCATGTCATTCGTAGCGTAACACGTTGGCCGGCCTGACCCGTGCACTTTTGAGGGACTGTGACAGAACGGCACCGAAAGCGATAATGACGGACAGTCCAAGACTTACCAGGAACGGAGCCAGGGTGACGTTAACCTGGGCGGCAAAAAATGACGTATATCCCTGGGCCAGCACGTAACCCAGGGGCCAGGCCAGGGCATTGGCAATCAGGATGGGTTTGACAAAATCCAGCAGCAGCATGGCCAGCAGCCTGTTACTGCTGGCGCCCATGACCTTGCGGATACCCACTTCCTTTTTCCTCATGTTGGTGATGAAGGTGGCGTTACCAAGCAGGCCGATACTGGCAACCAGAAAACCGAACAGTGACAGCGTGCCGATGGAAGTGCTGATACCCAGGAACAGATCATAAGTCTGGTAGAACAGGTCATCGATAAATACCCGGCGAAGGCTGATCTGAGGCATCAGGCGATTCCAGGTGCCCTCGAGGTGCTGTAGTCCTTGGTTCAGGTTGTCCAGGTCGATCTTTAACACCATGTACTCGGTGTTCTGCGGCTGGAGCGAATAGATATTTCCTTGCGAGCCGAAGGAGCTGAAATCAAGAAACTCGTACTTGCGTGGGCTCATCAGGCCGACTACCAGCAGTTCGATACTCACCTCGGGACGATCCCTGTTGGCAGCGTAGCGCCTGAATACCGACTCACCGATGGCGTCTGCAGGATTTTCCCAGCCCAGTGCCCTTGCCGCATTTTCGTCGAGAATCGCGGCAAACGGGCCACTGTCGCCGGTTAAGTCGCCGGAGCTGGGCAGCAGATCACTGCCACGGTCCCGACTGAAATCACGACCGCCCAGCAACGGCTGGTCCATGGTCGACGAAAAGTTGTAGCCAACGGCGTGTCGGGACAGTTCGGCCTCTATGGCATTGGGATCCCGGTCGCGGCTGAAGGAGGACGAGCTATTACTGATGGACCACGGCAGTGTATCAATCCGGGATACAGAAAGAACCGCGGCGTGACTGACAAGTTCGTTGGCCAGCAATTCAGGATCACTATCATAGGTATCGATTGGAACATTTATTATGATTTTGGGGTCAAGTATCCCTCCATCCAGTTGCTGGGTCATGGCCCGATTCTGCATGAACATTACTGTCGCCAGAATCATCAACGTGCTGGAAATGAAAAACTGTGTGCCCACCATGGTGTTCCTGAGGCGAGACGAATAGCCGCTTGAACCCTTGGGGCGCAGCATAGTGACCACCGGAACCCAGGCAGTGCGCAAGGCCGGGTAGGTGCCGCTGATCATCACTACCAGGATAATTACGGGCAGCAGTGCGGCCAGTAAACGGCTATCGAACAGCAGTTGCGGCCGGATTCCGGCCATGCCGTCGGCCTGGAGTCTGGCCAGGATTACTGCCAGCGTGACGAAGGTTACCGCCAGTACCAGGACCAGGAACAGCAGGGCTTCAAAGCTGTATTGAAACAACAGCGTCGAACGCCTGGCGCCGAGTATTTTCTGTACGCCGATCTCCTGGCTGCGCAGTGACAGTTGCGCGATCACCAGGTTGGAGTAGTTCAGGCAGCCGATCAACAGCACCAGCGCACCGGCAGCGATGAGAATATCCGGCAGGTCAAATCCGCCGGTGACGAACGCCAGCTGAGTGGGTACCAGTTCGTTCACCGGCAGTAGCTGAAACGTCTGAATTTCCGCGCGTTCCGGTGGTAGCGTTCGCTGAACGAACTCATCCAGTTGCCGATTGAAGGCAGCAACGTCCACTACCCGGTTTTCAGGAAATTCGATGTAGACGAAATCCGACTGGTTTCCCCAGCGGTCGGCATCGGGGTCACCGCCGTTGGCGGCGATCTGCTCCCGGATACGCTGATCGGGCATGCTGATGGGGGCAAACATCTGGGTATTGAACAGGTCGATTGCCGAGGACAGGTGGGAGGGAAACTCCGGATCGCGAACTACGCCAGCAACGATCACGTTGAACTCGTTTTCGATCAGCAATCGTTCACCCACCACATCCGTGTGGCCGAAGACCAGCCTGGCGGCGTCCTCGGTGAGCACCACGGAATCCGGCGGCAGTGGCATGCCGGTAGCGATTCCAGCCACTGACTCCAGCGGGAATATATCGAAAAACCGGTCTTCCACGTACTTGGTATCCAGCGACACGGACTGGCCGTTGTAAGTGATTGCCTGAGGCATTCCGCTGCTGGCACGAACGATGTTAGGAATGTCGGGAAAGGCCGCGCGCAGGTAGCGGGCGGCGGGTTCGTTGACAATGGGAAAGCGGTCCGGCAACGGACTGTCGCCCACGGCGCGGATCATGAGGTTGTAAATATTCTGTGAATTTGGGAATCCGCGGTCGAAACTGTCCGCGTAATTGGACAACAGTATGGCCGAGATGAAACAGATAAACCCGATAACCAGGCTTGCCAGGCTGACACAGGTGTGCAGTTTGAAACGCAACATCGCTTTACATGCCATCCTGGTATAGTGACCGATCATCAGGTTACCACCTCGCCGTCCAGCATCTGGATGATGCGATCAGCCCGCTGCCCATGTTCCGGGGAGTGGGTAACCATCAGAATTGTCACGCCTTTGGCTTTCAGCCTGTCCAGCATATCCATGACGTCCTGGCCATTAACGGTATCCAGGTTCCCGGTGGGCTCGTCTGCCAGGACCAGGCGGGGATCGGAAACGATGGAACGCGCGATGGCTACCCGCTGCTGTTGGCCTCCCGACAGCTCCTGGGGCTTGTGCCGGGCGCGACTCTCCAGTCCTACCAGGGTTAACGCCTCGTCCACTTTCAGGCGCCGTTCTTTCCTGGATAGGCCAAGGTAGAGCAGCGGCAGATCGACGTTCTCCTGGACGCTAAGGTCATCGATCAGATTAAAATTCTGGAAAACAAAGCCAATGTTTTTCTTGCGAAGGTCAACGAGATCGTTCTCGGACCGATGGCCGATTTCTTCGCCATTGAAGAAATATTCACCGCCTGACAGGGAGTCGATCATGCCCACCACGTTAAGCAGGGTGGATTTGCCGCAGCCGGAAGGACCCATGACGGCGACAAACTCACCCCGTTCTATCCGCAGGGTTACCGCCCTGAGTGCAGTGGTCTCCATGTGGCTTGTCCGGTAAATCTTGGAAACTTCTTTTAATTGAATCACTGCATGAGCCTGTGTCCGGTTGAATTGCAGGGTAGGCAGCCACGCCGCCATAACTGATTAGATGCAAGCAGGGCCAGAAAAGTTACATGTGCAGAGCGACATTGGCATGATGAATGACATACATGCTGATTGACAGAGAAGAACGGCAACGACGGTCTCTCGCAGATACAGGACGGCACCCGGTGAGCCGGTTACTGGCCGCAGCTGCCGCAGGAAGCCGATGTTATCGTACAGTATCCGTGGCGCCTGGGTTTACTCTGGCGGATGTAATGCCTTAGGAAACAATGCCGCCTGGCGACCATCGTCCCCAGGACAGGGTGGCTGGCGATTGCGACGCAGCCTGTTGGCAAAAAACAGGGCCGTGCCTCCCAGAATAAGCAGGGCAATGGGGCCGGGGCCTGGAACCAGCGGACTGGTAGCACCCAGGGCGAGGAGCGCAGCGGATTGCATGGCCACGCCAAAACACACAACAATGGCCCTGGTACTCAGGTGGAACATGGTAAGGAACCTCTGATTCATTATGGATGTGAGAGGCTATGCAATAGGTTGAATTGGACAGGCAATTTGCGCGCCAGTAATAGTTGGCGAAGATAAATCAATAAAAACAACAAGTTAAAAATATAGTCGGTGGACTGAAAATCGGAAAATGTAAAGAAACCTGACATCAATGACCGACAACAGGGAGGGCCACTTGCTGTTGCCGTTGCGCTGATAGTCACTGTATGGGAACGGGGTTACCCGCATAGCCGGCCCGGGCGGGCCTGGCAGCATCGCCATGGAGAATGTCTGCACTGTGGGGATACAGTATGAAATAACGGCCTTGCAGACTGCTCAGCCGACGGTTTCCAGCTGACTTCGATACACGGTAAACAACAGGTAGGCGATATACAGCGTGACAAACAGCATGCCGTGCCACCGCAGTATTGAATTGGTCCGGCTTACCGCCATGGCCACCAGAATCAGCGAGCTGGCGGCCGCCACCAGCGCCAGGTCGGTATTGGAAACCAGGTCGAACGGCAGCTCCTGGAGAGATGCCGTAAAGCCGATAACCCAGAGTATGTTAAAGATATTGGAACCCACCACGTTGCCTACGGCGACATCGGTATAACCGCGATACGCGGCCACGGAAGAGGCCACGAGCTCCGGCGCGGACGTCCCTATCGCGACGATGGTCAGACCGATGACGACGTCGTCGACTCCCAACAGTTCGGCAACGTTGACGGCGCTTTCTACCACCAGCTGTCCGCCGATATACAGGCCGCCTATACCCACCAGGATATAGACAATTTCCCTGGTTCTTGAGAGATAAACCCTGTTCAGTTCCTCGTGCAGCAGTTCGTCGCTGTTTGACGTCCGGTAAATATAGAGCAGGAACAGTACGAAAAAGAACAATAAAATGCCGCCATCCAGGCGGCTGATGCTGAGTTCCGGAACAGAGGAGAAAATCGCCGCGTTGGCAAGAAAGCCAATGAGCAGGGCCGCGGTCAGGGAGAAAGGAATCTCGGATACCACGGTGGAGTCCTTGACCGGCAGAGGCCTGATGATTGCCGCTATGCCCAGGACCAGCAGTACGTTGGCGATATTGCTGCCGACGACATTGGATATGGCAAAGTCGGCATTACCGTCCAGCCCTGCATTGAAGCTGACCAGCAGTTCCGGCAGGGATGTACCGAACGAGATTACCGTCAGACCGATAACCAGGGTCGATATACCCAGTTTGCGTGCCAGGGAGACTGACCCGACTACCATCAGATCAGCACATTTTATCAGTAGCAACAGGCCCAGGCCCAGGAAGAGAAAATCCATGGTGTCAGTTAATGGTCCAGCATCAAGGGAAAGGTGGCAGTGAAGTTCGCATAGCAGGCTGTTGAAAAACTATTGTGCTTGCCAATACTTCGTTGAAAACTGTCTCAAAATGCTCATTTACACGGGGCAAACTGCGCTTTTTCGACAGTATTCGCCTCGTCCTGGCTGCGCTCATGACGTTTTTCAACAGCCTGATAGACAGTGACCGCAAATTATTTACTCTGACCCCATTTCTGGTTTTCGGGCAACCACGAAGACCGCCTCGTTTGCTGACGGTTGCCAGTCCTCGACGATGTCGAAGCCGGCACTGGCGATGCAGTCCAGGAGCTGCTCCCGTTGGAAAAAAGTGAGCCTGGGTAAGATCCGCAGCAGAGAAAACAGCCGGATCAACAGCTTCCAGCCCCGGGCGACGTTGGCCATGCACACGGTGCTGGAAATAAAGTAGCCACCGGGTTTCAGCATCCGGTATACCTTGTTCAGTGCCTGCTCCCTGTCTGCCAGCAGGTGAAGAATGCTCATGCCCATGATGACATCGAAGCTGGCGTCCGGCGCGTCGAAGCTGTCTATGGCGGCTTCCTGGAAAGTAATGTTGTCAACACCCGCCTGTGCCGCCCGCTCCCGGGCGATTTCCAGCATGTTGGCCGAGATATCGATGGCCAGTATGTGTTTCACGCCGGGGGCATGATGCACTGCCGTGGTGCCGGTACCACACCCGAATTCCAGCAGCTCCGTCGCGGGCGACAGGTAACGACCGGTCATTTCGAGTTTCTTCTGGTAGGCCTCTTCGTTGCTTACCGGGGTGCGCGCATAGCGCCGGGCCATGAAGTTCCACAGGACTGGGGATGGATTGGATCTGGACATGGGATGATGATAGCGGAAGGAAGCCTTTTTGTAACTGACTGATCCGGCTGACTGCCAGTGAGATGACCGGTCAGCGAACGTTTGCCGACGGAAGGATGGACAGGTGGTCGTTGAGGAAAGTCAGGGCCAGCCTGATTATCGATTTGGCTTCGGCCGAATCATCGAGAATATCGAAGCAGTGTTCACCCCGCGGGTAGTTGACCAGGCTGACGGGTGCGTTTCGTGCCAGGGCCTCGGCGCAGAAATTATCGATGGAATCGTTGAGCCCGGGATTATCGTCTTTCCCGGCACGGGCAATCATCAACGGCACGCTGTCGGGAAAGCCGGCGCTGCCCTCTCCTGGTCAGGTGAGACAAAATGTTAATCCCCGGCTCGCGTTGAGCAGGGGGTTTGGACGTTGGCGTCCCTTCATGGCGAGGACTGGCCCATGGCACGGAATGATTTCCAGCCACGCAGGAATCGCAGCGGCAGAAGCCGGGAGACAGCCAGGGAGAGAACTGATGCCGCAATACGCTATCGGAAACCCGGCGACTTGGCAAGGATATCGACCCGTCGCTCAGGATGCCGATCCCAGGCGTCCATATTCGATCCAGCGGGCCAGGTCCGGTGAAAATTCGGCATGGACCCTGGCGTCATAGAGGTCCAGGTCTCTTTCGTTGACCACACCCTGCCAGCGACCGTTGGTACCCTTGTGCAGAAATGTCTCACCGCCGCCCTGCCAGATGTGGTCCGCCGAGGGCATCAGTTCACTGGCTTTCTTTTTCATTGATTTGAAACTCGCCGCTTCCACCAGTCGTGGCCACAGGTCTTCGGGAATCGTAATGTTCAGAAATTCGGCGATTCGTCGCATTTCGCCCTCGAGATCCTTTTTCATGTCAGCGAAGTGCACCAGCAGAACATTGGGCTCGTTGCGCGCTTTCCACCAGCTGTTTTCCATGTGCCAGAATCCGCACAGGGGATCACCGATATGATCCTCCTCACCGAGAACCCACTGGTGAAAATGCCTGGCCGGGTCCGGATCCACCCGGGTGAAGCCGTCGCTGAACTTCGGATCATCCTCAAGGATGACAGAGAGTTCCTGCAGAACGGTATCGGTGTAGTTCAGTTTGTGATTATGGAACGACATGGCGGCATCGCGACCATCCCTGGCAACGTGAATGAACTTTACACCCTCGTAGACGGGCAACGTATCGTAGGGCAGGTGGGATTTGAGAAAACGTCGATGGCTCTGACTCTCGGCCAGTTCCAGCATGGCGCCGGGGGGAGGCAGGCGCATGTCCGGCCAGGGTGAAATATCCTGGACCGGGAAAGGCGCATCGCTGCCAAAAACCAGCATGCCCACGATCCGCTGCGTCCAGGTTGTGCCGCACTTGGGATACGTGGCGATGATAATGTCATCGGAACGGGGCTGATAGTCGTCCCAGCGAGTGCTGTCAAAATATCGGGAACGGGCGTTGCGCAATGGTCCTCGGATCAGGCGGGGCATTTTTTACCTCTCTTCTGAATCTCCAAGGCAGGATCACTGATAATACCCCAACCGGCGTCTGGCGACACCATCATTCGGCTTGCCGCTCCCGGTCAGTATTGGTACGGTGCCATGACCCGACAGGACAAAGCACCCTTGTGATCCCCGGAACGCGGCTTGGTTGGTGGGCTGCACCGCGGTAGAAGCCACGGCATTGAAATACTGCCATTCTGTTCTGTCCATCCGATTCCTGACGCGTTTCGGTGGAGTCGGTGGCTGTAATTTACCGGTCCGGCAGGAAGTGGATCGCCGGTTACGGCCTGCGGTTTCGCGGTCGAGGGCGGGCGAGTATGAAGAACATAGCGGTGGGAGGAACGGAATATGCAGGACAAGGTCATTCTGGTCACCGGCGCCAGCCGCGGTATTGGTGCGGCCACTGCCCGACTGGCCGCGGCACAGGGCTGGCAGGTCTGTATCAGTTACCGTAACAATGCCGAGGCGGCTGCGCAGTTGGTTGACAGCCTGCGCCATGTCGGGGTGGCAGCCCATGGGTTCAGAGCGGATGTCGGTGACAGTGAAGAAGTGGCAGCACTCTTTGAATTTGTCGATTCACGGTTTGGCCGCCTGGATGCCCTGGTAAACAACGCCGGGATCATCGATCGCAAGGCCAGGATAGACGAGATGGACCAGGCGCGGCTTGAACGCATGTTCAGGATAAACTGTATCGGCAGTTTTCTATGTGCAGGCCAGGCAGTGATACGCATGTCGACACGCTATGATCACCAGGGTGGGGCTATAGTGAATGTTTCGTCGGTAGCCGCCCGCCTTGGTTCGCCGGGAGAATTTGTCGACTATGCTGCCAGCAAGGGGGCGATTGACACACTTACGATTGGACTGGCGGGCGAAGTCGCCGACGAAGGAATCCGGGTGAACGCTGTGCGTCCGGGCCTGATTGACACCGACATTCATGCGGATACCGGTGACATCCAGCGACCGCAGCGATTGGCCCCGTTCGTGCCGATGAAGCGCACCGGGTCAGCCACCGAGGTGGCAAGCTGCATCATGTGGTTGCTGTCCGACGAAGCCAGCTACGTGACCGGAGCAATCCTGGACGTTTCCGGCGGACGATAACGCCAGGGCGCCGGGAGTATCCGTGGCCCGGTCAGGCAATCCAGATCTGCTTGGTGTTGACAAACTCCCGGATGCCATGGGGCCCCAGTTCCCGGCCGTAGCCGGATTTCTTGATGCCACCACTGGGCAGTCGCGGATCTGTTTTGACGATGCCATTGACGGCGACCTGTCCCGCCTGCAGTTCCTCGACTGCCTGTTCGATGTATGCCCGGGATGCGGTCCAGATGCTTGCGCCTAGGCCGTATTCCGTATCGTTGGCCTGGATCAGGGCGTCCTCGAAACTGTCGGCCCTGCCGACGCACAGCACCGGGCCGAAAGTTTCCTCGGTAAAGGCACACATGCCTGGCGTCACGTCTGCCAGCAGGGTCGTCGGGTAAAAGTAACCGTCACCTTCCGGCAGCTCGCCACCCAGCAGGCAGCGGGCACCTTCGGCGACGGTGCGGGTAACCTGGCGGTGCAGGTTTTCCCGAAGGTCGGCCCTGGCAATCGGCCCGATATCGGTCTGCGGGTCACGCGGGTCACCCATCCTGAGTTTTTCCAGTCGTGCTTTCAGCAGGTCGAGCATCCTGTCGTAGACCGGGGCCTCAACGATCACCCGCTTCGCGGCAATACAGGATTGACCGGCATTGATTATCCTGGAAAGCACGGCAACATCCGCGGCTTTTTCCAGGTCCGCGTCGGCCATGATGATGCAGGGATCAGATCCGCCCAGTTCCAGCACTGCCGGCTTTATTTCCGCAGCCGCGGTTGCCGCGGCCAGGGCTCCTGACCGACTGGAGCCGGTAAACGATATGGCTGCGATGCCTGGGTGGCGTATTGCTGTTTCAACCTGGCTGTTGTCGATGCAGAGATTGACCATGATGTCATCGGGGGCGCCGGCACTGCGAAACGCGGCCTCGATGCCCAGCGCCGATCCCTGGACATGGGGGTCGTGTTTCATGACGCAGGTGTTGCCGGCCATCAGGGCCGGCGCAAGAAAGCGAAACGCCAGCCACAACGGCGCGTTCCAGGGCAGTATGCCCAGAATCGTGCCCAGGGGCCGGTAACACACGTAACTGTTGGCGGCGTCGGACGCCAGAGTTTCATCGGCGAGAAAGCCTTCGGCGTTCTCGGCGTAAAACTCGGCGCACCAGGCGGCTTTTTCAGTTTCCGCCACACCTTCCTTTACCGGCTTGCCCATCTCTGTTGCCATGAGCTGCGCCAGGTGTTCTTTCTGCTCCCGCAGGGCGGCGGCGATGTTTGTCAGTACCTGTTTGCGAGCCGCAAATGGCTCGGATTTCCATTGAGCAAAGGCTGTACTGGCGCGAAGTATCCGGGCCTCCAGCTCCTGTTCAGTCAAGGCCGGGTAGTGTTGGATGACGTCACCGTTGAGCGGATTTCTGCTGACCAGTGAACTGCCTGTAGCCTCCCTCGTAGCCGGGTCGGGCATGGTTATCTCCTTGATTGCCTAGGCGGATTTCTTGTCTTTGCCGAAGCGGCTGCCGGTATTTTCAGCGGCCGTCGGCCTGGTCTTTAATTTATCGGATTGCGTTTTTTCCAGCTGTTCACCCTGGCCGCTGACGGCGTCGATGGCAGCCCTGGACTTGTTTCCGGTTGCCTGCTTCGCACCTTCTTCCGGTTTTACCGTAAAGTCCCGGTCGAGAGTGAAAAAAGACTCACAACCGTTTTCGGTGACATGGATGGTGTCGGAGATGCCACAGGTCTTGTCGCCGTCCACACCCCACATCCAGGGGATGATGTGAAAGGTCATGCCCTCCTCGAGGATCTTTGAATCACCCTGCTTCAGGCTGAGGATATAACCCTCGTCCCAGCTTGGCGGAAAGGCAATGCCGATGGAGTAGCCGGACCGGGTAATGAGCCTGGCGCCGACGGTATTGGAAGTGATAATGGCGCGGATCAGGTTATCCACGTCCGACACCGTGATGCCCGGGCGAACATTCTCATGCACCGCGTCCAGGGCTTCCTTCATTAATTCCTGTGCCTTGTACATGGAATCGCTGAGGCTGCCACAGATGACCGTGCGCATCATGGCGGTGTGATAGCGACGGAAACAACCCCCCACTTCCAGGAACACGTGATCGCCGGGTTCGACGGTGCGACCTTCCCAGGTGGCATGACCGATCATGGTTCGCGGACCGGAGGTGACATAGGGCATGACGGCGGGGAACTCCCCTCCGGCCCTGAACATGGCTGAGCTGATGGCTGCGCCTATTTCATTCTCGGTTGCGCCGGCCACCGACGCCTCGATACCCGCCTGCATTCCCTTTTCCGTGGCATGGGCCGCCTTTTTCATCAGCGCGATTTCCACCGCAGACTTGCGGATGCGGCCACACTCGACGATGCCGAAACAGTCCAGCAGCTTGGCGCCGGTCAGGGTGGTATGAATAAAGTCCTGCTGGTAGGCCGGGAAATAGTAGCTGTTCCGCTCGTAACCGATGCGCTTGTTGTCCAGACCGAACTCCCGAAGAGCGTCTACCAGCATCTGAATGGCATCACCGGTATCCGGGTAGGGGCGGGTCAGGTCGACCCAGGTACGGGCGATAACGTTGGATTCCTCCAGGGCCCGGGTGATCATGAAGGGCTCGCCCTCCAGGGGCACAACCAGGGCCTGGAAAAAGGTATAGCCGGTGGTCTGGTAGTCGGTCAGGTACATGATGTTTTCGGGGTCGGTGATGACCACGGCGTCCAGCTGCCGGTTTTCTATGTGTTTGCGCAGGTCACCAAGCCGCCGCTCGTATTCCTCGAACGGAAAGGTCATGTCGTCGCGCTGTTTCATGCTGCGGCCTCCACAGACTGTCGGGTAGCTTCCACCAGGATATCCAGGCCCTGCTGCAGATCGCTTTCGGGGATTGTCAGTGGTGGAATCACCTTGATGACGCGACCGCCACTCCCGCAGCTGGCAATGATCAGGCCGTTTTCGAAGCACCGTTTGACAATGGCTGTCGCCCGGGCGCCATCGCCGACGTCGAGGCCGTGGATCAGACCTTTACCCCGCAACTGGATGCCCTGCTCACCGGTGGCCAACGGTGTCAGCGCAGCGCTCACCACCTCGGCTTTCTGCGCCACTTCGTTCATCAGCTTATCGTCCTTGAAGTAGCCCAGGGCTTCCCTACCGGCGACAAAGGACAGGTTCTGTCCGCGGAAGGTGCCGGTATGTTCGCCGGGCTGCCAATGCCTGTCGTGCTCCGGCTTGACCAGGTTCATCGCCATGGGAATACCCATGCCGCCGATGCCCTTGGCCAGACAGACGATGTCGGGATCAAGTCCCATGCCGTCGAAGCTGAAATAGCTGCCGGTGCGACCGCAGCCAACCTGGATATCGTCGATGATGACCAGGGCGCCGATATCCCTGGCCAACGCCTGCAGGGATTGCAGCCATTCAACCGATGCGATGTTGACGCCGCCTTCCGCCTGAATTGTTTCCACGAGAAAAGCGGCCGGCGGTTCTATCCCGCTTGAAGGTTCCTGGTAAAGCGCGCGCAGTTGCTCGATGCTGTCCAGCCCGCAACCCAGGTTGCACCCCTGGCAGCGTGTTTCGCAACCGAATGGATAGTGGCTGACATGCTCCAGGGGAATGCCGGCGGCTTTGCGAAAGGTCTGGTTGGCGGTGCAGGCCAGCGAGCCCAGGGTCATGCCGTGAAAGCCCTTGGTAAACGCCACGATCCGACGCCTGCCGGTCACGCGTCGGGCCAGTTTCAGGGCAGCCTCCACGGAGTTGGTGCCGGTGGGACCCATGAACTGCAGTTTGTGCGGCATGTCCCGTGGCTTGAGGATGGTGTCGACAAATTCTTCCATAAACAACCGTTTCGCCCTGGTGCTCAGGTCAAGGCTGTGGGTAACACCGTTGGCCTGCAGGTATTCAATGACGGCGTTTTTCATGCGCTCGTTATTGTGGCCAAAGTTGAGAACGCCGGCGCCGGCAAAGAAATCAATGTATTCCTTGCCGTTTTCGTCAGTCTGCCTGGCATTGACGGCGGTATCGAATACGGTGGGATAAACACGGCAGTAGGCCCTGATATCGGATTCACGTTGTTCAAAAATACTCATTGGACAGCCTCCAGCTGGGTTTGGAATTTCATATTGGAGAAGAGGTGGACGTCAGTCGTCGGTCGTGGACAATGCCGGTGCGTCGATTCCTGCCAATTCGGAAAAGTACCGGGTGACCCGGGGGATCAACCGGTCATTGAAGTCGTAGTACGGACTGTGGCACGGCCGGTCGTGATTGTCACCGTCATCCGAACCGATGAGAGCGAAAGCGCCTGGAATTTCCTGCAGGTAATAGCTGAAGTCCTCGGATGCCATGACCGGCAGTTCCAGTTGGGTATCGAGGGCATCGTCACCGTAAAGGTGTTGCCACAGGGTGCGTGCCCGGTGTGCCGCTTGCGGGTGATTGATCGTGGCCTGGTAGCGCGGGTACAGCCTGACCTCGCAGTGAACGCCGTAGCTGGCTGCCGTATGGGTGGCGATTTCCGTGATCAGCCGGTTCACTTCTTCTCGGGTCCGCTCGTCCGGCACCCTGATGCTGCCGCCCAGAACGGCGGTTTCCGGGATGACCGTGGGGCCACTGGGTGCGTCGATGGAGGTGATACTGACTACCGCGGTCCGCTGGGGGCTCAGTCGACGACTGACCAGTTGCTGCATGGCCAGGGTGATTGCGCTGGCAGCAAGCACGGGGTCGCGGCACAGTTCCGGTTGACTGGCATGACCGCCCCGGCCGGTAAGCAGCAGCTCGAAGGTACCATTGCCACACATGACAAGGCCGTCCGGACAGACCATCCTGCCGAACGGAATAGCCGGCCAGTTGTGCCACCCGTAAATTGCATCGATACCCCGCAGCGCACCGTCTTCCATCATCTTCAGCGCACCGTGCCCGCCTTCCTCGGCCGGTTGAAAGAGCAGGGTCACCGGTCCCGATAGCGAGTCTTCGTGATACTTCAGCCAGCGGGCGGCGGCCAGCAGCGTCGCCGTATGGCCATCGTGCCCGCAGGCGTGCATGCACCCGCTGACTTCCGATGCCCATGGCCTGCCGGATTTTTCCAGGATAGGCAGCGCATCCATGTCGCCACGCAGCGCGATATGGGTTGAAGCATCGCTGGTCTTATTCGGGGCCAGGCGGCCAAGGGTGCCGAGTCCGGCGCAGGTTTCCCAGGGGATGTCCAGGTCTGTCAGGGATTGGCGAATCAGTTTGCAGGTTTCATTTTCCTGCCAGCCAAGCTCTGGCCTGGCGTGCAGGGTTCGGCGCATCTGTCGGGCGGATTGTACAGTGTCCCGCCAGTATTGCGTCATAACGTTCCTGATGTTTTCCAAGCGTGATTTAAAAATTTAACACACAGCAGTCCCGGGCTGGTGATGATGCAAGCCCGGTTCAGCCGCGGTACTGTAATAAAATTCGCGGGAAGCTTCAAATCGACCGGAACCGGCGGCTCCTGTTTGCACACGACAGCAAGCGCTGTGCCAATTCATCAGGACCGGGGCCTGAAGGCAGCTGCAGCGAATTTCCGATAGTGACGGCTGGTCTTTCAAGCAGGACGAACCGACAGGAAAGAAAGGCGGACAGACGTTTTTCAACAGCCTGCTGATTTCCGGACAATGCCGGCCCACACCATTATTTGACGCCCAGGGATGTTTCGCTAGTCGTGGGCGTGCTGACCCATTACCCTGAAGTTGAGCAACCAGACTGCAAGCAGAACCAGCAGCGGCAGGCCGATGGTGATCAGCAGCGTTTCCACCATGCTCAGGCCGAACAGCATGGGCGGGGACTGTCCACAGAATCCGTCTGCGCGGAAAAGCACGGGAATCCACTGGTCCAGCGGCATGAACGAGGGAAATCCGGCGCCCATGGTGCAACTGGAAATCACGGTGCCGCGTTCCACGCCCCAGGCATACCAGCTGGTATACAGGCCACCACCGAGAAAGACTCCGGTCAGGGTCAGCCCGGCCCAGCGAAGCCAGAACCTGTCGTGAACAACAGCAGTGGCGATCGCGGTGAATACGGCCCCCCAGATCCAGGCCCTTACCTGGACACACAACGCACAGGGATAGTAGTCCAGGGCGTACTGATAAAACAGGGCGATCAATTCCATGAGCAGAAAATAACCGGCAACCAGGAACCAGAATAGACGCTTTTTGCTGAATTCGTAAAAGCTCTCTAGCATGATCAGATGCTCCAGGAATCAGTGACCGGCTCACGTCAGGTGGCCGCGGAGGGCGAGTTTGCGGCAGACATTATACGATTTCGCCGGCAACTGCAAAAACTCCGGCGCCCCTGCGGCCAGCGCCAGCGCGTCACTTTGCATCAGCAGGCCGGTAACCAACTTCAATCTTTCCAGTGTCAGCGATATCATTTGACCGTTTGTCCCCGAATCATGAGGTTCCTTAACCGTGGAATTCAGCACCAGGAGTCCGTCGATGAACAGATTACTTTGCCAATCAATATGGCGCCTGCTTGCAGCCCTGACCCTGGGGCTGTTGCTGGTGCCGGCCAATGCCCAGGATGACAAGCAGTTCGTCGCGGAGCATATCGATGCGCGTGCATCCACCTACGCCGACGTGGCCCAGCAGATCTGGGATCTGGCGGAGGTAGGCTATCTTGAGAATGAAAGTTCGGCACTGCTGCAACGCCAGCTGGCGGCAGCGGGATTCGAAATCAGCGCCGGCGTGGCGGGAATTCCCACGGCCTTTGTTGCCAGCTGGCGGAATGGCGACGGGCCGACGGTGGGTATTCTTGCCGAGTACGATGCCCTGCCGGGCATCTCCCAGGACCGTAATCCATTGCGACTGCCCATAGCCGACAAGGCGGCGGCCCACGCCTGCGGTCATCACCTGTTCGGTACGGGATCGGTGGCGGCGGCGATCGCTGTCAGGGAGTGGCTGCAGACCACCGGCCAGGGTGGCGAAATCCGCGTTTACGGAACCCCTGCCGAAGAAGGCGGTGCGGGTAAGGTCTACATGGTCCGTGACGGGCTGTTCGATGATGTCGACGCGGTGCTGCACTGGCATCCCGGCGATGCGAATTCGGCGGATGCCCGCAGTTCGCTGGCCAACAAATCGGCCAAGTTCCGCTTCACCGGTCTTTCGTCCCATGCCGCAGCGGCTCCATCCCGGGGACGATCGGCGCTGGATGGCGTGGAAGCCATGAACCACATGGTCAATCTGATGCGGGAACACGTGCCCCAGGAAACCCGCATCCACTACGTTATCACTTCCGGAGGTGCCGCGCCCAATGTCGTACCGGATTTCGCCGAAGTCTATTACTACGTGCGCCATCCGGACCCAGCCCAGGTCAATGCCATTTTTGATCGTGTGGTGCAGACGGCAAGAGGCGCGGCACTGGGCACCGAGACCCAGGTTGACTTCGAGGTGATTCACGGCATTTACAACGTGTTGCCCAATATAGCGCTGCAGGAAGCGATCCATGTCAATCTGCAGCAGGTGGGCGGCGTCGAGTACGATCAGGCGGAGACGCAGTTCGCCAGTACCCTGCGTGCCGCGCTGCCGGAGGACTCGCCACCCCTGGAAGAAGCCGCCGAGGTTCAGCCCATGGTAGTGGATGAAAGTGGTGGCGGCGGCTCTACCGACGTTGCCGATGTCAGCTGGGCGGTGGCCACTGGTGGTATGCGGGCCGCCACCTGGGTCCCGGGTACATCCTCACACTCCTGGCAGGCCGTTGCCGCCGGTGGCACCTCCATTGGCAACAAGGGCATGATCGTGGCAGCGAAAACCCTGGCAATGACGGCGGTGGACCTGTTGACTGATCCGGCACTGCTGGCCGCCGCGCAACAGGAACACACCGAGCGGCTTCCCGACAACTGGAACTATGAACCGCTGCTTGGCGATCGCGAGCCCCCGCTGGACTATCGTCTGGCACGTTGATATTGCTATACGCCAGGCGTCAATCCCGTCCTTCCGTGGCGATTCTGAGGGTCCGGCCGCAGTGTTTGCAGTGGACGGCGTCGGGTTCGTGGCGGCTCAGGCCGCAATCCTGACAGGCATATTTTATCTTGGCGGGTTGAAAGATGGTCTGGGCCAGGCGGACGAACAGTGCCACGCCGAATATCATGATGAAGACCGAGAGAATTTTGCCCAATGGCGTCGCCAGGGTAATGTCACCAAAGCCCGTGGTGGTGAGTGTCGCCACGGTGAAATAAAGCGCATCGATATAGTTGGCGACACCGGAAGCGTCCTGGAATCGCAGGACATAAACCACCGAGGTAGTGACGAAAATGAAAACGAACAGGTTTACGCCGGCGAATATCGCGTCTTCGTGAACACGGAAAAAGCGGATATTGCGACGCAGGTCGTAGAGCAGGTGGTAGGAGTGTATCAATCGCAGGCCTCGCAATACGCGGAAAAGGGCCAGGTTTTCCGCCAGCACCGGCCCCAGGAACAGCGAAACGATTACCACCAGGTCGGCCAGCGTGTACACCCGCAGCAGCACCCGGCGCCGATTGTCAGCGATCCAGATACGGGCACTGAAATCCAGCAGTATCAGCAGGCCGACGACAAAATTGATGGCCGTCAGTGTCAGTGTGCGGGCAGCTGCCGCGGTGAGAATGAAATAGACGATGGTGGCGATGTCGAAGGTAATCAAGGCGTAACGGAAGTTCGATGCCCTGCGGTCGTGGCCGGTATACAGAGATTGCAGCGCCTTGCGCAGGCCTTTGTTGTTGCTGGGCTTTTCCATAGTGTTGGCATTGAACTCTACTGACTTTGCCTGAATAGTAATGCATCGGGGCGGCGAAGGCAGAATTACCGCCAAATCAGGTTCCTGTATCCATGACGAGTTTGTGCGACATAGTCTGGCGATATTGCCCTTAGGGAGCCCGCAAAAACCGGCACAACGGCGTTGCACTGCTTGTCAATATTCGACATATTCCTGGCGCATTGCGCCTTGTTGTGACAATTTCTGCAGACTCTGAAAGCAGGGGAATTATCCGGACAGGACACTAGATGGGATCCCCGGGCGGCATGCGCAGTGCCGGTGCCGGCTCAGTACCGTATTGCTGCCAGCGACGGATGTCGGCTGCAGCGCCACGCTGATGGGCGTCGGGATCCGGCAGTTGTTCCAGGTCACTGGCCAGTTGCTCGAGGCGACTGGCCAGTACCGTTTCAACCGCGCCGGCAATGGCAGGGTCTCCGGCCTGGGCCATCATCTCATTGATTGTCACCCGTTGGATGGTCCGGGCTATCTGTGCCTGGTAAGCGTCCTCCGGCATCGTGGTGTGCCAGGTGACCTCCAGTAGCCGATCGATCACTTCTTTCAGATCCGGGTAGTCTCCCATGCTGCCGTAAGCGACCAGCCTCGCCATACGGGCAGGGTGCAGCAGCTGCGAAACCGACAGGTACGCAGCGGCTTCCGCCGCGCCCAGGGGATCGAACAGCAGCCCGGTGCGACCGGGAAACGCCTCCCCCTGGTTGTATCGATACGCTGCCGGCGGCAGCAGTTCGAGAATTGCCGGTGGCAAAGCCAGGAAATCAACGGTCAGGGTAGCGAGAACTGTTTCCAGAGCATCCCGCTGTTCTGCGCCAGCGACGATGGTAAACGGGTCCTGTCCATCGCCGCGAACGGCGTAACGGTAGTCGGCCCCGCCAATACTCTGGGCCGCCGCGTTCAGCTGAAAGCGATGGTGCATGTAGAGGGGTAGTAGCACAAATTCCAGGGTTGATAGTGGCTGGCCATTGGCGATCATCGCCTCGGAAAAATTTTCCAGGCCGATCCGGCGCACTTCGATATCGTGTTTCAGCTGATCGACAAGATTCTCGCCGTTGTCCCATACACTGGCAAACTGGTGTCCGGCGCCGACGAAATTATTGTTGTTGTGGGCCATGAACAGTAAGCCGCGATCCAGGCTTTCCTGGACAATTTTCGCCAACTCCTCCTCCTCATCGCTGCCTGGTGCAAACTGCTCATAGGCGTAACGCACCGCCAGCTTGTCGTATTCACCGATGCGCTGCAGGTAGGCGTTGGACAGGTCCAGGCTGCCGTCGCTGGCAATCTCCACCAGCGGTGCCGGGTAGTCCATGACACTCTCGCGACCATAGGAACTGCTGAGGTAGTTGTGGGGGAAGCCAAGGGTGTGACCGACTTCGTGAGCGGACAGCTGGCGGACGCGATCGAGGGCCATGTCCACTGACGAGTAGTTGCCTTCTATGGCGGCGGAAAGATAATCGAATTCAGGGACCAGGCCCTGTCCATGGAGGTAGTCCTGGCGCAGGCGCAGGCTGCCCAGATTGACATTGCCCTTGATGATCTCGCCGGTACGCGGGTCCATGACCGATCCGCCGTAAGAGTAGCCCCGCGTCCGCCGGTGGGTCCAGTGGATCATGTTATAGCGAACGTCCTGGGGGTCAGCGCCGGCCGGCAGTTCCCTAACCTGGAAGGCGTTGATAAAACCGGCCGCTTCGAATGCCTGGTTCCACCAGACGGCGCCTTCGATCAGGGCGCTCTTGACCGGTTCCGGGGTGCCGGAATCCACGTAGTATACGATTGGCTCCACGGGCTCGGAACGCGCGGCATCCGGGTCGGCCTTTTCCAGACGGTGCCTGGCCACCAGGCGTACCTGCATGTCCTCATCGATGGCGGCACCGAAGTCCTGTATGGTGGGGCCGTTGGTACCGATACGGGGATCGGCGAAACGCGGTATGTAATCGTCGTCCGGCAGCTTGACGATGGAATGGTGCTGGCGAAGGGTGATGGCATTGCCCGATGCCGCCACTCCCCGGACAAGGTTTCCCGGGTTGCGACTGGTGAAAGTGAGCATCGCCTCGACTTCCACGTTCGCCGGATAGGCGTTGGTATTCTCCAGGAAAATCACGCTTCGTGAACTGTCCAGCGAGTAGTTCCCCTGGTTACGTCCGGCAAGCTGTCCCACCACGTCCCGGGCATCACGCAGAAAAAAGTCGGTGGCATCCACCAGGACGCTGTCATCGCCCTGGGCGATGATGTCGAATCCCCAGTGAACGGAAGGCGCGAACGCATCGATAACCGCCTGTCGCTCCAGGGTATTGTCACTGGTGGCGCGGTACCGGTAGTTGGGCTGCATCAGCAGCACCCTTGGACCGAAGCGCCGGGCAGCGAGCACGTAGGTTCCGCGTAGCTGGCCGCGATCGATGCCCACGGGATTTGATCCCAGGCCCGAGCCCATGGACACCTGGTAGAGAAATTCGGTGTCCAGTTTATCGATCTCCCAGTAGAGCCTGCCATCCGCTTCGTCCCAGTACAGGGTAAAGAAGCCTTCCATTGCCGTGGCATCGGCCACGGTGTCGGCAACCGTGGGCATTTCCTGTGCGAAGGCAGCAATGCAGTGCACCAGCAGGGTGGTTGACAAGAACAGGTTCAGCGTTGACCGACGCCAGGTCGGTTTTGCCAAGGCATTGAGTTTAAACAACATTTCGGCTCCACGAGTGAATAAAAATGGCTGGACCAGGGAACAGAGGGTGAATCTGTCATCGATTCTGCAGCAAGTATGCATAATCAACGCCAGCATTGGTACAGGTGAAGACTGGAGCCAAAGACGTTTCACCCGTCAGGCCGGATGCAGAACGGACCTGTCATCCCGGACCGTGCAATGACATCCCAGTTGACTGCTATGGGTCCTGAACAGGGTCTGCCAGCTTTTCGCAAAGTTCCCGCAGAAACGGGTCGTCAGGATGCAGCTTCAGCAGCTGCCGGCAGTAGGCACGAACCTTGTTCATCTGCCCGCTGCGCAGCTGGCTGTAGAGACGGGAGTAGCCATGGCAGCGGCGCCAGGGACGGGACTCTTCCGTCAGGCAATTGCTAGATACGACGGTATCGAAATCCGGGTCGGGTTTGTGCCAGCCTGGGCCGTAGAGTTCCGCCAGCAGACCCTCCGGCGGATCCGGTATCAGCCAGTCCACGCCCTGCCAGGTAAAGGGACGCAACTGAAACCGCCGGGGTCGACTCAGTGTGGAGCGTTGATGGGACTTGACGCCGACCAGGAAATGCTTACCGTCAGGTTGCATGAAAAACAGGTCCAGGTCGACCCGCGTGTCGGCATGATGCACGTTGATGTACCAGGTTTTGTCGGCTTCGGTCAGCGAATCCCTGCCCGGGCAGACAAACCGGCCCGGTGCAGTGAGCGCGTGCAGCACGGCGTCCCGATCCTCTTCCCAGGACAGGGCAATATCCAGGTCTTTGTCGTGGGGCAGGATGTCGCCGTCGCGTACCAGTCCCAGCAGGGTGCCCGCGTACGGGAAGAAACGAATACCGGCGCCGGTCAGCAGGCTGCGGGCTTCCAGCAGGGTATGTCGGGCAGCCTGTGTCTCTATTTTCCTGGTGTACCTGTCTTTGACAGGCTCCCTGTCCCACTGCAGCGTAATGGCTTTCCGGTGACTGGCGATGGCTTCATCGGTGCTGCCGAGAATGGCCAGGACGTCACCGAGATTCTGATGGGCATCGGCGAATCCCGGTTGCAATCTCACTGCCTGGCGATAACTATCCGCCGCTTCCGGGAAAAGGCGTAAATTTTTCAGGGCAACACCCAGGTTATTGTGAGCCGAGGCATTGTCCGGCTGCAGTTTCAGGGTGTGCCGGTAGCTGGACACCGCACCGCCGTAATCTCCCAGTGTATCCCGGGAGATGGCAAGATTGTAGTGCGCCATGGCGAAGTCCGACTGGCAGTCGATGGCCTGCGCAAAGGCGCTGACAGCCTCCTGTGACCGGCCCCGGGCTTCCAGCACCACACCCAGGTTATTCAGTGCGCGAGCATTCGCGCTATCCTGTTCCAGGGACTTGCGATAGCAGGCCTCGGCCCTGTCAAGGTCGCCCATGGACTGGCAGGCAAGGCCCATATTGTAGTGGGCATCGAATTGTTCC